>Ga0076929_100736_pt1 | contig 17834 bp, 17 predicted proteins | sample HotLakConUCCSL28_FD_87104 | JGI IMG/M metagenome (GOLD analysis project Ga0076929, IMG submission 87104) | Hypersaline microbial mat communities from Hot Lake, Washington, USA - Hot Lake Consortium UCC-SL28 (version 3) (version 3) | ecosystem: Environmental > Aquatic > Thermal springs > Hot...
GTTTTCCGCCAGCCTGATCTCCGATCCGATCGCATAGGCGATGAACACCAGCGCGAACGGCAGGGAGACGAGCGCGGCGCGCAGCACCGCGCCCGGCCGGCGGTTGATGAGCCGCATGGGCCCTGCCCCTCCCCGTCCGGCCTTGCTCAGAGTGCGCCGTCCGCCGCCATCTGCATGTAGGTCGTGTCGTAGCGGAACCGGACGTTGTTCGCGTCGCCCGTGACCGAGCCGTCGGGGTACTCGACGCCGACGAAATCGGCCGAGGGCGCGCCCTCGCCGAGAATGCCCTTGTCGAAGAGGAATTCCGCGACGCTGACCATCGTCTCGGGCAGTTCGGGGCTCTGGGTGAAGGCCACCGCGGCGGCGGGGTCGTAGAACATCTCGGTCGAGGCGAGTTGCGTCTTGTAGCCGTCGAGGTCGGTACCGGATGCCTCGGCCATATCGGTGAGCACGGCTTCGTCGCCCGCGGCCATCAGCCCCATCACTTCGTACCACGCCCCCACGAGCGCGCGGCCGAAGTCGGGGTTCGCCGCGAGGGTCTCGGTGTTGACCACCATGAGGTCGATGATCTCGCCGGGAATGTCGGAGCTGTCGAAGAGCTTCGTCGCTGCGGGGTCTTCGAGAATCGTCGAGACCAGCGGGTTCCACGTCACCACCGCCTCCACGTCGTCCGTCGCGAAGGCGGCGATCATGTCGGCGTCGGATGTGTTGATGACGGCGGCAAGCTCGGCCTCCCGAAGACCGACGGAGTCGAGCGCGCGGGCGAGAAGATAGTGGGAGACGGAAAGCTCGACGAGGTTGACGGGCTTGCCCGCGAGGTCATCGAGCGTGCCCTCGCCCTTCAGGATCACCGCGTCGTTGCCGTTCGAGAAGTCGCCGACGATGAGCGCGGTCGTGTCGACGCCACCGCCTGCGGGGATCGACAGCGTGTCCATGTTCGTCGCCGAGACGCCGTCGAACGCACCGGCGGTGTATTGATTGATCGATTCGACGTAGTCGTTGATCTGAACGATCTCGACGTCGATGCCGTATTTCTCGGCCCATTTGTCCATGATGCCGGAGTCTTCGAGATAGCCCCAGGGCATCCAGCCGACATAGATCGACCAGGCGATGCGGAAGTCGGTCTTTTCCTGGGCGGCGGCGGGTACGGCAAGGCCCGCGACAAGACTTGCGGCGATGGCGGCGGCCGCGGCGGCGTGGCGAAGTGCAAGCATGGGTTTTCCCCTTCCAGCAACGTTCCGCCGGAACGATCAACGAATTGGGGGGACCGTGGCGGAACTCGAGAGACCGGCTTCCCCGTTACGCAGTTCTCTCCCGGGATTTTGCCCCGCCGTGTCCTTGCGCGGAATTTGCCGCGCGGGTGGCAACTCTCGGACCAGACCCTCAGGGAGGAGGAAGAGGCGGAACCCTAGATGCCCTGCGTCCGGCCAATCTCGGCGAGGCGCGCCGGCACGGCGAGTCATGCGACGTCAGAAGTGGCGTAACGGTGAGGATTTGCGTAATTTTCAGGCAACTCGCATCGGACATGCCGCGAAATCCGGCAAGGCATTGGCGCCCGCCGGCGCTCCGGGGCAGCTTTCCGGTCATGACACTCCCAGTCGTCTTACACTGGTACGGGCTTCGGTCGGTCGACGACCGCACATGGTGCCTGACCGAGCCCCATGTTCATCCGATCTTCTCGGCGAACATCTTCCTCGTCCTCGGCCGCGACGCGGACCTCGTCATCGACAGCGGTATGGGCATCGCGCCCCTGAGGCCGGTCCTCGACGAGCTTCGCCCCGACCCCGAAAGGCCGCTGAAGCTCTTCACGACCCACACCCATGTCGACCACATCGGCGCCGCCCATGAATTCGACATCCGCCTCGTCCACCCGATCGAGGCGGACGGGCTGGAAGCGCCCGAGCCCTACAGTCTTTCGAGCGCGGATATCCCCGAGGCGTTTCGCACGCTCTTTCTCGACGCGGGTTACCCTCCGCTCTGGCCATTGCTGATCGACGCGCTGCCTGCTGCCGGATACGACCCGACGAGCTACGCGCTGAAATCGGCGCCGGCGACCGGCATGCTCGAAGACGGCGACATTGTCGATCTGGGAGATTGGCAGGCGGAGGTCATCCACATGCCGGGCCACTCGCCCGGCCAGATCGGTCTCTGGCATGCCCCGAGCGGCACGCTCTTCGGTGCCGACGCGATCTACGACGGACCGCTCATTTTCGAGGGCCCGGGGATGAGCACCGAAGCCTATGCCGAGACCTTCCGGCGCCTGAAGGCCCTGCCGGTACGGCGCGTCTTCGGTGGGCACGACCCGGAATTCGGGCGAGCGCGGTTCGACGAGATCATCGACCGGCACCTCGCGCTCTGGAGCTAGGCCGGCCGGCAAGGACTCATGCCGCGCGGATGCTCTCGGTCTCCGTCTCGAACGCGACCTCGATCGGCTCTCCGAAGAAGTCGCGGGCCACAAAATGCAGGTTGCGGCCGTCGAGGCGAATGACGGGCTCGCTTTCCCACAACGGGTTGGTCGCGAGGCAGGCGACGCCCGCCTCTCCCGTCCAGCGGCCGAAGACGAAGCCTTCGCTGAACTGCCGCGCCAGTGCGTCGGTGCGTTGCCCGGCCGCCAGCGCCGTCCGCGCGGCTTCCGGCGGAGCCAGATCGGCTTGCCCGAAGCCGAAGACGAAGCGGTCGCCGACCGAAACGAGAACGGCCGCGACGCCACCGGAGACGAAGCGCCGGGCGAAGCCCGACGCCTCTCCCGACCGGTGCCAGAGCTCGGAGTATTCCGCATGCACCCCGTCCTCGACAAGCTCGTGCCAGGCTTCGAGCCTGAGGCGCCCCGCATCCACGCTTTCGGGCCGGCCGTGCCAGTTGAGGTCCCGTCTCCAGGTGCAGATGCCGTCATCGAGGGTGATCTCGCCGGCGAATCCCTCCGCGGAAAGAAGACCGAGAAGCGTCGCGTCGCCGAGATCCGAAAGCGCCGTCGCCCCCCGAATGTCGGGGCGCGGACAGGGAATGCGGATGTCGGCGTAGACCAAGCCCGACTGCATCCAGTGCACCGCGGTTTCGTGGTCGACACGCCCCGGCGCCTTCAGCCAGGCCCGCCGCCAGTGCCCCTGGATGTCGCCGGGCGATATCATTCCGCCGCCATCCGTGCCGACCCCATCGCCGCGATGATGTCGTCGGCGGTCAGCACCGCCCCTTCCTGGAGGTATTCCATCGCGTTGAGCGAAGCCTGGTGCGCCTCCGGCGAGGTGCCGCCGACACAGTCCTTCACCACCCGGCAATAGTAATCGTGCTGGTGGCCGTCCACGAAGGAATAATGCACGCAGACATCCGTCATGCCGCCGACCATGATGAGCGTATCGGCCTTCAAACCCTTCAGGAGAATTTCCATTTCCGTGCCGAAGAAGCACGAATAGCGCCGTTTCGGCACGAAATAGTCGCCCGGCCGGCGTCCCATTTCCTCGAAGGCGACGGGCGTGCCGGGCTCGCCCTCCATGCAGTGGATGTCCTCCGAGCCGTCGAGTTCGCGGCCGTAATCGACCATGTCGCGGCGGTGGATCTCCTGGATGAAGATCACCGGAATGCCGTTCTCATGGGCCGCATCGACGACCCGGCGGGCGCGCTCCATGTTCTCGCGGTAACCGTCCATCACGGGAATACCGGCCTTCACGTCCATGAAGGCGCTTTTCTGGATGTCGATGACGAGAAGCGCTGCGTTTCCGACGATCGTGGGTTGGCGGGCCATGAGGTGACCTCCTTTCAGTTTCGGGATTGATCCGCGCCCATCAGGCGCGGCAGGTCGCCCCAGCGGGCGATTGCCGAGAAGACGGCGAGCGAGACGACGATGAAGGTGATGGCGGCAACCGCCATTGTCGGCGTGTAGCCGTTGCGGAGCGAGTTGAAGATCTGAAGCGTCACGGTCGCGTAGGACGAGGCCGAGACGAAGAACATCACGATGAACTCGTTGAACGACAGCACCAGCACGAAGAAGAACCCCGAGATCGTGTAGGGCACGGTCTGGGGAAGCACGACGGTCCGGAAGGCCACGCCCTCGGTCGCCCCCATCGTGGCGGCGGCGTCTAGGTGCGCCCGGTCGATCGACTGCAGACCGATCGAGATCGTGACGAGCGGCAGAGCCATGAGCAGGACGGCATGGCTCACCACCCCCGCCCAGAGGTCCCCGAGCCCGCCGAGAAAGCCCCAGTAGAAGCCGAGGCCGACCCCGAAGACGATGGGGGGGACGGCGAAGGGCAGCGACCCGAGGCCGGCGATGATCTTGCCGAGGCGCGAACCCGACGACCACAGGAGCCAGGCGATGGGCCAGGCGAGAAGCACCGCGAGCGATGCCGCGCCGAAGGCCACGATCAGCGAGTTCATCAGCGCATTGGTCCAGACCGGCTCGGTCAGGAAGAACTCCCCGAACCGCGCGAGCGTCGGGTCACGTGGCGGAAAGAACATCGAGCGGCCCCCGTTGAGGGCCGCCCCCGAGACGACGACGATCGGAAGCGCGAGAACGAGCGCGGCGAGTGCCATGTAGAGATGTCCGAAAACGCGCATCACCGCTCCGCCGCCCAGCGGTTGAGCATGTGCCCGAGCGTGAGGCAGGCGCCTGCGGAGACGAGCAGGATCACCGCCATGGTCGCGCCGAAGGGCGCATTGAGGTTCGCGCCCCGGACATTTTCGTAGATCGCCACCGCCGTCGTGTGCTTGGCGGGGTCGGCGAAGACGGTAACGGCGACGTAGGTTCCCAGAAGGAACACGAAGAGCAGGAGCGTCGTGCCGAAAAGCGGCAGGCGCACCGACGGAAGGATGACCGTTCTCAGCACCGTCCGGTTGTTCGCTCCCATCGTCCGGGCTGCCTCCGACAGCGACGGATCGAGCCGCGACAGGGCCGGGTAGAGCAGGATCACCGCGTAGGGCCAGACAAGATAGCTCATCGTCAGGATGGTCGCGAAATCCGACGTCTTGAACTTCACGTTGCGGGGGTTGGCCAGCCCCCAATCCCGCAGGACCTCGAACCAGCCGGTGTCCTTCAGCCACTGGGTGAGGCCCGTGGCGGCGAAGAGCGCGGGCAGGCCGGAGTTGTTCGAGAGCAGGATGTCCCAGCCCATCACGATGAAGACTTCCGAGAGCGACAGCGACGCCAGGATGAACACGAGCCACGCCGCCTGCGCCCGCCGCGAGAGCCGCGTGAGCAGAAGCGTGAAGGGAAGGGCTGTCAGCACGGCGAGACAGGACGCGATGACGGCGTACCAGAACGAGTACCCGAGCTGGCCGAGATAGAGAAACGTCACCTCGTCCGGCCAGAGCGCGCCGACAAAGAAGCGCTGGTAGTTCTCGAACGTGAAGTCCCAGACCCAGGCCGCGCCCTCGACCTTGCGGCCGAAGGAGATCGCGATGACGAGGAAGAACGGCACGAGGCAGAGCGCGAAGACGACCGCGCCGAGGCCCCAGGGCAGAAGCCGCGCCGCGCCGAAACGCGGCCGCCGCCGGGTCTCGGTCTCCCCGGCGGGAAGGTCGATGCCGTCGGCGACCGTCATTCGGCCGCCATCGCGATGTTGCGCGGAAAAACGTGCAGCGCCTCGGGCGGCAGCCGCACCTCGGTCGCCTCGCCCTTTTCAAGCACCCGGCCCGCCTCGCCGATCGCGTATTCGACCACGAGCGGCCCGAGGACGCTTTGGAGGTGATATTCCCGCAACGGCCCGAGATCGCGAACGAAGGTCACCGTGGCCGGTATCCGGTTCGGGCCCGGCTCGTCATCGAGCGCAGCACGTTCGGGGCGAATGGCGACCTGCACCGGCGATCCGGCGAGAAAGTTCAGTTCGGCGGAAAGTAGAATTCCGCCCGCACGGATGCCGCCCTGCTCGACCACACCGTCGAAGAAATTGGCCTTGCCGATGAAGTCGGCCACGAAGGCATTTTCGGGCCTGTGGTAGATGTCCTGCGGCGGGCCGACCTGCTCGACCCGTCCATTCGACATGACCACGATCCTGTCGGCCATGGTCATCGCCTCGCGCTGGTCATGGGTGACGACGATGGTGGTGATGCCGAGGCGCTGCTGGAGAAGCCTCAGTTCCACCTGCATGTCCTCGCGAAGCTTGGCGTCGAGCGCCGACATCGGCTCGTCGAGAAGGAACACGTCCGGCTCCTGCGCCAGCGCGCGGGCGATGGCGACCCGCTGGCGTTGGCCGCCGGAAAGCTCGCCGATGCGTCGGCCCCCGAAGCCGCCGAGTTGCACGAGGTCGAGAAGCTTTTCCGCGCGATCTGCGGTCTCTGCCTTCGGTGTGCCCGATATCGCGAGCGAATAGGCGACGTTGTCGCGCACCGAAAGGTGGGGAAAGAGGGCGAAGCTCTGAAACACCATCCCGAACTTCCGACGGTGCGCCGGCCGGTCGGTGATGTTCTCGCCGCCGAGCAGGATCGTCCCCGACGAAGGCGCCTCGAGCCCCGCGACCATGCGCAGAAGCGTGGTCTTGCCGCAGCCCGAAGGGCCGAGAAGCGCGGTCAGTTCTCCCTCGGCGAAGCTCAGATCGGTCGGTTCGACGGCGCGGACGCCGCCGAACTTCTTCGAAATGCCCTTGAGGACGAGGCCGGGCATGGGGGGCTCAGGCCCCCGCCAGCATCTTGTCCCACGTCTCCTTGATGAAGGTCTCCTTGTCGAGATAGGCCTCGTAGGCGGGCTTGATCGACGGGGTGCCGGACACGAAGGCGAATTCCTCGTCGGTGAGGTCCGTCTTCGACTTGTCGACGAGCGGCGCGGTGCCGATTTTCCGGCTCATCAGAGCCTGGGTCGCGGGGTCGGAGGAATAGTTGATGAACTCCGCCGCTTCCTCGGATTTCTCGGACAGGATCGACAGGCACCACGAACCATAGTCCTGCGGGTTGCCTTCCTTGGGGAACACCGGCTGGATCGGGAAGCCATCGAGCGCCATGAGGTTCGACACGTCGAGATAGTACTGTCCGCCGATGATGTCGCCGTTCTTCATCGACTGTTCCATCTGGCTCTCGGCAGACCACCAGAGCGCCACGTTGGGCTTGATCTCGGCGACCTTCTCGATGAGCGCGACGATGCCCTCGTCGGTCGCGAAGGTGGCCTCGCCCTCGAAGAACGTGGCCGCGACGATGTCGAGAAACTGCGAGTTGTAGGTCCGCGAGAGGCCGAGCGATGCCTCGTAGACCGAGCTGTCCCAGAACGCGGCCCAGCTTTCGGGCGCATCGACCTCCTCGGGGTTGATCACCATTGCGGAAAACCACGACATCGCGCCCACGCCGAGCGGTCCCGCCTCGCTCTCGAACACGAAATACCCGTCGAGGTTCGAGGTCGCCGGCATCATCTTCAGATCGAGCGGCGCGAGAAGCCCGCCGATCCGGCTGGCCTTGATGAGCGTGTCGCGGGCGTAGAGCGAGAGGTCCGCCGGCACGTTGCCGGCCGCCGTGGCCTGCTGCATGGTCACCAGCCAGTCCGTCGAGTTCGGCTGGGTGACGCTTTCCACGGCGATCCCGGTCGCCTCGGTGAAGGCGGGATAGACATGCGCCTTGAAGCTGTCCTCGAAATAGCCGCCGTAGGAGCCAATCTTAAGGCTCCGCTCCTGCGCGATCAGCGGCGTCGCGAGGCCGCTCGCGGCGGCGACACCCGCCACCCCGGTCTTCAGAACGCTGCGTCGGTTCATTTTCATGGTCGGGTTTCCTTTCCAAGTCCCGGCCGCGCGCGCTCGCCCTGAGCGGACAGCGCGCGTGCACCCCCAAAAGATGCCCCATGACCGGCCCCGGCAGCCCTTCGGTCAACTCATGTTGATCCAATTCGCGGCTACCGGGGGGGCAAACGATCAAATTTGAAGCAATGCCCCGGGCCGTGGGAGATTTCTTAATCGTCCGAGATTCCCATCGCTCGCGTTCCGTCCAGAGTGCCGGGGCAACGAAGATTGGAGATGAAGTATGCCGCGCGGGACGATTTCGAACGATCAGAAGGCTCTCACCGTCGACGACGCGACGTTGCCGGTCATTGACCTCGGCGGCCTCTTTTCGGGTTCCCCGGAGGACAAGGAAGCGGTCGCGAGCGCGCTCGGCGCAGCCGCCCGCACATCGGGCTTTTTCTACATCACCGGCCACGGCATCCCCGACGACCTGATCGACGCGATGTTCGCCGCTTCGAAGGCGTTCCACGAAAAGCCCCGCAGCTTCAAGATGAAGTACTGGTCGGGCTTCACCACGAACCACCGCGGCTACGTGCCGTTCGAGGAGAACGGGTCGAATTTCCCGAAGACGATCAACTTCAACGAGACTTGGGACATGTCCTACGAGGCCCCGGCCGACCACCCCGACTATCTGGCGGGCTGGCGGATGACCGGCCCTAATGTCTGGCCCGACCTTCCGGGCTGGAAGGAGACGGTATCGGGCTACTACGACGCGGTGTTCAACCTCGGCCTGAGGCTTCTCGACGCGCTGGCACTCGAACTCGGCGTCGAAACCGAGGAACTGACCCGCCAGATCACCTACCCCACGTCGCAGCTTCGCATGTTGCGCTACCTCGAGAACGACATGCCGGCGACGAAGGACATCGTGGGCATCGCCGCGCATTCCGACTTCGAGTGCTTCACGATCCTCCTTCAGGGCGGGCCAGGCCTTCAGGTGATGAACGCCGAGGATGTCTGGATCGAGGCGCCGCCGATCCCCGGCTGCTTCATCGTCAACATCGGAGATATCTTCGAGACCTGGTCGGGAGGACAGTTCAAGTCGACCCAGCACCGGGTCGTCAACTCGGGCAACGAGCGGTATTCCTTCCCGCTCTTCTTCGGCCTCGACTACCACGCGGTCGTCGAGCCGCTGGAGAAGTTCCGCACGCCCGAGACGCTCGAGAAGTATCCGCCGATGAAGGCCGGCGAGCACCTCATGCGCATGTCGATCAACGCGTTTCGCTACATGGCCGAGGCGAAGGCCGCGGGGGTGCTCGTTCCGGATTACGAAGTGCCCGAGGAAAACCCCTTCAAGCGCGAAGCGAAGTCGTCCGAGACCTAGGATGGACCCGCATCCCGACTTCGCGGCATGCGAACTGCCGCGAGAAGCCGACCTCGAAGGGTTCAGGCTCACACCCCTTGGCCCCGCCGTCGTCGACGAGGATTTCGAGGCGGTCACCGCGTCGGCGGGTCTCCTCAATGGGCTCTTCGGAGATGACTGGCCGCTGGGCCTGACGCTCGAGGAGAACGCGATCGACCTCGCCTGGCACGAACGCGAATTCACCTCGCGTCGGTCCTTCGCCTGGGTCGTCCGCGACCCCAAAGGCACCTATGTCGCCTGCGCCTACCTCTATCCCGATCTCGGGCAGCGCGGCTCCGCGAAGGTGGTCGCATGGGTGCGGGCCATGGATGACCGCCACGCGGTCGCGACGCGTCTGAGGGTTGAACTCGAAACCTGGCTGCGACCGCTTATGCCCGACGGCATCGACCTGTCCTGGCGCACGAGCCCCAAGGTCTGAGCGCGGTCGGCGCTCCCATCGCGCCCTCCCGGTCTCAGGCCGCCATCGGCTCGGAGGGAGGCTCCTTCGCCCCGGTCATGAACGCCACCGCGTCGTTCATCTGGTAGTCCTTGGGCCGGATCACGCAGATGCGCTTGCCGAGCCGATGGATGTGGATGCGATCGGCCACCTCGAAGACATGGGGCATGTTGTGGCTGATGAGCACGATCGGAATGCCGCGCTTCTTCACGTCGAGAATGAGCTCGAGTACCCGCCGGCTTTCCTTGACGCCGAGCGCGGCGGTCGGCTCGTCGAGGATGATGACCTTGGAGCCGAAGGCGGCGGCGCGTGCGACGGCGACACCCTGCCGCTGGCCGCCCGAAAGCGTCTCGACGGCCTGGCGGATGTTCTGGATCGTCATCAGACCGAGATCGTTGAGCTTCTCCCGCGCGAACTTCTCCATCGCGGGGCGGTCGAGTTGGCGGAACACCTTGCCCATGATGCCCGGCTTCCTGAGTTCGCGGCCCATGAAGATGTTGTCGGCGATCGACAGGGCGGGGCTCATCGCAAGTTGCTGATAGACCGTCTCGATTCCGTGTTTGCGGGCGTCGAGCGGCGAATGGAAGTTCACTTTGCTACCTTCGAGAAAGACCTCACCCTCGTCGGGCACGACGGCTCCCGATATCGCCTTTATCAACGTCGACTTGCCCGCTCCGTTGTCGCCGATGACCCCGAGGATTTCCCCCGGGTAGAGTTCGAAGTCGCAATGGTCGAGTGCCGTGACGCGGCCATAGCGCTTCACTAGGTTCCTGCCCTGGAGAATGGGGTCCATCAGCCCGACACCTTTCTGATCCACTGATCAACCGCGACGGCGGCGATGATGAGGACGCCGATCAGGAGATAGGTCCATTGCGCATCGGCCCCGAGAAGCCGCAGGCCGAGAGTGAACACGCCGACGATGAGAGCTCCGAAGAACGCGCCGAGAATCGAGCCGCGGCCGCCGAAAAGCGAGATGCCCCCGATCACGACGGCGGTGATGCTCTCGATATTGGCGAGCTGGCCCGACGTGGGCGACACCGAGCCGATCCGCCCGATGAGCGCCCAGCCCGCGAAGGCGCAGATAAGCCCTGACAGCATGTATACCGAAATCAGGACACGGTCGGTCTGCACGCCCGAAAGCTCGGCGGCCTCCTTGTCGTCGCCGACGGCATAGACATGCCGGCCCCACGCCGTGTGCTTCAGGGCGTAGGCCAGTACGAAGACGAGCAAGACCATGAAGACGACGCCGACGGTGAACACCGCTCCGCCCACGTTGAACTTGGCTCCGAAGAGCTGGAGCAGCGGCGCCTCGGCCTCGATGTCCTGGGCGCGGATCGTCTCGTTCTTCGAATAGAGAAAGTTCGTCGCCAGAACGATCTGCCACATGCCCAGGGTCACGATGAACGGCGGCAGCTTCACCTTCGCCACGAGCCAGCCGTTGATGAAGCCGCAAAGCGTGCCGCACAATAGCCCGCAGGCGACGGCGACCTCGGCGGGAAGTCCGTAGCGGAAGGTGAACTGGCCCATGACGACGGAGGAGAGCACCATGATCGCGCCGACGCTGAGGTCGATCCCGGCGGTGAGAATGACGAGAGATTGCGCCGCGGCCACGATGCCGACGATCTGCACCTGCTGAAGGATCAGCGTCAGCGCGAAGGGCGAGAAGAACTTCGAGCCGAGCAGCACCCCGAACGTCACGATCGACAGCAGCAGGACGATCAGCGGCACCAGCGAGGGGTTCATGTGCAGGGCATGCTGAAGCTTGTGGACAAGACCCGTCCGGTGGTCCTCGAACTCGGCGGCCGTCTGGCTGGCCTCCGAAAGCGAAGACTCGAATTCCTGCCCTTTCGAGGCGGTATCAGTCATGTGTCCTCCACCTTGGCAGATGCGCCCGGGCGTCCCGGCGAGCGGTCGCTCCGGTCTGGCGCGACGCGCGCTCTTTGTCGCCTGGTCCGGGAGGGGCGGTCGGGCCGCCCCTCCCCTTGCCATTCAACCGGTCGGCTTCAGCCCCAGCAGAGGTCCATGCCTTCCGCGACCGAGATCGACTCGACACCGTCGACCGGCTCGTCGGTGACGAGCGCAACGCCGGTGTCGAAGAAGGCCTTGCCCGGGGTCGGCTCGGGTTTCACGCCCTCGTCGGCCCACGCCTTGATCGCCTCGATCCCGAGGGAGGCCATCAGGAGCGGGTATTGCTGCGACGTCGCCCCGATGACGCCGTCCGCCACGTTCTGCACGCCGGGGCAGCCGCCATCGACGGACACGATCAGCACGTCGTTCTCGCGTCCGAACGCCTTCAGAGCCTCGTAGGCGCCGGCGGCTGCGGGCTCGTTGATCGTGTGGACCACATTGATCATCGGGTCGCGGGCAAGGAGGTTCTCCATCGCGCGGCGGCCGCCTTCTTCATTGCCGTCGGTGACGTCCGAACCCACGAGACGCGGGTCTTCCTCGTCGCCGATGACGTCGGGATTGTTCAGTTCCACACCGAAGCCTTCGAGGAAGCCCTGGTTGCGGAGGACATCCACGGTTGGCTGGCTGACATTCAGATCGAGCGTCGCGATCTTCGCGTCGGCGGCCGCATCACCCATCCTGGCGCGCGCCCACTGACCTATGAGGAGACCGGCCCTGAAATTGTCGGTCGCGAAGGTCGCGTCGGCCGCGTCGATCGGTTCGAGCGGCGTATCGAGCGCGATCACCAGAAGCCCCGCGTCACGGGCCTGCTGGACGGAAGAGACGATGGACGACGTGTCCGAGGCGGTGATGAGAATTCCCTTCGCGCCATCGGCGATACAAGTCTCGATCGCCTGTACCTGCGTTTCGTGGTCGCCGTCGATCCGGCCCGCGAAGGACTTCAGCTCGATTCCAAGCTCCTCCGCCTTCGCCGTCGCACCTTCCTTCATCTTCACGAAGAAGGGGTTGGTGTCGGTCTTGGTGATCAGGCAGGCGCTGGTCGAATGGCCGGCGGCCATAACCGTGCCGGCATAGCCCATCGCCGTCAGCATGGCGGTAGACGCCACAAGAGTCTTGAGGCTCGTTTTCAAGGTAGTTCCTCCCTTTTTTCACGGCCGGTCATGTGGCCGGAGTTGGTGACAGCACGCCACCTTGCCGCACAGAAAGCCTGAATCACCCGAGTCTGTCAATAAATAAATCAACATGACTTATTATTGACAGAGCATCACCCGCCCCGCATCATGGCAGACGAAAGACGGGAGAGCCTCGTGGTTCAGGACGCAGATTTCCGAAGCGAAGAAGGCCCGCCCCGCTCGGCGTTCCGTGGCTCGAACCTGCTGGGCGTCCGCGACCACAACGAGCGGCTCGTCCTGACCCTCATCCGGCAGCGCGGCCCGCTAGCAAAGGCACAGATCGCCCGCCTGTCCGGTCTTTCGGCCCAGACGGTTTCCGTGATCGTGCGGGCGCTGGAGGCCGACGGCCTTCTCTCGAAGGGCGACCCCGTGCGGGGCAAGGTCGGACAACCTTCGGTGCCGATCGACCTCAACGCGGGCGCCGCCTATTTCCTCGGCCTGAAGATCGGGCGACGCAGTGCCGAACTGGTGCTGATCAACTTCTTCGGCAAGGTCGTCTCCCGCGCTCAGCTGACATACCGATACCCGACGCCGGCCGGCATCCTGGAGTTCACCGAGGCGTCGATCGACCAGCTCGTCGGCCAGCTCGCTCCGCACGAGGCGGAGCGCGTGGCGGGACTGGGTGTGGCGATGCCCTACCAGATCTGGCAATGGGCCCGTGTCATCGGCCTGCCCGAAAACGCGATGGACGGGTGGCGCGACGTGGATATCCGCGCGGAAATCGAGACTTTCTGTGACTATCCGGTCTACATCCAGAACGATGCCTCGGCCGCCTGCGGGGCGGAACTCGTCTTCGGAAGCAGATCGCATCCGAGGGACTTTCTCTACTTCTACGTCGGTTATTTCGTCGGCGGAGGAGTGGTCTTGCAGGACAACCTCTTCACCGGAAGGACCGGCAATGCCGGCGCGCTCGGCTCGATGCCGCTTCCCGCCCCGGACGGCTCGGTGGTCCAGCTCATCGAACTCGCGTCGCTTTCGGCGCTCGAAACGGCCATGCGCGAACGGGGCCAGGATTCCGCGAGCCTCTGGACCGCGCCGGACGGCTGGTCGGTGGAAGACGCGCTCGTCGGCGACTGGACGAGAAAAGCGGCCCACGGTCTGGCCCATGCGATCGGGGCGGCGGCAACCGTCATCGACTTCGAGGCGGCGCTGATCGACGGTTGGCTGCCGGCAGCCCTCAGACGCCGGCTGGTCGAGGAAACGCGCGTGCATCTCGAGAGCCTGAACCTCGCCGGCATCGTCCCTCCGGTGGTGCAGGAAGGCTCGGTCGGTCCGGATGCACGCGTGGTCGGCGCGGCGAGCCTGCCGCTTTGTGAACGGTTCTTCGTCAACGTCAGCGGCACGATCGCCCGGGGCTGACACGCCCGCGCGCATCTCCTGCCGCGCTGGCCTTCGGCGCGCACCGGCTTCAGAGTGTCGCGGCGGAAAGGCGAGCGGGGACGAAGGTCGATGAAGCTGAAGATCACCGTGGTCGGCGCAGGGCTTGTCGGTCTCTGCACCGCCCTCTCGCTGCAGGAGCGGGGCCACGAGGTCGTGCTGGTCGACAAGGACGAGCCCCTCGGCAAGGCGTCCCGGTGGAACGCCGGGGTTCTCGCCACGTCCTCTCTCTGGCCGATGGTGAACCCGGGCCTGCCACGGCAGGCACCGGGCCTCGCGCTCGGGCGTTCTCCCGGTTTCCGCCTCAACGCCGAGAGCCTCGGGTCGGTGCTTCCCTTCGCGCTTCGCGCGCTCGCCGCCTCGCGCCGCCGGGGCTTCGGGGCGCGTGTCGCTGCCCTCGACAGGCTCATCACCCTGTCCCGGCGTCGCCACGAAACGCTGATGGCAAAGAGCGGCTGCGCCGCGCTGCGCACCGACAACGGCTGGCTCCATCTCTACGAGCGCTCCACCGCTCTCGAGGCGGCGCGGCCACAGCTCGAGGCCTTCGAGCGCAACGGCGTAGGCTTCGAAATCCTCGGACGAGACGAACTCCTCGATCTCGAACCGCATCTCGCGCCACGCTTCGAGCGAGCCGTGCTGCTCACCGGCAGCGCCTGGGTCCGCGAGCCTTCCGAATTGGGGGCGGCCTATCTCGCCCTTTTCCATGCCCGGGGCGGGCACGTCCGCCGCTGCGAGATCACCGGCATCGATCCGGGCGCCGCGACCCTCGGTCTCGCGGACGGGAATCGACTTGAGACCGACAGGCTGGTGCTTGCCGCCGGTCCCTGGACAGGCGCACTTCTCGCCCGCGCAGGCCTGCGGCTGCCGATGATCGGTGAACGCGGCTATGTGCGGCGCGTCGTTCCGGCAGGCAATGCGGGCCTCAACCGACCGGTCTTCGATACCGCGGGGGGTATCGTCCTCGCGCCGCGCCCCGACGGAATCCAGATCTCTTCGGGAACCGAGCTCTGCGGCCCCGATGCGCCGAAGCGGACGGGGCAGGCGCAGGCCGCTCTGGACCGTGCGGGTCATCTTCTGCCGCTCGGCGACGAGATCGGCGAAATTCACGCGGCCGAGCGTCCGACCCTGCCCGATGGCCTGCCCGCCATCGGCCCGCTCGAGGCCGCACCCCGCGTCTGGCTCGCGACCGGCCATCAGCATATCGGGTTCTCCACCTCGGCCGGAACCGGCGAACTCGTGGCGGACGGTCTCGGCGGCAAGGCCCTGCCCGACTGGGCGGCGGAGTTTTCCCCCGCGCGGTTCGGTCTCTGACGACTCAGAGAAGCGAAAGCCCGCCGTCGACGCGCAGGGTCTGGCCGGTGATGTGGCCCGCCTCGCGCGACAAGAGGAACGCCACGGCCGCCGCGATGTCCCCGGGCTCGGCGATGCGGCCCGAGGGCGTGGCCCGCGCCGCCGCCTCCCAGGCCGCCGGCGGCAGCGCGGCGTGTCCGCCGACCTTGCGGGTGTAGCCGGGCGCCACGCAGTTCACCGTGCAGCCCGAGGGGGCGAGCTGGAACGCCAGTGTGCGCGCGAGCGCCTCGAGCGCGGCCTTCGAAGCGGCGGTGACGGGAAAGATCGTGCCGTTCACCCCGATGTCGTTGGTCACGAAACTCGACATCGCGACCACCCGGCCCCAGCCGGAGCTTTCGAGATCGTCCTTCGCCGCGGTCACGAGCTCGACGAACGGCAGGGTGTTGACGTCCATCGCCTGCCCGATCTCGTCGCGGCCGAAGTCCCCGAAACGCGACTTGAGGGCGCGGCCCGCGTTGCAGACGATCTGGTCGACACGCCCGAACCGCGCGCGCGCCTCTGCCACGAGGCCCCCGGCCGCGCCGGGTTCGGAAAGATCCGCAAGCCACGTCACGACCTCGGCACCAGCCGCGCGCGCGGCCCCGGCGGTCGCTTCGAGACCTTCGGAATTGCCGCGTGTCGTCAGGAACAACGCGGTGGCGGCGCCTGCGAGCCTCGACGCGGTGGCGGCGCCGATGCCGCTCGCGGCACCGGTGACGAGAACGACCCTCTGCACTCTATTCGGCCGCGAGTGCGAGATCGGTGCGGTAGCCGTAGCGGCTGTCGAGGCCGAGTTCGCGCACGATCTCAAGACCGCGCCGGAGGTGCTCGCCGGAAAGCCCCGAAAGCGGCCGGCGCAGCGGCCCCGCGGGCAGGCCGACGGCGCGCATCAGGCTCTTCACCGGCACCGGGTTGACCGCGGAATAAACGAAATGGAGCATCGGCAGATTCTGAAGATACGCTTCGCGGAACCGCAGCGCCTGTTCGCCGTCCTCGTCCCAGGGCGTCGAGATCAGGGCCATCTCCCGGGGAATGATGTTGCCCGTCATGTTCGCCGTCCCGTGCCCGCCCAGCGCCATCGTCGGAACGACGAGGCCGAGGTTCGGAGAGCAGCAGCACATCACGGCGACGGGCGCCTTTGCCGCGCAGACCTGCCCGACCTGCCCGACGCGGCTCGTGCTTTCCTTCAGCACCGCGACATTGGGGTGCGCCGTCAGTTCCAGCATCGCCTCGACCCCGAGATCGGTCTTCACCCGGGGCGGGTTGTTGTAGATGCCGATGGGAATGGGCGAGGCGTCCGCCACGTCGAGAAAGTAGCGCAGGATATCCGCCTCGGGCGCACAGATGTAGCTCGGCGCGGCGATGACCGCGCCATCGGCGCCCTCGGCGGCGGCCTGTTCGACATAGGCGATGGTGGCTTCGGTGGTCGGCCCGGTGCAGCCGTACCAGTGCTGCATCCCGTCCTTCCTGTGCTTCATCGTCTCGCGAACCGTCGCGTGGCGCTCCTCGGGCGAGAGCATGGTGACTTCGCCCGACGACCCCATGATGAGCACCGCCGAAGTGCCCGCCTCGCGCTGAAAGTCGAGCAGCGTCGCGAAGCCCGTGTAGTCGACGCTGTAATCCTCGTTCATCGGGGTGATCAGCGCCACGAAGCTGCCTGTCACGGCCGGGGTGAAGTCGCTCATGTCTCTCTCCCTTCGAAATTCAATGCCGGTTCCAGCAGGCGGAATAGTGCCCCTCCGCCTTCAGTTCGAGCGGCGGGGCAGCCTCGCGGCATTGCGACGTCACGAGCGGACAGCGGCCCTGGAAGCGGCAGCCCTGCGGCGGGTTCATCGGGTTTGGCACCTCGCCCTGGTAGACGATGCGCTTGCGCCTGCGCTCGACCAGCGGGTCGGGCACCGGCACCGCGGACAGGAGCGCTTCGGTGTAGGGGTGCTTCGGGGTCGCGTAGATCGCCGCCGTCGGCCCGACCTCGACGAGACATCCTGCATACATGATCGCGATGCGGTCGGAGATGTGCTGCACCACCGAGAGATCGTGCGCGATGAAGAGGTAGGTCAGGCCAAGTTCCGCCTGCAGGTCCTGCAGGAGGTTCACCACCTGGGCACGCACGCTTACGTCGAGCGCGGAGACCGGCTCGTCGGCGACGATGAAATTCGGCCTGAGCGCAAGCGCGCGGGCGATCACGATGCGCTGGCGCTGGCCTCCCGAGAAAGCGTGCGGGTAACGGTCGAGCGTGTCGGTGGGAAGCCCGACGAGGTCGAGAAGCTCCGCCACCTGCTCAGCGGCCTCGCTGCGGTTCCGCACGAGGCCGTGCACGACCAGCGGCTCGGCAACGAGGTCGAGAACCCGCATCCGCGGATTGAGGCTCGCATAGGGGTCCTGGAAGATGAGCTGCATGTGCCGGCGCAGATCTCGCAACGCCTGACCGGAGGTCTCGGTGATGTCCGCGCCCTCGAACCGGATGCGCCCCGATTGCACCGGCACCCGGCGCAGGATCGCGCGCCCGAGCGTCGTCTTGCCCGACCCGCTTTCCCCGACGAGCCCCAGCGTCTCGCCCGGCG
>Ga0076929_100737_pt1 | contig 17815 bp, 14 predicted proteins | sample HotLakConUCCSL28_FD_87104 | JGI IMG/M metagenome (GOLD analysis project Ga0076929, IMG submission 87104) | Hypersaline microbial mat communities from Hot Lake, Washington, USA - Hot Lake Consortium UCC-SL28 (version 3) (version 3) | ecosystem: Environmental > Aquatic > Thermal springs > Hot...
CGGGAACGAGCAGAACGCGAAGAGGCATGGCGGTAGTCCTCCCAATTGGGCGAGGCCCGGGGCCGGAAACCGTTGCCGGCTCCGGCGCCATCGTTGTAAGTGGGTCGGCCGGCCCGCGCAACAGGACAGCGGGCCCGGCCGTGGCAGGAGAAGGACCGCGTTCCTTTGTCGCTGGACGGGCCAGACCCCGAGGGCTAGATACGCCAGCGGAAGGATGCGGGGGCAACAGGCCGCTCGCAGCGTCATCCCATTTTCAGCGGCCCTCATGGGCACATGACGGAGAGAATTCGTGTCCCACGCAGAAGACAACGAAGGCACCCGTAGAGACTTTCTCTATTTCGCGACGGCAGGCGCCGGAGCGGTCACGGCCGGTGCCGCCATCTGGCCCCTCGTGAATCAGATGAATCCCACCGCCGACGTCCTGGCCCTTTCGTCTATCCTCGTGGACGTCAGCATGGTCGAGCCCGGCTCGCAGCTGACGGTCCTTTTCCAGGGCAAGCCGGTGTTCATACGGCGCCGCACCGAGGATGAGATCGAGATGGCGCGCAACGTCGACCTCGCCGATCTGCCCGATCCCGTGGCGCGCAACGCGAACGTCGCCGAAGATGCTCCGGCCACCGACGAGAACCGCGCGCTTGGCGAAAGCGGCGAATGGCTCGTGCAGACCGGCGTTTGCACCCATCTCGGCTGCGTGCCGCTGGGCGACGGCGCCGGCGACTACAGCGGCTGGTTCTGCCCCTGCCACGGCTCGCACTACGACGCCTCGGGGCGCATCCGCCGCGGCCCGGCGCCGGAGAACCTGCCCATCCCCGTCGCCGCCTTCGTGGACGACGGCACCATCCAGCTCGGCTGAGGGAGAGAGCGATGTCCGGTATTCCGCACGACCACTACGAACCCAAGTCCGGTTCGGAGAAGTGGCTGCACAGCCGCCTTCCCATCGTGGGCCTGATATACGACACGATCATGATCCCCACCCCCAAGAACCTCAACTGGATGTGGATCTGGGGGGTCGTCCTGACGTTCACGCTGGTGCTTCAGATCGCGACGGGCGTGGTGCTGGTGATGCACTACACTCCCCATGTCGATCTGGCCTTCGCGAGCGTCGAGCACATCATGCGCAACGTCAACGGCGGTCACATGATCCGCTACATCCACCAGAACGGCGCCTCGCTGTTCTTCGTGGCCGTCTACGCGCACATCTTCCGCTCGCTCTACTACGGCTCCTACAAGAGCCCCCGCGAGGTGACGTGGATCATCGGCATCCTGATGTTCGTTCTCATGATGGGAACGGCCTTCATGGGCTACGTGCTGCCCTGGGGCCAGATGAGCTTCCACGGCACCGCGGTGATCACCGGCCTCTTCGGGGCCGTCCCGTTCGTGGGCGAGGGGCTGCAAACGTGGCTTCTGGGCGGCGCGGCGGTCGGCCAGCCGGCCCTCAACCGCTTCTTCTCCTTGCACTACCTGCTGCCGTTCATCCTGCTCGGGCTCACCATCGTTCACATCTGGGCCTTCCATACGACGGGCAACAACAACCCCACCGGGGTCGAGGTTCGGCGGACTTCGAAGGAAGAGGCCGGGCGCGACACGCTGCCGTTCTGGCCGTACTTCGTGATCAAGGATCTCTTCGCGCTCGCGGTGATCCTCGCGGTGTTCATGGCGGTGGTCGGTTTCATGCCGAACTACCTCGGCCACCCGGACAACTACATCGAGGCCAACCCGCTGGCCACGCCTGCCCACATCGTGCCCGAGTGGTACTTCCTCGCCTTTTACGCCATCCTGCGGGCCTTCACCCCCGATGTCTGGCTCGTGATGGCGGTGGAGTGGATCAGCTTCGGGATCATCGACGCGGCCTTCTTCGGCGTGCTCGCGATGTTCGGCGCGATCGTGGTGATGGCTCTGGCCCCCTGGCTGGATACCTCCTCGGTGCGTTCGGGCCGCTACCGTCCGATGTTCAAGTGGTGGTTCTGGATCTTCGTGGTGAACTTCTTCGTGCTGATGTGGGCCGGCGCCATGCCGGCGGAAGGGATCTACCCGACCATCGCCCTCATCGGCTCCACCTACTGGTTCGCCTACTTCCTCGTGATCCTGCCGCTGCTCGGCGTGATCGAGAAACCGACCGATCCGGCAGAGACCATCGAGGACGATTTCAAGGCGCATGTCGCCGCGGGCAAGGCTTCGGACGGGTCCGCCGTCGCGACGCCGGCCGAGTGAGAAGGGACACCGATACAATGATCCGCATGCTCACACGCACCGCCGCCCTGGCCCTGGGCATCGCCCTGGGCGGGGCCGCCGGCCCGGCGCTCGCAGCCGGGAAAGCCGGCGAGGTGATCGACTACGACTTCTCGTTCGAGGGCCCCTTCGGCCGGTACGACCAGATGCAGCTTCAGCGGGGCCTCCAAGTCTACACCGAGGTGTGCGCCGCGTGCCACGGGCTGAAGTTCGTGCCGATCCGTTCGCTCAGTGATCCCGGCGGCCCGCAGCTGCCCGAGGAGCAGGTACGCGCCTACGCCGAGTTCTACGAGATCTGGGATCCGTCGCTCGAGGACGGGTTCGGCGATTTCCGCACGGCCACACCCAACGACAACTTCCCGGCGAGCGCGCTGGAAAACGCACCCGACCTCAGCCTGATGGCTAAGGCACGTGCAGGCTTCAGCGGGCCCTACGGCACCGGTCTGAACCAGCTCTTCCGGGGCATGGGCGGGCCGGAGTACATCGCCTCGCTGCTCACCGGCTACACCGGCGAGGAGAAGGTCGAGGCCGGCACCGTTCTTTACGAGAACACCGCGTTCCCCGGGGGTTGGATCTCCATGGCGCCCGCGATCTGGGGGGACGACGTCTTCTACGAGGATGGCAGCCCCACCGATATCGAGAGCCTTTCGAAGGATGTCTCGGCCTTCCTGATGTGGACGGCCGAGCCGAAGATGATGGCCCGCAAGCAGACCGGCTTCGTGGGTGTTCTCTTTCTCGTCGTGCTTTCGGTGCTGCTCTACCTGACCAACAAGCGCCTCTGGGCACCAGTGAAGCGGCAGGCGAAGGCGGCCGCCGCCGAATAGGCGCGGTCAGCAAACCTCCCCCGGCACGTTCCGGGAAGACGAAAAGAACCGCGCGGCGCGCTTCCTCCGGGAGGCGCGCCGCGGCGCTTCGGGGATGTCACGTTCCGAGGTAGCGCCTCAGCCCCTCGGGAGGGTCGTCGAGCAGCGGGCCGACGGGCACCGGCGCGGCGGCCCTGCCCTCGTCCACCACGATCACGCTCTCGCCGAGGAGGCGCGCGTCCTCCGGCAGATGCGTCACCATGAGAACGGCGGCGCCCGTCTCTCCGGCCACCTCCCCGACAAGCTCCAGCATCTCGGCGCGCAGTGCCGGGCCAAGCGCGGCGAAGGGCTCGTCGAGGAGCATCAGGGGCCTGGCGCGCAGAAGCGCACGGGCGAGGGCGGCCCGGCCTTGCTGCCCGCCCGAGAGCGTGCCCGGACGGCGCTCCCCGAACCCGCCGAGCCCCACACGCTCCAACGCCGCCTCCACCTTGCCGCGCTCCGCCGCTCCCAGACGGCCGCGCGGATCGAGACCGAGGCCGAGGTTTGCCGCAAGATCGAGATGCGGAAAGAGGTTATTGTCCTGGAACAGAAGGCTCACGGGGCGTTCGCCCGGCCTTAGGCCACCCAGTTCGCGCCCTGCCCAGGCGATGCGCCCGTCGAAAGGCACGAACCCCGCGATGGCAAGAAGAAGGGTGGATTTCCCCGCTCCGGAAGGCCCCATCACCGCAACCCGTGCGCCCTCGGCGACGCCCAGGCGGACATCGAGACGGAACCCGTCGCGCAGGACCGCGCCGTCAAGTTCAAGCATCGGCGCGCCCTCCCCTGTCGAAGGCGTAGAACAGCGCGAGCGAGAGGGCCAGCAAGACGAGCGCGGCGCCCGCGGCATCGCCCATGCGGTACGCCGCGATCAGCCGGTACATGGCGAGCGGGAGCGTCGCGACCTCGGGCCCGGCGAAGAGCGCGATAACCCCGAGATCGCCCATGGAGAGCGCGGCCGCGAGCCCTGCGGCGAAGCCCAGAGGCGCACGGATCGCGGGCAGGATGACACGCCGCAGGCGGGCGCCCGGCGGCATCCCGAGACTTTCGGCGAGGCGGCCGTGTTCTTCCTCGGCGCGGCGCCATGCCGGCAGCAGAATGCGCAGTGCGAAGGGGAGCGCCATGAGCGCGTTGACAAGCGCCGTCGCGGGCACGGCCCAGCGCGTGGGATCGCCGAAGGGCAGTGCCAGCACGATCAGCCCCGTGCCCATGACGAGCGGCGACGCCACCAGCGGCAGGGCCCCGATGGCCTCCACCGAACCCCGGCCGACCCGCGGCTCCAGCGCGGCAAGAGAGAGCGCGCACGCGATGCACAGCGCGGTCGAAGCCAGCGCAAGGGCCACCGAAAGCCCGGCTGCCTCCCACACGCTCTGGGGCAGGCTCAGAACACGCGGCAGCCCCGAGGCCACGATCGCCCCGAGCGGCAGAAGCAGGAAGGCCGCGGCCGCAAGAATGCAGGCGGTATCCTGTGCGCGCAGCAAGGGCGAGGAGGCGTCATGCCGGACCGTTGCGCGCCCTAGCCCGGCGCCGAGGCCCGTGGGCAGCGTCAGGCGCAACGCAAGTAGCGCCGCCCCCACACCGATGGCGAGTTGGACAAGCGCAAGGCGCGACGCGCTCTCGAGATCGAACTCGAAGCGCACGGCCTGGTAGATTGCCAGCTCGAGCGTGGTCGCCCTGGGACCGCCGCCCAGTGCCAGCGCCACCGCGAAGCTGGTCAGGCAGATCAGGAAAATGGCGAGAAATGCGCCGGGCAGAACCTCGCGCAGCATTGGCCACTCGAGCACGCGGGCCACCTGCCCGGAGGGCAGATCGAGCTGCGCGGCAAGGCGGAACCGCTCGGCCGGTATCGACGCCCAGCCTTGCAGGATCATCCGCGTGGCGAGGGGCAGGTTGAGAAAGACATGGGCCAGCACGATGCCGTGCGCCCCGTAGATGTCGGGCGGCGGCAGGCCGAGGGCGCGGAAGCCTCCCGCGAACAGCCCCGCCTGGCCGAACACCGCCACGAGCCCGAGAACGGCCACCAGGACCGGCAACAGGAACGGCGCGCCGAGCAGCGTGATGAGCAGGCCCCGCCCGGAAAAGCGCCGCCGCGCCAACGCCCGTGCAACGGGAGCCGCAAGCAGCGTGCTGACACCGGCGGAGACGAGCGCCTGCAGCACGGTGAAGCGCAGGGCCGCCCAGTCGGCCGGCCCGAGCTCGCCCGCACCCTCTGCGCGGAGCGCAACTGCCGCGAGCGTGCCCAGCGCCAGCGCCAGCACGGCCAATGCCGCGCCGACACCGGGCCACGGGGTCAGCGGCTGAGGGCCGAGCGCCATTCTTCCAGCGCCGCCGCGCGCACTGCCGCCGCCTCTTGGGGCGAGAAGAGCAGCGCCCGGTCCGGCACGGTCAGCGTCTCGAAACCGTCGGGCAGGCCGGCCTCGGGGATCACCGCCGGATACATCCAGTTTGTCGTCGGGATCACCGATTGGAAGGGCTCCGAAACAACGTATTCCAGGAACTGGCGTGCGAGCTCCGGCGCATCGCTTCCGGCGAGCATCGCGGCGACCTCCACCTGCAAGTAGTGGCCCTCGGAGAAGGCTGCAGCCGATTTCGAAGGGTCGTTCTCGGCGATGAGGTGGTAGGCCGGCGAAGTGGTGTAGGAGAGCACCATGTCCGCCTCGCCCTCCAGGAACAGGCCATAGGCCTCCGACCATCCGGACGTGACCGTCACTATGTTGTCGGAGAGTGCCTCCCACATTGCCCCCGCCTCCTCGCCATAGGCGGACTTGACCCACATGAGCAGTCCGAGCCCCGGCGTGGAGGAGCGGGGATCCTGGATGATGATCCTGGCATCGGATTCGGCAAGCTCCTCGAAAGACCCCGGCGCCTCGAAGCCGGCCTCGTGCACAAAGGCGAAATAGCCCCAGTCAAACGGCACGAAGAGCGGATCGTCCCAGGCCACCGGAAGATCGTACGCGGCTGCGACTCCGTGCGGCGCGAAGAGGCCGGTCTGGGTGGCGGCGGCGACGAGGTTGGTATCGAGCCCGAGCACGACGTCGGCGTTGCCGCCGGCGCCTTCGAGCCGCAGGCGGGCAAGGAGCGCCGCGCCGTCCCCGGCGCTCACGAAGCGCAGGTCGCAACCGCAGGCTTCCTCGAAGCCCGCCTCGACCGCGGGCCCCGGCCCCCATTCGGTTACGAAGCTGTCGTAGGTGTAGACGGTGAGCGTTGGCGGCTCCTGCGCGGCGACCGTGCCCGCAGCTCCGAAAAACACTCCCGCAGCGATGATCGGTGATCTCATGTCATCCTCCAAAGCGACGGGCGGAAAGAGACAGGAGATATCGCATCACCTTCCCTCCGCCGGTCCTAACCGGTTCAGGTTCAACGGGTTCGCTTGACGCATCTCAGCCCTTTCGGGCACCCCGAGGTGAGTGAAAATCTAGCTTTCTGCCCGGCGTTTGGCAAGGGGTCTGATTTTGTTTAACGTTAAACTATCTTTGGGCAGATGCAGGGCCGGCCAACCTTGCGGCTTTGGCCTTGGCAACGCGCGGCACCCTCGGTAACCCGTTCGTGCAGGGGAGATCGGTGATGTCGTACAACAGTTTCGGGCACATCTTTCGCGTCACGACCTGGGGCGAAAGCCACGGGCCGGCGCTCGGATGCAGCGTGGACGGCTGCCCGCCAGGCATCCCGATCGACGAGGCGGCGATCCAGCAATGGCTCGACAAACGCAAGCCGGGCCAGAATCGCTACACCACCCAACGCCGCGAAGCCGACGAGGTGGAGATTGTTTCGGGCGTCTTCGAGGGCCACACCACCGGCACGCCGGTGCAGCTGATGATCCGGAACACCGACCAGCGCTCGAAGGACTACTCCGAGATTTCCGGGAAGTTCAGGCCCGGACACGCCGATATCACCTATTGGCAGAAATACGGTCTGCGCGACTACCGCGGCGGCGGGCGCTCCTCGGCACGGGAAACGGCAGCCCGAGTTGCCGCCGGCGGCCTCGCGCGGGCAGTGCTGGCCCGCCTGGTGCCGAGCCTACGGATCACCGGCTACATGGTGCAGATGGGCGAACGCGTGATCGATCGCGCCCGCTTCGACGCCGCCGAGATCGAACGCAACCCCTTCTGGGTGCCCGATGCCGTGGCCGCGAGCGACTGGGCCGATTACCTCGACGCTCTGCGCAAACGCGGAGAAAGCGTGGGCGCCGTGATCGAACTGAAGGCCTCCGGTGTACCCCCAGGCCTTGGCGCACCGATCTATGCCAAGCTCGACACCGAGCTGGGCGCGGCAATGCTCTCGATCAACGCGGTCAAGGGCGTGGAGATCGGCGAAGGGATGGCCTCCGCTGCGCTCACGGGATCGGCCAATGCCGACGAGATCTTCATGGGCGAGGATGGCCAGCCCCGCTACGCCTCCAATCACGCGGGCGGCATTCTCGGCGGCATCTCCACCGGCCAGGACATCATCCTGCGCTTCGCGGTGAAACCCACCTCCTCGATCCTCACCCCGCGCCGGACGATCACCACCGCCGGAGAGGAAACCGAGATCGTCACCAAGGGCCGGCATGATCCGTGCGTGGGCATCCGCGCCGTGCCGGTGGGCGAAGCCATGATGGCCTGCGTGCTGCTCGACCACTTTCTGCTCGACCGGGCGCAGACAGGAGGCGTGCGCGGCCCCATCGGCTAGCTTCCAGCCCCACCCGAAGCCTGCCGCCGCTCATCCAGCAGCCGCGTTCATTGCGCCCCCCGCGCCGCCGCGCCGCGCGAAAGCTGCACCGCGAGGATACCGCCGGCGATGATGATTGCCCCCGCGATATCGGTGAGGCTCAGGCGTTCGCCCAACAGCGCCGCGGCAATGGCCACCCCGAAGAACGGGTTGAGGAAGTGGAAGGTCGCCGCCTTCACCGCTCCGATCCGCCGCACCAGCAGGAACCACACCAGCGTGGCCGCCAGCCCGGGAACGAAGGTGGTATAGGCGAATGCACCGGCGAGCAGCGGCGTCCAGCTCACCTGCCAGGTCTCGAAGGCGAGGGCGGGCACGGCAAGCACGGCGGAGCCCACCAGCATCTGGAGCCCCACGATCATCAGCACGTTTCCGCCCGAGGATGCCCCGCGCACCGAGAGCGTCGCAAGCGCCAGGGCCAGTACGCCGATGACGCAGAGCGCAAGTCCGAGCGGATCGACACCGCTTTGGAGCCGCGCACCCATGATGAGCACAACGCCGCCGATCCCCGCCAGAAGCCCCACCGTCCCGAGCCGCCCGGGCCGCTCGCCCAGCGCAAGCCAGCCTGCCAGCGCCACGACGAGCGGCATCGTCGAGGCAACGATCGCCGCAAGCGAGGCCTCCACCGTTTGCATGGCGATGAAGTAGAGCCCGAGATAGAGCGCGTTCTGGCACACCCCGAACACGAGCGTGAGGCCCCACTGGGCGCGTGTCAGCCGCCAGCTCTGCCCCAGCATCCGGGCCAGCACCACCGCGATCGCTCCAGAGAGCAGGAAGCGCAGCGCGAGCGTGGACATCGGTGGCATCTCCGCCACGAGTATGCGCGCCGAGGTGAAGGCCGAAGACCACATGAAGGCGAAGGCGAGGCCCATGCCGATCGCACGAATGTCCATTATGCCTCCGGAAACGGGAAAGGGCCGCCCGCGGGCGACCCTTGCCAAACGCGCTTGGCGCGGGACTGTCAGCCGTTCACGCTGTCTTTCAGAGCCTTGGCGATGGTCATCTTGACGACCTTGTCGGCCTCTTTCTTGATCTGCTCGCCGGTGGCGGGGTTGCGCACCATGCGCTCGGGGCGCTCCCGGCAGTAGATCTTGCCCACGCCGGGCAGGGTCACCGCGCCGCCGCCGGCCACTTCGCGGGTGATGACGCCGGTGATGGCGTCGAGCGCGGTGGTTGCGGTTTTCTTGTCGGTGCCCATTTCCTCGGCCAGTGCGGCCACGAGCTGGGTTTTCGTCATCGGTTTGGCCATGCGAGCTCTCCCTCATTCACACCCAATATGCGGAGGGTGTTTGGTGACAGTAAACTGTATCTTGCGGGCATATACAACGCCGTGTTGTTACGAAAGGGACAAAAGCCCCGCGGGCACCCGTCTTCCAGCAACAATCTCCGTCGGCCCCGGACCTTCAGAGGAACGCGGTCTCCTCGAAGCTCCTCAGCTTGCGCGAGTGGATGCGTTCCAGCGGCATCTCGCGGATCATCTCCATCGCCCGGATGCCGATGCGCAGGTGACGCCCCACCTGCGTCCGGTAGAAGTCGGACGCCATGCCCGGGAGCTTCAACTCGCCGTGCAACGGCTTGTCGGAAACGCAGAGCAGGGTGCCATAAGGCACCCGGAAGCGGAATCCGTTCGCCGCGATCGTCGCGCTCTCCATGTCGAGCGCGATCGCGCGTGACTGGCTGAGGCGCTGCACCGGGCCCGATTGGTCGCGCAGCTCCCAGTTCCGGTTGTCGATGGTGGCCACGGTGCCGGTGCGCATGATCCGCTTGAGCTCGAAATCCTGAAGCTCCGTAACCTCGGCAACCGCCTGCTGAAGGGCGATCTGCACCTCCGCAAGCGCCGGGATGGGCACCCACACCGGCAGGTCGTCGTCGAGCACATGGTCCTCGCGAAGGTAGGCATGGGCCAGAACGAAATCCCCGAGACGCTGGGAGTTGCGGAGCCCCGCGCAGTGCCCGACCATGAGCCAGGCATGGGGCCGCAAGACAGCGATGTGATCGGTCGCCGTCTTCGCATTCGAGGGGCCGACACCGATGTTGACGAGCGTGATCCCGGCGCCGCCCCTTCGCTTGAGGTGATAGCTCGGCATCTGCGGCATCTTGACCGGGACGGAGAGCGATTGGTCGGGCGAGGTGATCTCCTCGTTGCCCGGCCCGACGAAGCTGTCGTAGCCCATTGCCGGGTCGGCCAGCACGTGCCGGGCATAGGCCTCGAACTCTTCGACATAGAACTGGTAGTTGGTGAACAGAACATGGTTCTGGAAGTGCTCGGCATTTGTCGCGGTGTAGTGGGAAAGGCGGGCCAGCGAATAGTCCACCCGCTGCGCGGTGAACGGTGCCAGCGGTCGTGCCCCATCCTCGTGCACCACACCGTAGCCGTTCACGATATCGTCGTTGGTCGTCGAGAGATCGGGCACGTCGAAGACATCGCGCAGCGCGAAGCGCAGGACACCCTCCTGCGGAACCGTGACACCCGGATCGTTGGCCACCGCGAAATGCACCGGCATCGGCGTGCTCGACGGCCCGATCTCAACGGAAACGCCGTGGTTTTCCGCCACCAGCCTGATCTGCTGGACGAGGTAGTTCCGAAAGAGATCGGGCCGCGTAACGGTGGCGGCGTAGATCCCGGGTTCGGCGACATGCCCGAAGGACAGCCGACTGTCCACCAGCCCGAAACTCGCGATCGCGATGCGGATTTCCGGGTAGAAGGCTCGAAACCGCGTTGCCGGTAGCTCGCCGCCCACGACCGTCTTGGAGAACTGCTCGCACAGGAAGCGCGTTGCCGTCTCATAGAGGGCGATCAGTCGGTCCACCGCCGCCACCGGGTCGGAAAAGCTTTCCGGCCCGGGCGTATCGGGCGACACGATGGGAAGATTGGGGTCGGTGGCGTTCATCGAATGTCCTTCTTTCCACGCGCCGGCACCATCTCACGCCCCTCGCCACTGCGGCAAGGCGCAAACTCCGCGGTTCTTGCGGCGCCGCGCCGGGCGCGGCAGTGTCGGCGCCATGGCGCGGGTTCTGCTCTCCATCGGTCATGGCTACAGCGCGCGGGCGCTGGCGCGCCGCCTGCTTTTGGCGGGGGGCTGGCGCGTGATCGGCACGACCCGTTCGGCAGAGAACGCGGCCGCGCTGGAGGCCGAAGGGGTTGAGCCGGTAGTCTGGCCCGGCGCCGATCTTTCGGGCCTGCTCGGGCAGGCGAGCCACGTGCTTTCTTCGGTGGCGCCGGGGCCATCGGGGGATCCGGTCGTCGCCGCCTTGGGGCCCGAACTCGGGCGCCGGGCGCCGGGGCTGGACTGGGCCGGCTATCTCTCCACCACGGGCGTCTACGGCGACCGCGAGGGAGAGTGGGTGGACGAGAACTCCCCGCTCGCCCCCTCCACCGAACGCGGCCGCCAGCGCGTGGCCGCCGAGGCCGCGTGGCAGGCTCTCGGGTTACCGCTGCACGTTTTCCGCCTCGCAGGGATCTATAGGCCCGGTCGCGGCCCGTTCAGGAAGCTGAGGGAAGGCACCGCGCGCCGGATCGTGAAGCCCGGGCAGGTGTTCTCACGCATCCACGTCGATGACATCGCACGTGCCCTCGAAGCCTCCATTCTGCACCCGCGCCCCGGTGCCGTCTACAACCTGTGCGACGACGAGCCTGCCCCGCCCCAGGATGTTCTTGCGGAGGCCGCGCGCCTCCTGGGCCAGCCGCCGCCTCCGGAAGTTCCCTTCGAGGAGGCCGAGCTCTCGCCCATGGCGCAGAGCTTCTATTCGGAGAGCAAGCGCGTGAGCAACGCGCGTGTTAAGGAGGAGTTGGGCCTGCGCCTGCTCCATCCCACCTATCGCGAGGGGCTCGCGGCGATCCTCGCGGCGGAAGGGTGAGCCCTCAGTCGTCGCCCAGGAAAAGGCCGCTCTTCTCGGCCAGGATCTCGCGCTTGAGCTCCTGCATGCAATACTTGCGGGCAAGCTCCAGCATGTGGCCGATGTTATGCTTCTCCTTGAGCTCGGCATCGATGGCGGTGAGCTTTTGGAGCATGTCGCGCTGATCGGCGGTCAGCGCCGGCGGATTGAACTCCTCGCCGTCCAGCACGATTTTCGGCATGGTCCCCGCTCCGCCTCAGCCACCTGCCGGGTTCTGCATCTCGCGCTTGAGCGCCGCCTGGTAGGCGAGGCGCGCGGTATCGGCGATGGCCAGCTCGTTGCGGCGCTGCTGGATCTGCTCCTCGACGAAACTCAGCGACATCAGCGTGGAACGCGCGGTGTCGCTGAGATTGTCGGTGTCGTATTCGCGATTGTTGAACGTGAAGGTCGGCAAGATGCGTCTCCTGGATTGCGGCGCGGCGCGGTTGCGCGGTCCACCCCTAGCTACACGCCTGACGCCGCCCCCTCAAGGAGCCATCGCGCGGCAGGGCAGGGCTTGAGGCTGCCGCAAGGCCCCGGGCCGGCACGAGGCCGGCCCGGAGACGTGCAATCACCCCGAGCTGTTGACCAGATCGCCGGCCTCGATGTAGCCCTCGCCACACATGAAGTAGGTGATCTCCGACGCATCGATCCGGCCGTTGTCGTTCGTCTCGGTGTAGACGTAGGCGTGCCAGTCGCTGGTGACGATCGGGTCTGTTTGGACATTCTCGATGCGCTCGTTGATCACGAAGACCGCGGATTCGCCCATGCTGATGCCCGAGCCGCCGTCCGAGATGTCGCTCTCCGTGGTGTCGAAGAAGTAGTTCAGGTAGTTCGCGACATCCTGGGTATCGGCGTAGTCGGTGATCGCCCGGTCGGCCTCGCCGAACTCCGAAGAGTTGAAAACGTACATCACGTCGTCGTCGAGATCCATGTAGTCCTCGGCGATGTCTCTGGCGTCCACGTCCAGCGTGTTGGCGTTCTCCGGGTTGTAGGGAACGGTGTAGCCCCCGGCCCCGAACGACGCGATTGCCGCGGTGTTCTGGGCGAAACCTGCCGTCGAGCCGGCGTAGTCCCAGTTGAACGCGCCCGGCGCATCGTCGCGCAGCTCGAAATCCGTGAAGTTGAACTGGAGCCGGCCACCGTAGTAGTCGCTCGCGTCCAGCGTGAGGAACGTGTCGGTGTAGCCCTCGGTGAAGTTGATGGTCAACGAGTTGGGGGAGCTGGTGAAGGGCTCTCCACACGCCTCGATGGCGGTGTTGCCCTCGTCCATGTTCACGGTCACGGGGCGTTCGTCGCTGCCGATGTAGATGAGATCGGTGCCGCCGCCGTCATCCCCGTCGTTGATCACGATCGAGTCGTTGCCCGAGCCCCCGACCTGTATCCCCGCAGCGATGAAGAACTGGTCGGCGCCGTCTCCGCCAAAGGCCGTGTCATTTCCGCCGCTGCTGCCCGTCGAGGAGCCGTAGATGCGTGAGAACACGAAATGGTCGGCCTTGTCCGAACCCATCAACACGTCGTCGCGCGCATCGTCGAGCAGGAAGCGGTCGCCCGAGTGTGCGGACGCATCGATCATTTGCGTCATCACCAGCCCGAGGTCGCTGTTCGCGGCTGGCGAACGGCTTCCAGCTTCGATGATCACGTCGCCGTTCCCGGTGAGGGTGATGGCGCCCAGCTCGTACTGCTGGTCTTCCAGCCACAGGTCGGCACCCTGGAGCGCGTTGAGCTCCATGTTCTCCACCTGGTTGGCCAGAAGCCCGTCGAGGAAGAACTCGGGTGAGACCGTCTTGCCCTCGTAGTCCCAGCTCACGCCCTTGCCGTCTTCGGCTAGGGTCGGCAGGATCGTCTGCACCTCGATGACGCCGGTATCTTCCCGCATGGTGACGGAAACATCCTGGATCAGCGCGGTGCGGGCGTTGATGAAGCCCTGGGCGACGAAGCTGTTGTCCTCGAAATCGAAGGTGATGTCTTCGAGATCTTCGGCAACGTTGTAGAGGCTCGAGCTCGACGGGCCGTCATCACTGTCGTCGGCATTGGAAGCCGAGGCGATGGCGCCGAGGATCACGGTCGCGCTGCTGGCCGTCACCGTGTAGCTCTGCAGGCCGGAGGCTTCGGCCATCAGCTCGATGGTTCTCACATCCGGGTCGGCGGTGTGGTCGTAGGACGCCGTTCCGCAAACGTTGAACCCGCCCCCTTCGGATCGCAGAAAGTACGAGCCCATGATGATGTCGCCATCCAGGGCGTCGATCGTCACCTCTTCCACGCTGTCCGAGTTGCGGAAGAAGGTGGGGTCGGGGTCGAACGAGCTACCCGCTTCTGCATCTCCGCCATCATCGTCGATCGGCCCGAAGGGCATCACGAAGATGTCGCCCTCCTCCTTCGAGGTGGAGAGGTGGATGCTCTGCGTATCCTCGTTCAGGTCGACGATGTCTTCGAAGGGCATGCCATCGTCTTCACCGAGGCCACCCTCCATGTCGCCGAACACGAGGTCGTCGGCGCCCGTGTTGTTGATCTCGAGCGTGCCCACGTTGCGCAACTCGATCACGTCGTCGGCACCGCCCGACATCCAGTTCACGGCACCGGTGTCGGTCATCGCGTTGATGACGAGATCGGTGTCGGCACCCGAAACGTAGTCCATCTCCAGGTGCTGCTGGTTGCCGTAGACTTCCACGAGGTTCGTTTCGGCCTTCACGTTGTCGAAGTCGACGTTGCCGGCGTTGCCGGTCACGTCGGCGATGCCCGTGAGGCCCAGCTTGATCGTGCTCAGCCCGTTGACGTTGTCGAAGTCCATGCCTTCCGTCACCGTGTTGGCGAAGTGCATGATCTCGGCATTGTCGATCGTCGGGGCACGGTCCGGGCCGTTCGTGGTCATCACGACCGAGAACGCGTCGGTACCGTCGCCCATGTCCACGACATCGCCGGTGGTCAGCGTGTCGCCGAAGAGGAACACGTCATCCTGCGGCGAGCCGAGGTAGGTGGAGCCCAGCGCCTCGGAGAAGTCGAGAACGAGCGCGGCGCCCGAGCCGGTGCCGTCGAAGAGCTCGATGGTGCCGTCCAGCGGGTTTTCCACGGTGAAGGTCGAGCCGTCCGAACCGCCGGAGACCGAGAGCGTCTCCACGCCCGCGATGATCAGGTCGAACAGCGCGGAGGCTTCGGCCGGGTCGAGATCGCCCAGATCGATGTTCACGATCTCGATGGCCTCGCCGTCCTCGCCGAGGATGGCGACGGTGCCCTCGACCTCGTTGAACTCGATGTCGATGGTGGTGTCGTCGCCGTTGGAGGCCTGGCGGTCCACCGTGAGCGTCACGACGCCTTCGTCATCGTTCTGGTTGATGTCCGACAGCTTGTAGGTGGTGCCGGCTGCGCCCTTGCCGGACGCGTTCGTCACCGCCTGCAGGTCGTCCAGCGTGATGTCGCCGTCGAACTCCTCGAGGAGGACGAGGCCGGCGTTGATCACGTCGGTCATGGAGACGGTGTCGCCGTCGGCGCCCGTCACGATGACGGTCGCGGCGCCGTCGCTGTCGTCCTGGCCGTCATCGCCCGAACCGACGGTGTCCTCGGTCGGCGGCGGCGGGGGCGGCGGCGGGGGCGGCGGCGAGGTGGTGTCGTCGTCGTCGCTGCTGCTGCTTCCGCAGGCGGCGAGGGAGACGGCCATCAGGCCGAAGCCGCCGATCTTGGCGGACTTGCGGGCCAGCTTGCCCTCCCACGCGGCCATCAGCCTGGCGAGCGCGGGATTCTTTTCCGCGCCGTCCGGCCCTTCGGCCGGAAACCACACCGCGGTATCCGTTTTCATCATGTTCATTTTCTTGCTGCCTCCGCTCCATGCCGCGCCGGAAAGGAGGGCGTGCGGATGCGCAGGGCACCGCATGCCGGCCCGAGCCGGGCGGCGATCCTGCTTTGTCTAGCCAGATCAATCTTTTGGCTCAAGCCCGTTGAAGGCGAAAGCGCCGCGGGCCGGTGGGCCTGCGACGCTTTGCTGGAGCCGTGTCGGATTGGAGCAACAGTCCGATGGTGCCTCCGCCGGGCCCGGTGGGCGGGGCCCGAGGGGCCCGGCGGTTGTTCTTGATGCCTGGGCCGGCGGGAGGCCGGCCCGGGAAGTGCCGTTCTTACGGGTAGTTCGTCTCAGCGATGTCGTTGGCCGAGATCTGGCCTTCGCCACACATGAAGTAGGTGATCTCCGACATGTCGATCCGGCCGTTGTCGTTCGTCTCGGTGTAGACGTAGGCGTGCCAGTCGCTTTCGGTATCCGTGCTCTCGTTGATCACGAAGACCGCGGATTCGCCCATGCTGATGCCCGAGCCGCCGTCCGAGATGTCGCTCTCCGTGGTGTCGAAGAAGTAGTTCAGATAGTTCGCGACATCCTGGGTATCGGTGTAGTCCGTGATCGCCCGGTCGGCCTCGCCGAACTCCGAGGAGTTGAACACGTACATCACGTCATCGTCGAGATCCATGTAGTCCTCGGCGATATCGGTGGCGTCCACGTCCAGCGTGTTGGCGTTGTCCGGGTTGTAGGGAACGGTGTACTCCCCGGCTGCGAAGGAAGCGTCTGTCGCGGTCGCATTCGCCTGACCCGCCGTCGAGCCTTCGTAGTCCCAGTTGAACGCACCCGGCGCATCGTCGCGCAGCTCGAAGTCCGTGAAGTTGAACTCGAGACCGTTGTCGTAGTAGCGCGACACGTCGAGCGTCAGGAAGGTGTCGGTGTAGCCTTCGGTGAAGTTGATGACGAGGCTACCTTCGCTCTCGGAGTCGCACACTTCGATGGCGGTGTTGCCCATGTCCATGTTGACTTCGACTTCACGGTCGTCCCCACCGATGTAGATGAGGTCCACCGCGCCGCCGTCGTCACCATCGGTGATGGTCACGCTGTCGCTCTGGCTGTCGTGGCCCGCGATGAAGAACTGGTCGGCACCGTCGCCGCCCATCGCCACGTCATCGCCGCCGGTGCTGTTGCTCGAGGAGCCGTAGGCATCGGAGAAGATGAAGTGATCGGCCTTGTCCGAACCCATCAGGTAGTCGTCGTAGTTGTCGTCGAGCAGGAAGCGATCGCCCGAGTGGGAGGACGCATCGATCATCTGGGTCATCCAGAGGCCACGGCCATTGTTGGCCGCCGTCTCGGTATCACCGGCTTCGATGATCACGTCGCCGTTGCCGGTGAGGGTGATCTGGCCCAGCTCGTACTGCTGGTCTTCCAGCCACAGGTCGGCCCCCTGGAGCGCGTTGAGCTCCATGTTTTCCACCTGGTTGGCCAGCAGGCCGTCGAGGAAGAACTCGGGCGAGACGCTGTTGCCTTCGTAATCCCAGAAGACGCCCTTGCCCTCTTCATCGAGCGAGGGAAGGAAGGTCTGATCCTCGATCACGCCGGTATCTTCCCGCATGGTCACGGAAACATCCTGGATCAGCGCGGTGCGGGCGTTGATGTAGCCCTGGGCGACGAAGCTGTTGTCCTCGAAATCGAAGGTGATGTCTTCGAGATCTTCGGCGACGTTGTAGAGGCTTCCGGACGTCGGGCCGTCATCACTGTCGTCGGAGAAGGGGGACGAGGCGATACCGCCCAGCATCACGGTCGCGCTGCTGCCCGTCACCGTGTAGCTCTGCAGGCCGGAGGCTTCGGCCATCAGCTCGATGGCGCGGAGATCCGGATCGGCCGTCTGGTCGTAGACGCTGCCGCAGATCGACACGCCTTCATTTTCGTTGTCGAAGAAATACGAGCCCATGATGATGTCGCCATCCTGGGCGTCGATCGTCACCTCTTCCACGCTGTCCGAGTTGCGGAAGAAGGTGATGCCGCCTTCGCTTTCACCGTCCTCGCCGCCCGGGCCGAAGGGCATCACGAAGATGTCGCCCTCTTCCTGCGAGGTGGAGAGGTGGACCGTCTGCGTGTCTTCGTTCAGGTCGACGATGTCTTCCTGCGGCACGCCGTCGTCTTCACCCGAGCCGAAGATCAGGTCGTCGGCGCCCGTGTTGTTGATCTCGAGCGTGCCCACGTCGCGCAGCTCGATCACGTCGTCGGCACCGCCGGCCATCCAGTTCACGGCACCGGTGTCGGTCATCGCGTTGATGACGAGATCGGTGTCGGCACCCGAAACGTAATCCATCTCCAGGTGCTGCTGGTTGCCGTAGACTTCCACGAGGTTCGTTTCGGCCTTCACGTTGTCGAAGTCGACGTT
>Ga0076929_100739_pt1 | contig 17747 bp, 16 predicted proteins | sample HotLakConUCCSL28_FD_87104 | JGI IMG/M metagenome (GOLD analysis project Ga0076929, IMG submission 87104) | Hypersaline microbial mat communities from Hot Lake, Washington, USA - Hot Lake Consortium UCC-SL28 (version 3) (version 3) | ecosystem: Environmental > Aquatic > Thermal springs > Hot...
GCCCACGATCCCGGTCGCGGAGAAGTTGGTGGACGGGTCGAACGGGTGCATGTGCCCGCCGCGTCCGCGGCACAGCCCCGTTTCGCGTTCGCAGATCTCGGCGAGCAGCGCCTTCGGATCCACGCCCTTGGCCAGCCCGTGAAAGTGGTTTCTATGGGTGGAAACCACGGCATCCCCGGGCTCCAGGCTCTCGGCCATGGCCGCGCCGATCGCCTCCTGCCCGAGTCCGACGTGAAGCTCGCCGTGAATATGGCCGCGCCGCAGCGCATCGAGGCAGGCCTCGTCGAAGGCGCGCATTTCGGCCAACCGGCGAAAGCGGGTCCGGGCGACATCGCTGGCGGGCAGACTCATGCGAAGAACTCCTCAAGCTCCAGGGCCGAGCCGCCGGGCGCACGCAGATAAGCCGAGCGCCCCTCTCCCTCGAAGGTCACGATTTCGCCGATCCGTTCGGCGCCCTCCGCGGCGGCCTCGGCGAGGGCGGCATCGAGATCGCTCACCTGCAAGGCGACATGGGCGAGCGGTACCGCGCCAGCGGCCGCGCCCGCCTGGCCGGTGCAGGCGATGAACTCCAGGATCTCGGAGCGGTCGGGGTGCGTCAGTTGCACCAACCGCGCCGAAAGACCGGGCTGCCCGGTCAGACGCGCGAAGGCATCGCCGAGATCCAGCGGCCCGAGGGACGGCAAGAAGCCGAGTGCCGCGCGGTAGAAGGCGACGCTGCGGTCGAGATCGTCGACCACGACCGAAAAATGCAGGATCGGCGCCGTCCCGAGCATCGCCAAGCTCCCTGTCGTCCCGCCGGCCTCTCGTCGGGCCAGATTGGATACAGGGATACTTGTAGGCAGCCGTGGAATTGTCAATTGGATACAATGCTGCCAAAGTCGCGGCGATGGGATCGGCGGCGTTCTGGAGCTGGAAAAACCGGACGACCGCCTGTTTCAAAGGCAATCGGCGCGATCCTTGCGCCCTTACGAGGCACCCTCGCCATGAGCGAAACGCGCGACCTTCAGAGGAGCGACCCGGGTCTGAGCGCCCAGGCACTTGCCTACCACCACCTGTCGGAGGAAATCCGCTCCGGCCGGCTGGAGGGCGGGACCCACGTCGTGGCGGAGAGCATCGCCCAGGCCCTCGGTATCAGCCGCATGCCTGTGCGCGAGGCGATCCGGCAACTGGCCACCGAGGGGTTCATGACGATCCGCTCGAACCGCGGTGCGGTTGTCACGTCGCTGGGCCGCGAGGAGATCGCGGAACTCTACGAAATGCGCGCCGTTCTGGAGGGCTTCGCGATGCGCCTCGCCGTCGCGCGGATCGACGAACAGGGGCTGGGCGAGGCCGAGATTGCCCTGCAGCGGCTCGACAGATCGCGCCACGATGTCGACTGGTTCGTTTCGGCCCACGACCAGTTTCACGACGCGCTCCTGCGCTATTGCCCCCGGCCGCGGCTGGTGAGCGAGATCAAGCGTATCCGCAGCGCCACCGAACCCTATCTTCGCATAACCCTGCGCATGAGCCCCACCGCCACGAGCAACACCACGCGCGAGCACCGCGAGGTTCTGGACCAGGTCAGCGGCGGCGACCCGGACGTGGCGGAGGCCGGGATGCGGGCGCATATCCTCGCGACCGATGTCGAAAAGCTGCTTCCCGTCCCCAAAGGCAAATGACGCCGGGGGTGACCTGATACAGTGGACGGCCCCTGCACCGGTTTGCCGCGCCATGACCCGGCCGTTCAGCCGCATGTGCATGCCCCCCGAGCTGCACGAGCTTTCTGGCGGCGCGCCCGTTCGCGGATCGCATCCTGCGCGAACCGCCGCCCGAACGCGCCGGACCGGGCGAACGGCGCTGCCTTTCGCGAAGGTATATTGACCCGAACGCGGCCGTAGCCTCACAGTGCCGAAGGCGCGCAAGGGCAGGCGCGAACTGCCGGCGGCGCCATTCCAAGGAATTCGTGAGGTCATGGGCACAACCGCAGCCGAGGATCACCTCTCGCGCATCATGATCTCCCCCGAAGCGGCGGCCGCCATGCTCAAGCCGGGCATGGGGGCGTTCATCGGATCGGTCGCGGGAACGCCCCTGAGCATCGTAAGAGCACTGGAGGCGCGGGTGCCGCCCCCTCCCGACACGACGCTCTACCATTTCCTGACAACCGGCGCATACGACGGACCCGATGCGCTGAAAGCGACGAAGTACTACCACAAGGTCTTCTTCGTCGGCACCGACATGAACGGCTTCGTTGCAGGCGGGAATGCCGACTACGTGCCGATACGCCTGTCCGAGGTGCCCCGGCTCCTCGAGACCCGGCGCGTTCCCATCGACATCGCCTATGTCCAGGTCTCTCCACCCGACGCGCAGGGCAACGTCAGCCTCGGGCTGTCCGTGGACATCACCATGGCCGTGACGCGACACGCCCGGGCGATCGTTGCCGAGATAAACCCCAACATGCCGCGCACGCATGGCGAGACGAGCCTGCACGTCTCCAGGCTCGCGGCGGCGGTGGAGGTGAACACGCCGCTGCCGACCTTCGGGCACGAGATCGAGGACGAACTGGCCAGGCGTATCGCACGCTACGTGGCCGGGGTGATCGACGACGGCTCGACGCTTCAGGTCGGGCTCGGGCGGATCCCCAGCGAAACCATGCGCTTTCTCGAGACGCGCAAGAACCTCGGAATACACACCGATGTCGTCACGGATGGTATCGGCGTGCTGGTGAGATCCGGTGCCGTCACCGGGGCGGCCAAGACGGTGCGGCCCGGCAAGGTCGTGACAAGCTATTGCGTGGGGTCGGAAGACCTCTATCGCATGGTGGACGACAACCCGCTCTTCGAGTTCCTGCCCATCGAAACGGTATGCGATCCCGCCACGATCGCGGCGAACCACAAGATGGTCTCGATAACGCAGGCCTTCGGGATGGATCTGACCGGGCAGGCCAGCATCGACCAGTTCGACGGGCAATTTTACGGCGGTGTCTCCACCCAGCCCGACTTCATGCGCGGGGCGAGCCGGGCGAAGGACGGCAAGCCGATCATCTGCATGACCTCGATCACCAACGACGGGAAGGCATCTCGCATCCGGGCGACGCTGACAGGGGATGACGGCGTCGGCATCCCGCGTTCGGACGTGCACTACGTCATCACCGAGTTCGGCATCGCCTATCTCTTCGGCAGGTCGGTTCAGGAGCGCGCGCTGGCCCTGATCGAGATCGCCCACCCCGATTTCCGTGAGGAGCTTCTTTCGCAAGCCAAGGAGCTTGGCTACGTCTCCAGGCGCCAGCGCGCCGTGCGGGCGGGCCAGTACGCGATCGAGGAAGAGCGCCGTGTCGCGCTGCACGACGGGCGCGAGGTTCTGATACGGCCGGCGCGCGCGAGCGATGCGCGCAACCTCCAGGCGCTCTTTCACCGCCTGCCGCCGGAGGACATCTACACACGCTTCTTCCGGAGGCTGAAGTTTCTGTCGCTGGAAGACGCCCAGATACTCTGCAATGTCGATCACAAGGCAGACGTGGCGTTCGTGGCGGTGTCCGGCACACGCGAGGGCGAGGTCGTCATCGGGAGTGGCTGCTACTTTCTCAACGAGGCCAGCAACATCGCCGAGACGGGTTTCATCGTCGATCCGAACTGGCAGGGCAGCGGCCTCGGCAAGGCGCTGCAGGAGCGCATGCGCGAGCATGCGGTTGCGCGCGGCATCCGGGGCTTCGTCGCGGAGGTGCTGCCCGGCAACACGCGCATGCTCCGTCTTGCCGAGCGCGCGGGGCCGAACGTTTCGGTCACGCGGGACGAGGACTGCGTGAGCATCCTGTCGCTCTTCGCGGAGGATCCGCCGCAGGCGAGCTGATCGCCCCGCCTGACGCACGTGTTTCCGGAACCGCTCCGGCACGGCGCGATGCCGCCGCCGCGCTCCTGCCCGGCCGTGCGTCTGGCGTTCCCGGACGTTCCGTGCCAGCGCAGGCGCGGCCTGCCGCCGCCCGGCGGGCCTAGTCGATGAGCGCCCTGAGATGGGCGATGACGGACCGGGCCAGCGCGGCGGGCTCGTATCCGCCCTCCAGCATCGAAAGATACCTGTCCGAGGTACTGCCCATGGTAAGCCGCCGCACCTCGCGGGTGATCCAGGCGAAATCCTGCTCCGTCAGCGCAAGCCCGGACATCTCGTCGAGCGCATGGGAATCGAACCCCGCCGAGAAGATCACCAGCTCGGGCGTGAAGCGTTCCAGCGGCCCGAACCATGTTTCGGCACAGGCCTCCCTGAACGCCGCGCTGCCTGTTCCGCACGGCAGCGGCAGCGCGAGCAGGTTGCTGCAGCAAGACTCCGCGCCGGAATGCGGAAAGAACGGATGCTGGAACGAGGAGCAGTAGAGGACGCGCGGGTCGTCGCACAGCGCCTCCTCGGTTCCGTTTCCATGGTGGGCATCGAAATCGACAACGGCCACGCGCGCGACGCCAAGTGCATCCAGCGCGTGGCGCACGGCAATCGCGACGTTGCTGAACAGGCAGAACCCCATCGCGGCTGCGCGTTCGGCGTGGTGGCCCGGCGGCCTGACCATGCAGAAAACGGGTGCGGCGGTGCCGGCAACCAGCATCTCCACGCCGAGCACACCGGCCCCCGCAGCACGCTCGGCGGCAACGAGGCTGCGCGGCGAGAGCACGGTGTCGCCGTCGATATTCGCAAGCCCCCCGTCCGGAACCGCGGCGGCGATACGCTCCAGGTAGTCAGCGGAGTGAACGCGCAAGAGTTGCTGCCGGCTCGCCCGCGGCGCATCCAGCCGTCGGGCGACGAAATCGAGACCCGACGCGATGATCTGGTCGTTGATGGCATCGAGGCGCGCGCGGCATTCGGGGTGGAGCGGCCCGGTATCGTGCTCGGCGCAGTCGGGGTGATCGATGATCGTCAGCAACGGCCGCCCCTTGGCCGGCTGGCGCGGCACGACGTCTTCACTCGCTTTTCCGTCTTCATCCTGGCCGTCCGTGCGGGTGTGACAGGCACCGGCGTCCGTACGGCAGCAGGCCGCCCCGGGCAAGCCGGTATCACGCGCACCGGACCTCCCGCGCCGGAGCGCGTATCGCCTGCTGCCACGAACGCGGCCCTTGCGCGGCCCGCGCGCCGCGCATGCTCAGCGCGGCGCGCGGTCGGCGAGGAAATCGAGCGTCGCGCCGACGACCCGATCGAACGTCGGATCGCTGCCGATCAGGAAGGTGTTCGCGCTGTCCACCTCCACGAACTCGGCCGACGGAATGCCGGCGGCCACCTTCCTGCCCTCTGCAACCGGATGAACCGCACAGAGCCGCGCATGGATCACCCGCGCGGGAGCCCGGACGTGCCGCAGGTCGTCCAGCACGTCGAAACGGTCGATCAGCATCCGTTGAAGCAGCGCGGCATCGGCCGTGCCGGAATGCGAGATGAGGCCGATGATCTCGGTGGTTTCCTCAGCCGACGCCATAGGCAGGGTCATCGCCGCAAAGGCGCGCATGAACCCGTTGCCCGGATCGCCCCATGCGCCGCCCTTGAGGAGCGCGATGAACGGGTCGTTCCCGGCTTCGGGCGGCGCATTTTCCCGCATCGCCCGGCCCCGCGCATAGGCGTTGTGCAGCACGAGGCGTGCGACGCGTTCGGGAAAACGCGCCGCGCACCTTATGGCCACCGCGGCCGATTGCAGCGTCGCGAAGACGGGGAAGCGCTCGAGGCCGGCAGCATCGGCAACGGCGAGCATGTCGGCCACGTGATCGTCGATCGTGTTCTCCGGCCGAAGCGGATCGGACAGCCCGGATCCCCTGATATCGAAGCGCACGAGGCTGTGCCGTTCGGCGAGCGCTGAAAAGGCAGGGCTCAGCAGCGGGCACGCCCAGTCCAGCTCGAGGTGGCTGAAATGGTGCCATGCGAAAAGAACCGGCGGCCCCTGCCCGGCGCGTGACCATGCAACGCTGTTGCCGTCCGGCGCGCGGGTGTAGCGGATGACCTGGCCCATGCGCGGCGCCCGCGGGGCGGGCGCCGCCGCATCCTCCACGGTAACCTCGGCCACTAGCCGGAAGCCACGGCGAGACACCGTGCGGATGACCGACTGGTCGCGGCCATTGTCGCCGACGGCGGCGCGGGCGGCGGAGACGCGGGCGCTGATCGTTGCATCCGAAACGATGCGTCCCTCCCAGACGGCGTCGATGAGCTCGTCCTTCGTCACCGTCGCGCCGGCACGCGCGGCGAGGGCATGGAGCAAATCGAAGACCTGGGGTTCGATGGGCACGACCGCACCGGCCCGGCGCAATACATGCGCCTCCAGATCCAGCTCGCAATCGGCAAACACCATCTTCATGGCGCGATCCTGCGCCCTTGTTCGGGCGGTCTCAAGCACTTCGAAGGTTTTCCCAAGAGTTCTCGTGCAAACCGCAAGGCGGCCTTCAAGCGCGGCGCACCGGTTCGGGCGATATCAACCTCACAACGCATGGAGGACGATATGACCGAACCCCAAGAGATCCGCCGCCGCCCGGACGGCTCCATCGACACCGGCTTCTACATGGCGCGGGGCAGGCGCCTGCGCAGCGAGGCCGCCCACGACATGGCCGGCTCGGCCGTCGGGCAATCGCGCGGCGTGTTCGCGAGGCTCGTGATGCTGGTGGCAGCCCTCCCCTTCTTCCGGGGGGAGGGCTAGCCGCACCGTGCAGACGGTCGCGTACTTCGCGGCGTGGCGCAGTATGCGATCGCGAAGCGTGGCGGGCGGCGGCCCCGGCGGCCCCGGCGCCCCCGGCTCACCCGACCGCGGGGGCGCTCACGCGAGCGCGCGTTCCAGCGCCCGGCCGAGCTTGCCGACCAGCTCCTCGATCTGGGCATCCTCGATGATGAACGGCGGCGCGATCAGAACATGGTCTCCCTCGCGCCCGTTCACCGTGCCTCCGGCGGGGTAGACGATGAGGCCCTCGTCCATCGCCGCGGCCTTGACGCGGGCGTGCAGCCTGCGCGCGGGATCGAAGGGCCGCTTCGTTGCGCGGTCCTCCACCAGCTCGACGCCCCGGAACAGCCCGCGCCCCCGGATATCCCCCACATGGGGGTGCTGGCCGAAGGCTGCGCGAAGGGCGGTAGCGAGCCGTTCGCCCTTCGTCCGCACCCCTGTCACGAGGCCGCGCTCCAGCAGGGCGCGCAGCACCGCATGGCCGGCGGCCGCGGCAAGCGGGTGGCCGTGGTACGTGTGCCCGTGCTGAAAACTGCCCGAACCGGCAGCGATGGCATCATGCAGGCGCGCGGAGGCGAGCATGGCGCCGATGGGCATGTAGCCTGCCCCGAGCCCCTTCGCGACGGCGACGATATCGGGCACCACGCCGTCCTGTTCGCAGGCAAAGAGCGTGCCCGTGCGGCCCATTCCGCACATCACCTCGTCGAGTATCAGCAAAACGCCGTGACGGTCGCAGATGTCCCGGATGCGGGCGAAGTACCCCGGCACGGGCGGAACGGCGCCGGCCGTCGCGCCGACCACGGGCTCGGCGATGAAGGCCATCACGGTTTCGGGGCCGAGCCGCAGGATCTCGGCCTCGAGCGTATCGGCGGCGCGCCGGCCGTAAGCCTCGACGCTCTCGTCCTCGCGGCGCTCGCGGTACTCGAAGCAGGGCGCGACGTGGTGCGTTTCGGCGAGCAGCGGCGCGTATTTCTCCCGCCGCCACGCGTTGCCGCCCGCGGCGAGCGCACCGAGCGTGTTGCCGTGATAGCTCTGGCGCCGCGCGATCAGGCGGTGCCGCCCGGGCTCCCCGATCTCCAGGAAATACTGCCGGGCGAGCTTTATCGCGGCCTCCACCGCCTCCGAGCCGCCCGAAAGCAGGTAGACCCGCTCGATTCCCTCCGGCGCGTGCTCCGCGAGAAGATCCGCGAGGTTCTCGGCCGGCTCGGACGTGAAGAAGCCGGTGTGCGCGAACGCGATCTCGTCGAGCTGGCGGTGGATCGCCGCCCGAACATCCGCATCGGAGTGCCCGAGGCACGAAACCGCCGCACCCCCCGAACCATCGAGATAGGCACGGCCCGCCGCGTCGAAAATGTAGCAGCCTTCGCCGCGCACGGCACGCGGGAGCGGGGCCGACGATCGGCCGAAGACATGGGACACGGCCGCCTACTCCTCCCGGACGACGAAAACGGATTGGCGGGCATGGCGCACGACGCGCGCGGCATTCGGGCCCAGGAGATAATCGGAGAGTTCCGGCGTGTGCGAGGCCATGACGATCGCATCCACATGCAGCCTGTCGGCCGCGGCGATGATCTGGTCGTAGACCCTGCCGTGCATCACGTGCGGATGCACCTCGATATCGTCGGGCACATGCTCGGCGACCCAGGCGGTCATCGCCTCTCCCACCCGGTGCATCGCCTTCTCCTCGAAGCCGCTCTCGAAGAAGCTGCCCACCACCGAAAGCCCGAAATCGGGCACCACCGTCAGCACGTGCAGTTGCCCGCCCTCGGCATCGCGCAGGCGCAGCGCCGCCGGAAGCGCCTTCGACCAGCTGGCCGGTGCCGAGAGATCGATGGGCAAGAGAACCGTCTTGAACATGGGAAGGATCCTCCCTTCGGGCCTCAGAAGGCCGGTTTGGTCTGGCGCCGGCGCTGAAGCAGCACGACGAGGCCGAGCAGCAGGAGCGCGGGGATGTAGAAGACCTGCTCGGGCAGGCGGTCGCGGGCCATCTGCACAGCTGCCAGCCGGACCGGCTCGTCGCTATAGAAATCGAAATCCATCAGCGCCTCGGCGGTTTCCGTCCCGAACATCGGCTCGTCGAGCCGCATGACGTCGCCCTCGGGCAGCAGAAGCAGGCCGGTGTTGGCGAGGCGCTCCGCGGCGGTGGCGCCGGCGGCATCCACCACCAGGGTCGTCTCGGCCATCTGGCCGGTGTTGAAATCGGGGCCGCGGATCAGCAGGCGCAGTCTTTCGCCCTCGTCCGCTTCGGCGAGGGCCGTTTCGAACTGGGCTGGCGCGATGGAGCGGAACGGGTCCTGGACCATGTCCAGCCAGACACCCGGAACGAAGAGCGTGAAGGCCACCAGAAGCAGCGCGAGGCTTTCGTGGATCCTCGATCTCGCGAGGAAATAGCCTTGGGTTGCCGCCGCGAACAGCAGCATCGCGAAGGTGGCCACCACGAAGACGAACGCTGCCTCGAGCAAGCCGTCCAGGGTCCCGAGATCCACGCCGTAGAGGATCAGCGTCGGATTGTAGATGAAGAGGAACGGCAGCGCCACCGTGCGCAGGCTGTAGAAGAACGCCGTGAAGCCGGTCTTGATCGGATCGCCCCCCGAGACGGCGGCGGCGGCAAAGCTCGCGAGCCCGACCGGCGGCGTCACGTCGGCCATGATCCCGAAGTAGAAGACGAAGAGGTGGGCCGCGATCAGCGGCACGATGAGGCCGTCCTGCGCGCCGAGCGAAACGACGACGGAGGCCATGAGCGAGGAGACGACGATGTAGTTCGCCGTTGTCGGCAGGCCCATTCCGAGGATCAGGGAAAAGAGCCCGATAAGGACCAGCATCACGAAGAGGATGCCGCCCGAAAGCTGCTCCACCAGTCCGGCGAGCTCCGTCCCGATGGGCGTGCGCGTGACCGTGGCCACGATGATCCCGGCCGCTGCCGTCGCCACGCCGATGCCGATCATGTTGCGCGCGCCGGCGATCAGCCCCTCGCGCAGATCGACGAGTCCCCCCGCGAACTCGTCCCACATCCGCGCGCCCTGCCCCCGGAACAGCGCCTTGAGCGGGCGCTGCGTGGCGATGATCCCGATCATCAGCGCCGTGGCGAAGAAGGCCGAGCGCGCGGGCGACTGCCGCTCGACCATCAGGAACCAGACGAGCACCACGATGGGCAGCACGTAATGAAGGCCGGTTGCATAGATGTCCTTGACCTGCGGCAGCTCGATCTTCTCGGCGTTCGGGTCGTCGACCTCGAGGTCGGGCTTGCGGGCGGCAATGGCCACCAGCCAGACATAGACCGCCGCCAGAAGCGCCATCATGATCGGCCCGCTCAGTCCGGGCACAGCGCCGCGCAGCGCGCCAACCCCGTAGATCAGCGCGGTGAAGCCCGCGCCCGCCACGAGGAAGCCCAGGAAGAACTTGCCCAGCATGCCGGTGAAGGACTTCGCCTCGCCGAGCGCCGGCATGTCCTTCTTCAGCGCCTCGAGATGCACGATGTAGACCAGCGCGATGTAGGAGATCACCGCCGGGATGAAGGCGTGCTTGATCACCTCGACGTAGGAGATGCCGATGAACTCCACCATCAGGAAGGCGGCCGCACCCATCACGGGCGGCATGATCTGGCCGTTGACGGACGACGCCACCTCGACCGATCCGGCCTGTTCGCTGGTGAACCCCACGCGCTTCATCAGCGGGATGGTGAATGTGCCGGTCGTCACCACGTTGGCGATGGATGACCCCGAGATGAGCCCCGTCATGGCCGAGCCGACAACGGCCGCCTTGGCCGGCCCGCCGCGCAGATGGCCGAGGCCTGCAAAGGCCAGCTTGATGAAGTAGTTACCCGCGCCGGCCTTGTCGAGCAGCGAGCCGAACAGCACGAAGAGAAAGACGAAGGCCGTGGAGACCCCGAGCGGGATGCCGAAGACCCCGCCGGTATCGAGCCATTGCGCGTTGATGAGGCCGTTGAAACTGAGGCCTTCGTGTTCGATCAGGTCGGGGATGAGCCAGCCCTCGCCCATGTAGGCATAGAGCAGGAAGAGCGAGCCGACGATGGTGAGCGCGGGGCCGAGCGCGCGCCGCGCCGCCTCGAGAAGCACCAGCAGGCCCACGGCGCCGACGACGACCTGTGCCTGGCTTGGCAGGCCGGAGCGTGCCGTCATCGCCAGCGTGTCGGAAAACCAGAAGACGTAGAAGGCGCAGAACCCGCCGATGGCCATCAGCGCCCAGTCGGTGAGTGGCACCCTGTCGCGCGGGGAGGATTTCATGGCCGGGTAGGCGAGGAAGGCCAGAACGATGGCGAAGAAGAGGTGCACCGGCCGCGTCTCGGTGGAATTCAACACCGGCAGGTACTGTGAGAACCACAGTTGCGGTTGCGCGATCCAGAGCTGGAAGAGCGACCACGCGAGGGCCAGGCCGGCGATCAGCAGCGCGACGGCGCGGCTGCGCGGGTTGCGCGCGCCGCTGTCGGTCGAGGCGACGAGATCCTGCAGTTCCTCGTCGCTGAACTGGCGCCGCGAGCGCCCATCCTGGTCCGTCATCCCCCGCACCTCGCGATTTCGTCCTCGTCGCAAATGGCCCCGGGCGAAGCAGTTTCCGCCCGGGGCCAGACCCCTAACGCTCTGTGCGACCGATCATTCGATCAGGCCGGCCTCGCGGAAATAGCGTTCGGCGCCCGGATGAAGCGGCGCGGAAAGCCCGTCCTGCGCCATCTCGGCCGGATCGAGATTCGCGAACGCGGGGTGCAGGCTGCGAAACTGGTCGATGTTCTCGAACACGGCGGAGACGAGCGTGTAGACCACGTCTTCGGGCACCTCGGCCGAGGTGATGAAGGTCGCGCCCACGCCGAAGGTCTGGGTGTCCTCCTCGTTGCCGCGATACATGCCGCCCGGGATCGTCGCGGTGCGATAGAAGGGGTTTTCCTCAACCAGCGTGGCGACAGCCTCGTTGGACACGTCCACCAGCACGCTGTCGCAGGCGGTCGTCGCCTCCTGGATCGAGCCCGCGGGGTGGCCCACGGTGTAGACCATCGCGTCGATGTTGTTGTCGCACAGCGCCTGGGATTGCTCGGCGGCCTGAAGCTCGGAGGCGACGGCGAAATCGTCCATCGTCCAGCCCATCTCGGCCATCAGCACCTCCATCGTGCCGCGCTGACCGGAGCCGGGGTTGCCGACGTTCACGCGCTTGCCCTGCAGATCCTCGAAGCGCTCGATGCCCGCGTCGGCCCGGGCGACCACGGTGAACGGCTCGGGGTGGACCGAGAAGACGGCGCGCAGTTCCTCGAAGGCGCCCTGCTCCTCGAAGCGGGAGCTGCCGTTGTAGGCGTGATACTGCCAGTCGGACTGGGCGACGCCGAATTCCAGCTCACCGCCGCGGATCGCGTTGATGTTGAAGATGGAACCGCCGGTGGATTCCACGCCGCAGCGAATGCCGTGCTCGGCGCGGTCGCGGTTCACCAGGCGACAGATTGCGCCGCCGGTCGGGTAATAGACCCCCGTCACGCCGCCGGTGCCGATAGCGATGAAGTTCTGCTGCGCCGAGACGGATCCCGCCCCGATGGCCGTGGCCGCAACGATCATCGCCGCCATGATTTGCTTGTTCATTTTGCACTCCCTCTGGTCCTGATAACTACGGGCCGAAAGACTGGAGCATTCCTCACCGAACGGTCAAGGAAATTTGGTCTACTTTGATATTCCGAATGTGACGATTGGTGCGCAATCATTCCGAATGTTTCGATTGACGCCTGAAGCCGGCATGTGCCTGCCCATCTGGCCCCGCGGCGCCCCTCGCGGCGAGGGACGCGCGCGAAACCCGGGCGCCGGACGTGGCCTGGCTGGCCGGGAGAATCCTGGTTTCCGGGGAGAGGGGTGGCACCATGCATGCCATGCATGGCCGGCCTGCGGTTACATTCAGACCGAATGTGCCTACCTCTGAATACTGGATACGGAAAAGAGGACTCGACCATGACCAACCGCAGCAAGAGCATCGAAAACCTGCAGACCGCGCTGTCGATGGAGCTGACGGCCGTCAACCAGTACCTGCTTCATGCCCATACGCTCGAGGACTGGGGGCTCGACAAGCTGGCCAGCCGGATGCGCGAAGAGATGCAGGAAGAGCTCGGCCATGCAGGGAGGTTCATCGATCGCATCATGTTCCTGGGCGGCATACCGGAGATTGCTCCGTCCAAGACGCCGAAGATGGCCGAAACGCTCGCCGGCCTGTTCGAGGATGACAAGGCCGAGGAACAGGGCGCCATCGAGTTCTACAGCAATGCCGCCCGGGATGCCGCGGACGCGAACGATATCGGCACCCGCGCTCTCTTCGAGGCCATCGTGATCGACGAGGAAGGCCACTGGGACTGGCTCGACCGCCAGCTGGCCACGCTCAAGCGCATGGGCGAACCGGCGTTCATGTCGATCTACATGAGCGGGGAAGACCCGGCGGGCTGAGGAGCGGCAGCCGGCAGCCTAGCCCGGCAGGGCGCGTGCCGCCGGCGCGCTTCGTCCCGAAGGGCGCCTGATCTTGGTGTATCGGGCAGGTGCGCCCGCGGCGCATCGGCCGCTGCCAGCCGGGGCACGTCGTTCGCCGAGCCGGCGTCCGCAGCCACTCCGGCGATGCGCCGAGGCGCCCCGCCGCACGCCCGCTCCGGGCCCCGGCAGCGGTGCCGAAACGGACGAGCGGCGGCCGGACCGCGGCCCGGCAGGGCATGCAGGCTAGGGAGCCAGCCCTGCCGGCCGCCGGGCAAGAGCCGCGCACAGCGCCGCCACATCCTCACCGTCGTTGTAGACATGGGTGGAAATGCGAACGCGCCCTTCTCCGCCCCAGACATGCACCCCTTCAGAGCGGAGCCACGCGACCTCTCCCATCGGATCGGTGCTGAGGTAGGACACGTTTCCGGCCCGGGCCTCGGGCGCAGCCGGCGTGACAACCGCGAGACCGGCTTCCACGAGGGCCTCGCGGACCGCCCCCGAAAGCGCCCGGACGTGGCTGGCGCGTACGTTTTCGCCGACCTCGCACAGGGCCGAAAGCCCGGTATCGAGCAGGTAGAGCGCGAGAAACGGCGCATTGCCCGTCTCGAACCGTTCCGCCCCCTGCCGGAACCGGAACTGCTCCTTGTTCGTCCAGTCCTCCTCGGGCTCGATCGAGTTCCAGCCCCAGGCGAGCGGCCCGAGATCGGGCCAGCGCGCCCCATTCACGGCGAAGATGCCGCAACCGTGCGTTCCGAGCTGCCACTTGTAGCAGCACGAGACGAGGGCGTCGCAGAGGTTGCCGTCGACGGGCACCGCGCCCAGCGAGTGCGAGACATCCACGATCAGGCGGGCGCCCACCGTGTCGGCCAGTGCACGGAACCCGGCGAGATCGTGGTGGATGCCGGTCAGGTGCGAGACGTGGCTGACGAGGATCGCCCGGGTATCGGCATCGACATGGCGCTCGTATTCGGCGAGCGGCGTCGTGATCCCTGCGCCCGCAATGCGCACCTGACCGCCCGCAAGGGCCCGGCGGTGGGCGCTCAGGGGCAGCGACACGTACTCGGACCGCGCGACAACGATGTTTCCGCTGCTGCCGAGATCGAGCCCGGCTACGGCCGTCGCCATGCCATCGGAGGCATTCAGGAGGAAGCCGATATCCGCTTCGGGCAGCCGCAGGAGGCCGGAAAGGCGCTGCTTCACGGCATCGCGTACCTCGAAGAAGCGCGCACGGCCCGCCATTCCGCCGGCCTTGTCGGCGAAGAAGCGCGCCGCGGCGTCCGCATGGGCCTTCAGCGGCAGAGCCTCGCCACCGGTGCACAGATGGGCGACACCTTCGATGCCGACGAACCGGCGCTTCTCGATCACCGCATCATCGAGCTTCATGGCGCCGCGTCGGCGCCGCGATTCTTGGCCGCCCACATTTCCACCTCGACGAGAAGCCCTTCGAGCAGCCCGGCCTGGATCGCCGTCCTGACCGGGAGAGGCTCCTCCATGATCCCCGCATACACGCTGTTGAACTCCGCCCACTGCGCCAGATCCTTCATGTAGACGTTCACCTTGAACACGTCGGCGAAGGTGCAGCCGGCGGCGGCGAGCTGGTTGCGGCAGTTCTCCAGGGTGAGCGTCGATTGCTCGGCGATATCCTGGGAGGCGATGTTGCCGTCGAGATCGACGGCGGCCTGGCCGGAAATCACGACAAGCGTGCGCGCATCCACCTCGAGAACCGGAGAGTAGGGGCCCGCGGTCGAATGCTGGCGGCTCGGGGGCGCGAACTTCGCCGGCGGCCGCCGCAGCGAATCGGGTTCGTTCCGGGCATCGCTCACGGGTGTCCTCCTCCTCACGCGTCGCCTGCATCGGCACCGGCTTGCCTTATGCCGTCATCACCGGAGCCGCACAGCACGACGGCGATCCTTTCGTCGGGCTCGAAGGCGGTCGCGCCGTCCAGCACTGCCGACACAGCCGTCGCCGCGCCCAACTCCACCGCGAGCCCCGTCCGCTCCCAGACCCAGCGTGCCGCCGGTTCGGGCCTGTCCTCCTGCACGAGAACGATCTCGTCGACATGGGCCCGGATCATATCGAGGTTGATCTGCGCAGTGGTGCGCGCCCCGAGGATGGCAACGCGGGTGTCTATCTTTTCCAGTTTCACCACCCGGCCCGCGTCGAGCGAGGCGGTGAGCGTGGGGCAGCCCACCGTCTCCACGCCGACGATCCGCACCCCGGGCCGCCGCGCCTTGATGGCGGAGGCGATACCGGCGATGAGCCCCCCACCGCCGATCGAGACGACGACGGTATCGACATCGGGGAGATCCTCGAGGATCTCGAGGCCGATCGTTCCCTGCCCGGCGATGACGTCGGCGGTGGCAAAGGGGTGAAGCAGGGTTGCGCCGTTCGCGCGGGCCAGCTGCTCGGCCACGTCCCAGCTTTCGTCCCAGTGGAAACCCCGTACATGCAGGCGCCCGCCAAAGGCCCGCACGCGGCGCCGGGCATGGGCCGTGGACTGCTCCATCACCACGATGTCGGCATCCACGCCGAGGCGCCCGGCGACAAGGGCGAGCGCGGCGCCGAAATTCCCGCCCGAGGCGGTAACGAGGCCGCGCGCCCGCTCGGCTTCGGGCACACAAAGCGCCGAGTTGAAGGCGCCTCGCGCCTTGAACGAGCCGGATACCTGGAGGCACTCGGGCTTGAACCAAAGGTTGGGGAACGGACTTTCCGGCGCGACTGGCACCAGCGGCGTGCGCCGCACATGCCCCGCGATGCGCGCGGCGGCCTGCTCGAAATCGATGGCTTCGGTCTGCATGGTTCAGCCCTTCACTGCGCCCGAGAGCATGGATCGCCCGATGTAGGGATAGGCGAAGATTCCCAGCACCAGGGGCGGGATGACGCTGAGGGTCATCGCCGCGGCGGTGGCGCCCCATTTAACGCCGTAGGTCGTCACGAAGAACGTGGCGCCGACCGTCACCGGCACCGCATCGCGGGTGGTCAGGATCAGCCCGAAGAGAAACTCGTTCCAGGTGGTGATGAAGCTGAGCAGCAGCACCGCCAGCAGGATCGGGCGCGAAAGCGGGAAGATGATCCGCCAGAGGATCTGGCGCTGGCTCGCGCCGTCGAGCTTGCCGGCCTCGTCCATGTCGTGCGGGATGTCCTGCATGAACCCGACGAAGAGCACGAGCGCCACCGGTATGGAGACCACCGCCCCGATCAGGATCATGCCCGTCAGCGTGTCGAGCAGCCCGACCAGCTGGTACATCATGTAGATCGGGATCGCGAAGATGATGAGCGGCAGTGCCCGCAGAGCGGTGACGAGCGGCAGGAGCGTGTCACGCCCGACCTGATGGCGCACGATGGCATAGGCCGCCGGAAAGGACACCAGGATCGCGAGGATCGACCCGCCGGTGGCGATGATGAACGAGTTGAGGATGTAGCCGGGCAGATCGGTGTTCCCCGCGAACAGCACCTCCCGGTAGTTGTCGAGCGTCGGCGAGAAGAAGATCACCGGTGGCGAGGTGTTGATGTAGCGCGTCGACTTGAACGACGTCATCACCGTCGCGAGGATCGGGAAGTTGATCACGAAGGCGACGACCACGAGCACCGCCCAGCGCAACCCCTCGACGATCCGGCTTTTCGGCCCGCGTTCGGCAACGATCATGACGGCCGCCCCCGAACCGCGACGCGCAGGCCGAAGTAGAGCAGGATCAGTGACGCCACCAGCATCATGATCGAAAGCGCCACCGCCTCGCCGAGTTCGCCCTGCCGGAAGAAGAGCTTGTGGATATAGATGCTGATGGATGTCGTGGAGTCTCCCGGGCCACCGCCCGTCAGGACGAAGATGTGGTCGAACACGCGGAAGCTGTCGATGAACCGGATGAACGAAACGATGAGGATCGCGGGCAGAATGAGCGGCAGAACCACAAGAAAGTCGAAGCGCCATCCGATCGCACCGTCGAGCGCGGCGGCTTCCTCGATCTCGTAGGGCAGCGACTGGCGCGCTGTCAGCAGGATGAGGAAGGCGAACGGGGTCCACTGCAGAACCTCGATGGCGACGACGGTGAACTGGATGTTCGCGCGCGAAAGGAAATTCACCGTCATGCCCAGCATGCCGAGAAAGCCCGGCACCAGCCCGGTGAACTCGTTGAGGATCAGCCGGTACATCACGCCCATGAGCGCCGGGGAGATCATCATCGGCAGCATCAGGAGCGCGGTGAGCCAGGGCCGGCGCAGCAGGAGGGGATGAAGGATGAACACCAGCGCCAGCGCAATGCCCACCTCGGCGACGGTGCAGACCACCGCGAACCAGAGCGAATAGCCCAGCGCGTCCCACAGGCCCGGATCGGAAAGGGCCGCCATGTAGTTCGTCAGCCCGGCAAAACCGTCGCCGGTGAGATTCTGGAACGTCACGTGGTTGAGGCTGAACCACAGGTTGGCGAGGGCGGGAAAGCCGAGGATGAGCGCAAGGAAGGCGCACAGCCCGGCGAGAAACACACGCGCGCGGCGCCGCTCCATTTCGCGCAGGCTGCCGCCCTGTTCGCCCGCTGCCTGTTCGGCGGCCGCCGTCATCGTCGGCCTCGCGTGCGCAGGCGCGGCGCCTGCCCGGCGAGGCGACGGCCGCGGCCGCGGCCGGGCAACGCGGCCCGCCCTGCCAGACGCGGGCACTCGCC
>Ga0076929_100741_pt1 | contig 17678 bp, 14 predicted proteins | sample HotLakConUCCSL28_FD_87104 | JGI IMG/M metagenome (GOLD analysis project Ga0076929, IMG submission 87104) | Hypersaline microbial mat communities from Hot Lake, Washington, USA - Hot Lake Consortium UCC-SL28 (version 3) (version 3) | ecosystem: Environmental > Aquatic > Thermal springs > Hot...
ACGAGGGCTCGACATACGGTGCCACCGACCGGGCCGATCTCGCCGCCCGCGCCGTGGCGGCGGGCGAACTCATGGTAGGTGTCGCCGAGGCGATCCGCGCCCGCGGCATCGCGCTGCCCGTGGTGTCGCTGGGCTCATCCGCCTCGGCGCGGGCAGTGGCCGGTGTGCCGGGCGTCACGCAGATCCGGCCGGGCATCTTCGCCTTCAACGATCTCGGCCAGGTTGCGCTTGGAAATGCCACGCTGGAAACGACCGCCGTGCGCGTGATCGCCACGGTCACCAGCCACCCCGACCCGCACCGGGCCTGCATCGACGCCGGATCCAAGGCGCTTTCATCCGATCTGCTGCCGGCGGGCGCGCACCGGGAGGAATGGCCGGGCCACGGGTTGATCGTGAACGCGCCCGGGTGGATCATCGACAGGATGTCCGAGGAGCACGGCTGGCTGCGCTGGCGCGGCGAGGGCGAGCCGTCTAGTCTGCCGGTTGGAACCCGGCTCGAGATCGTGCCGAACCATGTGTGCATGCCCTTCGCCCTGTTGCGCAAGGCAACCGTCCTTTCGGGGGACGAGCCGCCGGTGGTCTGGGAAGGGTTCGGCCCGGGATCGTCTGAATAAGGGGGGAGCAATGGTGGATCTGGACTTTGCGGTAGACGAGGTGCTGCTGGTTGCGTCGCGAGGAACGGAGGATCGGCACGGGCTGTGGCTCTGGAAGGAGGGCAGCGCAGGCTGGCAGGGGCGGCAGCTCGACACCGTGCGGCAGCTTTCCTCGCTGTGCGGGCACCCAACCCTTCCGGTGGTTTACGGGACCGCGGGCGTGGACGCGGAGGGCACGCTGCACGCCTGGCACATCGGTGCCGATGGCGAGCGCACGCTTTCGGCCCGCGAAAGCGGCGGCTCCGAGCCCTGCCACCTGACCGTCGATCCCTCGGGTCGGCTCCTGATCGCCACGAATTACACGACGAGCACCCTGGCGATCCAGCCGCTGGGCGCCGACGGAGCGTTCGGGGGCGGGTTGGAGCTCGTCGCGCTCGCGGGGGGCGGCCCGGAGCTCGAGCGGCAGGACGCGGCGCATCCCCACCAGGCCTTCTTCAAGGGCGACACGTTGATCGTGATCGACCTCGGGGCCGATCTCGTGCGCGAGTTCCGCGTCGATCCCGCGCGCGGCGGTGCCGCCTCGCTGGAGGAGGTGCGCGTCACGCCCACCCCGCCGGGCAGTGGCCCGCGCCACGTGGTGGTGCTGCCCGATGGTCGCCTGGCGGTGAGCGGCGAGCTGGGCGAGAACCTGCTCGTCGGTCATCTTGGCGGCGAGGGCTGGGCCGATATCCGCAGCACCCGTCTCACCGGGCCTGGGAAGGCGCGGTGGGATCGCAACTATCCCGGCGACATCCAGCGCGCGCTCGATGGCCGCCACGTCTATTTCGCCAACCGCAGCCACAACACGATCGCGACCTTCGACGTCTCCGGGGCGGAGCCTGTGCTCGTGGGCGAGGTCGACACCGGGGTGGACTGGCCGCAGCACATCGTCGTGCGCGCCGGCGCGCTGCTCGTGGCCGGCTGGGATTCCTCGCGCGTCGTCGTGCTGCCGCTGGACGAGGGCATTCCCCAGGCGCCTGAGACGCTGCTCGAATGCGACGGCGCGGGGTGGCTGCATGTCCACCGGATCGCGTGACGGGCGCGCGGACGGCACGACCGGCCCCCCTCGCAACGGCGGTGCCCCCGCGCTAAGGAGCGGCACCCCACGAGGCAGGCCGACGGCACGAGGACATATGGAAGAGACGACGAAACCCGATCCCGCAAAACCGGCGAAACGGCGAGGCAAGCCGGCCAACGGTGCCGCGCAGGCGCGCAGCGGCGCTACCGGCTCTTCCTACGCCGTGCCCGCGCTCGACAAGGCGCTAGACGTTCTCGAGCTGATGTCGAACCTTTCCGATCCGATCACGCCAAGCCAGATCGCCCAAAGGCTCGGCCGCTCCCTGCAGGAGGTCTACCGGGTGGTGCTGGTGCTGGAGGGGAGAGGCTACCTGATGCGCCCGCCCGGCACGGACGCCCTCGTGCTTTCGACGCAGCTCTTCGGCCTCGCCACCCGCTTTCCGCCGTTTCGGCGTGTTGTGGACGTGGCCCAGCCGATCATCAACTCGCTGGCCATCAACAGCGGCGAGGCGGTGCATATCGCGGTGCTCGACGGGTTGCGGATGTGCATCATCGCCCAGGTCGACAGTCCCCAGCCCATCGGCGTCAGGCTGCGCGTGGGAGTTCACAGCCCGGCGATCCTCGGATCCTCGGGGCGCCTGCTGATCGCGTTCCAGACCGAGCCGGTGCGCAACTGGTACCTCGAACAGGCCGCTGCCAGCCTGCCGCCCGACGACGTCGCCCATGCCCGGTCTCGCGTCGAGGCAATCGACAGGCACGGTTTCGAACTGGCCAACGCTCCGCTGCTCCCCGGGATCGTGGACATCAGCTTCCCGATCCTCGATCAGACCGGCGTTGCTCTCGCGGCGGTGACGATCCCCTACATGGGCAGCTACGGCACCCCCAAGCCGCGTGACGTGGTAGTGCGCCTTCTGCACGAGGCGGCCGAACAGATCTCGACCGCGATGGGCGGCCGGCTCCGCCCGCTTGCCGATCCGCTGCCCGAGCCGGGGCCGCGAAGCCTCGTCGTCTGACGCGTCATCCCCGGGCGATGTCCTTCAGGACAGTTTCGGCGGCATCGAGCGTGCGGTCGATGTCGTCTTCCGTATGCGCGGCACTGATGTGGTTGCGCTTCATCGCGATCGGCAGCATGTAGATGCCCCGCGCGCACATTCCCTCGCGGAACGCGACGTCCCGCGCGGTATCGTTGCGCAGGAGATCTTCGTAGTTCGCGATCTCGCCTTCCATGAAATAGGGCGTGAAGACCGAACCGAACCCTGCCGAAACCATCGGAATCCCGAGCCTTTCGGCCATCGCCGCGAGTTCGCGCCGCACCCTCTCTCCGAAGCGGAAGGTGCGTTCGTGTACCGTGCCGTCCTCCAGCGCGGCGATCGTGGCAAGCGCGGCGGCCGTGCCCACCGGGTGCCCGTTGTAGGTGCCCCCCACGAAGACCGTTCCGCCCGGCTCGGTGCTGAAGCGGCGCATCACCTCCCGGCTTCCGGCGAGCACCGCGCAGGGGTAGCCGTTGGCGATGGCCTTTGCCATCGTGGTGACGTCGGGGGTGACGCCGACATGGCTCTGGAAGCCGCCCAGCCCGTGGCGGAACCCGGTGATCACCTCGTCGAAGACAAGCACGATCCCGTGCTGGTCGCAGATTTCGCGCAGCCCCTGCACGAACTCCCGCCGCGGAACGACGCAGCCGATGTTGTGCGGGATCGCCTCGAGGAAGATCGCGGCGATCTCGCCGGGATTGTCGCGGATGAGGGCCTCCACGCTGCCGAGATCGTTGAGCCGGGCGACCAGCGTGTTGTCGATGGCGTCCTGCAGCTGCCCGGCCGAGCCCGGGTCCTTCCGGCCGATCAGATGGGCGGGGCTGGCGATGTTCATCAGAAGGTAGTCGTGCCAGCCGTGGAAGGCGCCCTGGAACTTCACGAGCTTGCGCCGGCCGGTAATGCCCCGCGCAAGCCGGACGGCCATGTAGGTGGCCTCCGAGCCCGAGGTGAAGCACAGCACCTGCTGGGACGACGGAACATGCTCGATCACCTTCTCGGCGAGCAGCACCTCGCCCTCGTTCGCCCCTATGCCGATTAGATCGGGGCCGGAGAGCGCCTCCACTACCGCCCGGTTCACGCTCGGATCGTTGTGGCCGAGCACGATCGGCCCGAAAGCGGCGTGGTAATCGAGGTAGACGTTGCCGTCCACGTCGCGGATGTGTGCGCCTTCGGCCCAGTCCCAGGCCGCGGGTCCGGGCAGGCGGCGGCTCGCGGAATTCACGCCGCCGGGGATGGCCCGGCGCGCACGGGCCTGCATGGCTGCGGAGTTTTCCAGCTTCATGGGTGCCTCGCGGGTGGAAGGGTCAGCCGAGCCCGAGCAGGGGCAACGGATCGCGGTTGATGATCCGGTCGATCGCCTCCTCGGGCACGCGGGGCAGCCCGGTGCCCTCGACGATGGCGTTCACCCGGCGCAGCCCGTCGATCGTCTCGCCGATGGTGGTGATGGGAAAGTCCGATGCGAGCAGCACCTTGTCGAGAATGTTCCACTCGGTGGCGCGGATGAGCGCCTCCCACTGGGTGAACGGGCGATAGAAGAGGCCGGAAATGTCCGTGTAGACGTTCGGATGCTTGCGCACGACCACCACCGTATCGGCCGTCCAGGGGTGGCCCATGTGTGCCATGATGATGGTGAGATCCGGGTAGCGCTGGGCGATCTCGTCGACCACGAGGGGATGGGCGTACCGGATCGGGGCCATGCGGACGGGCGAGGTGCCGATGTGGAAGAGGATCGGCAGGCCGTGCCGTTCCGCCTCGCGGTAGATCGCCAGCGCGCGCGGCTCGAAGGGATCGAAGATCTGGTAGTTCGCGCCGAGCTTGATGCCCCTGAGCCCCAGATCGGTCCGGCCGCGCTCCAGCTCTTCGAGCGCGTCGACGGCGAAGGGGTGGAGCGACATGAAGCCGATCAGCTTGTCGGGGTGAGCGCGGACGAAGGCTGCCGTTTCGATGTTGGGGTTCTCCGCATCGCCGGGCTTGTCGGGGCCGTTGACAGAGCCCACCCGCTCGCACGGGTGCCACATGATCGGGAAAACGATGGTGCGGTCGGCGGGGGCGGCGGCCTCGAGGAAATCCGCCCAGGTGTAGACGGAGTCCACCGCGCGGTCGGGGCGCCAGGAGGGATTGCTCTGGTGCATGCCCGCGGGCACCGCAGTTCTGAACTGCGGCGTGTGGGAGTGGACGTCGACGACCATGGAACTCCTGCCGTGATTTTACTTGGCGAACTCGAATTTCATATGCGGTAACTCTATGGCCCGCCGCCGCTGGCCGTCAAGCGCAACCTCCCAGCGCGGCGCCGCGCCCGCGGCAGCCTCAGCCTGCAGTGTTCTCGAGCCGCTCCGGTGCGATTGCCCGGTTTCCTTTCGCCTTCGGCGGACAGGTGCCCGGATTGCGCCAACTGTCCACTTGTTTCCGCCGGGCTAATGCGCGACGACTATCACGGGTACGGCGCATCATAGGGGAAAATGGACGATGAAAGGCTGGGCCAACGCGATGGCAATGTGCCTTGCGGCGGCGGCCGCGGCGCCGGGCGCGGCCGAGGTATCCGAAGCCTGCGCCCCCTATTTCGAGAACCAGCGATTCACCCTCATCATCCCGAATCCGCCTGGCGGCGGGTTCGATGCGTACGGCCGCGCCTTCGCTCCGGTGATGGAGGAAGTGACAGGCGCATCGGTGCAGGTGGTGAACCAGCCGGCGGGCGGCGGGCTCATCGGCGTGGCCAACGTGGCCAATGCCGCTCCGGAAGACAACGTGATCGGTTTCTTCGCCACCAACGATTTTTTGGGTATCGCCCTGTCGACGACGCGTCCGGAAGACCTGATGCCGCTCGGTGCGCTCGTGGTGGACAACTGGGTTTGGATCACCCGGCCGGAAAAGCAACTGGACGACTTCATCGGCAAGCCGATCACGAGCGGCGCTCCCCATGTCGAGGCGGTGCTGACGCGCCAGTTGCTGCCCGCGCGCGCGCTGCGGAGCGAGCTGAGCGTCGTCGCGGGTTACCCAGGTTCGGCCCTGTCCACCCCGGCGCTTCTGCGCGGAGACGTGGACCTGCTCCATCGCAGCTATCCGCACGCCCTGCTGCTAGAGCAGGCGGGCGATGTCAGGATTCTCTTCTCGCTGACGGAAGGCCCCGTCGTGCCTGGAGCGACGCTGCCCCATCTTGCAGGGGAGGGCGGGGTGGTGGACCGCATCACGAAAGACCTGCCGCCGGCGGAGCGCGCCCAGCGGATGGAAGACGCGATGCTCGCGGCCGAACTCAATACGCATTTCCGCGCGGTTTTCGTTTCGTCCAACGTGACGGGCGAGCGGCTCGAATGCCTTTCGGCCGCGGTTGAAACGGCGCTCTTCGAGCCGGGCCTTGCCGATGCGGTTGCCGCGATCAGGCGCCCCTACGGGCCGATGAAGGCCGAAGACGCGCGTACATTCATGGCGCGGCTCGCCGCCGCCTATGCCCGCGCCGAGCCCGTTCTGGAAGATCTTCGCGACGAGGCCCTGCAGTGAGGGGCATGGATTGAACGAATACCTCGGCTCGGCCGCAGTCGGTCTCGGGCACCTGTTCTCCTGGCCGGGCATCCTGATCCCGGTGCTCGGCACGCTTCTTTCAATGGTCACGGCGTTTCTGCCGGGCATCGGTTCGGCCAGTCTCGTTGCGCTCGTCATCGTCTTTACGGTGCAGTGGGATCCCGTCTCGATCATGCTGCTCTTCGGAGCGCTCACGGGCGGGGCCACCTTCATGGGCTCGATCACGGCGATCCTGTTCAACATCCCCGGTACGACGGCGAGTGCCGCCGCGATGCTGGACGGCTACCCGCTCGGCAAGAAGGGGTACCCGCAATACGCCATCGCCTGCGCGGCCACGGCCTCGGCGGTGGGTTCGGTGATCGGCGTGGTGGTGCTGATCCTGATCCTGCCGATCATCCGGCCCTTCCTGCTGGCCTTCGGGCCGCTGGAACTGCTCCTGCTGGGCATCTGGGGCCTGACAACGCTGGTCGCGGTGCCGAACAGCGCGCCGCTCAAGGCGTTCGTGATGGTGCTGCTGGGTTTTCTCACCGCAATGGTGGGCGCGGATCCCACGACCGGGCAGGAGCGCTGGGCCTTCGGAAGCCTTGAGCTCTTCGCCGGCATCCCGATGGTGCCGGTCCTTCTGGGCATCTTCACCTTCTCGGAACTGATCACATGGGTGCGCAGCTACGACCTTTCCGAGAACGCCGTGACACGCCGCGCCGCCGACGACAGCATCCTCGCGGGGATACTCGCGGTCTTCCGGCACTGGGGCCTGACGATGCGCTCGGCGATCATCGGCACCGTCGTGGGGATCATTCCCGGGGTCGGGGGCACGGTCGCCAGCTTCGTGGCCTACGGGCAGGCCGTTCAGACAAGCCGTGGCGATGCACAGGAATTCGGCAAGGGCGACGTGCGCGGCCTCGTGGCCCCCGAAGCGGCGGTGGACGCCAAGGACGGCGGCTCGCTGCTGCCGGTGGTGGCGTTCGGCCTTCCCGGCAGCGAGGGTGGAGTGATCCTTGTGGCCGTGCTGGCCATACACGGCATCGTGCCCGGCGTGCCGATGCTCTCCGAGCATCTGCACCTCACCTACGCGCTGATCTTCGCGCTCCTGTTCTCGAACATCCTCACCTCGGTGGTGGGGGTGGGGCTGGCGCCCTACCTCGCCCGGCTGAAGGACCTGCGCATCGATCTGATCGTGCTGCCGGCGCTGATCGTCTCGCTCATAGCCGTCGTCCAGATCGACTCGCAGGTCAGCGATCTCTTCCTTGCGGTCGGCTTCGGCCTCGCAGGCTACTTCTTCAAGAGGCACGACTGGCCCCGGGTGCCGTTCATCATCGCCTTCGTGCTCGGCGCGTTTCTCGAGACGAACCTGTCGCTCACAACGCAACTGGTCGCCCTCGACCGGATCACCCTCTGGGAGCGGCCGGCGGCACTCGGCATTCTTGCCGTCACCCTTCTTTCGCTCTGGTGGCTCCTGCGCAAGCGCTCCCGCGGCGGCTGGCCTCCGATAACGCCGGCGGACGCTGTCATCGGTGCGGTGCTGGCCCTGGTGGCGGCATTCTTCCTCGCTTCCGCGCTGCTGGCCGAACGCTCCTACTCACCGGTGGCGCTTGCCGTGGTGGGGCTGCTCTTGCTGGCAGCACTGGCCGTCGGCGCCGCGGCGCTGCGTGCGGGGCGCCCGGTGCTGCCGCCGGTTCCGAAGAACCATCGCGTGCCGATTGCGGGCATGGCCGCGCTGCCGGTACTGACCGTGCTGGCCGGGCTGCCGGTGGCGGTTGGACTGACGGTGCTGGGCTGGCTGCGAGGGACGGGATCGGCATGGGCGCGGGCGCTCGCCTGGGCGGCGGCGAGCGGGGCAGGGACGCATCTCTTCATTGCCGAGGGCGCGCACCTCCTCCTGCCGCCCGGTCTGCTCTGGGGCATGCTGCCCTAGGCCTCACGGCTTGCGCGCGATGATCCCGGCGCGGAGCGGGTCGCTGCTTGGCTCGCGGGCGGTGGTCGGGCCCGGCGCCCGGTGCTGAACATCGTAGGCGACGAGTTCGACCGAGAGCCCGAGCGAGGAAAGAAGCGAGCGCACGCCGGCCTCGCTTGCGCGCGGGCCCGGCGCGGTGATTGCGTAATTGCTGGCCGCCGCGACGAACGCCTCCTCGCCCTCGTCGTCGAGGCCGAGCAGGTCGCGCGCCAGGGGCGCAAGGCGCCGCGCGCGCGCTTCGCGCCTGGCTGGATCGCCGGGGGCACGGCGCTCTGCCGGTTCCCGGTTCAGCTTGTTGGTGAGAATTATCCTGCCGCCGGGCGCCAGAAGGCGCACCCAGTTCGCGGCCATGGCGCCCCACCCCTCGGCGCCGACAAACTGCAGGAAGGAGTGGGCGAGGATCGCGTGGACCGGCGCCGTTTCGATGGTGCGGATATCTCCCTGGACGATTTCGAGGTCCAGCCCGGCGTGGGTCGCGTATTCGCGGGCCAGCGCGCACGGCGTGGCACAGATGTCGGCGAAGACGAAGGTCGGTCGCTGGCCGGCACCCGCGAAGCACTCGGTCGCGAGGGCGAGCAGGCCCGCATCGGCGCCGCCCGAGATCAGCACGCGCGATCCCGCCTGCTCTCGCAGCGGCGCCAGCCCGTATCGGTACAGCCCTTCGCCGGCCGGTGCGACGCCGCCGAGATCAAGTGCGCGCAGGGCGCCCCAGACGCGGTGATAGTTCGCACAGCCGCGAGCCGGCGCGCAAAGGTTTGGCGCTCGCTCCCAGGCCAGCCGTGCCAGCCGCTCCACGGGCTCGGACGGGAGCCGCCGGGGCTTTCCGAATAGCTCCGGCACCGGGGGCGGAACGGTCACGGCGCCTCTCCAGCGGGAGCTTGGCCCGGAAGATCGAGCAGGGGCCAGAGCTGTGGTATCATGTGCTGCTCCTTCGGAGGGAATTTGGCGAACGCGAGAACCTCGGCCCGATCCACGCGGTCGAGCGGCAAGCCGGTGCGCGCCAGCTCCTCGGGGCTCATCACGATCACGGCGCGCGCGATGCCCGGCATGAGCAGAAGGGCGTGCGCGGCTGAAAAGCCGCTCTCGCAGGCCGCACCGATCATGCGCCCGCCGAGGCAGACTCCCGCCGCACTGGCGGCGCCATCCGTGGGCGCCTGGCAGATCCGTGCGAGATGCCCGGCATCGGCGCAGGTCTCGGCTGGCGCAATCTGCAACCTCACCGGAATGCGGCTGCCGTCGTGGAAGAGCCGCGCGAGCATCCTTGAATAGACGCTCGACGTGTTGCCGCCGATCTGCGGAACCGAGTTCACCTCGCAGATTTTGGCGCCCGTTTCACGCCAGGATCGGGAGATGTCGGTCGAGATCAGGTCCACTCCGGCGATGTCGAGCTTCAGGATCGCCGCCGCATCCAGCGCCAGGGCGAGGTTGTCGCAGTGCGAGTCGGAGATCTCCAGCTCCTCGTTCGTGCCGCCCTGGCTGCGGTTGTCGCGGCGGCGCAGGCGGACGAATTCGTCCCTTTCGGGCACCGACGCCGGGGTCATCCCGCTGTCGGCGAGCAATTGAAGCGCCTCGGCATCGAGGCTCACCGCGGTTTCCGAATGGCTCCGGGTGCCGCGCGCGGTGCCGCGTTCGCGCAGCTGAAGGGAAAGCAACTCGGCCACGGTATCGCGTCCGTTGCCGACCACGCAACCGGGGCGGCGGCGCACGAGGCGGATCACCTCGCCGGCGCAAACGGTGAAGCGATGGGTCTGTCCCGGGACGTGCTCCTCCACCATCACCCTCTTCGAGTGCCGCGCGGCCTCGGCATAGGCTGCGCCGACGTCTGCGGCATCGGCGAGCCCGGCAGCGACGCCGAGGCCGCCGTCCTGGTCGGCCGGCTTGATGACAACCGGGTATCCCATCGCCTCGGCCGCCGCTGCGGCCGCCTTGGCATCGGGTGCGGGCGCCTGGCGCGGCATCGGCATGCCGAACGCGCCGAGGAGTGCGGCCGTCCGGGCCTTGTCCCGCGCGATACCCATGCCGATCGAGGATGTGGCCTCGGTGGAACTGCTGTGGAACAGCCGCCGGTATCGCCCTGTTCCGATCACCTGCAGCGAGGCGTCGAGCGCGCGATAGGGATGACCCGCCTCGATGGCATTGACGGCGAGGTGGTAGCGATTGACGCCGAGCGCGCGGTAAGGCCTGAGCTGCTGCATGTGGGCCGCGACGGCGGCGCGTGCCTTGCCCGGAGGAACCCGCTCGCGGAAGACGGTTTCGGCGAAGGGCGCGAGCCATCGCAGCACCGCGCCCAACGCCTCCGCCCTTTCGAGGCCGAATGCGATCTGGAAGTGCCCTTGCTTCTCGCCCTGCGAGGTGCCGGCCAGGATCAACGCCTGCGTCGCACAGGGCACGCGCGCCGCGCGCAGCAGAGCAATGATCCAGAAGCCGAGACGTTCGGCGAACTGGATCGGCATGGGTGACGGTGGAACAGGCGGCGGGTGGGCCTGGGACAACTCGGCCCCAAGCGCCGCATCGAGGCGGACGAAATGAGCGAGCGCGACCCTGCCGACGGTGATGTCACCGACCATCGTCGGCAGGGGCAGACCGTGGGTATGCCCGCGGTAGCGCTTCCAGCGCTCACCGAACCGAAACGGGGCGGAGCCTGCTGCCACGGACCGCCTCGTCAGGCCGGCTGCGCGGCGGCTGCCATGGGCCGGGCCCCTCGGCCTGGCCCGCCGGCCCGCGGTGCCGGGCGTGCCACCGCTCCGCCACGCCGGGCTCCGCGCGCCGCGCAGTGCTTACGTTGATGGCTCATGGGCAGCTCTCCGTGGCACATGCTGCCCTGCCAAGGCCGGTCACCTCGCAAGGCTTCGCATCCTTGCCCGTGGCGATCTCCCGGACGACAGATGCGGCGGATCCCGGCCTGAAAGCACTGGCACCGAGCGTTACGACGCACTACGCCGCCATCCTTAGCCGCGCCGCATGAGCGCGACAAGACGGGCTACGCGGAGCGCGTGCGGGCCGTGGCCCCGTCGTCCCCGCCGGGCGGCACGCGCCCGTCAGCCTGCGAAGCGTGCGGTGAGGCCGCCGTCGGCCGTCCAGTTTGCGCCGGTCACGAAGGAGGCTTCGCCCGACAGCAGGAAGGCGATGCAGTTGGCGATTTCCTCGGGCGTGGCGAGGCGGTGCATGGGATGAACATCGAGCACCTGCGCGCGCAGCGCGGGGTCGTTCATCTCGAAGAATTCCTTCACCAGCGCCGTCTCGGTGTATCCCGGGCTCAGCGCGTTCACCCGGATCTGGTGTTTGCCCATGTCGAGCGCGAGCGAGCGGGTCAGGCCGACGAGCCCCGACTTGGCCGCGGCATAGGGAAAGAAGCCCGGGTAGGTCATCGTGGCATGGACGGATGCGACGTTGACGATGGAGCCTCTGCCAGCCTCGATCATGCCTGGCAAGACAGCGCGGCAGGCAAGCCACGCCGCCTTGAGATCGACGGCGAAGACGGCATCCCATTCCGCTTCCGTCATGGCCACGGGATCGGCGTAGGAGTTGCGGCCGGCGTTGTTCACCAGCCCGGTGACCGGACCGAAGGCGGCCGTCGCATCCGCCACCGCGCCGGCAAGCGCCTCGGCCGAGCAGACATCCGCCTCGCGGAAGAGAACGTGATCGCCGAGGCGTGCCGCGAGGGCGCGGCCTTCCTCGGGCAGAAGATCCACGAAGCTCACGCGCGCGCCCTCGGCAAGGGCCTTTTCGACCGTGGCCGCGCCGATACCCCGGCCGCCGCCGGTGACCAGCACATGTTCTCCTGCAAGTCGTCCCATAGCTTTCACCAATCCGCCACCGAGCCATCCTCGTGGTACCACTGGATCGCGCGGGAGTCCTGCCACGGGTGGCGTTCCGCAGCGGCTTCGTCGATCTCGATCCCGATGCCCGGTGCCTCGGGCGGCAGGACATGGCCGTTTTCTATGTGTGCGACGCCCCGTACGACCTCGTCGCGCCAGGGCACATCCGAGCGCATCACCTCCTGGATCAGGAAATTCGGAGTGGCGAAACCGAGATGGATGTTCACCATCGTAGCCACGGGCCCGAGGGGATTGTGCGGTGCCATGCTCACCCCGAAGGTATCGCACAGGGCGGCGATCCGGCGCACCTCCGTGAGCCCGCCGGCGTGGCACACGTCGGGCTGCGCGATCGCGATCGCCCCGGCCTGAAGGAGGGGCAGGAACTCGCGCCGGTGGCAGAGGCGCTCGCCGCTCGCAACGGGAATGGTGGTGGACCGCGCAACGCGGGCGATGCCTTCGACATCCTCGGGCTGGCATGGTTCCTCGAGGAACCACGGCCGGTAGGGCTTGAGAACCTCGGCATACTGGATCGCCATTGCCGCGGAGGTGCGGCCGTGAAGATCGACCATGATGTCCATCTCATCGCCTGCGCCCTCGCGGGCGGCGGCCATCAGCTCTTCGGCGGTGCGCAGCGCGGAAATCCCGTCGAGCGGCCGGGTCCGGCCCACGGCGAGGATCTTGACCGCGGTGAACCCATCCTCGCGCGAGCGCGCTGCCTTCTCGGCGAAAGCTTCGGCGCGCGCGCTGTCGTAGACGGCCGCGGCGTCGCCCCCGCCGAGGTGATCGTACATCCGCAGCCGTTGGCGCGTGAGCCCGCCCAGAAGCTGCCAGAGCGGGATACCGAGCGCGCGCGCCTTGATGTCGTGAAGCGCCTGGTCCAGCCCCGAGAGGGCCGACATCGTCACGATCCCGCCCTTGAAGAAGGGATGGCGGAAGAGGATCTGCCAGATATGCTCGATGTTGCGCGGATCCTCGCCCTCGATCAGCCCGGCAAGATCCTCCACCGCCCCAACCACGGCGCGGGTCTGGAATTCCAGCGTCGCCTCGCCGAGCCCCGTGAGGCCCGGCTGATCGGTCTCGATCCGTACGAAGATCCAGTTCCGCAGCCGCGCATTCACGACCTGAGCGCGGATCTTCGTGATCTTCACGGCTCAGCGCCCGGTGAGCGACTGCCGCTTCATCCGCCGGTCGATCAGCGTCTGGAGGACCACCGAAACGACGATCACGAGGCCGAAGGCGAGCTGCGTGTAGAAGGCGTTGATGCCCGCCGCCACGACGCCGGCATTGATGGCGCCGATGATGTAGGAGGCGAAGAACGTGCCGGCCACGGAGCCGGTGCCGCCGAAGACGCTGGTGCCGCCGAGGAACACCGAGGCGATGGTGTTGAGCAGGAAGCCCTCGCCCGTGGTCGGCCAGAAGTAGAAGCCGTAGATCGAGGTCATCAGCCCCGAGAAGGTGGCCATGACGCCGACGAGCATGAAGGCCTTCGTCTTCACGCGCACGGCGTTGATCCCCATGAGACGCGCCGAGGTGGGATTGTCGCCCACGAGGAAGACATGGGCCCCGAAGCGCGTCCTGTTCAGCAGGAACCAGGCGCCGATCAGGATGACGATCATCCAAAGGGTCTGCACCGGGATGCCGAAGGGCGAGGAGCGGAAGATGGCGTGCATCTCCGGGTAGTCCTGCGCTGTCAGCGGCACTCCGGTGCCGTCCATCATCACAAGCTCGAGGCCCCGGAAGAGGAAGGAGGTGCCGATGGTGATGACGAGCGAAGGAATGTTGAGCCAGGCGACCAGCGTCCCGTTGATCCAGCCGCAGGCAGCGCCGGTCGCGAAGCCCGCGGCGAGCGCGAGTGGCCACGGCGTTCCGCCCTGCGCGAGCAGGCAGAAAACGGCCGTGCCGAGGGCCATGATCGAAGGGAAGGACAGGTCCATCTCGCCGGTGATTACAACGAAGGTCAGCGCGATGGCGATGATGCCGAACTGCGGCGTGGTCTGCGCGAAGGCGATGTAGATGTTCTGGTTGGTGAACACCGCGGGAGCCGCCACGATGAAGGCCGCCCACATGGCGAGGCCGACGCCGATGATGCCCACCTGGCTGATGTAGCGGCGCCAGAGCGAGGGGGGGCCGACGCGGTTGTTCTGCGGCTTTTCGGATGTGGGCTCGGGCTTCTGCTCGGTTTCCGCGACCATGATCTATCCCTCAGTTAAGCGACCCGGTGCGGGCGACGTGGTACAAACGCTCGATCAGTTCATCCATGGAGATCTCGCTCTTTTGGTACACGCCGGCGACCTTTCCCCGGTCGAGCACGTAGAGACGGTCCACCACGGGATAGACGTGGAAGATGTTGTGGTCGATGAAGATGGCCGATTTGCCGGCCTCCTTGATGCCCTTGACGAATTCCAGCGTCTTCTTCGTTTCCGTCAGCGACAGCCCCATGGTGGGCTCGTCGAGGATCACGAGGTTGGCGTCGAAATAGAGGGCGCGGGTGATGGCCACACCCTGCTTCTCGCCGCCCGACATCGTTGCGACCACGTTGTCGGGATGCACGGCCGCAGAGGTGAAGCCCATGTGCTCCGACATCAGCCTCGCGGACTCGGCCCGCATCTTGGCGACGTCGAGCAGGCCCCATTTCGTGCGCGGTTCGCGGCCCATGAACATGTTGCGCCAGATCGGCTGCTTTTCGCAGAGGGCACGCTCCTGGTAGACGGTCTCGATCCCCAGATCGCGCGCCCGCGCGACCGACCAGTCCACGATCCGCTCGCCGTTGAACCAGACCTCGCCGCCCGGGTCCGGGTCGTGGAAGCCCATCACCGTCTTGACGAGAGTGGACTTGCCCGCCCCGTTGTCGCCCAGCAGGCCAACGATCTCGGACGGGTAGACGGCGAAATCGACGTTCGAGAGCGAGCGGACCTCGCCGAATGTCTTCGACACGTTGCGCAGTTCGATCACCGGCGTGCCGGGTGGCGTCGTGGGCTGGGTCACGGGAGGCGGCCTCTCAGGCGGGAGGGCCCGCGGCGGCACTGCCGCCGCGGACGGGGGAGGTCAGCGGATCTCGACCGCGGCGAGCGGCGCGACCGCATCCACGTTGGATTCATCCACGAAGGCGCCCGCCGTGTTGATGTCGAGCCCGGAGAACCCGTATTTCTCGGTCAGGCAGATGTTCAGGATCGGCAGGTAGCCCTGAAGGTAGGGCTGCTGGTCGATGACGAGGTTCTGGAACCCCTCCTGGATCGCCTGCGCGGTGTTGGGCGACATGTCGAAGCCCGCGAAGTACACCTGGCCGGGCTCGAGCCCCGCGGCATCCGCGTAGACGCCGACGTTGGAGGTGAGGCCGCCATGGTCGGTCACCACGATCTTCACGTCGGGGTTCGCGCCCATGAGGCCCACGAAAGTGGCCGTCCCCGCGTTGGGGTTGGCGTTCGTGGCGGCGTCGATTTCCTGGTAGATGACCTCGAGGCCCGCTTCCTCGAAGGCGTCGATCACGCCGACGGTGCGCTGGCCGCGGTCACCGCCCTGGGCGCGGAGCCCCCAGACGAACACCTTGTCACCCTCCGAAACGCCCGCGCGTGCAGCGGCTTCCGCGCCCAGCGCGTAACCGGCATCGTAGTTGGGAGCGCCCACGTAGCCGAAGCCCTGCGGCGCGTAGGAAGCCTGGCTTTCGCGCAGCGAGGTGTTGAGCGTGGTGAAGATGATGCCGGCCTCGTAGGCCTGCTGCACGATCGGCCCGGTGGCCGCCTCGCCGGCAAAACCGTAGGTCGCGATCCCGTCAACGCCGGTCGCCACGGCCTGCTGGATCTGCTGCAGCATCAGGTTGGGATCCCAGTTCGAGAAGTAGTAGGTCACGTCCGGCCCGAGATCGAGTTCGGCCTGGCGGAACCCGTTGTACACGTTGTTGGCGAAAACCCCGCCCTGCGGCCCGCCCGGGAACGCGGCGATCCGAACGCCCGAGCACCATTTCTCTTCCGGCTGCGCCGTGGCGCCGCTGGCGAGCATCGCAGCGGTCGAACAGGCGATTGCCGAGAGCAACATCCTTGCCGAAGTCATGTCCAGTATCCTCCCATGCTGGGCCCCGTCTTCGGCCTGTTTCGGCCGGTCTTTGGGGCACAAAAAATGGGTAGACGAGTCATACAAGCCTGTAAACGCTTTTCTGGCGCCGCCCGGTGACGAAGCCGCCGGCCGGCAATGAAGAAGACCGCACAGTGCTCGCAATGGCGGGGTTTCGCTGCGCTGCGGCGGAAGAATCCGCGCCCAGGCAGGAAGATCGCCCGTTTACCCGTGTGCCCAGTTGTCCTACACCTTCGCCGATGACGCCGTCTGCCAACGATCCCGCCCCCGCCATGCCGGCCGCCCAGAGCGTGGCCGAGCTTCTTGCCACGCAGATCGTCGGTCAGCTCGATCTCGGCGAGCAGCTTCCCTCGGAGGCAGATCTCGCGGCACGCTTCGAAGTGAGCCGCGTGACGGTGCGCGAGGCGCTGAAGATGCTCGCGGGGCAGGGGCTCGTCAGCCTTTCGCGCGGGCGCCGCGCGACGGTCACGCAGCCCGACGGCGCCATGTTCGGTGCGTTCCTGCGCTCGCTCATCCATTCCGATCCGCGTGCCGTCTTCGATCTCAGCCAGGTGCGCCGCTCCCTGGAGGTCCAGGCGGTCACGCTTGCCTGCAGGAACGCCAGCCGCTCGGGGCTCGCGGCGGTGGACGCGGCGCTGGCGGCGATGCTCGAGGCCGCCCGGGCGATGCCCGACAGCGGCAACGACGAGGAGTGTGGCCGCGCCTTCGACCGGGCCGACGTGAAGTTCCACCAAGCCCTCGCGCTCGCCGGTGGCAACCGGGTGCTGATCTTTCTCTTCGAGGCGATGGAGAGCGCGCTGATCGAAGGGTTCGAGCGCAGCCGGCGCGGCCATGTGCGCTCGCGCAAGGCGCTGCTGGCGAATTGTGACGATCATCGCGCGATCCTCGATCATGTCCGGGCGCGTGACGAGCGCGCCGCCGCCGATGCCATGCTCGCGCTGATCGCGCGGGCGGAATCCAACCTTCGAGCATCGTTCGGAAGCGTCTGAGGGAGCCATTCGTGAAGATCACCGCGCTGAAGACCTGGATCGTTCCGCCCCGGTGGCTGTTTCTCAAGATCGAGACCGACGATGGCATCTCGGGCTGGGGCGAGCCGGTGCTCGAGGGGCATGCCGCTACCCTCGCCGCCGCCGTGCACGGGCTGGAAGACATGCTGATCGGCCAGGACCCCCGCCGGGTGGAGGATATCTGGCAGATGATCTACCGCAACGGTTGCTATCGTGGCGGCCCGGTTCTGATGAGCGCGCTGGCCGGCATCGACATGGCGTTGTGGGACATCAAGGGGAGGGCGCTCGGCGTTCCGGTGCACGAGCTTCTGGGCGGGCCGGTGCGGGAGCGCATCCGCACCTACCGCTGGTGCGGGGGCGACAGGCCTGGGGAGCTGATCGCCGGCGTGCGAGCCGTGAAGGCCGAGGGTTACACCGCCGCGAAGTTCAACATCTGCAGCGAACTGCAGATCGTGGATACCCACGCCAAGGTCGACGAGATCATCCGCACGCTTTTCGAACTGCGCGAGGCGGTGGGCACGCAGATGGATCTCGCCTTCGACTTCCACGGTCGCGTGCACGCGCCCATGGCCCGGGTGCTTCTGCGCGAGCTGGCGCCGCTGCGCCCCATCTTCGTCGAGGATGCCGTCGTCTCC
>Ga0076929_100745_pt1 | contig 17634 bp, 12 predicted proteins | sample HotLakConUCCSL28_FD_87104 | JGI IMG/M metagenome (GOLD analysis project Ga0076929, IMG submission 87104) | Hypersaline microbial mat communities from Hot Lake, Washington, USA - Hot Lake Consortium UCC-SL28 (version 3) (version 3) | ecosystem: Environmental > Aquatic > Thermal springs > Hot...
CCGCCCGCGCTTCATCGTTTGCGACGAGGCTGTCTCGGCACTCGATGTCTCGGTGCAGGCGCAGGTGGTGAACCTGCTGCAGGACATCCGCGACGAAATGGGCATCAGCTACCTCTTCATCGGCCATGATCTCGCGGTGGTGCGCCACATCGCCGACAGGATCGCCGTGATGTACCTGGGGCGCATCGTTGAAACGGCACAGACGGATCAGCTCTTCCGAGCGCCGCTGCATCCCTATACGCGGGCGCTCATGGCGGCGGTGCCCGTGCATCACCCGCGATTGCGCAGGCCCCGGCAACGGCTCAAGGGCGAGTTGCCGAGCCCCATCCACCCGCCCTCCGGGTGCCATTTCCATCCGCGCTGCCCCCACGCGCGCGACATCTGCCGCAGCGAAAGCCCCGCCTTGCGGACCCTGGCGGCGGGGCAGGAGGTGGCGTGTCACTTCGCGGAGGAATTCGAAGGTGCCGGCCCTCCGCCGGGGGCAGCGCAAGCCGCGCCGGATGCGGGAGCCGCCGATGCGGATCACTGAGGTCGAACCGATCCTGCTGCGCGGCGACACCGCCTATGCCGCCACCGCCGGCGGCGCGGAGGCCAACGACAACGGCGACTGGCAGCTCATCGTGCGCGTGACAACCGACGAGGGCCTCGAAGGCTGGGCCGACGTGGAAACGCTGGCGCCGGCGGCCGTTGCGGTGATCGCCGGGCAGGGGATGGGCACGCTGGGGTTCCGCACCCTCCGCTCGCTTCTGCTGGGTGAGGATCCGCGCGAACCCGAGCGCCTGTGGGACAAGCTCTATGTGGGCAGCGCCTACTACGGGCGGCGGGGGCTCGCGATGCAGTGCATCTCGGCCATCGACAACTGCCTCTGGTCCATCCGGGCCCAGGCCGCGGGCATGGGGTTGGCACAGATGCTCGGCGGGCGCCGGCGCGACCGGGTGCTCGCCTATGCCTCCACGCTGTTCCGGGAGACGCCGCAGGGCATGGCCGAGGCCGCGCGCGGTTACGTGGAGCGGGGCTTTCGCGCGGTCAAGTTCGGCTGGGGCGTGTTCGGCGAGGATCCGGGGCGCGATCGCGAACTCGTGGCGGCGGCCCGCGATGTACTGGGCCCCGACCGGCACCTCATGGTCGATCCGGGCTGGTACGGCGCGGGCTGGAAGGGGCCGCACCGCGAGCGCAGCCGGCGCGAGGCCATCGAGCTGTGCACCTGGCTCGCCGATTACGGCGTGGACTGGATCGAGGATTTCATTCACCCAGAACGGTTCGACGAATACGCCGCCGTGCGCGCGGCGAGCCCGGTGCCGGTTGCGGCGGGCGAGCAACTCGCCACCTTTTGGGAATTCGAGCGCTTCATCGAGCAGGGTTGCGTCGATGTCGTCCAGCCCGATCTGTCGCGCTGCGGGGGGCTCACCGCGGCGGTCCGCATCGCCCGGAGCGCGGAGCGCGCCAACATCGACTGCGTGCCGCATTCCTGGCTCACCCATCTGCTCACCGCCTACAGCCTGCACTTCATCGCCGCGCTTCCGCGGGCGCGGTTCGTCGAGTTCAACGTCAGCCAGAGCCCGTTGACCCGCGGCATCTGCCCGGCACCGCTCGCGCTCGACGGCGACGGCATGGTCGCGGTGCCCGACGGCCCTGGGCTCGGCGTGGAGGTGGATCGTGCCTTCATCGCCGCGCACCGGGTGGTGGCGCCGTGAGTGCGGCGGACGGCCGCCGGCAGGTTGTGGTGCCCGCCGCGCTCGATCTCGAAACGCCCGGGCGGCGGGACTACTGGGTGGCGGTCGAGCACGACAGCCTGTGGGGCAGCCACCTGGTGCCGCTCACCGTGATGGTGGGCGCGGAGGCCGAGCCGGGCCGGGGACTTGTCGCCTTCGGCGGCACCCACGGCAACGAGTACGAGGGGCCGCTGGCGCTCAAGCACCTGCTGGCGGAGATCGATCCGGCCGCGGTGCGGGGCCGGCTGATACTCGTGCCGGTGCTCAACCCCTCGGCCTTCCGCAGCGGCACGCGCGACTCGGTGCAGGACGACGGCGCCAATCTCAACCGTGCCTTCGTGGCGGACGCCGGGCGCCCCGGGCCCGCGGGCTCGGTGACCTATCGCCTGGCGGTCTTCGTGCGCCGCGATCTGGCCCCATGTCCACGCCGTGATCGACCTGCACGCCGGCGGGGAGGTGGCCCGCTTCGCGCCGGGCGCGAGCTTCCACGCCGTGGCCGATGCGAGCAGGGCCCGGCTCACCGACGCCATCGCGGCCGGCTTCGGACTGCCGCTCGTGATCGTCTACCAAAACGAAACCCCAGGGCTCTTGACGAGCGACGCGGAAGCCCTCGGCAAGATCGCCATCGGCGCGGAGCTGGGCTGGGGCGCCGGCGTGCACGCGGCCGGCGTCGCCAGCGCCCGGCGCGGCGTGCTCGGCGCCGCCGTGCGGCTCGGGCAGATGCGTGGCGAGGCGGCGCCTTTCGGGCACGCGGCCGACGGTACCCAGCGTCGCGTGGAGATGATCGACCGTGCCTGCTTCACCGTGAGCCCTGTTTCGGGGCATTTCGAGCCGCTCGTGCCCTGTGGCGCCATGGTCGCCGCGGGGGAAACCGTTGGCCTCGTCCATGATTTCGAGCGGATCGACGCCGCGCCCTGGCAGGCACGGGCAGGGGTGGACGGCGTGGTGGTGGCCGAGGCCTGGGGCGCGCCGGTGCGGCAGGGCCAGCAGGTGGTTGTGGTCGGGCGCCTCATGGCGGCGGCCCCGGTCTGAGCCTGCCGAACCTGTCCGCCCACGGGCGGAGCGCCGCTCGGGCCGTGCGCGATGCCAGCGTGCGAAGGCTCCCTCGTGCGTGCCCCGCCGTCAGGCCCCGAGCACCTGCGCGACCATGGCGCTGGCTGCATCCAGAGCGCGCTCGGCACCGCCCTCGGAAAAAAGCGCGATCCGGACCGGGTAGACATCCAGCGCATAGGCCTCGCGGGGCGGGAGGTAGCTGACGTAGCCGTTGCAGATATTCATCACGGCGATTGGCACGCCGGGATGCCGGGCCCGCAGCGCGATCTGGAAATCGCTGTAGAGCTCCACGGGAGCGCCCACGAGCACGGCCCCGCCAAGACGCCAGACCGCCAGCGGCATCTCGTAACGAGGTCCGTCGCCGATCTTTTCGCGCATGGCGAGCCGGCGCTGCGCGCGTTCCCGCGCGAACCCGGCCGGCGCCTCGGCGAGGTCGGCCCTGAGCTGGGCGAGGTCGGGCAGATCGGAGCGGACGTCGAGGGTCACGCCGCCCTGCACGAAGCCGGCGGTGCGGTCGGGCTGAACCGGCGCGAGGCCCCAGCGCCCCAGTGCCGTGCCCGATTCCTCGCGGCCCGAAAACTCCATCCGCTGGCCCGGCGGGAACATTCCCGACAGCGTCGCCATGGCGGCGTAGCCAAGCTCGCGGCCGTTCTGGTCGGCCGCGGCAACATCGTCTTCGAAGCTGCGGCGCGGCGTGAGCTCGGCGTCGGGGCCGTGCAGGAAGAGGCAGATCCCACCTGCCTCGCGCTCCAAGATCTCGCGCATTGCGCCGATGTAATCCGGAGATATCAGACGGTTGCCGCCCCCGGTTGATGTCGGATGGCAGGCATAGTTCACCAGCGTTGCCAGGACGGCGCCGTCGCTGTCGGTCACGCGGCCCACAAGCAGCGCATCGTCGGCCTGCCGGGCGGGATTCATGCCGCACAGCAGCGCACCCGTTTCCGGATCGGGCAGATCGCGGTTGTAGGCGAGCCCGCAGCGCCCGGCCGACCAGCCCAGCCGGGCGGGCACCATGGCCATCCGCGCCTCTTCGAGCACCTGCGTGAAGGCCGAGACGAGTTGCGCCCGGTACTCCGCGATGAGATGGCCGCCGGGGGCGTCCGCACGGGCGGGATCGGTGAAGGGCGCGCCGTGGCTGTGCGACAGATGCAGGATGAACGCACCCGGCCGCGCACCGAGGGCCGCTTCCACCGGTCCGCGGATGCCGGCCTCGTCGTCCTTCGACATCCAGACCATGAGGTCGGCGGCAAGCAAGTAGAGCGTTTCGTCCGTCTCGCCGGCGATGGCCAGCGCGGTTGCGTAGAGCGGCCGGTGGACGCCTTCGGCGATGTCGTGGATGGCGCTGCCCCAGGTGCGGGCAAACAAGCCGGCCGGCGGTGTGATCTCCACCCGTGCCACGCCGATGCGGCCCTCGAATTCGTGCTGGGAGAGCGGCGCTGTGGGAGAGCTGTCCTGGGCCATGTCGGTCTTTCCGGGCTGAGGTTTACCAGTCGCCCACGGAGCCGTCCTCGTAGAAGACGCGTTGGGGCGCTTCCTGCGCGAAGGGATGGCGCTCGATGGCGGCGATGTCGAGTTCGACCCCGAGGCCGGGCGCCTCGGAGGGAAAGGCGCGGCGCGTGGCCTCGTCGACGCGGTGGGAGCTCGCGACGATCTCGTTGCGCCACGGCACGTCGCCCGAGACCGTTTCGCAGATGATGTAATCGGGTTGGGAGAAGCCGAACTCGAGCGATGCGGCTGTGCTCACGGGGCCCTGCGGGTTGTGCGGAGCCAGCGCGATCCGGTGCACTTCGGCCAGCGCGGCGATCTTTCGCGCTGCCGTCAGCCCGCCGCAATGGGTGATGTCGGGCTGCACGATATCGCAGCCGCCGGCCTCGAAGAGCGCGTGGAACTGGGTGAGATGGGTCAGCCTCTCTCCGGTCGCGATCGGCGTGGCAACGCGGGCACGGATATCGGCGAGCCCGGCGAGGTTCTCGGGCCAGCAGGGCTCCTCGAGGAAATAGAGGCCGAAGGGGTCGAGCACCTGCGCGAAGCGCCGGCCCATGCCGGGGGATTGGCGGGCATGGCAATCCACCATGATGTCGATGTCCTCGCCGACCGCTGCGCGCATCGCCTCCACGGCCGCGGCGGCAGCGCGCAGCGGTGCCGTGCCTTCGGCGGCGCGGGTGGGCGGCACGGCCATGGACTTGAAGGCGCTGTAGCCATCGGCCACGGCCGCTCGCGCGAGATCTGCGAAGCGATCGGCATTCTCCACCGGAGTTTCGTAGAAATCGGCCATCTTGCCGCCGCCAAGGTGACAGTAGAGGCGGATGTGGTCGCGCACCGGGCCGCCCATGAGGCGGTGGCAGGGCACGCCGTAGTGCTTGCCGGCGATATCCCAGAGCGCGAGATCGATGCCCGAGATCGCCGTGGAACGGGTGATCCCGCTGCCGTGCCAGAAGTGCTGGCGAAACATCATCTGCCACAGGTGCTCGGTGCGCAGCGGGTCTTCGCCGACAATCAGTTCGGCCAGATCCTCGATGGCGCCGACGACGCCGCGCGTGTGCCACTCCAGCGTCGCCTCGCCCCAGCCGTACAGGCCGGGCTGGTCGGTCTCGATGCGCACGAACACCCAGTTCCGCATCACGGCATTGCAGACGAAGGTCTTCACGGCGGTGATTTTCATGCGGTCTCCGTGTCTTCGGCGAGGCGGCGCCCGGCACCTCGGGCAAGTAATTGCTATATCGTTAAAGTAGACCCGTCAATCGTGCTGCTCGGCGAGGCCTGCAAACACGGGAGAGGCCCGGCAGGCAAGAAGACGGCGCGGGTGGAGGGTGCCGCGCAGGCCGGCGCCTTGCCCGCCCGCGCCCGATTGCGCGCCGGGGAGCAGGGGGGCCGATGTCTTCTTGCGCGGCGCGGGTGCCCGCCGGCATGGGCCGCGGGGCTGCGGCGAGGGCGCGACCGCGCGGGCGGCGGCGATCACCGGGGCGTCCGGCCCGGCGGGCAGCCGAGGCACGCGTTCGGCCCGGTGACGTGGGTGCCGGCCTTGCCGGCATCGGGCGAGGTCTCCATCCCGCCCCGGAATAAACGGCATCGACGATCGGCAGCGCGCCGGCATCCTCGTCGACCGTCTGTGTCTCGGTGCCGGCGGGCGCGTGTCGGGCGTCGAGGTCGTTCGCGACGGCGGGGTGGAGACCATCCGCGCGCGGCTCGGCGTGTTCCTCGCTGCAGGCAGCATCGGCAGCCCGTCGATCCTCATGCGCTCCGGTCTCGGGCTGGCCGTTCTGCTTCGGGCCGCCGGAGTCGCGCCTGGCTACGCCATGCCCGGCGTGGGAGAGAACCTGCAGGGTCACCTGCTTTCGGCCGGGAACCTCGATCGCGCCTGCCATCCTCTCCCGCCCGGCGAAACGCAGCACTCCGAGGCCCTCACCGACATTCATTCCGCCCGGCAAGCACCTGGCGAGGTTCCGGAACCCGTGGCCGGCTGCGTCACCGCGCCGATCGTCCCGGAGGGGCTTTAGCCGCGGCTCTCCAGGCTGCCCGCCCCGTCTGCGCGCCCGACCTTTCCGGTGCCGATGCGCCGGGGCTCTACACCTTTGACGGCTCGATCCTACCGTCCCTCACCGCGGGGCCGGTCAACGCTTCCATCGTGGCGGTGGCCGAGCGCGGCGCCGATCTGCTCGGCGCGCGGGGTCGGGCCGGTGTCCAGCCCCGAGCCTCTGCCCCCTCGCCCTGACAGGCGGCTCCACGCGGGGCCGCGCCGCGGGTTGACAAGCGCGCGGACCGGCGTCACAGAGGCGCTGCCGCTGTTCAGCCGCGTGAGCTGCCGGCGCCCCGAGCGGGCGAACAGCCAGAAGCTTTCCTCCGATCCCCATCACGCAGGGTTCCCCACGCGACGGCCGGATGGCACGGGATACGCCCGTGCGCTCCGAGGCCCCGCGAACCCTCGCGCGCCGCATCCCGCGGCCGTCACACCGGGCGTACGGCCATCGCCATGGCTGCGCTCCTCCAAGGATGATCAATGTTCGATTTCGACATGCTCGGCCTCGCGCCGCAGCTCAACACCGCGCTGGCCCGTGCCGGCTTCACCGAACCCACCCCGATCCAGAACCAGGCGATACCGCTCGCGCTCGACGGGCACGACATCCTGGGCCTCGCCCAGACCGGCACCGGCAAGACCCTCGCCTTCGGGTTGCCTCTGCTCCATCATCTGCTCGCCGAGCCGGAGAAGGCCAGGCCGCGCTGCGCCAAGGCGCTCGTGCTGGCGCCCACGCGGGAGCTGGTCAACCAGATCGCCGAGAGCATCCGCACGCTCGCCGACGGGAGCCGCATCCGCGTTGCCACCGTGGTGGGCGGTCAGTCGATCGGCCGCCAGATCGGGACGATGGCCCGCGGCACCGAGGTGCTTGTCGCCACGCCCGGCCGCCTGATCGACCTGATGGACCGCGGCGCGATCGACCTCGGGCAGGTTCGACACCTCGTGCTCGACGAGGCCGACCAGATGCTCGATCTCGGTTTCATCCACGCGTTGCGCAAGATCGCGCCGCGCCTCGGCTCGCCGCGGCAGACGATGCTGTTCTCCGCCACCATGCCCAGACAGATGGAAGAGCTCAGCCGCGCCTATCTCACGAACCCGCGGCGCGTGCAGGTCGCCCCGCCGGGAAAGGCGGCCGACAAGGTGACGCAATCGGTGCATTTCCTCGAGAAGCCGGCAAAGGCCGGGAAACTGCGTGAAATCCTCTCGCGCGATCCCTCGGCGCTCACGCTGGTGTTCGCGCGCACCAAGCACGGCGCCGAAAAGCTGATGAAATCGCTCGTCGCCGACGGGTTCAACGCCGCGTCGATCCACGGCAACAAGAGCCAGGGCCAGCGCGACCGCGCGATCAAGGCGTTCCGCGAGGGCACGATCACCACGCTTGTGGCCACCGACGTCGCCGCCCGCGGGATAGACATCCCCGGCGTCGCCTACGTCGTGAACTACGATCTGCCGGAAGTGCCCGACAACTACGTGCACCGGATCGGGCGTACCGCGCGGGCCGGCCGCGAGGGCGAGGCGATATCCTTCTGCTCGGCGGAGGAGGGCGATCTGCTCCAACAGATCCAGAAACTCATGAAGATCGACGTTCCCGTCGCCAGCGGCACGGCGCCGCCGGCCGGGGCCTCTTCGGGCGCTCCCAAGCGCCGCAGTGGCGGCCGCAAGGGCGGCGGCGCCAAGCACGGCGGGGCCCAGCCCGCCGCCGCGGCGGGCAAGCGCCGCCGGCCGCGTTCGCGCCGCGCCGCCTGACGCCGGATTGGCGGCACCCGGGGCCTTCCCCGGGTCCGCTGACCGTGACAGGCCGAGGAATGGCCGCGGGGGGCGCGGCGGTACCGGGGCAACGAGGTGCCGTTCCGGGCTGCCGGGCATCGCGACGCAGGAGTGTTCGGCCGCGGCGGCCCGTACGTCACCCGGGAGTTCTGCCTTTCGAGTGAGGCTGACGATGCGCCGTTTGCTTCTTCCTGTCTTCGGGCTCGTCGCGGCCGTGATGCTGCTCGCGGGCGCACAGCACTTGCGGAACTCCGGCGGCCCCGAGCTTGGGCCGCCGCCACCCGGTGCGCTCCGTCTCGCCACCTGGAACGTGCATTACATCGCCGCCAGGCGCACGGAAGGCCGCTGGGGGCTCGCCCGCTGGGAGGCGCGCAAGGCGCCGCTTGCGGCGGGCTTCGCAGCGCTGGGGGCCGATCTCGTGGCCTTCCAGGAGATGGAGACCTTTCGCGGCGGCAACGACGACAGCGAGAACCTCGCGCGGGAATGGCTGCTCGGGAATGCGCCCGGCCATGCCGCGGCCGCCGTGGGCGACTGGCGCAGCTTCCCCTCGACGCAGCCGATCTTCTACCGGACGGAGCGGCTGGAACTGCTCGATCAGGGGTGGTTCTTCTTCTCGCCCACGCCCGACGCGATCTACTCGCGCAGTTTCGACGGCTCCTATCCCGCCTTCGCGTCCTGGGCGCGCTTCCGCGACCGTCGGGGCGGGCGCGCGGTATTCAGGGTGCTCAACCTGCACCTCGACTACGCGAACGGCGAGAACAGGCGCCGCTCGGTGGAGTTGGTCGTGGAGCGCACGCGGCCCTGGATCGAGGCCGGAGAAACGGTGCTTCTCGCCGGCGATCTCAATGCGCTGCACGGCTCGCCGCTGCATCGCGCGCTTGGGGATGCGGGGTTCTCCTTCCTGCCCGTGCGCGGCGCCACCTTCCATTTCGATCGCGGTTTCAACCTCTTCGGAGCGATCGATCACCTTGCCCACGCGGGTGACGCGCGCCCGGCCTCGGCGCCGGTGGTGGTGCGCCGCAAGCGCGGGCCGGTCTGGGCTTCCGATCACTACCCGCTGGTGGCGGACTTCCACCTTGCTGGGCCCTAGCCGTCGCCGCCGCGCCATCCGGGCAAGGGCGCGTTCCGCCTGCACGGTGAGCCGGCCGGACCCGAAACTTCCCGCGGCGACAGGGCAGCTTTGGCTTGACAGGTGGGGATGATTCCCGTTGCCTTTACCGAACTGCGCAACATTCGTTCTTCCATGTGGAACGTAAGCGCGGCCACGCCACAGCCCGGGGGGCCAGCAGATGCGCGTTTTCGTCGGATCGCTTGCGACCGAGACGAATACCTTTTCGCCGCTCTACGTGGACCGCTCCGCCTTCGAGACGGCGATGTACTACCCGCCCGGCGCCCATCCGGCGGAGCCCACCCTGTGCTCGGCGCCTTTCGTTGCGGCCCGCCGCCGCGCGGCGAGCGATGGCTTGACCCTGATCGAGGGCACCGCCACCTGGGCGGAGCCTGCCGGGCTCGTCAGCCGCGCCGCATACGAGAGCCTGCGCGACGAGATCCTCGGCCAGATCGAGGCGGCGCTGCCCCTCGATATCGTCCTTTTCGGCCTGCACGGCTCGATGGTGGCCGTCGGGTACGACGATTGCGAGGGCGATCTGATTGCCCGCGCGCGCGCGATCGTCGGGCCGGGCTGCATCATCGGTGCCGAACTCGACATGCACTGCCACCTCACACCCCAGATGGTGGAGGCGGCCGATGTCATCGTCGCCTTCAAGGAGTTTCCACACACCGATTTTCTCGCCCGCGCCGAGGATCTGACCGATCTTTGCCTGCGGGCCGCGCGGGGCGAGATCGCTCCGCGCATGGGCGTGTTCGACTGCCGCGCCATGGGCGGTTTCATGACAAGCCGGGAGCCCGGCCGCAGTTTCGTTGACAGGCTGATGGCCATGGAAGGGCGCGACGGCATCCTCAGCATCTCGATCGCCCACGGTTTTCCGGCGGGCGATGTCAGGGAGATGGGCACGAAGGTGCTGGTAATCGCCGACGGAGACGCGTCGGCAGCGGAGGCGCTGGCCGAGGCGCTGGGGCGCGAGATGCTCGCCTGGCCCGCCAGCGCCGCTGCGCCGCATCTCAAGCCCGAGGAGGCGATCGCCCATGCGCTGACCGTTTCCGGCCAGCCCGTGGTGCTGGCCGACCGGTGGGATAATCCGGGCGGCGGGGTGGCGGGTGATGCCACGGTGATGGTTCACGCGCTTCTTGCCCGGCCCGAGATTCCCGCGGCCATCGGCGCGCTGTGGGATCCGGTCGCGGTCTCGTTCTGCCGCGCCGCGGGGCCGGGCACGCGGCTTTCCCTGCGTTTCGGGGGCAAGGCGGCACCCAGCTCGGGGCAGCCGGTGGATGCGGAAGTCGTCGTGCGCGCGGTCACCGACGATCTCGTGATCCCGTTCGAGCAGAGCCGGGTGTCGCTGGGCCCGGCGGTCTCCATCGGCATCGGTGCGCTGGACGTGGTGCTCGCCACGGGGCGGGCACAGACCTTCAGCCCGCCGGTCTTCACCGATCTGGGCATCGATCTCGGGTCCAAGAAGATCGTGGTGGTCAAGTCCTCCAATCACTTCCACGCGGCCTTCGCGCCGATCGCGGCGGAGGTATGCTATCTCGATACGGGGGGGCCGTATCCTTCGGATCCGCGCCGCGTGACCTACACCAAGCTGCGCCGCCCCATGGCGCCGCTAGACCCCAACCCGCTGCTGGCCGCCGCGGCCGGGGCGGCCGAATAGGAAGCCGTCCGGTGCGTATCGCCCTTGTACACGTCGCTCAGGAAACCAATGATTTCAATCCTGTGCCGACCACTCTCGACGATTACCGTGCCTTCGGCATCGAGGAGGGCGCGGAGGTCCTGCGGTCCGCGGGTGCCAAGAGCAAGGTGGGCGGCTATCTCGATGCCGTGCGCGCCAGCGGCCGCCAGATCGAGACGGTGCCGATCATCCGCGCCTTCGCCGTGGCCGGCGGGCGCATCAGCCGCGAGGCGTTCGAATTCTTCGAAGAGCGCATCCGCGCCGGGCTGGAAGCGGCCGGGCCGATCGACGGGGTGGCGCTGCAACTGCACGGGGCCTGCGCGGCCGAGCATCTCGACGACGTGGAAGGCGCCCAGGCCGCGCTCTGCCGGGCGATCCTCGGGCCGGACGTGCCGATCGTCGCCGCGCTCGATCACCACGCCAACATCACCGCGAAGCTCGTGGAGGCCTGCGACGCCATCGTCGGCCACCGCACCCAGCCCCACGACGTGCACGATACCGGCCGGATCGGCGCGGAGGTGCTGTTCCGCATCGTCGCCGGCGAGGTGCGCCCGACCATGACCTGGCGCAAGATCCCGCTGCTCTCGCACCAGGAGCAGTTCCTCACCTCCAAGGGCCCCATGAAGCGCTGGTTCGACCGTGCGCGCGAGATGGAGGCACAGGATCCGCGGGTGGTGCAGGCTTCCAACTACCCGATGCAGCCCTGGCTCGACGTCGCCGAGGGCGGATGGTCCACCGTGGTGGTGACCGACGACGCCCCCGAGCTCGCCGAGGCGCTGGCCGAGGAGCTGGCCGATCTCGCCTGGTCCTTGCGCGCGGAGTTCCAGGAGCGCGAGGCGGTGCCGGTGGACGAGGCGGTGCGCCGCGCCGATGCGGCCCCGCGCGGCATGATCGTGCTCAGCGATACCGGAGACACCGTATTCGGCGGTGCGGCGGGCGACAGCAACGTGATCCTCGAATCGATGCTCAGGCTCGGGATCGAGAGCCGCGCGCTGCTGCCGCTGATCTCGCCGGGCCTCGTTGCAACGCTCTTCGCGGCGGGCGAGGGGGCCGAGGTGAGCGTGGAATTGGGCGGCGACGCCGCGCCGCATTTCTTCACCCCGCTGGCGGTCACCGGCCGTGTGCGGCGCCTCGGTGACGGCAGCGCGGTGCCGGTGAACTACAACCACCAGGACCATATCGACATGGGGCGCGTCGCCGTCTTCGAGGTGGGGCCGGTGACACTTCTGGTGAGTGAGAAGCGCGGTGTTGCCGGCAACCTGCCCGACGTTTACCGCGCATTCGGCGTCGAACCCGGGAACTACAAGATCGCCGTCCTGAAGACCGCCTCGAATTTCCAGTTTTTCGCGCCGCTCACCGCAGAAGTGATCCGCGCCGACACGCCCGGGCCGGGCCAGTCTGATGTCTTCGGCCTGCCCTGGGCCCGTATCCCGCGCCCCGTCTACCCGCTCGACGCGGTGGACGACTGGCACGGGCTCGATGCCCGAGTTCGCAGCAAGAAGGAGAGCATCGCCTGAACCGTCCCCTTCCGGGGGGCAAGCCTCATGTTCACGAAAACAAGTCGACAGGGAGAGACAGCCGTGATCACCACCGTTTCCAACAAGCTCAGGGGCGTCTGCGTTGCAGCCTTCGCCGCCGCGAGCGTTCTCGTGGCCCCCCCGGCACTGATGCCGGGGCAGGGCGCCGCGCAGGCACAGGAGCTGCAAGGCGGCACACTGCGCGTCGGCGTTAGCAACGATATCAACAGCTTCGATCCCATGGCCTTCTCGGTGGTGAACTTCTTCGCCATCAAGAATCTCTACGACAGCCTGATCGAGTACACCGCCGAGGGCGAAGCGATCCCGAATCTCGCGACGGGTTGGGAGATCTCGGACGACAACACCTCCGTCACGCTGACCCTGCGCGACGACGTGACCTTCCACAGCGGCAACCCGTTCAACGCCGCCGCCATGGCCGCGACGCTCGAGAAGGCCTCCGATCCCGAGGATGGCAAGAACATCTTCCCCACCACCGGGATCATCGAGAACTGGGAAGTGGTGGATGACACCACCCTCACCATCAACTTCAACGCACCGGTGCCCACCAAGCAGATCACCGATCTGCTGCAGTTCATGCCGGCCATCGATCCCGAGGGCATGGCCGATGTCGTGACGGTGCCCGCCGGCACCGGCCCGTTCATGCTGGAGAACCGCACCGTGGGCCAGTCGCTCACCTTCGTGGCCAACCCGAACTACTGGCGCGAGGGCCAGCCCATTCTCGACGGGATGGAATTCACCGTCTTCAGCGACGATGCGGCCGCCTCCGCCGCGCTCGAATCCGGCGGGATCGATCTGGTCTACAACGGCACGTCCCGCAGCGCCGTGCGCCTGCGTGACCAGGGCTTCCAGGTGCTCCAGGGCCCCGGCAAGCTGGTCCAGGTGTTCCGGATCAACAGCACCGTTCCGCCCTTCGACAACGCCGATTTCCGCCAGGCGTTCAACTACCTGATGAACCGCCCGGCGATCCTCCAGATCGGCTACGCCGGCCTTGGCGAACCCACGGCGCTGCCGTGGGCCCCGGCCAGCCCGGCGTTCGATCCCTCCGTCACCGAGGCCTATGCCTACAACCCCGAGCGGGCGCGCGAGATCCTCGACGGATCGGGCCTTTCGGAGGCCGAGCAGGAAGACTGGACGCTCCTCGTCAACGGGTCGGACGAGCCCTCCGTGCTCATCAGCCAGATCGTTCAGGCCTCTCTCGCCGAGATCGGCATGGACATCGAGCTCGATATCCGCGAGGGCGCCGAGTTCATCGACGCGCTGCTCTCGGGCGACTTCGCCGCCGTCTTCGGCGGTGTCGGCAACGTGCAGAAGTTCCCCTCGCGCGTGGCCACCAACTCCATCTACAGGACGGTCAACAACCCCGTCTTCGGCGATCCGCACCCGCACCCGGCCTATGTCGAGGCGATCGAGCGGGTGAACACGGCGTTCGGCGAGGATGTTCAGCCCGCCTACGACAATCTCAACGAGGTGCTGGTGAACGAGGCCTTCGCCATCCCCACCAACTCCTACGAGATCGGGCTCATCACCGCCGCGCCCAATGTCGGCGGGTTCACGCTCGAGATCGACAACCTGCTGATCGGCCGCACCATCGGCTTCACCGAATGAAGCCTGCGCTGCAGCAGCGACGCACCACCCGCGGGGGCCGGCCATGACGGCCCCCGCGACGTCTCCGGTGCTCGAGGTGCGCGATCTTGCCGTGTTTTTCGCGGGCGAGGGAGGCCTCGTGCCCGTCGTGCGCGGCATCGATCTGGACGTCGCGCCCGGCGAGGTGCTGTGCATCGTCGGCGAGAGCGGCTCGGGAAAGTCCGTCACTTCGCTGGCGATCACCGGGCTCTTGCCGCGCAACGCCCGCGTCAGCGGCTCCATCCGGCTCGGCGGCACCGAGATCACCACCGCCCCCTTCGAGGTGCTGCGCGAAATGCGCGGCCGCGATGTGGGTTTCATATTCCAGGATCCCGCCACCACGCTGAACCCGGTGCTGCCGGTGGGGCGGCAGATCACCGAGGGGCAGGTGGCCCACGGCCTGCTGGGCGCCGCCGAGGCGCCCGCGCGGGCGGTGCAGCTTCTGCGCGAGGTCGACATCGCCAATCCCGAGGGCCGGATCGACCAGTATCCCCACCAGTTTTCCGGCGGCATGCGCCAGCGCGCGGTGATCGCGATGGCGATGTCGGGCCGGCCCCGGCTCATCATCGCGGATGAGCCTACAACCGCACTCGACGTGACCGTGCAGGCCCAGGTGCTTTCGGTGCTCGCGCGCAGGCAGGAGGAAAGCGGCGCTGCCGTCATCCTCATCACCCATGATCTCGGCGTCGTTGCCGAGGTGGCCGACAGGGTGGCCGTGATGTACGGCGGCCGGATCGTCGAGACCGGCCCGGTGGAGGCGATCTTCGCCAACCCGCGCCATCCCTACACGGCGGCCCTCCTTCAATCCATTCCGCGCGTGGACAGCATCGACCGCCGGCTCGATCCGATCTCGGGCCAGCCTCCCACTCCCTCGGCGCTGCCGCCGGGCTGTTCGTTTCACCCGCGCTGCAGCCTCGGCTCGGGCCGGCCCCGCTGCTCGGCCGAGGACCCGGCGCCGCGGCAGATGGCGCCCGGCGTGATCGCTGCCTGCCACTACGCGGAGGAAACCCCGCCCGTGCGCCTCGCCGCGGAGGCCCGTGCCGAGCAGAAACCCGCACGCGGCGCGCCGCTCCTCTCGATCCGCAACCTCCAGGTGCATTTTCCCATCCGCAAGGGGGTGCTGCGCCGCACGGTGGGGCATGTGCGTGCCGTGGACGGCGTGACGCTCGACGTGCACGCCGGCGAAACCGTGAGCCTCGTGGGGGAATCGGGCTGCGGAAAGACAACCACCGGCAAGGCCGTGATGGGGCTCGTGGGCGCCACCGGCGGGCAGGTCACCTTCGAGGGCCGCCCGGTGCTGGGCCTGCCGCGCGGCCAGATGCGCGCGGTGCGCCGCCAGATGCAATACGTCTTCCAGGACCCGTTCTCCTCGCTCAACCCGATTTTGCCCGTGGAGGAAGTGGTCGCCGAGCCCCTGCGCATCCACGGTCTCTACGAGGAAATGGGCGGCGCGAGGCGCATCGCCGAGCTCTTCGAGATGGTGGGTCTTTCCCGCAGCATGTTCGGCCGGTACCCGCGCGAGTTCTCGGGCGGCCAGAAACAGCGCATCGGGATCGCCCGCTCCCTCGTGCTGGCGCCCAAGCTGCTCATCCTCGACGAGCCGGTTGCCGCGCTCGATGTCTCGATCCAGGCGCAGATCCTGAACCTTCTCGAGGATCTCCAGCAGGAGCTGGGGCTCGCCTACCTCTTCATCGCGCACAACCTGTCGGTGGTGCGCCACATCTCCGACCGTGTCGCCGTGATGTATCTCGGCCGGATCGTGGAGGAGAGCACGAAGGACGAACTCTACGAGCGCCCCGTCCATCCCTACACGCAAAGCCTGATGTCGGCCGCGCCGGTGCCCGACCCGTCGGTGCGCGACAGCCGCCGGCGGATCGTGCTGGAGGGCGAGGTGCCCAACCCGGCGGCGCCGCCGCCGGGGTGCAGCTTCAACCCGCGCTGCTTCAGGGCGACGGAGCTGTGCCGCGCGTCCGACCCGGCGCTCGGCCCCTACGGCGAGACGCCCACCCGCGTGGCCTGCCACCATGCCGGCCCGCTGGCGGAGGGCGCGCCGTCTTCCGGGGCCCGCGGGCAGACAGAGGTCGCGCTGTGAGCCGCTCCGACACCGGTCTGCGCACGGTGGGGCGCGAGCTGCTCCGGCGGCGCGGGTCCGCCCTCAGCATCGCCTTCCTTTCGCTCGTGGTGTTCCTCGCGGTCTTTGCCGATTACCTGGGCTTCAACGCCCTGCGTCTCGACATGCTGCGCGCGCTGGAAGGCCCGACGACCGATTACTGGTTCGGCACCGACGAGCTCGGCCGCGACATCCTCTCCCGCGTCGTCTACGGCGCACGCACCTCGCTCGTCACCGCGGCCGGCGCCGTGCTGATCGCCGCGGCAGTGGGGATTCCCATGGGGCTCGTCGCCGGGTTCTTCGGTGGCTGGCGCGATGCGGTGCTGATGCGCAGCGTCGACGTGCTTCTGGCGCTGCCCGCGATCCTCTTCGCCATGGCGCTGATCGCCGTCTTCGGCCGCAGCCAGGGCGCCGCGCTGCTGGCGGTGGGCATCACCGGCATCCCCGGCTTCGCGCGCATCGTCCGCGCCCAGGTGCTTTCGCTGCGCAAGCGCGATTTCGTAGAGGCCGTGGAGGCGTTCGGCGGCTCCTCCTCCTACAACATGTTCCGCACGATCCTGCCGAATTCCTGGAACCAGATCCTCGTGCAGGTGGTCGTGCTGTCGTCCATCGCGATCCTCCTGGAGGCGGCGCTCGCCTTCCTCGGCGTGGGCGTGCCGCCGCCGACCCCAAGCTGGGGCGAGATGCTGCGCACGGGCAAGAGCTTCCTTCACGAAGCGCCCTACTACGCGGTGCTGCCCGGGGTGGTGCTGACCCTGACCATCCTGTCCTTCGACACCATCGGCCGCACGCTGACGGCGATCCTCGAAAAGAGCGAGGACGGCGGCACGGGCACGCGCGACCTGGAGGGCCGCACGTCATGACGAGCTACGTGCTGCGGCGCCTCATGCAGATGATCCCCGTGGTTCTGATCGCCTCGCTGGGCATCTGGGCGATGATCTACGCCGTCCCCGGCGGTCCGGTCGGCGTGATCGTGGGCGAGAACGCCACCCCCGAGCAGGTGGCGGCCGCCCGCGCCGAGCTGGGGCTCGACCGGCCCATCGCCGTGCAGTACCTCGAATGGCTCGGTGGCGCGGTGCGAGGCGATCTGGGCACCTCGATCCACAGCCGCGAGCCGGTGGCCAAGCTGATCGGCGAACGGCTGCCGGCCACGCTGCAGCTTGCCTTCATGGCCACCGTGATCGCCGTCGGTCTCGGCATCCCCATCGCCGTGGTCAGCGCGCTCCGGCCCGGCACCTGGATCGACCGGGCGTTGAGCGGTTGGAACGCGCTCGCGCTCGGCGTGCCCACCTTCTGGCTCGGCATCCTGCTGATCCTGCTTTTCGCGGTGGAGCTCAGGGTCCTTCCCTCCGCCTCGCAGTACCATCCGCTCTGGCGCGACCCGATCGAGGCGCTGCGCCATCTCATCCTGCCGGCGCTGACGCTGGGGCTCTACGTCTCGGGCGTGCTCGCGCGTTTCCTGCGCGCCTCCCTGGTAAGCCAGCTCAACGCCGACTACGTGCGCACGGCGCGCTCCAAGGGGCTGCCGGAG
>Ga0076929_100752_pt1 | contig 17280 bp, 15 predicted proteins | sample HotLakConUCCSL28_FD_87104 | JGI IMG/M metagenome (GOLD analysis project Ga0076929, IMG submission 87104) | Hypersaline microbial mat communities from Hot Lake, Washington, USA - Hot Lake Consortium UCC-SL28 (version 3) (version 3) | ecosystem: Environmental > Aquatic > Thermal springs > Hot...
CACATCTCGAAGGCGCTCGAACTCTGGACCCAGGGCGATATCCGGATCGTGCTCAATTCCGACCCCGAGGGCTTCGCGCGCACCTTCTGGAACGTCAACGGAACAGGGGTCTGCGACCGGGGTCTGCGGGTCTCGGATGTCGCCGAGACCGTTGCGCGGGCGACGGCGCTCGGGGCGGCGCCGTTCAGCCAGTCGGTCGGACCGGGCGAACTCGAGATCCCCGCGATCCGCAGCGTCGGCGGCGGCGTGATGCACCTCGTCGACGAAAGGAGCGGGCTGACCGATGTCTGGAACGTCGAATTCCGCCCCACCGGGACGACCGGCGCCGGGGGCGACGCGGGGCTTCGGCGCATCGACCACATCGCCGAGACGATGAGCTACGACGAAATGCTGTCCTGGTCGCTGTTCTACACCTCGATCTTCCGGATGCGGAAGGCTCCCATGGTGGACGTGATCGACCCCGACGGGCTGGTGCGGAGCCAGGCAGTCGAGGCCGGGGAGGGGGCGTTGCGCCTCACGCTCAACGGGGCCGATTCTCACCGCACCCTGGCCGGGCAGTTTCTCGCCGAGAGCCTCGGGTCCACCGTCCAGCACATCGCCTTCGCCACCGACGACATCTTCGCAACCGCCGAGGCGCTCGAGGCGAGGCGCTTCGAACGCCTGCCGATCCCGCAGAACTACTATGACGACCTCGTGGCGCGTTTCGGCCTGCCCGAGGATGTGCTCGCGCGTCTGCGGCGGTTCGACATTCTCTATGACGAGGACGAGGGGGGTCGCTACTACCAGTTCTACAGCCGGCCCCTGAGCAGCGGCTTCTTCTTCGAGATCGTCGAGCGCGCCGGGGGGTATCGGGGCTACGGCGCTCCCAATGCCCCGTTCCGGATCGCCGCGCAGAAGCGGATCATCTCGACGAAGGGGATGCCCCGGCACTAGAGTATGGGGCTCAATCCAGTTTCGAGGAGTTTTCCCTTGTCCGACCTTTTCGACAGAGGCATGGCCACGCGCCGCGCGGTTCTGGGCGACGCGCATGTCGATCGCGCCGTGTCGGCGACCACGGACCTCGATGCGGGGTTCCAGACCCTGATCACCGAAGGGGCCTGGGGCAGGGTCTGGTCGTCGGATGCGATCACTCCGCGCGAGCGGTCGATGCTGACGCTGGCGCTTCTGGCGGCCCTCGGCAACTTCGAGGAGATGGCGATGCATCTCCGGGCGACCCGACAGACCGGTGCGAGCCAGTCCGATGTGGGCGAGGTCTTCCAGCACGTGGCGATCTATGCCGGCGTTCCGCGCGCGAACCATGCGCTGAAGATCGCCAGGGAGATCTACGCCGAGATGGAGGACGCGGCGTCTTCGGAGACACGGGAGGAGACGGGCCGATGACGGAGCCCGGAGAATTCGCGCAGCGGGGCAGGGCCGTCACCCGCCCGCATTGAGCCCGGGCGGCAAAACGTCGGTGACCCGGTCGTCGCTTCCCGCGCTCATCGGTCAACAGGTCCGGCCCGGTTCGGCCGCCGGCGGCCGCGCGTCGCGCGGCGGGGATATGCCCCGTGCCCTCACGGCCGGCGGCCCGCGTCGATGCTTCGCCTCCCGGGCCGGACCGAAAGCGACGAGACTTGTTTCGACGCGGATGCCGGGGGACGCCCCTATCTCTGTTCGATCGCGTTTTCCCATTCATCGAGGAAGGCGCGCCGATTGAGCGGGTCGAGATAGACCATCAGTGCCGGTCCGAGGCGGATCGGACCGAAGCCGACCCCCGCCCCCTCGAGGGTCTCGCGGAGCGGGGGCAGGGGCCAGTCGCCGGGGCTTTCGCGCAACCCCGTGACCAGAAGCGCGTCGATCAGGGCGCCCGCCGCCTGCACATCCCGGGCGGTCTTCGGGATGATCGCGGTGCGCAGGATCACGTTCGTGAAATCCGTCATCCGCAGGATCTGCACCCGGCCGCCGGAATCGCCCGCGAGCCGGTCGGCGGCGTAGCTTCCGAGGACGTTGTAGGCAAGCGCCAGACGCCCCTCCGTCACGTCGTCGATCATCTGCCCCGAACAGCAATAGAGCCGCGGCGAGAGCCTGCCCATCACCTCGGCCAGCCGCCAATAGGCGTCCGTGGCCCGCGCATCCTGGGTGGCGAAGAGATAGCCGAGGCCGCTGTCGCGCACGTCGTAGGTGCCGACCGCGCCCTGGAAGCGGCCCGGATTGTCGCGCAGCACCGCGATGAGCTCCTGCCGGGTCGTGGGAACGGGCAGTCCGGCGAAGCGCTCGGTCGAGATGACCACCACCGCCGGTTCGCTCGTGAAGGCGAAGATCCGGTCGCGCCAGCGCGCCCAGTCGGGCAGGAGGCCCGTCGTCGACGACTGGTAGCTCTGCGCGAAACCGTCGTTCACGAGCTGGAACTGGAGGTCCATCGCCGAGGAGAGGGCGACGTCGAATGCCGCGCCCTCGAGGATCGCGCGGTGGAGTTCCGTCGAGGAGACGACGGTGTAGTCGAGCGTCAGCCCGGGGTTCTCGGAATGGAAGGCTCTGAGGAACGGGTCGAAGACCTCGAGGTCGGCGGTGGACAGGATGTTGAGGACGCGCGCGCCCGTCCCCTCGTAGCGGCGATGCTCCTCCACCTCGAGTTCCGCCGCGGCGGCGAAGGTGGCCCAGAGACTCAGGCCGACGGCAAGACAAGCGAAACGCATGCACCCCTCCCTTCGGGACCCGGCCCGAGTTCCAGCCGCCCGCCATGGGCGCGCAGCACGTCGTCGGCGATGGTGAGGCCGAGACCCGAGCCGACGATGCCCTCCACGTTCGCGCCCCGATGGAACCGCTCGGTGAGCCGCTCGACCGACCCCTCGCCGAGACCCGGGCCTTCGTCCGTGACCGAAATCCGCGTTTCGGCAACGCCACCGGCCACCCGCACCGTCACGGTCGTGTCTTCGGGCGAATACTTGATGGCGTTGTCGAGGACGTTTCGCAACGCGTTGTCCAGCAACACCGCATCGCCCTCGGCTTCGAGGTGCTCGGCGTCGAGCCTGATCTCGATGTCCTTCATCGCGGCGGTCGGGCCGAGCGCCGAGGCGGTGCGCTGCGCGAGATCGGCAAGGTCGAGCCTGACACGCTCAAGGTCGTCGGCCCGGAAGGCCACGGTCGCGTGGTCGAGAAGCTGCCCCGCCGAGCGGGAACTTTCGTCGACGGCGCGGATCATCCGGCGCAGGCGCTGCCGTTCGGTATCGTCCCGGATCGAGCGCAGGGCGATCTCCGCCTGGGCGCGCACCGTGGCGAGGGGCGTGCGGACCCGGTGCGCGGCTTCGGCGATGAATTCCTCCGATCGGTCGATCGACTGTCCGAGCCGTTCCATCAGCCGGTCGAGCGCGCCGATCAGCGGTGCGAGCTCGGTGGGCGCGGTGCGGCCCAAGGGCCGCAGATCGGACGGGCCGCGCCGGGACACCGCCTGCGCGATCTCGTTGAGAGGCCGAAGCGAGGTTCGGGCGGCGACGAAGGAAAGCCCGACGGCGACGATGAAGAACGCGACCGAAAGCAGGGCCGCGAGCCGCGACAGCTCGCCGGTGATGGCGCCCACCCCGGTCCGGGTCTGGGCCACCGACACCGTGACCAGCACCGGGTCGGGGTCCGCCAGAACCAGCCGTGCGAGCGAGGCCATCCGCACCTCGTCGCCGAGAAACGCGCCAGTATCGAAGGTCACGCGGCCGGGGGCCGACTGCACGAGGGTCGGCACCGGAAGATCGGGATAGCCCGTCAGGGTCTCCCCCCCGGCGGTGACGTGGTAGAAGACCCGGTCCTCGCTGATCGCGCCCAGCATGGAAAAGGCCGAGTAGGGCAGTTCGAGCCGCACCTCGCCCTGTTCGGAGCGCAGCGTCTCGGCGATGGTCGTGGCGGAGGCGGCGAGCACGTTGTCCTGCGCGCGCTCCGCCGCTTCCCGGGCGAGGGCGGTGACCATGCCCCAGGACAGGACCGACAGAAGTGCTGCGACCCCGGCGAGAAGCAACGTGAGCCGCCGCCCGATCGAGCCGGTCACGAGCCGCCGGCCTCCATCCGGTAGCCGAGCCCGCGCACGGTCTCGATCCGGACCCCCATTCCGTCGATCCGGCGCCTGAGCCGCCCGACATAGACCTCGATCGCGTTCTCGGTGACTTCCGCATCGTGCGAGAACAGCCGGTCCATGAGCTGCATCTTGGAGAGGATCTGACCGGGATGGCGGGCGAAGACCTCGAGCAGGCGGATCTCGCGGTTGCGCAGATCGACCGTGTCGGTTCCGCGGCGCAGCGTGCCGGCCATCGGGTCGAAGACCGAGGGACCGAGCGAGATCTCGTTTCTGGCCGACCCGCCGCGCCGGCGCAGCACCGCGCGGCACCGCGCTTCGAGTTCGGAGAAGTCGAAGGGCTTGGTGATGTAGTCGTCGGCCCCGAGGTCGAGCGCCCCGACGCGGTCGGAGACATGGCTGCGGGCGGTCAGGATGATCACCGGGGTCTCGACGCGTGCGCGCCGCTGGCCGAGAAAGCTCAGCCCGTCGCCGTCGGGAAGCATCACGTCGAGCAGGATGAGATCGTAGGTCGCCACCGCCAGGCAGTCTTCGGCCGCCGCGAGGCTCGCCGCGTGATCGACCGCGTGACCGTCGAGCGCGAGGCGGTTCACGACGGCCTCGGCGAGGTCGAGGTTGTCTTCGACCAGTAGATAGCGCACCCGTCCCCCCCCTCGTGGCCCCCGTGTCGTGCCCGTGTCAGGCTTCTGTCAGCTTTCTGTGGTGACGTATGACCATGGGCGGCGGAGGACCGTCTGTCAAACGGGAGGACTACCGAATGAACACCCATGGGTGGACACGCCGCGCGCTCGTCGCAGCGGCAACCGCGACCTTTGCGCTGAGTGGAATGGCGCAGGCCGAGGACGAGCAGATGATGGACTCGGTGCATTTCCTCATTCCCGGCGGCGCCGGCGGCGGATGGGACGGCACCGCGCGCGGCACCGGCGAGGCGCTGATGAACGCCGGTCTCGTCGGCAACGCGACCTACGAGAACATGTCGGGGGGCGGCGGCGGCGTGGCCATCGCCAACCTGATCGAGAACGCCAGCAGCAGCCACGGCACGCTGATGGTCAATTCCACACCCATCGTCATCCGGGCGCTGACCGGCGAGATCGCGCAAAGCTTCCGCGACCTGACGCTGGTGGCGGGCACCGTGGGCGACTACGCGGCCCTCGTGGTGACCGCCGACAGCCCGATCGAGACGATGGAAGACGCGCTGGCGATGTACCGCGAAGCGCCCGAGGACTTCGCCATCGGCGGCGGTTCGGTGCCGGGCGGCATGGACCACCTCGTGGCCGCGATCGTGATGCAGGGGGCCGGCGAGGACCCGACCGCCTTCAACTACATCGGCTATGACGCCGGCGGCGAAGCCATGGCGGGCCTTCTCTCGGGCGAGATCGACGCGCTCTCGACCGGCTTTTCCGAAGCCGTGGCCCTCGCCGAGCAGGGCGAGATCCGCATCCTCGGCGTGACCTCGCCCGAGCGCGTGCCGGCCTACGACGCCGCGCCGAGCTTCGCCGAACAGGGCATCGACGCGCAGTTCGTGAACTGGCGCGGGTTCTTCGCCGCCCCGAACCTGCCCGAAGAGCAGCTGACCGCCTACCAGGACATGCTGGCCGCGATGATGGAGACGCCCGAGTGGGAAGAGGTCCGCTCGCGCATGGGCCTCGTCAACATCTACCGCCCCGGCGACGAGTTCGAGGCGTTTCTCGAAGCGCAGGAACAGCAGATCGGCGACCTGATGCGGGATCTGGGCTTCCTCTGAACCCGGTCGGGCAGCCCCGTGGCGGGGTTGCCCCTCCGACCCGCCTTTCCACGCCCGGCCCCATGTCGCGGGGCCGGGTGAGCGACGACCGGGAAGGCACACCGAGGACAGGGGAGGGAGACCCGATGGCGCTCGATCGCTGGATCGCGCTGGCCTTCATCGCGCTCTGCTGCGTGTATGGCTACGCCGCCTTTTTCACCATGGACGACATGCTGCCGCCGATCCTGCAGCGCAACCCTGTCTGGCCGTCGACATTCCCGAAGATCCTCACGGTCCTCGGCATCATCGTGGGCCTTACGGTCCTCTTCACGCCGAAGCCCCCGGCGAAGGACGCCGAGGTCAAGGACGGCACCATCGACCTCAGCCGGCTCGGTGATTACCACGTGGGCCAGGCCGTCGCGCTTCTCGCGCTCATGGTGCTCTACGCGCTGACCCTGCGCCCGCTCGGCTTCGTCGGCTCCACCGTCGGGTTTCTCGTGCTCGGCGCCGTCCTCCTCGGCGAGCGCCGGTTCCACATCCTGATCCCCGTCGCCGCCGTCGCCGTGGGGTCGATCTGGTACCTGGTCCAGGAGGTGCTGGGGATCTTCCTGCGCCCCTGGCCCGGGTTCTTCATGTAGGAAAGGTCGGAAGATGCTCGAAGGTATTCTGATCGGCCTTTCCGCGGCCGTCACCCCTTTCAACCTCATCATGGTGGTGATGGGATGCGTGATCGGCACGCTGATCGGCATGCTGCCCGGGCTCGGGCCGATGTCGATCATCGCCATCATGATCCCCGTCGCCATCGGCATCGGCGATCCGACGGCGGCCCTGATCCTGCTGTCGGGGGTCTATTACGGCGCGATCTTCGGCGGCTCGACGTCCTCGATCCTCCTGAACGCGCCGGGGGTCGCGGGGACGGTCGCAACCTCGTTCGACGGCTACCCCATGGCGCGGAAGGGGCAGGCCGGCAAGGCGCTGACCATCGCCGCCATCGCCAGTTTCGCGGGCGGCACGATCGGAGCGATCCTCCTGATGATCTTCGCGCCGGCGCTCTCGACGGTGGCGCTTCTTTTCCATTCGGCCGAATACTTCGCGCTGATGGTGGTGGGCCTCTCGGCGATCGCGGCCTTTGCGGGCACCGGGCAGGTGGCCAAGGCGCTGATGATGACGATTCTCGGGCTGATGCTCGGCACGGTGGGCGAGGGTGCCCTGTCGAACATGCCGCGCTTCACCTTCGGGATGATGGAACTGCAATCGGGCTTTTCCTTCATCACCCTCGCGATGGCGATGTTCGCCCTGCCGGAAGCGCTGTTTCTGGTGATGAACCCGGCCCGGGTCGCGAGCGGCGACAGCGGCAAGATCACGGGCATGCGGATCACGCGGTCCGAGGCGCGCAGCATCGCGCCGGTGATCGGGCGCCAGTCGCTGCAGGGCTTCTTCATCGGCGTCCTGCCGGGCGCGGGGGCGACCATCGCCTCCTTCCTCGGCTACGCGGTGGAGCGCAACATCGCGAAGGGTGCCGAACAGGAGGAATTCGGCAAGGGCTCGGTCAAGGGGCTCGCGGCACCCGAAACGGCCAACAACGCGGCCTGCACCGGGTCCTTCGTGCCGCTCCTGACCCTCGGCATCCCCGGCTCGGGAACCACGGCGATTCTCCTCGGCGCGCTTCTGGCGCTCAACGTGACGCCGGGGCCGCGGCTGATGATCGACGAGCCGGACGTGTTCTGGGCCGTCATCATCTCGATGTATATCGGCAACCTGGTCCTTCTCATCCTGAACCTGCCGCTCATTCCCTACATCGCGAAGATTCTCACGATTCCGCGCACTTTCCTCATCCCCTTCATTCTGTTCTTCACGCTGATGGGAAGCTATCTCGGGCAGAACAACTCGACCGAGTTGCTGATCCTCGTGGGCTTCGGGGTGATCGCCACCATCCTGCGCTTCGCGGACTACCCGCTGGCGCCGCTGCTCATCGGGTTCATCCTCGGCACGATGCTGGAAGACAATTTCGCCCGCGCGATGCAGCTCTACCAGGGGTTCGGGTTCATCCTCGAGCGCCCGATGACGCTGGGCCTGCTCGTTCTGGCGGGGCTGCTCGTCGTCCTGCCGAGCTTCCGGACCTATCGCGCGCGCAAGCGGGCGGAAGGCGTTGCCGATGGCGACTGACGAGGACGGACCGGCGCGGGGACCCCTCCTCGGGGTCCGCGTGCTGGACCTGACGAACGTGCTGGCCGGCCCCTTCGCCTGCCACCAGCTTGCCCATCTCGGGGCCGAGGTGATCAAGGTCGAGGCGGTGGGCCGGGGCGACCTCGCGCGCAATCTCGGCGCGGACCCCGACCTCTCGGCCCGGGGCATGGGCATCAGCTTTCTCGCCCAGAACGCGGGCAAGAAGTCGCTCACGCTGAACCTCAAGGACGGGCGCGGCAAGGCGGCGCTGAAGCGGCTCGTGGCGACCGCCGACGTGCTGGTGGAGAATTTCCGCCCCGGTGTCATGGACAGGCTCGGCCTGGGTTACGCCGACCTGAAGGCGGAGGCCCCGCACCTGATCTACTGTGCCATCTCGGGATTCGGCCAGGACGGGCCCTGGGCCGACCGGCCGGCCTACGACCAGATCGTCCAGGGCGTCTCGGGCGTCATGTCGATCACCGGTGACGCGGCGAGCGCGCCCCTGCGCGTCGGCTATCCGCTCGCCGACACATTGGGCGGGCTGACGGCGGCGATGGCGATTTCGGCGGCGCTGAACGTGAAGGAGCGGGGCTGCTTCATCGACGTGTCGATGCTCGACTCGGTGCTGGCGAGCATGGGGTGGGTCGTGTCGAACCACCTCATCGGCGGCGTCGATCCGCAACCGCAGGGCAACGAGAACCCGACCTCCGCGCCCTCGGGCGCCTTCCGCTGCGCCGACGGGCTCGTCAACATCGCCGCCAACAAGGACGAGCAATGGGAGGCGCTGGCGCGTCATCTCGGCCGGGACGACCTTCTCGACCACCCGGACTACGCCACCCGCGAGGACCGCAAGCGGAACCGCCTGGCGCTCAGGGGCGAGCTCGAGACCGTGCTCGCGACCCGCCCGGCGCGGGACTGGGCGCGCGAGCTCAATGGCCTCGGCGTGCCCGCGGGCGCGGTGATGTCGGTGCCCGAGATCCTCGCCCATCCGCAGGTGACCGGCCGGGGCCTTCTCGCGCGCTTCGAGGACGTTTCCGGTGTAGACCGCCCCATCGACCTCGTCCGGATCGGCGCGACGATCGACAATGTCCGCCCGGCCGTCGCGACCCCGCCGCCCGCCCTCGGCGCCGACACGCGGGACATTCTCTCGGAACTCGGCTACAGCACCGACGAGATCGGGGAACTGCGCGCAGGGGGCGTGATTTGAGCGAAGGAAGCGACGTCGCGGACTGGTGGCGCACGGCGATCATCGACATGGAGCCGGGCCGGATCGAGCTGCGCGGCCGTCCGGTTCAGGAGTTGATCGGAACCACCGGTTTCGCCGGGATGATCTGGCTCATGGTGATGGGCGAGCCGATCGCCGGTCACCGCGCCCGTCTCTTCGAGGCGGTGCTCGTCGCCGCCGTCGATCACGGCCCGCAGGCCCCCTCGATCGCCGCCGCGCGCATGGCGGCGACCTGCGGGATCGGCCTGCAATCGGCCATGGCGACCGGCATCAACATGCTCGGCGACGTCCATGGCGGAGCCGGCGAACAGGCGGTGGAGATGTACCGCTTCGTCGAAGGCGCGGGGCCCGGGGGACTGGCCGCCGCCCTCGACGACTGGCGCGCGGCCCACGGGCGCTACCTGCCGGGCTTCGGGCACCGGTTCCACAAGCCGGTCGATCCCCGCGCCCCGCGCCTGCTGGCGCTCGTCGACGAGGCCGCCGAAGCCGGTGCGGTTTCGGGGGCCTATGCGGGGATCGGCCGGGCCATCGAGGCGCATCTCGCCGCCGAACGGGGCAAGCCCGTGCCGATGAACATCGACGGCGCCTCCGCCGTGATCTTCGCCGAACTCGGATGTCCCCCGCCGCTCGCCCGCGGCTTCTTCGCCCTCTCGCGCTCATGGGAGCAGACCGAGCAGGGCGGCCGCAACAAGGGACCGACCCCCCCGGCCTACCGTTGGACCCATGATCGAAACTAGGCGCCTTTTGACCGAAGCTCTCCCGACCGTGCTGATCGGCGCCCTCGGCGCCGCGCTTTTCTGGTTGGTGGGGTTTCCCGCCGCTGTCCTGACGGGGCCGGCCGCGGTGGTCTCCATCGCGACGCTGATGGGGTTCCGCAGCTACGTGCCGAAGCACCTCCGCGAGACGGTCTTCGTCATCATCGGCATCTCGATCGGGAGCACCGTGTCCCCCGAAGTTATCGAGACCGCGCTGGCCTGGCCTGTGTCGCTGGCCGCGCTGTCGGTCACGCTGGTTCTCATCGTGCTGATCGTCCGGAGCGTGCTCGTGCGCGGCTTCGGGTTCGACCGCATGACCGCGATGCTGGCGGCCACGCCGGGGCATCTCAGCTACGTCATGGGCCTGTCGAGCGAGCTTGGGGCGGATGTGTCGCGCGTGGCGCTGGCGCAGTCGGTCAGGGTTCTGCTGCTGACCCTGACGGTGCCGGTGCTGATCGCGCTATGGGGCGCCGAAGGCACCGGACGCCTGCCCGACGAGGTCCGCATTTCGGTGCTCGCCGCAGCGATCGTATTCGCCCTTTCGCTCGCGTGCGGGGCGCTCTTCGCGCGGTTCGGGATACCCGCGCCGCTCCTGCTCGGCTCCATGGCGGTATCGGCCGTCGGCCACGGGTCGGGCCTGACGCCGGGAACCCTGCCGCCGTGGCTGACCATCTTCGCCTTCATCGTGATGGGCAGCCTGATCGGCACCCGATTCCGGGGAATGGGACTGGCCGGGCTGTTCGACGCGATCGCCGCCGGGGTTGTCGCGACGCTGGTCGCCTGCGCGGTGGCCGCACTCGGCGCGGTCCTCGCGGCAAGGGTGGTCGACATTCCCCCGGCGGCCCTTCTTCTCGCCTTCGCCCCCGGGGGGGTCGAGGTGATGGCGGCGCTGGCGGTGGAGACGGGGCTGGAACCGGCCTTCGTCGCGGCGCACCACGTCTTCCGGCTGATCCTTCTCAGCATCCTCATTCCGGTGTTTCTGGCCCGGGAACGCCGCGTCTGACCGCCCTTGTCCCGTCCGCAGTGACCCGAAGGACGACCACCCGTGGCATCACGGGGTCAGTCGTAGCGTTCCTCGAGCCGGTCCGTGAGCCGCTCGCCCTCCTGGATCTGCGCGTGCGCCTGTTGCAGGACCGCGAGGGTCACGGGGTCCCAGTCCTTCCGGTCGAGCGCCTCGCGGAACTGCTTCTCGAGGTAGTCCTCGCCTTCCTCGACGCGCTCGGCGGCCGCCTCGTCGCGATCCTTGAACGCGGTGGTGATCCGCGTCCAGATCTGGTGCGCGGCGCCGCTGGTGGTGCCGCTTTGCTGGCGTTCGCCGCCGACCCGGACGAGTTCGCGATTGAGGACTGCCGCGAGCTGGCGCCGGTCGGCCGCCTGGTCCTGCAACACCTTCTTGAGTTCCGGCGCCCCGGCATGGTCCGCCGCGCGCTGGTATCCTTCCGCGCTGTCGATCGTCATCTGCACAAGCGATGTCAGCTTCCCGGTGCTGTCGGTCATGGCGGGCTCCTTTCCAGTGCCTTGTGTCACGCAAGGGCAACGTGGGCGCAGCCGGTCGGTTCCGGTGCGGGAGACGGATCGGCGGCGGGGCGGCGGGAGACGAAGCGGGCAGGGCGGCCGCGTGCGCGGAACCTCCCCGAGCAGCGGGACGACCAGATGGCAAACATCAGGTGAGGTCGAACTCGTGGTGCGGTGGTTCCCACGTCTCGGCGCCGGGGGCATCGGACTCGCCTGCGCCGAGCATCAGAAGGGCGCTCGCGAGCCAGGGCATGTCCGAGATCGCGGGTTCGAGGACGCGCTGGCCGATGAGCCTGCGGAGGGCGGAGTGGATCATCCGCGGAACCGGCCGGACGTAGAATTCGGTGGTGAAGAGCGAGAGGGTCCGCGCGAAGCCCTTTCCCGGGAAAGGCCTGAGGCTGATGCCCTTGTGCAGGTTTCGCGCCCGCATGTAGCTCGCCGCCGTCGTCACCGCCCAGCCCGCTCCGCCGGCGACCATCGCGAGGAGCATCTGGTTGCTTTCGAGCTCGTAGCGTTTTTCGTAGACGAGCCTGCGCCGCCGGAGGTTGGTCTCGATCTGGCTGCCGATCATCTGCGACTGGGGGTATCGCAGGAACGGGAGGTCGGCGCGGCCGGCGATGAAGTCCTCCACCGGGCGCTCGCTGGCGGAGGGAACCGCGACGACGAAGGGATCTCTCAGAAGCGGGTATTCGAGAAGGCCGGGTATCTCGTTCTGGGGCCGGGTGGCGACGGCGACATCGAGCTTGTGCTCGGTCAGAAGCGCCAGGATTTCGTGGCTGGGCCGCGTCTTGTGCCTGAAGTTGCATTTCGGCATGAGCCCGGCGAGCATCTTGGCGAGTTCGGGCGCGATCTCGCCGTCGAAGTCGTCCACCAGCCCCAGCCGGAGGTTGCGCACCTCTTCGAGCCGCCCCGAGGTCAGCTCGATCTCCCCCCGGCGAAGGATGCGGAGGCTCTCCTCGACATGGTGGAGGAACATCGCCCCCGCGGGCGTGACGACCATCGGGCGGCGGCCATGGTCGAGAAGCGCCACGCCGAGCCGGTCTTCGAGGGACTTCAGGTGATGCGAGACGGTGCTGACCGAGAGCCCGATCTCGGACGCGACGGCCTGCACGGACCCGGTGCGTGCGACGGCCCGGAAGACCTCGAGGCCCTTCAGGGTCAGTTCCTTGCCGATCATGCCCGCTTCCCCTGCGCTGCAATTTTGATCGCAGCATGTCCCAACCACGGGGTTGAGCGCGAGGTTTTTGTGAAGGAAGGTCCGACTTTTTCGAAATCGTCTTTTTCTTTTGGCGGATCGGAGTCCATGTGAAACGCTGCTCGTGCGAACCGGGCGCCGGCAGGCCCGCCGGTGCGGGGACTTATCCGATGGGGAAAATCAGATGACAACGAACACTTGTTGAAAGATGATTCCGTCAGCGCTCGCAGGGGCCGCGCTGGCGCTCGGAGGGGCATCGGCGATGGCCCAAGGCCAGGCCGAGGAGATCACGGTGGCCTACTTCCTCGAATGGCCGATGCCGTTCCAGTACGCCAAGGTGCAGGGCACCTACGAGGAAGAAATGGGCGTTTCGATCAACTGGGTGGCGTTCGACACCGGCACGGCGATGTCGGCCGCGATGGCGTCGGGCGACGTCCATCTCTCCGTCAGCCAGGGCGTGCCGCCCTTCGTGGTCGCGACCTCCGCCGGGCAGGACCTTCAGATCGTCGACGTGGCCGTGAGCTACGCCGAGAACGACAATTGCGTCGTCGCCGACCGGCTCGGCATCGACAAGACCAACGCCACCGACCTCGAGGGCAAGCGCGTGGCGGTGCCCATCGGGACCGCGGCGCATTACGGTTTTCTCAAGCAGATGGAGCACTTCGGCGTCGACATCACCACGATGGAGATCGTCGACATGCCGCCCGCCGAGGGCCAGACCGCCTTCGCCCAGGGCAACCTCGACATGGTCTGCGGCTGGGGCGGCGCGCTTCGGCGCATGAAGGAAGACGGCAATGTCCTTCTGACGGGCGCGGAAAAGGAGGAACTCGGCATTCTCGTCTTCGACGTGACATCGGCGCCGGCCGCCTTCGTCGCCGAGAACCCCGACCTCGTGGCGAGCTTTCTCAAGGTGACGGCCGACGCCAACGAGATGTGGAACTCGGGCGAGGGCGTCGAGGAGATGCTGCCCGTCATCGCGCAGGATTCTGGCATGTCGGTCGAGGACACCGAGGCGACGATCTCGACCTTCGTGTTCCCGTCGGTCTCGGACCAGTTGTCGGAGCGCTGGCTCGGCGGCGCGGCGCAGGAGTTCATGCTGGGCGTCGCGAACATCTTCGTCGAGGCCGGATCGATTCCCGCCGCCCGCGACAGCTATGAAAGCGCGGTGGAACTCGAGCCCCTCCAGTCCGTCGCGACCGAAGGCGGCAGCTGAACCCTCCGAAATCGCGAGGCGGCCCTTCGGGGCCGCCCCCATCCTGACCAGATCGGGGGGTCAATGTCCGAACTGCGCATCGAAAACGTCTCCATGCGGTTCGATCTTCCCAACGGGACCCATGTGCAGGCGCTCGCAGACGTCTCCATGACCATCCGGGAAGGCGAGATCATGAGTGTCCTCGGCCCCTCGGGCTGCGGCAAGACCACGCTGCTCAACATCGTCGCCGGGTTTCTCGCGCCCACCGAGGGGCGTGTCGTCCTCGGGGACCACGAGGTCAGGGGCCCCGCGCCCGAACGCGGCATGGTGTTCCAGAAGGGCGCGCTCTTCGAATGGATGAGCGTGCGCGAGAATGTCGATTTCGGGCCCCGGATGAAGGGGATGCCGAAGGCGGAGCGCGACGCGATTTCCGACCATCTTCTCGAGGTCGTGGGGCTGGCCGACTTCAAGGAAAAGGCCGTCTATGAGCTGTCGGGCGGCATGCAGCAGCGCGTCGCCCACGCGCGCTGCCTCGCGAACGAGCCCGACGTCATCCTGATGGACGAACCGCTCGGCGCGCTCGACGCGCTCACCCGCGAGAAGATGCAGGGGCTCGTGCTGAAGCTCTGGAAGGAGACCGGAAAGACCATCATCCTGATCACCCATTCGGTCGAGGAGGCACTCCTGCTGGGCGAGCGGCTGATGGTCATGGCCCCCCGGCCGGGGCGGCTCCACAAGGAATACCGCCTCGACTTCGCCGACATCGGCGTCGGGCAGGACCTGCGCGAAATCAAGAAGCACCCGGACTTCGCCGTCAAGCGCGAGGAAATCCTCAGCATGATCTGGGAAATGGAGGAAGAGATCATGGGCCGTACGGAGCAGGCGTCTTGACGGTCCTGCTGGCCTATGTCGCCCTTTTCGTCCTCGCCTTTCTGGTGGTGCGCTTCATCCGGCAGCGGCGCGAGGAGGTGCATGATTTCACCTCGCTGAAGACGGTGACCTTCGGTGACGAGAGCGCGGTGCGCCCCGACCGCGCGGCGTCGGTCATCTCGGTGCTCGTGATCTTTCTCATCTGGGGTGCCTTCACCGGTTCGGTCATCACGCCGATCCATGTTCCCGGCCCCTTCGCGGGGACGACGTCGTTCACCTACACGGCCACGAACGCGGCGGGCGAGACCGACGATGCGACGGTGAATGTGCTCGTCTTTCCGCTGGGCAGGGAACCCGAGATCCCGGAGGTGTCGCCCGGCGAGGGCTTCGCCCGGAACGACTCGTTCGGCGTCACGCAGCTGAGAACCGAACGCCTCGACGTTCTGGAGAACGACATGGGCGAGGACCTGAGGGTCACCGCGATCGACGGTCGGGCGGTCGAAGCCAACACGCCCATCGAGGTCGCCAACGGCGAAGTCCTCATCAACCCGCGCGGCGCGCTTCTCTTCACGCCGGCGAAGGGATGGCAGATGGAGCCGATCTGGCTGCCCGCGCCGGAGACGGTGCTGCAGCGGCTCATCGACATCGCCCGCGACGGCTACCAGAACTTCACGCTGTGGGAGCACCTGGGCTTTTCGCTCATGCGCGTGATCGTCGGCTTCCTGCTCGGCTCGCTCGTCGGCATCCCCCTCGGCTACGCCATGGGCCTGTCGGGCTGGTTCCGGGGCTGGTTCGACCCGATCGTGGAGTTCATGCGGCCGGTCCCGCCCCTGGCGCTCATTCCGCTCGTCATCATCTGGTTCGGCATCTGGGAGACGGGCAAGATCATCCTTCTGTTTCTCGCGGCTCTCTGGATCATGACGATCTCGGCGCGGGCCGGGGTTTCGGGGGTCAACATCTCGAAGATCCACGCCGCCTATTCGCTCGGCGCGTCGCGCTGGCAGATCATGCGGCACGTGATCGTCCCGAACTCCCTGCCAGAAATCTTCACCGGGGCGCGCGTCGCCATGGGGGTCTGCTGGGGCACGGTCGTGGCCGCCGAGCTCGTGGCTGCGCAGAAGGGTGCGGGGATGATGATCATCGCCGCCTCGAAGTTCCAGCTTACCGATATCGTCCTCATGGGGATCATTCTCATCGGCATCATCGGCTACGGCATCGACATCCTGATGCGGATGGCCGAGCGCTGGCTCGTGCCCTGGAAAGGCAAGAGCTAGGGGCGCACGGCAACCCGCCGCGCGCATTCCGGGCGGGTCCGGGCCCAAGGAGCAGCAATGTCTTCGCCCGACCCCGGCAACTGGCCTTACAAAGGGCTTTTCTCTGGCCCTATCGCTCTGCCCCGTTCCCGGGCAATAATCGACCACGTCCTGTCTCCCATCGAAGTGGACCATGCCCCATGAACACGCAGCTTTCCCCGAACGACCTCACCGACGTCGTCGAAGCCGACCGCGCGCACCTCTGGCACCACCTGATCCAGCACAAGCCCTTCGAGAAGGCCGACCCCAGGATCATCGTCGAGGGCAAGGGCATGCGGGTCTGGGACCAGCACGGCAAGGAGCACATCGACGGCGTGTCGGGCGGTGTCTGGACGGTGAACGTAGGCTACGGGCGCGCGCGCATCGCCGATGCCGTGCGCGACCAGCTCGTCCAGATGAACTATTTCGCGGGCTCGGCGGGCTCGATCCCCGGCGCGCGCTTCGCGGAGAAGCTCATCGACAAGATGCCGGGGATGAGCCGGGTCTACTACGTCAACTCGGGTTCGGAGGCCAACGAGAAGGTCTTCAAGATGGTCCGCCAGATCGCCCACAAGCGCCACGGCGGCAGGAAGCACAAGATCCTCTACCGCGAACGCGACTACCACGGTTCGACCATCGCGGCGATGTCGGCGGGCGGGCAGTACGAGCGCAACGCGCAATACGGCCCCTTCGCGCCGGGTTTCGTCGAGGTGCCGCACTGCCTCGAATACCGCGCGCAGTGGGAGACGGAGAACTACGGCGAGCGCGCCGCCGACGCCATCGAGGAGGTGATCCTCCGCGAGGGGCCGGACACCGTGGGCGCGCTCTGCCTCGAACCGGTGACCGCCGGCGGCGGCGTCATCATCCCGCCCGAGGGCTATTGGCAGCGGGTGCAGGAGATTTGCGCGAAGTACGACGTGCTCTTGCACATCGACGAGGTGGTCTGCGGCATCGGGCGCACCGGCACCTGGTTCGGCTACCAGAACTACGGTGTCGAGCCCGATTTCGTGACCATGGCGAAAGGCGTGGCCTCGGGCTACGCCGCGATCGCCTGTGTGGCGACGACGGAAGAGGTCTTCTCGATGTTCAAGCAGGAGCCCGACGACCCGATGGACTACTTCCGCGACATCTCGACCTTCGGCGGCTGCACGGCGGGCCCGGCGGCGGCGCTCGAGAACATGGCGATCATCGAGGAGGAGGGGTTGCTCGCGAACACGCTCGCGATGGGCGCGCGGCTCATGGGCAACCTCGAGGCGCTGAAGGAGAAGCACACCGTCGTCGGCGACGTGCGCGGCAAGGGCCTATTCGCCG
>Ga0076929_100754_pt1 | contig 17205 bp, 13 predicted proteins | sample HotLakConUCCSL28_FD_87104 | JGI IMG/M metagenome (GOLD analysis project Ga0076929, IMG submission 87104) | Hypersaline microbial mat communities from Hot Lake, Washington, USA - Hot Lake Consortium UCC-SL28 (version 3) (version 3) | ecosystem: Environmental > Aquatic > Thermal springs > Hot...
GTCATCTCGCGATCGATCGGGAAGGAGGTGCCGGCCAGGGCCGCCGCGCCGAGCGGGCATTCGTTGAGGCGCTTGCGTGCATCCGCGAGTCGCCCGCGATCGCGCCCGAGCATCTCGACATAGGCGAGCAGATGGTGGCCAAACGTGACGGGCTGGGCCGATTGCAGATGCGTGAAGCCCGGCATCACCGCACCGGCGAAGGCATGGGCCTTCTCGGCGAGTGCCATTTGCAGATCGCGGATCTGGGCGTCGAGGGTGTCGATCGTGTCGCGCACCCACAATCTGTTGTCGGTTGCGACCTGGTCGTTGCGCGAACGGCCCGTATGCAGACGCCCGGCTACCGGCCCGATCAGATCCTTGAGACGGGATTCCACATTCATGTGAATGTCTTCGAGTGCGCGCGAGAACGTGAACGATCCGGCTTCAATTTCCTCGAAAACGGCCTTGAGTCCGCCTGAAATCGCCTCCACATCCTCCCGGGAGAGGATGCCGGTTTCGGCCAGCATCGCCGCGTGCGCGAGCGAACCCTGGATGTCCTGGCTCGCCATGCGCTTGTCGAAGTCGATGGAGGCGTTGATCTCCTCCATGATTTCGGCGGGTCCGCTGGCGTAACGGCCGCCCCACATCCGATTGCTCACTTGCTGGCCCCCTTGTGACAGATTGACGGGTAGAAGAACGATGACGACAAAGCACGAAGAGCCGCATGAACCGGGTTCGCAAACCCCGGACACAGCCCCCGCGCCCCGCCGCCGCGGCTTCGGCAGACCGCTTCTGGCGGTCGCCGTCGTCGCAGCTGTTGCAGTGGTAGCTTTCACGCTCGCCTCTCGCAACACCGAAGCTGTGGCGGAAGTCTGCGAGCCGGCGGTGGATGTGGTCGAGCGTCTCGCGCCGCATGCAAGGGGCCAGCTTGCCGCCGTCAATGTGCATGACGTCCCGCGCCTCCCCCCCGATATGGAGTTCACCGGGCCCGACGGGGAAACCCTCACGCTTGCGGATTTTTCCGGTCGTACCGTACTGGTGAACTTCTGGGCGACCTGGTGCGCACCCTGCCGGGAGGAAATGCCGGCGCTCAATACCATACAGGCGGAATTCGGCGGTGAAGATTTCGAGGTCCTGGCGATCAATGTCGATACCCGCAATCTCGATCGCCCCCGTGCCTGGCTTGAGGAACACGGGGTCACGGATCTGCGCTTCTACGCCGAGCATGAGGGCACGCTCTTGCAGACGATGCAGCGCTCCGGTCATGTCGTCGGCCTGCCCACGACGGTGATCTTCGGCCCGCAGAACTGCGAACTCGCCATTCTGCGCGGTTATGCCGACTGGGCCAGCGAGGACGCTTTCCGGTTCCTGCGCGAGGCGCTCTTATAAGCCCCGGCATGGGGAAACCGGCCACAGACCGGGTTCCGCCCCATGGTCCACCGGCATGGCGCGCCCCGACTGGCCGGAATCGTATCATTGCGGATTCACATTGATCTTGTCTCACGCCCCATCATGCCGCAATAAGGCGATGAACCATGTCTGCGCGCGGATAAGGGCGGGAACACCCGCAAGCGCCGCGCGGCGTGGTTCACTGGTGGTGGTCCATCGTGACGGCGCATCGAGAACCGCTCGGCTGACCGCGTGGCGGCAAGCCGAAATCCGCTTAGGGTTTACGCGCCGTTAATGGTTCCGTTCGATTGTCGGACAACCGGATCGAAAGAGCGTGGAGGCGTGGATCGGATCGTGTCGGCGGGGCGGATCAAAACCTTTTTCGGGACGGCCTGGCTGCAGCGAATCACGGTCGCCTGCCTCGCAGCTTTGATGCTGGTCAGCTTGACGCGGGGCACGCAGGACGCGGTGGCCAATGGCGATACCCGCACCCTCGAAATCACCCAGATGCATACGGGCGAACGCGTCAGCGTCACCTTCCGCCGCAATGGACGTTATGATCGACGAGGCCTTGAGCAGCTCAACTGGGTGATGCGCGACTGGCGCCGCGACGAGGCGACGGAGATGGATCCGCGTCTTTACGATCTGCTCTGGGAGGTGCACCGCTCCACGGGCTCGCGCCAGCCGGTCCATGTCGTCTCTGCCTATCGCGCGCCCCAAACCAATGAGGCCCTTCGCCGGCGTTCACGCAATGTGGCGAAGCAGAGTCAGCATACGGTGGGCAAGGCGGTAGATTTCTATCTTCCGGATGTGCCGGCAGAGCGCATCCGCACCCTTGGCCTGCGCATGCAGCGGGGAGGGGTAGGCTATTACCCGCGGGCAAACACGCCTTTCGTCCATCTCGATACGGGCAGCGTCCGGCACTGGCCGCGCATGAACCGGCGGCAGTTGGTCAATGTGTTTCCCGATCAGCGCACCGTCCACATCCCCACTGACGGCAAGCCACTGGCCGGTTTCGACCAGGCCCGGAGCGAGATTCTCGCCGCCGGCGGCACCGTGATGGGCGAGACCGGAACGGCGACCGCAAGCCGGGCACCGCAGGGGCGCAGCTTCTGGGCGCGTCTGTTCGGCGGTGGCGAGGACAGCGATCAGGATATGGCCGAAGCACAGGCGCTCAGCGAAAGCGGCTGGGTCAATCCCGCCTCGCAGGCCGCGCGCCCGCAACGGGGTGCAGCGCCGCTGGTCGCTTCGCGTCAGGCGAGCCCGCAAGCGACCGCGCCGCGATCTGAGCCACGGGCGCCTGCGCCTGCACCAGAGCAAATCCCCCTGCCCCCGGTCTTGACCGAAAGGGCGCAGCCCCCGGAAGACGAGCCGACCCCGGCTCAGTCTCTCGTCGCCCGGAGCGAATCCATCCCCCTGCCCCCACCGCGCCCGACGAGCCTTGCGGCGTTGCAAGAGCTCCCGCGTGACCCCGATCCGGTCGATCCCGGCCCGCGAATGGTCTGGAGCCCGGGTCCCGCCGGCATCGCCGTACCCGGCGCCGCTGCGGGACGCCCGGTAGAGACAGTCATGAACGATGCTGCAGGGCCGGGGCCGGTTGCGCAGGAGACGGACGACCAGGGCCAGGACGAGGATCGTATCGCCGGCATCAGCCCTCCGCTGCCGCCACCGCGTCCCGGTGTACCCGGTGAATCCATCGGCACGCTTGTGAGCGCCTTCGCCACTGCGGATACCGCTGTGGATACAGCAGACGCAAATGGTGATGCGCTGACGCGGATGGGCCTGCGGGCGCCCACTGCCGCGCAGCGGGAGGAGGAACGCATCGCGTCACTTGCCGCACCGCGATCGGTGCTGCGTGACGCGCAGCCGCAGACCGGTCGCGAGAACGGCGCACAGGCCGTGATCGACGAGCCGGACGCCACCGCATCGACGACTCGAAGCATCGGCGCAAGCGACAGGCACGCCGGCAACCTGCTCGCTGCCGCGCGCGATCCGGCAGCTTCCTATTATACCTTGTTCAAGTCCTCCGTGTCGGAGACCGCTTCCCCGAATGGCGCCCGCGCGCGGATCGCCGCCGTTCGGACCCGCCCGGTAGAGAACGCGGAACCGGCGCGCGACGCAAAGGCGCGCAGCCTGGTGACCGACCGGGATATCGGACTTGCCGGCGGCTTCGCCATCACACCCGGCGGCCCACCGCCCGGCGCCTTCAACGGACGCGCGGTGGCACCGCTCCCGCAGCGCCCCTGACGCCTGACGGCTCAGCCGTCCAGAAGCTTGCGCAGCTCCGTCCGCAAGGATGGACCGAGTTCGGGATCATCGAGACCATAGGCCAGGTTGGCCAGGAGGAATCCCAGTTTCGAGCCGGTATCATGGGTGTGGCCCTCATAGGCCATGGCATGGAATTCCTGCGAGGCCGAGAGCCTTTTCATGGCATCGGTCAGCTGGATTTCGTTGCCTGCACCCTTTTCCTGATCGCTCAGGATCTCGAAGATTTCCGGCTGCAGGATGTAGCGCCCCGAGATGATCAGATTGGACGGCGCCTCCCCCCTGGGCGGCTTCTCCACCATACCGGTGATGCGGAAAGTGCGCCCGGCTGCATCGTTGCTGAAGGCCTCGTCCACAGCGACGATGCCGTATTTGTGGGTCTCGTCCTCGGGCACTTCCTCGACGGCGATGATGTTGCCCCCGTGCCGGTCATACGCGGCCAGCATCTGCGTCATGCAGCCGCGCGAGAGCATGTCCGGCAGGATGACGGCGAAGGGCTCGTCACCGACGATGTCGCGGGCGCACCAGACCGCATGACCGAGTCCCAGCGGCGCCTGCTGACGCGTGAAGCTGGTCGCCCCGGCCGCCGGCAGATCCGCCATCAGCGCGTCATATTCTTTCGCCTTGCCGCGCTCACGCAGGGTCGCCTCGAGTTCATAGGCCATGTCGAAATGATCCTCGATCGGCCCCTTGTTGCGCCCGGTGACGAAGACGAAATGCTCGATTCCCGCCTCACGCGCCTCGTCCACCACATGCTGCACCACGGGGCGATCGACCACTGTGAGCATTTCCTTGGGCATCGCCTTGGTGGCGGGCAGGAACCGGGTGCCGAGACCGGCAACGGGGATGACGGCTTTACGAATGCGCTGCATGAGAGCTCCCTTTCCGGCTTGCTGCCGGCTTGTTCTCGTCAGACTAGAATATGGTGACGCTTGCGCAACATAAACCCGTCAGGAAGCGAAGAGTTTCCCTGCTCAGACGTTTCCGCCGAAGCGTTTTTATACGCCGGCGGAAACGGGGTGCCAGTGCGGGTCAGGCGTGACGCAGCATCGGCTGAACCTTGCGATAGACGAGACTGCGCCACAGCCATTCCGCCGGGCCGAAGCGGAACCGCGCCAGCCAGGCACGCGACCAGAGCGGCATCGCGACCCAGATCGCGAGCACGATGAGGATCTGCCCAAGACGATCGATCTGCATGAACAGGCCGAGCCCGTGCCCGTAGAAGATGGAGGTGCAGATGATGCTCTGGGCGAGATAGTTCGAAAACGCCATCCGCCCGACGGGGGCGAACATCGCCTGCATGGCGGGGCCGAAGCGGCGCGCAGCGAGGATCACCAGCGCAGTATAGGCGAACGCGAGAAGCGGCGCGGCAAGGGTGTTGGGCATGCGCCCGAAATAGAGCGAGAAGGTCATTTCCCAGTCGGCATTCTGGTTCATGACCACACCGAGCCCGACCAGCGGCAGACCGAGCGCGAGACCTGTTGCGGCCAGACGCGCATAGGCCCGGTTGGACCATTCGCCCGTCATCAACCCGCTCTTGAAAGCCGCCATACCCAGCGCCATCACGCCGAGCAGATAGAAGAACAACTCCGTGGGAATGCCGAAGAATTGCAGGCCGAGGCTCTGCTCGATGCGCATCGCGAGCTGTTCGCCGAAGCCGCCGGTATAAGCCGCGATCTCGGCGAGCGCATGGCTGCTGCTCGCGAGCCAGCTCTCTTCGGCGATCGCCGCAATCTCCTCTGGTGGCACCATCGTGATGCCAGCGCCGATCAGTGCGAACAAAACCTGTTGCACGGCGAGCAGCGCGAGACCGACGATCACCAACCGACGCGGTGACCAGTGGCGCATGAACACGGCAACCATTCCGATCAGCGCATAGGCCGTGAGAATGTCGCCATACCAGATCAGATAGGCATGGATGAGCCCGATCACGAGCAACCAGAACATGCGCCGATAATGCAGGGAAAGAGCGCCGTTGCCGGCAGCCTCCGCCCGCTGCGTCATCAGAACGATGCCGGCGCCGAACAGCATGGTGAACAGGGTGATGAATTTCTTGTCGAAGAAGACATGCGAGACGAGCCAGATGGCGTATTCGGCGGCGCCCGTCGGCGCCACGGCCAGCGGATTGATATAGGCCGCCGCGATCATGGCGAAGGCCTGGATGTTCATCACCAGGATCCCGAACAGGGCAAAGCCGCGCAGGATGTCGAGCGTGGCGATGCGCTCGGCGCCGCTGACGGGGGCAATACGGGCCGGGGCGGTCGATGCCGCTTCGAGAGGGGTGGCGGTGCTGGTCATCGGCGATCTCCTCTGGCTGCTGGATGCGGGTTGCAGTTGTCTCCGCCTGCATGCCGGGCAATCCTCGCAAAAAGCAAAGCGGTTTTCGCCGAGGCGGGGCTGTTTTGCGTGAAAACCATGTTAGTTTCCCTTCGCGATGCGTGAATGGTTCGACAATTCCGCCAGAGGCGAGGCGTTGCGCTCGGTGGCCGGCGCGCTGGTCGCGGCTGGCCTGATGACGATACTCGGCCCCTTCGGCACCTACGAGGCCATGCCCGCCCCGCAGCGCGCACTCTACTGGTTTGCCGTGATCGGCCTGATCTGGCTGCAGAGCGATCTCGTCATGCGGTTCCTCGAACGCAGCCTTGCCCACCGGCTGCCGCGCCCGAATCTCACCCTGCCCGTGATCAGCGCCATCCTCGTCGCCCTGCCCGCCACCGCCGTGGTGGTGGTGGCGACACAGATCTTCATGCCGCAGGCCGCGATCACGGCAATGACCCTGCTCGGCCAGGTCTTTCTCGTCCTCGTGGTCTTCGGCCTCGCCTTCAACAACCTCGCCGGCGCCACCGCCGAGGCAGCGGCAGAGGGTGAGGCGCTGGAGGCCGAGCGGCGCATGGAGGAAGCGCAGCTGCGCGAGGCTGCCCTGTCATCGCACGGGCAGGGTCCGCAAGTCGGACAGCAAGTCGGACAGCAAGTCGGGTCGGAAGTCGGTTGGGAAGTCTCGCCGCAACCCTCCGCGCAGCTGCCGGAGATGACTTTTCGCGCGCGCTTTCCACCCGGCCTCACCGGGCGCCTGCTCTGTCTGGAGATGGAGGATCACTACCTGCGCATCCATACCGATCTCGGCAGCGACATCATCCTGATGCGCATGAGCGATGCCGAGCGCGAGCTCGCCGACATGCAGGGCATGCGCGTGCATCGCTCCTGGTGGGTGGCCCGCGAGGCCGTACGGGAACTGCGCCGCGACGGCACCCGGCTCGAACTTCTGCTGGAAAACGACATGGCGGTCCCCGTCGGCAAGACCTACCGCTCCGCCCTGCGTGATGCTGGCTGGCTCGATGACCGGGGATGAGCGTCGTGGCAGAGCCGGGATCCGGGTCGCCTCCGGCAAGCCCGGCGGCTGGATCGGGGCATGCGGCCTTGCTTGCTGTGTGCTGATGCTCGTCATGCCGGGCCCCGCTTCGGCGGTCTGCCGCTTCGAGCCACTGGCGGCGAGCGTCACCGGGATCGGAGCGGATGGCGTGTTGCACCTCGATTACGGCACGGATGCGCAGATCGCCGATATCGCCATCGTTCGACCCGACGATGCGCTGGATATGATCCGCGCGGAGCAAGCAGCGATCCGGCGTCTCGTCGATGGCGCGCCCGACCGCTGGGGGCGCCTGCCGGTCACCCTGGCCGGACCGGACAACGACAATACCTCACGCATGCTCGTACGTCTCGGCTTCGCCCGCATCGATCCCGGGGCCCGACCGGCCCTGTGCGATCCCGGCCTGATGGCGATCGAGAGCGAGGCACGCCGGTACCGGCGCGGCCTATGGCGGGATCCCGCCAACCGCCCGATCGATGCCCGCGACGACCGAGCCCTGCTCGACCGTATCGGGGAATTCGTCCTGGTGGAGGGGCGCGTCGAGAGCGTGGGCGTACGCGCGCGCACCACCTTCATCGACTTCACGAAACGCTGGCGGGGCGGCTTTACCGTGACGGTGCCCAATGCGTTGTGGCAGGAAATCACGGTGCAAACGCTTGCCCCGGAAGGCCTCGACGCCGATGATCTGACAGGTCGACGAATCCGCGTGCGCGGTGTATTGCAGAGATGGCGGGGGCCGGCGGTCGAACTGGCGATAGCCGCATTCATCGAGATCCTGGAAGACGATTCCTGAACGACGGGCACTGACGCGACACACAGCCATGTGGACACGATCCTTCCCCCGCATCACCGCGATGACGCGGACCAGGGCCGTCATCGCCGTCATGGCGCTGGTTCTGGCCGGCTGCGTCCAGGGCGCGGGAGGCTCGCTCTTCGGCCCCGGCGCACAGGCGCCGCTCGTCGCCCAGATCGACGGGCCCGAGGCGCGCGAACACCGAGAACTGGTCGCCGCCTTCGGCGGTGAGTACCGTTCACAGCGCATCACGGCGGTTCTGGATCGCATTCTGACCGATCTCGCCCCGGCCACGCAGGAGCCCGACCTGCGTTTTCAGGTGACCATCCTCGATTCACCCGCAGTCAACGCCTTTGCCCTGCCCAGCGGGCGGCTTTACGTCACGCGCGGCCTGCTGGCTCTGGCCAATGATGCCTCCGAAGTCGCCGGCGTGATGGCGCACGAAATCGCCCATGTCACGCTGCGCCATGCCGCGACACGTTCCGAATTGCAGATGCGCTCGGATCTGGTGGCGCGCGTCGTGGCCGATGTGCTGCGCGACCAGCGCGCGGTCGAGAACGTGCGCACGGCGTCGCGGATGGATATCGCGCGCTTCTCCCGCGAGCAGGAAATCGAGGCGGATGCCGAGGGCATCGCCACCCTGGCCCGCGCCGGTTACGACCCCTATGGCGCCACGCGTTTCCTGCATTCCCTGCAACGCTGGGAGGAACTGACCCGGGCGCGCGCCGGCACGCAGGTGCAGCAGGCCGCCTACGACATGTTCGCCACCCATCCCGCCACGGCCCAGCGTATCGATGCGGCCCGCGTGCTGGCGCGGCAACTCGCTGAACGCGCCGGGGCCGGCAACGCCGAGGGGCGAAATCTCTACCTCGCCGCGCTTGAAGGCCTCACCTTCGCCGACAATGCCGATGACGGGCTGGTGCGCGGACGCCATTACCTGCATCAACGGCTGCGCATCGGCTTCAGCGCGCCGGAGGGCTTTTCCCTCGACAATTCCTCCCGGGCGGTGCTCGGGACCTCCGCTGACGAATCGCGCAGGATCCTGTTCGACCTCGTGGAAACAGAAGCCGGCCAGGGCCTCGATGCCGTCCTTGCCGCGACCTGGACGGATGATCTGCGCGCCGAGAATATCGAAATGTCGCGGGTCAACGGGCTGGAGGCCGCCATTGCCGTCTCACGCGGGCGTGACTGGCATTTCCGCATCGCCGCCCTCGATCACGACGGACGGGTCTACCGGCTGATCTTCGCCTTCCGCCCGGGCGACGGCTCCGCCGAGCGGCTGTTTCAGGAGACCCTGGCGACGATTCGCCCCCTCACGGGCCGTGACCTCGCCGACATTCACCCGCCCCGCATCCGCATTCAGAGGGCGGGGCCACGCGACGATGTCGCCACGATGGCGCAGCGCATGACGGGCACCGGCCGGAGCGTTGCGATCTTCCGGGTGCTGAACGGGCTCGATGCCGGCGCAACGATCACACCGGGACAGAGTTACAAGATCGTGGTGGAATAGAGCGTTCGGTCGCTGATGAAATCCCTTGCCAGGCAGGTCGCATTTCCGAAGCTGCGTCAGAATGCCGGGCGCGGCGGCGGTAGCGGGATGTTGGCGCTCGTGCCCGCAGGCGCGCGCGGCGGCTCGGGAACGGCACGATCAGCACCGGGCGGTGTCGCCCCGGTCCAGACCCGCACGGGCGTTGCCGGGCCACGATCCGGCAAATCGACCTGCGGCAACAGGGTGGCAGACGCCTGGGAGCTGGCAAAGGCGAAGCGCTCGCTCCCGGCCTGCCGCAAGGTGATGCTGGACGGCGGATTGCGTCCGCAGATCACGGGGCGCAGATCCGGCGGTGCCATGCCCGTTTCCCGCGGCAGGGCATCAAGCGTGGTGCCGCCCCAGCCCAACCGGGAGAAACCATGCTCAAGCAGGCCCGCCGACTTGATGGTTCGCTCAGCTGCAGACGGAGCGCCCATCACGATGGCGACGAGACGGCGCCCGCGACGCTCCGCCGTGGCGACGACATTGAAGCCGGATGAGCAGATATAGCCGGTCTTCATGCCCGTCGCGCCTGCGTAACGACCGATCAGGCCGTTATGGTTGCGCATTGTGTTGTTGCCGAAACGGATCGAATCGAGCCCGAACAGAACCCGCTGCTCCGGAAATTCACGCCACAGGGCGGAAGCGAGGATGGCCATGTCGCGGGCCGTGGTGCGCTTGCGCGCATCGGGCAGGCCGTGAGCATTGGTGAAATAGGTGTCGTGCATGCCCAGCCGCGCGGCATGAAAATTCATCATCGCCACGAAATCCTCCACCGAACCGCCGATACCCTCGGCGATGGTGGTGGCGACATCATTGGCCGAGCGCACCATGATGATCAGAAGCGCGTTGTCGAGGCGGATCCGGGTGCCGGGCTCGAAACCCATCTTCGCCGGTGGCTCACGGGCGGCGCGGGCACTGACCTCGAACAGATCATCCATGCGCACCCGCCCGTTTCGTGTCTCGTGCATCGCCACATAGGCCGTCATCAGCTTGGTCAGCGAAGCCGGATACCAGGGCAGCGTGGCGTTTTCCGCATGGAGCACACGCCCGGAATCGAGATCGGCGACGAGTGCTGGCGTGCCCATCACCCATTCCGGCCTCTCGCTGGCCCTGGCCGGCTCATGCGCAGGCATGACGTGAAACGACGTGATCGCCACGAACAGGATCATCATCAGACGCATGTGCATTTGCCCCGTTCTCTCCCGAACAGCCCGCATGGCGGCCCTGCCCGCAGCATTACCAGCCCTGCCATGATCATCCGTGCATGCAGTATCGACGACGAGATCGACAGCAGGATCATCCGCAGCCGCTCCTGCTGCCCCCGCACACGACCGGCCCACACGCAAGCTCTTCGTCTGGCAGCATAAAGGGCCTTGATACGACTTGGCCAGCCCCGTTCCGGGTTTCGTACTTCCCTTGTGAAACCGGGAGCCGGAACCTGTTCCATGGCGCAAGCAGGCGCCGAGGGTCTGGCGGTGGCGCGGCGCATTCGCGCCGGATGGTTTCCGCCGGAATGCGCCCCCCCTCCCCTTCCTTGCCTGCCGGGCTTGGGATAGACCCTGCCGTGTGTGCCCATGAAAGTGAGACGGTATGGAACTCACATGGTTATGGATCCCCGCAACGCTGATCGCGGCGGCAGCGCAGACGGCGCGCAACGCCGTGCAACGTTCCCTGACCGGGGCCATCGGCACAGTCGGCGCCACCCAGGTGCGTTTTCTCTACGGCCTGCCCTTCGCCATCCTTTTTCTTGTCATCGTACTCGCCATGACCGGTGACCGGCTGCCGGCGCCCGGCCCGGGTTTCATCAGTTTCGCCGCCATGGGCGCATTGACCCAGATCGGTGCGACCGCGCTCATGCTGGCAGCGATGCGCATGCGCGCCTTCTCCGTCGTGACCGCCTATGTCAAGACGGAACCGGTCCAGGTCGCCGTATTCGGCCTGATCTTTCTCGGCGATCCGATCACCGTGGCACTGGTCGCGGCGATCGCGATCGGTACGGGCGGGGTGATGACGATGTCGCACCAGCCGGGCAACTTCACCCGGGGCGGCCTGCAGCCGATCGCACTGGGGCTCGCGGCAGGCGCCCTGTTCGGCCTTTCGGCCATCGGCTTTCGCGGTGCGGTGCTCGCGCTCGATGACGGCGGTTTCCTCTTGCGTGCGACAACGACGCTGGTCTGGGGGCTGGCCCTTCAGAGCCTCGTGCTGGCGCTGTATCTCGCCGTGGCCGACAGGGGCGGATTCCGCGCCAGCCTGCGCCTCTGGCGTCGCTCCGCCTCGGCCGGGTTTCTCGGGGCTTTCGCCTCGCAATTCTGGTTCATCGCATTCGCCCTGACCAGCGCTGCCAATGTGCGCACCCTGGCGCTGGTCGAGGTGATCATGGCCCAGATCGTCTCGCGACGCATCTTCGCGCAGGACGCCACCCGCAAGGAGCTCGGCGGCATGGCCGCGATCATGCTCGCGGTGATCATCCTGCTGATCGGGACCGGGACAGGCTGAAGCGCTCCGGGATCAGAAATTCACGGTATCGCCGCCCTTCAGATCCAGAATTTCCCGTGCTTCGTCCGGTGTGGCAATATCAAGGCCGAGCCCTTCGATAATGCCGCGCACCTGCTTCACCTGCTGGGCATTGCTCTCGGCGAGCTGGCGCGGGCGGATCCAGAGGCTGTCTTCCAGCCCGACCCGGACATTCGCCCCCATCGCCGCCGCCATGGCCGCGATCGGCATCTGGTTGCGCCCGGCGCCCAGCACGGACCAGCGGTAATCCGATCCGAACAGCCGGTCGGCAGTGCGTCGCATATGCGCCACATCCTCGGGATGCGGACCGATCCCGCCGAGAATGCCGAACACGCTCTGCACGAAGAGCGGCGGCTTGACGCGGCCGCGATCGAGGAAATGGGCCAGCGTGTAGAGATGGCCGATATCGTAGCATTCGAATTCGAACCGCGTGCCGTTGCCGTCACAGGTGGCGAGGATCGTCTCGATATCGGCGAAAGTGTTGCGGAAGATCCGGTCGCGCGAGCCTTCGAGATAAGGCCGCTCCCAGTCGTGCTTGAAATCCTTGAAGCGTTCGAGCATCGGGAAGAGCCCGAAATTCATCGTGCCCATATTCAGCGAGGCGACTTCCGGCGCGAGCGTCGCGGCGGGACGCAGGCGCTCTTCCGCGAGCATGGTCGGCGAACCTCCGGTGGTGAGGTTGATCACGCAATCGGAACGCTGCTTGATCACCTGCAGGAAGGGCAGGAAGGCCTCCGGGGACTGGTCGGGCTGGCCGGTCTCGGGGTTGCGCGCATGAAGATGCACGATCGCCGCGCCCGCTTCCGCCGCGCCGATCGCCGCCTCCGCGATCTCCTGCGGCGTCACCGGCAGATGCGGCGACATGGACGGGGTATGGATCGCGCCGGTCACGGCGCAGGTGATGATCACCTTGTTGGAGGACTTCTTCTGCTGTTCTTGCTGTTGCGCCATGGTCTTCCTCCCACTGATGTCGCTGTCCGGCCCCACCTGCTGCGGCGACCTGCAAGCGGGCCGGCTCGTGCCACGCCGGATCCGCAGCAACTCGCGTCATCAAGGCAGATTGCGCCGATGACACGACGAAGACCAGATCTCGGCAAGGGAATCGGGGTGTGCACAAAAACCTGCGCAACTCACGCGGACCGGATCGCGGCCGGACATCATTGGACCGCAGGCGCATCCGGGAATTGCGAGCGATAACGCCGAGCCTGTCGAACCGGGGCCTTGAACTTCCGATAAGAATTTTCTCCGAAGGCGTAAACCTTTCAAATCACGCCGTAAAATGGCGTCATTCGCAATTTTCCGCAGATTAGCGGCGAAGCTTAAGGCCAAGCTTCAATTCTTCGAAAGTGATGAAATCTTAGATTGCTATAGCGACACTGAAGCAAGGAAAAATCATGCAAAATTACCAATGGGACGCGGTCTTCGCCTGTAGCGGAGCCTGGATCAATGCCCGCCTTAAGGAATCGGAAAAGAAGTTTCCGGCGAGCTTCGCCTATGAAGACGATGCCGTGAAGATCTCCGGCGATTTCGGAAGCTGGACGATGGTGCCGGGTGGCACCGGACGCTTCATTCATTTCGACACGCCGGTCACCAAGGGGACCCTGCTCGACAAGGCGTCGGGCAAGAGCTATCCCCTCGACGGGGCGATCCCGATCGTGCAGTTCCAGCTGGATTTCGTCACGCCGGCGGGAAAATCGGACCAGAAACACCTGAAATTCGATTGCAGGGTCGTGGGCAAGAACCCGGGCGACAAGACCCCCGGCGCGGTCACCGTGCTCAATCCGGACAGCCGCAAGGATTCCCCGATTCCGGGCCTCGTCAGCGATGTCCTCGGCGTCGCTCTGGCGCACGCCTTCATCGCGAGCCGGCAGGAGCTCTCCTTCGTCTTCGCCGAACTCAGCCTCGCGCCGCCCGCCGGCGCCTCATGGCTGACCCTCAAGCAGCTGACCTATGCCTATCAGCAGAATGACGACAACGAGCTGGGCAATCTGGCGGTGCTCGGCATGCTCAGCGACGTTTCGATCAAGAATATCGAACCGGTCTTCGATACGCAGCTGATGCAGGGTGGCCATGATTTCGGCTTCGTCCTGGCCGCGAGCCGCTTCTTCGAGCATGTGTTGCTGCCGGCGATGCCGCAGGCCTACAGGGGGTCGAACGCGTCGCAGTTCTCATGGGACGGCGCGACGAAGATCTCCAATCACGGCAATGTCACGCTCGACAAGGTAAAGGTGGGGCTGATCTGGTATCCGCCCGTCATCCAGAATCTCGACATCCACCTCGAGGGCAACCTGATCCGCACCACGGCTGCCGGTCGTTGTGACATTACCGGCCTGGATGACGCCTATATCAGCTTCAGCGTCGCCAGCAAGAATCCCGGCCAGTATCTCCCCGCTTCGCGCTCCATCGCCTTCGCGAAGGATCCCCACAAGAGCATCACGCATTCCTCGCACATTCCCTGGTGGGAGAAGCTCCTCGGCGGGCTCACTGCCGGCATCATGAATGTGGTGATCGATGCGGTCAGCCTCGCGATCGAGGATGCCGTGACCGGCGCCATCGGGAATACCGGCATTTCCAGCAATGGCATGGGCGCCCAGCTCGTGACCTGGCCGGGCCAGAACGCGATTACCCCGACAGGCGGTGGCCTTGAGGACAATTTCTATTTCCAGGGCACGCTCTAGAGCGCGTTTCGACCTGACGGAGTCAGGCCGGACGCTCGAGGTCATTGTTCGATGCATCATTCCGTCAGCCGGTATCCACCTGACTGAATAATGCTCCAGCACCCGCAGAAGCTGAACCGCGCGCTCCGGCCCACAGGGCGTGGCGGCGCGCTTTCGAAATCCATCTCTTCAATTCGTACAGGAGCTCTCGCCATGAGCAACACCCCGAATGTCGATACATATCACTGGGATACGGTCTACAGCGCCTCCTATGAGGTAGTGAACGCCGCGATCAAGAAGCACAATACCTTCCCTGCGAGCTTTTCGTTCAACAGCCCTGAAGGTGTGGATATCAGTGGCGACTGGGAGGACTGGGAGCTCTCGGTCGGTGGCAGCGGCGCCGATATCCAGATGGTCTGCAAGGTGAAATCGGGAAGCGTGACGGCCATGGGGCAGACCGGAGACCTCACCGGTTCGCAATTGCGCATCCAGTTCAATCTGGAGAGCGTCGTCGGCAGTGCAGGCCATGCCTTCCAGGACCCGACAGCGAAGCCCGGCAAGGGCAAACCCAATGTGCTGCAGACCAGGCTCACCGGGGAAGACGGGGTGTCGGCAATCAGCGTCCTGGATACCGCTTGCACGTTTCCGAATCTCGATCCGGCGACATTCGGCCTCATCATCGATGCGCTTCCTGGCGTGTTCGGCAAGTATTTCAATGCCAACAAGGCCGATTTCAAGCATGTCTTTCATGTGATGATGATCAATGAAGAGGCCGACAAGGATGCCTTCACCTGGATCAAGCCCAGCGCCGTGGGCTATGCCGTTGCGGCGCCGGGAACGAGGCCCAGTACCGCGACATCGGTCTTCGGTGCACTCGCCATGGTCGATGGTGGCCAGATCGGCCCGCTGCAGGAGCCGTCGGTCGATGTCGCGACCCTGGCGGGCTTGCCGGAGGGGGCGAATTCGGCCTTCACCATCAGTGCGGCAAAATTCACCAGGCACCTGCTTCTGCCCGGTGCCATCGCCACGATCCAGGGGTCGAAGGCATCGGATTTCACGTTGTCCGACAGCGGCTTGAACATCACCAATGCGAACAAGCTGACCTGGGGCCATTTCGATACCGGGCATGGCACACATTCGCCGGTGATCGATGCGGGCAACTTCCTGATGCGGCTGGACGGCGATCATGTGCTGGTGGAAATCACCGACGCGCATTTCTCGCCTTCGGCCGGGATTACCCTGCACATGAACCTGACACAGCGCTTCGGCTTCAAGACCGTCAAGCGCAAGGACGGCAAATTCGTCTTCATTCCCGACATCAAGAGTTTCGGCAATCCGAGCATCACCACCAATGTCAGCGTGTCGCGCGGGATGGAGATCAGCGAGATCGTAATCGGCTCGATCGGCATCGTGGCTGCGTTCGCCGGTGGCGCAAGCGGCCTCGCCAGTTTTCTAAGCGACGGGGCCGAGACCGCCGTCACCTCGACAACCGAGGGGGTCGTCACCATGTCGGAAGATGCAGTCGATACCGCGACGAGCATGCTCTCGGACACGGAAATGGACAGCGTCAACGATACGGCCGCCGATTCCGTCGATTCCGGTCTGGCCGAGGCGGATAATCCGAACTTCGTGCAGCGCGGAAGCTTCTTCAAGACGACGCAGTTTCGTACCTATGCCGGCCTCACCGCCGCGCTAACCGGCATCGTCGCGGGATCAATGGCACTGGCAAAACCGCTGACCCAGATGCGCTACGATGACATCCCGGCCTTTGACCATTTCGCGGCCAATGTCCTGGGCGCCTCGAAATGGCCGATGACGAGCGACTACGCTCTGCTCGGCGCCAGCCTGCGCAACTCCCTCGTCTGCGGCATCAAGCTGAAATGACGGCGGAATCCGGCGGTCGTGAGGGCCTTCGTGGCCGCCGGAATGCGGGCCGAAAACAGCGCGCTTATTTTTATGACGGGAATCGTCATGAAGGCTGTTGACAGCTGGGGGCCCCGGGCGTAGAACGCTGGGCATCGGCGCCGGCGCTTTTGAGCGTTTTCGGCGGCTTCGCTTCCTCTGGAGTGTTTGCGGGATTATCCCGGTTTGTTTTGCCGGGGTTTTGACTGTTTGCGCTTTTTGGGTTGCGGTGATTGCGGGCTCTTTCGGGTTTGTGGTCTTTTGCTCTTTGACATTGTTGGGAAGGAAGAAAGGGAAGCGTGGTCGGCGTTGTCCTTGCGGGTACTGGGTGCTCTTTTGGGGTATCTGGTACTGATTGGGATAGTGTCGGATTCGACGTTTCTTTCTGGAAGCCATCATCTGTATGGGCGCCGTGAGGCGTTTGTATGGTGTATGGATTTCCGTTGATTCGATTGAGTTCGGCCTGGATTGATCTCTTCAACTTGAGAGTTTGATCCTGGCTCAGAGCGAACGCTGGCGGCAGGCCTAACACATGCAAGTCGAACGCAGTCTTCGGACTGAGTGGCAGACGGGTGAGTAACGCGTGGGAACGTGCCCATCGGTTCGGGATAACCAAGGGAAACTTTGGCTAATACCGGATACGTGCGAGAGCAGAAAGATTTATCGCCGATGGATCGGCCCGCGTCTGATTAGCTTGTTGGTGAGGTAACGGCTCACCAAGGCGACGATCAGTAGCTGGTCTGAGAGGATGATCAGCCACACTGGGACTGAGACACGGCCCAGACTCCTACGGGAGGCAGCAGTGGGG
>Ga0076929_100758_pt1 | contig 17139 bp, 21 predicted proteins | sample HotLakConUCCSL28_FD_87104 | JGI IMG/M metagenome (GOLD analysis project Ga0076929, IMG submission 87104) | Hypersaline microbial mat communities from Hot Lake, Washington, USA - Hot Lake Consortium UCC-SL28 (version 3) (version 3) | ecosystem: Environmental > Aquatic > Thermal springs > Hot...
TAGCTATGTCTTGAATCCTTAAACTTGCCTCCTATGGAGGCAACCAGTAGACCAGAATGTATTCATGCAACAAAGCCACAATTTTGTACACTCCTCTTAATCTCTAAATATCTCATTAGCTAAGATATTCATTCGTCAAAATTCCTCCTTGATGAGATTTTAACTCCCGGCTGTTGCTGGGTGACGATTTTGCTGAAGAAAGTTAGTTGAGTTGATGAATTAGGAAATCAACCGATGAAATTAAACGTCTCTATGCGTAGAACCCTAGTTCAGCCAGGGCGGTTCCTGCGAATTGCCAACGTGTTCCTATGGCTATGGGTTATCAATCTTGGAATCGCTTTTGGTGCCGGATTATATGAGTCTCGGATTGTTGTACCTCAATGGTTAATTGCTCTGCCAGGGGCGGAATACCAGTGGAATGCCGAGGCAGCCCGACAGTCAAACGTTGGTTTAGAATTCTGGATTTTCGTGACGACTATTCCTCTCACTATTTTAACGTTGACCAATCTGTTTTTAGCGTTCCGCAGTAGAGGCAGGGTGCGTCGCTACTGGATAGTGGCTGCTTCAGTTGCTTTAGTAGAGCGCCTGCTGACATTTCTATACTTCATTCCCACTATGATCAGGTTGATGTCAGGCGATTTGCCCAATGTTGAAGCGGTAGCTCTAGCTCAACAGTGGATTCACTTCAATACCCTGCGCCACATCCTCATGTTGGTAGCTTGGCTGGGGGCATTAAGAGTATTTGCTCTTTCTGGTCAGTGCGATCGCAAATCTCTTGGAGTTTAGGCTGACAGAGGAAGCCCAACAACACCTGCCTTTAAAATCATCCAACTCGGCGATTGCCACATCGCGCTTGTTGCATCCGTGCGATCGCCTATCGTCGTAGTGCGATCGCCGATCTTGCAGGGTGCGTTCCCTACTGTAACTCCTACCACCCCACCGATGATTTTTGGGAACGCACCCTGTGCATAAATTCCTTGAGACAAGTAGTCATAGCCTAACAACACCCATGCACACCGACCGCCGAGAAGTTATTTGCTGGAATTGAGAGGTTATCTGCGGCGAGTGATGGGCAACGTTAGGCATACTACACATTCTTAGATAAAGGCTTCTCTAGGCTCCATAGCCTCCATAGACGGGTGAACGAAAAAAAGCGCGGAGTGAGGAAAGGGCGTAGTTTCAGATGAGAAACAAACCATTGAGGGACTACACCCATGGAACTAGACTCTCTGATCCAGGAGCATCTGGGCAAGTTGCAACTCTTTTCCGCCACCCCGCATGCTGCAGAAGCGAGCGTGAATGAATTTGTGGAGGCCTGGCGAGACCTGGGCTGCAGGATTCTGCAACAGCAATTGCAACGCCAGTTGGAGCAGGCGGAAGCCGAGCATAGCGGGGCTCGACAACGGCGGGGGAAACGGTATCACACCCCATTGGGGACCCTCGAGCTCACCCGACGGGTGTATGACCCGGATGGGGACTGTTTGGGTGAGCAAGCGTTAGGACTCCCTCCGGACGGATGGTTTAGCTCGGTGAAGGAATTGGGCTGTGCTTTGGGGGTCGGCAGCGAATTCGCCCATGCGAATCGCCTTCTGGAACGGTGGAGCGGCGTTGTGGTCAGTGAGCGAACCTTAGCGAATCATGTGGAAGCCTCAGGGACTGAACTCATCGCGATAACCGCCGCTTCCGAGGCGGAGCCGGTCTGTCCCGTCGTGTCCAGCGTCAGTGCGGCGGGGGCTCCGCCTCGAGAGCGTCCGGTGTTTTATGTCGGAGCCGATGGCATTCACACCCCGATGCGCGGCGGGGGCACGAGCGAAGCGAAGGTGGGGGTGATGTTTTGGGAGCACGACCATCTGCGCCTCTGTCCCACCCGCTCCATCGTCAAACACCGAGAGTATGTCGCCACCTTGGAGGGGATAGAGACCTTTCGAGAGCACCTCAATCGCTGCTACGCCCAAACCGTACAACAGCAGCCTCACCAAGTCGTGTTTCTCGGTGATGGAGCCGCCTGGATTTGGCGGATGGCCGAGCTCTTGTTTCCCGATGCCCTCCAAATCCTAGACTTCTTCCATGTCTCGGAATACCTCTGGGAGGTGGCCCGCCACGCCTTCCCCCAGGACGACGACCAGCAACGGTTGTGGGTCGAGACCCAGCAAGATACCCTCAAGCAATCCCAGTGGTGTGACGTGGTCAACGCCGCTCAGCGCCTCCCCCCACGGTCGGACGCCTTGGCAACCAGTATTGAGCGATTAGTCAGCTATCTGCGTCATAATCAAAGCCGCATTGATTATCAGACGTATCGTCAGCAAGGGTTGATGATTGGCTCTGGCGTTGTCGAAAGTTCAAACCGGCGGATTATCACTGTGCGCCTCAAGCAATCTGGCATGTTCTGGTCGAAAGTTGGGGCAGAGGCCGTGATGAATTTACGCGCCTGCTACCTCAGCAGTTCAACGCGATGGCAAGATTTTTGGCGAGAACACTCTAACCATTCATGACCGGCCATAAATGACCGCGCTTTTTTTCGTCCACCCTCGATAGTATTACTTCCTAGATCGGGTAAGAGCCTATCGAGTACATTATTGAAAAGCCCTGCAATCACTTCGACACGATTAGGTGCGACGGAACTGGTGGTTTCATCGGCTAGTTGCGCAAGTGCTGGGGAGCCCTCGATAGTTATTAACCGCTTGCATGTAGGAGCTGCAGCAAGATAGGAGCCCGAAATCCCCGCGCACGAACCAAGCTCTAGAAATGTACCTCCTACTTCGCTTGCCAAGATATGAAGAAACGTTCCCCACCTTTTGTCTTTTCCAGTGTAAGCCACACGATCCATGGTGAATTTCATAACTTTCCCATGTCTCGGGCGAAGTTCTGGAGTTACTTCAGAACCAGCTGAACCGGGCTTGGGAGAGTAGAGAACATTCACTAACTCTTTACCTCGTGAAGCAATTTTGCGTCGCTGAGCCTCCACGAGCTTCTGAACTGTCCGTACGTCTGGCCCCATCTCACCCGTTACGAGGTATCGAGCAGGCCCGACAAGCTTGGGAGGCAAGCCTTGGCGCAGCAGTTTGTTGAAGGCTGCCTTCCGACGATGAGCAGTCACTATACGTAATCCAGGAGTAGCAACCCGCCTAAAAATTGATGTCATAGTCATAGCAGAAGATTATTTACAACACCATTTTCAAACTTCCAAATATGATCAACTAAGAATTTGCTATCGCTAGCACTTGGAAGTTTTCCAGTCTGGTAAAAATCACCAGATTGCACATCTAGCTCGATTGCATCAACTACATGATCAAGTCGTTGCCCTAATCCGTGAAGCGATAAATTTAAAAAGTATCTGCCTTCAGTCAGAGGGAGTTTAGGGATGCAGCAAACCACTTCACCTGATCTAGGTGCTACTTTAAGCTGGGGAGTGGAAAAGCTTGTTCCTAAATGTAGTAGTTTCTCTCGCAAGAGGTTATAGACTCCAATGTAAAAATCCAACTTTACGTTTTGCTTTCGACAATGAAATGATAGAGAAATCCCTAAAAAGTGTCCTGAAATAGCGGTTTCGATGGTTTCACCTGACAGCGAAGAAAATCGAACACCTGTATAACAGGCGATTTTATTTTCATGTTGTTCGAACCTTTTGCTTAAATCATGATTTAATCCCTTATCTAAGCTAGAGGCATAAACTGAAATAGATTTAGAAATTTCTCCTATATGGTTAACTTCTCCTCTCTTTAAAGAGATGCCCTTGTTGCATAAAGCCTGAGCCGCTGCCATATTATGCGTGACAAAAAGGACTGTTCTTCCTTCTTTCTCGGCTACATCTTCCATTTTTCCGAGACATTTCTTTTGAAAGCTCATATCCCCCACTGCCAGCACTTCATCCACCACCAAAATCTCTGGCTCCAAATGTGCCGCCACCGCAAACGCCAACCTTACATACATCCCCGACGAATACCGCTTCACTGGAGTATCCAGAAACTTTTCCACCTCCGCAAACGCCACAATTTCATCAAACTTGCGGCGAATCTCCTGCTTACTCATCCCCAAAATTGCGCCATTCAGGTAAACATTCTCCCGCCCCGTCAGCTCCGGGTGAAACCCCGTGCCCACCTCCAGCAGACTGGCGACCCGTCCCTTAATCTGCACCCGCCCCGTCGTCGGCTCCGTAATGCGGCTCAAAATCTTCAGCAGCGTAGACTTACCGGCTCCATTGCGGCCAATAATGCCCACCCGGTCGCCCCGCTTCACCTCGAACGATACATCCTTTAAGGCCCAAAACTCCTCATAGTTGGAGTTTTGAGTTTTGAGTTTTGAGTTTTGAGTGAAAGGGTTAAGACGGTGTAGCGTTGATTTGGCATTGTTAGCAATTACATCCCGCAGGGCTGTATAGCGTTCGTTTTGCTGCTGGTGGCCAATGATGTAGCTTTTGCCCAGGTTTTCGACGCGGATGACGGTATCAGACATAGAGGTGAGGTGGGTGGGGTAGGTGGGGTAGGTGGGGTGGGTGGGGTAGGTGGGGTAGGTGGGGTGGGTGGTGGTTAGGGGTGATGGAAGTATCTAAGGGTAAGGTGGGTCCTCTAAAGAGGACATCAGCTTTCTGCCCGGTCAATTGATTGCCGGGGTGGCGGGGGTTCCGCTGCGCTTCACCCAACCTATGGGGGTTCCTTTATCTCTGACTCAACAGAATTTAAGGCTGATAAAATATCAGTCTGAGAAAAATCTTCACCCTTGAAAAGTAAAGGCTCGGCTCGCTGCTTAGCCAGCGCATAGGCGAAACAATCACCGAAATTAAGACTGGCAGGATGCCGTCCTTTTCCGTACCGCTTCCAAGCTTCAAACGCGATCTCAACAATCGCGTCATCACAGGCGATAGTCACTACGTTTAAGCGTTCGAGTAGATTACGAAGTTTTGCATAGCCCTCTTCGCCTCGTTTAGAAACTGCGACGATCGACATTTCAAGCAAATTGGGGGATGCAACTCTTATCGTTTCTGCTTCGGCCAGGGTGATTGCAATTTGTTCAGCATTGGGTTCTTCAAGCAGAAGCGCTATCACCGCTGAAGTATCTATGACGATTGATGGAGGCATCCAGGACCTTAGCGCTCAAGTCGGCAAACCGTATTGATCGTAACCAAGAATTTCATCCATATCTCGGCTATCCAGTTCTGGTAAGTCAGAAAATTGACGAGCAATACTCATGATTTCATCAACCGTAGGCTTTGTCACATTTTTGATTTTAGATAAATCCTGAATCTCATCACTGGCTGACAACAGCAGAAAAATTGCCTCCACTTGCTGGTTAGGAGGTAGTTTGGGAACCTGTTTGAGATTCCCAGCAGCATCAGTTTCTAGAATTAGGCGTTTGGCTTCCATGGTTTGCGAGGGAGTGGGAGGGTGGATGGGTAGGGGGTGGATGGGTGGGAGGGTTGGTGGGTTGGTGAGGTGGGTGGGTTAGTGGGAGGGTTGGTGAGATGGGTGGGGTTGGTGGGGGGGATGGAAGGATCTACGGTTGAGGTGGGTCCTCTTTAGAGGACATTGGCTTTCAGGCCGGTCAATTCATTGCCGGGCTTGCGGGCGGTGGGGCGGTGGGGCTGTAAGGGCGAAGCATCTGGGAGGAAATTGACGTGACGGTTCCAATCGGTTTTGGCCAGATGCTTCGCCCCTACGGTTGGTACTTTCTTTCTCAAAGTTCTCCTTATCCCTGCTCTGTTGGGTTCCGCTGCGCTGCATCCAAACTACGGGGGTTCGGCTACTGCTCACCCAGTTCTACGAGGATTGAATCTAGCAAAGTCGAATCGATATACATACCTGAATCAGTTAATTCTTGAAATACTGGCCTTGCTTGCTCAATGAGTCCAAGATGTTTAGCACGGGCAACTAGCCCCAAAGTGCCAATAACATTTAAGTCCAACGACTTAGCACATTTTCTGGCTTCCATGTCATCCAGAACAACACGCTCTGGGTTTAATTTTAGAGCTAAAGCAATAACTTGGGTTTCGCCTGCGCCTAGATCCCAAGCTAGCAAGTAGTTCGGAACCTCGATCTTCTCCTGAACCATAAAGCGAACATCTTCTTTCAAGAAATTCAGAATAGGTTTACCGTCTTCTTTAACTGAAACCTCATGAACCACAGCTTCTGGAACGATTATCTGTTTTCCAATTTCACCTAATAGAACAAGCTTTTTTGCTTTACCCAGCAGGATCAAAGGTGATGCATTGACGACCCATCCTTTAAGAGGCATAGATTTCGTCTTTAAGCTCTTCTATAGAAACCTGACAAGCCGATACCTTACGACGATGTAATTCTTCCAAAAACTCTATTCGCGATAAGGCTGCCAGCTCAGCTGCTTTCCCTTGAGAAACCAAGCCTTGAGCATACCACTGTACAGCAGCAGCAATCCGTATTTCCCGAGTGAATTCAGCTGGGGAGAGCCTTAACGCACCAAACAAAGAAGGATCAATCTCAAAGGAGATGGTCGTCATCGTAGCCTTACCTCTTAATTGCTTATGACTTGACTATAAATCTTGTCTGATAGTGATGACCACTGAGACGTGGATGGGTGGATGGAATGCGTCGGGGCAGGTTTCAAACCTGCCTGTTCGTAAGAGGCGCTCAATATAGGATTTCACCTCGCTCATGAGACCAGCCTTTTTGGCCCGTTGCAAGATTCCAAGCGTTCCAATACGACGAATCTGTAACCGTTCAGCAACTCGTCGCGCCAATGAGATCAACGGGCTACTATCCGCAACTATGACCGAGCTAGTCATCAAGCAATTCGTCAGCCACTTGGTCGTCATCCAAATTTATAACAGGAACCTGCAAGCGACCAAGCTCAAACATAAATTTAAGCTTGGTCATCTTACAAAATGCTGCTGCCTTACCCAGTGACAATCGGCGCAGCTCGAATAATTTCACTGCCAGTAGAAAAGCTAGCTCTGCCTCTAAGGCTTGAGGTGACTTACCAGAAGTAATCAGTAAGTCGTCAGGGTATTCCACAGAAAGCGTCTGCATAGACTGACCTCTTGACCATATGTCTTGACTATATATCTCGCCTGCTGTTAGTGACCACTGAGAGGGGGTGGATGGGTGGGTGAGGTGGGTGGGGTGGGTGGGTAGGTGAGGTGGTGGGTAGGTGAGGTGGGTGGGTAGGTGAGGTGGGTGGGGGGATGGAAGGATCTACGGTTGAGGTGGGTCCCCTTTAGAGGACATCGGCTTTCAGGCCGGTCAATTCATTGCCGGGCTTGCAGGCGGTGGGGCGGTGGCGAGAGTGATCTGATTTTTGTGTAAGGGCCAACAAGCCGATCCATCAAGTTTTCCGTAAGCCTTGTAGGGCAGGCGTCTCGCCTGCTCAGCTGGGACAGGCAGGATGCCTATCCCACAAGATTCCGAACAATCCCGGTCGGCCAAAAAGCTCAAGAACGCCAGATCTCGTTCAACTTCGACTCTAGCTCGGCGAGTCGCTCGTTCTCTTTCCTCAGCTCGCTCATTCGCAGCTCGTGCGCTTTCTTCTGCTCTTCGTTGCTCTTCCTCAACTCTTCGTTGTACTGCTGCTGATCGATCAGCTGCTGCCTGTGTCTCTGTTCTTGCAAGGCGGCTTGCTTCTCTATTTCGACGGTCCCACTCAACGCAAAAATTAACCAGCGCCACCACGAGGGCGGCCACTGTAAGTCGGTTGCTCCAGACTTGGGGCTGGCCGATGAGTTCGAGGATGCGGAAGTCTTGTTCGTCATAGAATCAGATGGGTGGGCGAGTGGGAGGGTGGATGAGTGGGCGAGTGGATGGGTGGGTGGGTAGGTGAGGTGGGTGGGTCCTCTTTAGAGGACATTGGCTTTCAGCCCGGTCAATTTATTTCGGGCAGGCGGGGGATGGGGCAATGGGGAGAAATCTCGGTCGTACCAGCGCCTGCCTGGCGTCGGGGCTTAACCATCATCTCCATCGATAGGAAGCCAGGTTTCATCTAAAACCGTATCCAGATCTGAGACTAGCACCGCAGGAAAATCGGCTAACGGTAATCCTGACGCATCAGCAACTAATTCTCGGGCATCTTGATAAAGTTCATCGAGCTGTTCTTCTAAGTACCCCCTAAGGCTGGGGCTCACTCTCAAATCTCGATTGATTTGTTTACGAAATTTACGAACCTCTCGTTTCCAATGATTGAGATTGTATTGGCGCTCTACCTGCCAGCATTGCAACTTGAGAAGATGTTCCAGGAGCCGGGTCATGAGACTATCGAGTCTACGTTTTTCTCTCCGACTCAAGTCTAAAATCTCCTCAATGAGATGTTCAATATCAAGAGATTCAAGCGCATTATCTTCAAGCTGCTTTAGCGTTTCTACCAGCCAAAGATGGTAGTCCACATCGTATAAATTTTGAGTCCATTGCTTTGACTGAGCAACCATGGCGGTTTCCAAACGTCCTCAGACTCCAACTGTAACATCGCCCTTTAATTACGCACTCATGCGCTCCACAATAAACGGCATAGCCAGCCGATACAGCAGCCAGCCCAGCAGCAGCAACACCAGCGTTAACCCACTGGCCAGCCAGAACCCCATCGGGTTCGATACCGTACCAATCGTAGCCAGGTCTCGCGTTGTCACCAGCAGCGGCGTTACCGGGTTAAGCTGCACAATGGCCCCAAACGCACCGGACTGAGGCGGCGGGTAAACCACTGGGGTTAGCAACAGCCAGGGGGAAATAATCAGCGGCAGGGCTTTGGTTACATCCTGATACAGCGCCCCCAGAGGGGCCAACCACAACCCAATGGCTGTACCAAAGGCGATTAAATGCACCAGCGCCACCGGGGCCAGCACCACCGTCCAGGGTACCGGTATGCGAAACCAGAGAAACAGCGCCACAATCAGCAGCAGCTTAATGGCAAAGTTAAAAAACACTTCCCCCAGCTTGGCCAGCACAATCGCTTCTCGCGGAAAGTTAATTTTGGCCAGCATCGGCTTCGCCGCAGTTACCGCCTGAATTGGCCCCATTAGCGCTTCTGTAAACGTCTGCCACAGGGCCATACTAAACATCACATAGGCCGGGTAGGGGATATCTGTATCTCCAATGTTTACCACCCCGGCACTGCGGGCAAAGGTTAGGGTTGCTGCCGTAATCAGTGGGGGTACAAATGCCCAAATCACACCAAAAAACGACTGTCGGTATTGAGCGCTAATATCTCTCACCATCAGTCGCCAGGCTAACTCCCGCGAGGCCAGCAAGTCATGCCCCATCTGACGCACCATGCGCAGGGGGTGGCGAATTTTGCTCTCAGGAGTGTAAAAGACCCAGTCGGAGTCAGTAGAACGCTGGGGTCTTGAGCGAGTAGAACGCATAGGAAGTGAACTGTAAGGGTGGTGGGGTGGTGGGGTGGTGGGGTGGTGGGGTGGTGGGATGGTGGGGTGGTGGGGTGGTGGGATGGTGGGATGGTGGGGTTCATGGAAGACTCTACGGTTAGGATGAGTCCTCTTTAGAGAACGTGGGCTTTCAGCCTGGTTAACTCATTGCCGGGCGGGCGGGGTGTGATCTGATTTTTGTGTAAGGGCCAACAAGCCGATCCATCAAGTTTTCCGCAAGCCTTGTAGGGCAGGCCTCTCGCCTGCTTAGCTGGGACAGGCAGGATGCCTATCCCACAAGATTCTGAACTCCCCCTCATAAAACCGCGCAATCCTGGTTTGCCTCCAGGTCCATCATGCCTCGAATAATTTCCTTGACCCCCGAATCGGCTTTCCACCCCAATACCCGATTCGCCTTTGCCGGATTCACCCGACTCACCGCAATATCCGTCGGCCTGAACAATCCCTCATCCGTCTCCACATGCTTGCGCCAGTCTAACCCCACCACCTCAAACGCCGCTGCTACAAACTCGTTCAGGCTGGTGGTCTTACCTGTCGCAATTACAAAATCATCGGGTTCCGCCTGCTGCATCATTAAATACATTGCCTCTACATATTCCGGTGCCCAGCCCCAGTCCCGCTGAATCGCCGTATTCCCTAACCGCAAAATCTCATCGCTGCCACTGGCAATGCGCCGGGCAGCCGTCACAATTTTCTGGGTCACAAACCGCTCAGGCCGCAGGGGCGAATCGTGGTTCGACAAAATCCCCGAACAGGCAAACAACCCATAGGCCTCCCGGTAGTTGGCCACCTCCCAAAAGGCAGCCGCCTTCGCCACCGCATAGGGGCTCCTGGGCCGAAAGGGAGTCTCTTCATCTGCCGCAGCATCCCCCGTATCCCCAAACGACTCTGTAGACCCCGCATTAAAAAACCGAATCGGGCGACCCAAAAACCGAATCACCTCCAGCAGGTTCAAGGTGCCGGTGGCAATGCTATCCAGGGCCTCCACCGGCTGCTCAAACGACAGCCCCACCGAAGTCTGCCCCGCCAGGTTGTAGACCTCATCCGGCTCGGTCTTCGACACCACCTGTAGCACACTGCGAAAATCTGTCAGCGCCATGGAGCACAAGTGCACCTGATCTTTAATACCAAGCCGTATCAGGTTCTTGAAGGTGGTGAACTGCGCATCTCGCGATGTGCCGTAGACGGTGTAGCCCTTGTCGAGGAGGAGCTTAGCCAGATAGGCACCGTCCTGGCCAGAGATGCCGCAGATTAGGGCTGTTTTTGGGGAAGGCATGGGGGTGGATGGGTAGGTGGGTGGGGTAGGTGGGTGGGGTAGGTGGGGTGGGTGAGGTAGGTGGGGTGGGTGGGTCTTCTTTAGAGGACTTGGGCTTTCAGCCCGGTTAATTCATTGCCGGGCTGGCGGGGTATGGGGTGATGGGGCGAAAGCCAGCTGGTATCAGGCCACAGATTTTTCTACGCTTACCAGCAACATACTTTCAATGCTCAGGTGGTAATCAACATCTGGCCATTCAATACCAGTTCCACGGCAAATAAACGTGTAATTGCTAAGCTGACTCAGTGTTGACCGCTGCAGCTCAGGATACCAGGCCATCGAAGTGGAAATTATTCGTCCATCTTCTAACTCAATATGAAGATGACAATCATCAAAATGAACAGCTTTACCCTGGACTGAACCACTCATTCCGGATATGTTTTGGGTCATGTTCATTCGCATAAAAGAAAAACTTAAACCCATCCTGGTTTCACAGTGTTGGCACTTACACTTAAAACTTCTGAGAATCGGCTAGTGGGGGAATAATCATCTAGCTGCTTCAGGATAATTCAAGACTACTCGACAGCATCTTAAGCAACTATTTTAGTATCTTACCCAGATTTGAAGCTATGAACCTTAAAGGACTAGACCTAAACCTTCGGTAACGTAAAAGCCAGTCATAAAATTTTCCGTATTTACGTTTTTCTATTAGCAAAGCTCCATTGTGCCTGAAAAGGAAAAGATGGTTGTCAGCCTGTTTTTCAGGCATGATGAAAGCTGGAGGATTCAGCTTTGATATCCTACCTGCATGTAATTCCATATTTGAAAGCTTCCCTGGTATTTTGCAATTAGTTCCATCTTCACCAAATCCAAGGTTAGAAATAAGTCGCACATTCGGCCAGATGGATAAACCGCTATTCATCCAAATACTTAACTGCCAACGGTAAAACCAAGAGTCAGGAAAGTTAGAGCTATATAGAGTCTCAAAAATGTTAATCCAGTAATCTTGCTCAGGGGTAGTTTCAAAAATGTTGTTTATTTTTTCACTCTCTTGGAAGAGAGGCCAGTTTGACATCGTATCATCATAAAACTCCCATGCCCGACTCCAGGTTGCCCACCCCCAGGGGTCAGCATATCGGCTAAAGTAATAGTCTCCCTCGCCCCTTTTTATACCTTCTTGAAAATTTGAACCGCAAACCGAAAATATGCGAGTGTCGTTTCTATAACGTTCTAAGAGTTCAGAGCAGTAGGGGAAGAAATCAGAATGAGGAAAACAGTCATCTTCAAGAATAATTGCATCTTTAACTTTTTCAAAAGCCCAGGTAATGCCTGTAGAAATCCGCTTTCTACATCCAAGATGGGTACCTGAATAGTTTCTAAAAACCTCACAGCCCCAGTCGACTTGTTCAGTAACTTCCCTGACCTGCTGACAAAGAACAGCCTCTTTTTCGTTGCGGGGGCCATCAGCGATAACAAATAATTTGGTCGGTTGAGCCTTACGAATAGCTTCAAATACTTTAGCTGTTAAATCAGGCCGACGAAAGATAAAAAAGATGACCGGGGTATAGCAAGGCATACAGAGTCAACGCATTGTTATTGGGATTTTAGAGATTGGCTGGGATAGAGAAATAGGCATCTTCAATTTGAATGTCACTGAATTAAGCTGAAATCAACCGAGTGCATCCCAGTTTTGCAGCCCTCACCCTAAATCCCTCTCCCAGAGAGGGAGAGGGACTTTGACTCCGGCTCCCCTTCTTCCATTTTGGGAGTAGGCCGTTGCTTGCTGTCCGAAGGACATAGGACGCGCGTAGGTCTGAGACCGTGCGAAGCAGCAGGGGTTGGGGAATGAGGGCAGACTTGCAAAACTGGGATGCACCCGATGAGAGCATCTATAGTGGAATGTCACTGAATTAAGCTGAAATCAACTCCTGCAAATCGCTGAAAGCCTTGATCTGCCGTAGGGTGGGCACTGCCCACCGGTCTTATATCAGTGACATTTATCAAAGCCTTGACCAGCTCGGGTTATGCTTCGCCAACTCACCCTACGGGGTCTTACCTTTAATCTGTCCCACCGACTTAGAGGAAATATCTGAGACAGGAGTCAATCTATGTACATGTCTTTCATGTCTTTATAGAGCGAATTTTTGATGGTTCTTGCAAAAAGCTGATACCCTTTACCTTGAAGAAAACATTCAATTTCAGATAATTTTCTCGAAGCTTCAATAGAAGCTTCCAGATCTTCTACCAAAACTACCCTGGGACGATACTTACTCCAATCATTAGACAAAAGCACCTGATAATCCAATCCTTCCACATCAACAGATAAAAAATCTATTTTTTGTGTAGAGGGTAAATATTGTTCAAGAACGCTGGATAGTCGCTGTGTTTTTATCTTTTTCTTGTCCAATAAATTGATACCCTTACGAGTAGATACTAGTTCTTCAGAGAAACTATTATATGCTGGCTCCTCAAACATGTAATATGTCAACAGCTGTGGAGAGTTTGAAATCGCAATTTCAAGGTTAATGTCCCCTGGTCGAAACTTCCTGAATAAGTCCATACTCTCCGGCATGGCATCAATATTAATACCTCGCCATCCCTTGAGATAGAATTTGTACGTATTAGAAAATCTCTGCGGATGGTGGGCACCAACATCTACATAAAATCCTTCTTTTTGTTTGCCAAAGAATTCAGTTAAAATACTATCTTCCCCTTCCAGGGAGAACGACATATGGTGATAAAAGTATTTATCAAAAGGGTAAATATAGGTTCTAGTAAAAGCTGCCTTCCAGATTTTTTTTGTGCGTGCTACAATTTTTTGTCGATATGACCTTATCATTCGTCAAGATCTAGGGCATGTATTATTTGTTTACGGTTTTTTGATTGGCTACTTCGTGTACTTCCCATTTGCCTGCCAGCAATATGGGGCCAAACCCACTATGGTAAAAAGCACCAGTGCCATAGAAATCCCCAGCCTCTACCTCTACAGAGCCTATAAATCCCTTAGGCCAATCAGCTTCAGCACCGCTTTCCATAATTCTTACTCCAACATAATATCTTCCCTGAGAAAAAGGAAAGTTAGGAAGTAAAACCTTGATCTTGCCAGGATGTTTAGTGGGGTTAAATACAATGCCTTGATAATCACTATACAGAACAGAAATTCTATTCCCCATTACATCATTAAGAGAAAACCCAAAGCTCACATTTTTCGGTGTCGGTAAAGAGTTGACCTCATAGCAAAAAACCAGCACCAGATCTTTGCCTGAAGCAGCCGCAGCTAAAGGCATTCCATTTGCATCCTCAATCCAGAAGTCTGTAAGCTTTACTTTGCCGTTGCCAGAACGTGGCATATTTGCAATAGCAGCGCTTCTGGTAGAGTCATCCAGACTTTCTAAATATTTAGAGATAGTTGTTTGAGTATCAGCGTTTAAGACAACCTGGCCAGAGTTGAGCAATATCGCACGGGAACATAAATTTTCGATAGCCGCCATCTGGTGGCTCACAAACAACACGGTGCGCCCTTCATGCTCAGCAACATCTTCCATTTTGCCCAGGCACTTCTTTTGAAATGCAGAATCACCTACGGCAAGAACCTCATCAACCACCAAAATCTCTGGCTCTAAATGCGCCGCGACGGCAAATGCCAAACGCACATACATCCCGCTGCTGTAGCGCTTCACCGGCGTGTCTAAGAACTTCTCCACCTCCGCAAAGGCCACAATTTCATCAAACTTGCGGCGAATCTCTTCCTTACTCATTCCTAAGATTGCCCCATTGAGAAAGATATTCTCCCGCCCCGTCAGTTCTGGATGAAACCCCGTCCCCACCTCCAGTAAACTCGCCACCCGGCCCTTAATCTGCACCCGCCCCGTCGTCGGTTCCGTAATCCGACTCAAAATCTTCAGTAGGGTAGACTTACCCGCCCCATTGCGGCCAATAATGCCAATCCGGTCGCCCCGCTTTACCTCGAATGAGACATCCTTTAAAGCCCAAAACTCCTCATAGTTGGAGTTTTGAGTTTTGAGTTTTGAGTTTTGAGTGAAAGGGTTAAGACGGTGTAGCGTTGATTTGGCATTGTTAGCAATGACATCCCGCAGGGCCGTATAGCGTTCTGTTTGCTGCTGGTGGCCAATGATGTAGCTTTTACCCAGGTTTTCGACACGAATTACGGTGTCAGGCATAGAGGGGTGGGTGAGGTAGGTGTGGTGGGTGAGGTGGGTGGGTAGGTGGGGTGGGTGAAGTTGGTGTGGTGGGTGAGGTGGGTGGTGGTTAGGGGTGATGGAAGTATCTAAGGTTGAGGTGGGTCCTCTTTAGAGGACATCAGCTTTCTGCCCGGTCAATTTATTGCCGGGCGGGCGGGGATTGGGGCAATGGGGCAAAGTCTGAGTCGTGCCAGCACCTGGCCTGTTGGGTTCCGCTGCGCTTCACCCAACCTACGGGGTCTAAATCACATCCGCAAAGGTCCGCTCCATACGGCGAAAGTAGAGAATCCCCGTTACCAGCAACACACTCACCAGCAGCAACGACAGCAAAAACCCCGGCCAGTAAAACGGCACATTATTCCCCAGAATTGCCCAGCGAAAGCCATCAATGACCCCCACCATGGGGTTCAACGAATACACCAGCCGCCACTGCTCCGGCACGATCGTGCTACTAAAGCCCACTGGGGAAATATACAGCCCAAACTGCACCAGAAACGGCACAATATAGCGAAAATCTCGATACTGCACATTCAGGGTCGCCATCCATAGCCCCACCCCCATGGAAGCCCCCGCCGCAATCAAAATAAAAAGCGGCAGCGTCACAATCCGCCAGCTGGGCACGAAGTTGTACCAGGCCATCAGCCCCAGCAAAATAATCCCCGAAATCATAAAATCTACAAAGCTCACCACCACCGCACTGGTGGGCACCACCAACCGAGGAAAATACACCTTCGACAGCAGATTGGCATTGCTGATCAAGCTATTGCTGCATTCACTCAACGAACTGGCAAAAAACTGCCAGGGCAGCATCGCCGCAAACACCATAATCGGGTAAGGTGAATCCCCCTCTGAGGGCAGGTTGGCCAGTCGGCCAAACACCACCGTAAATACCACCATGGTCAAAAAAGGCCGAATCAACGCCCAGGCCACCCCGATAAAGGTTTGCTTATAGCGCACCAGAATATCCCGCCACGCCAGGAAATAAAACAGCTCCCGGTAGCGCCACAGGTCTTGCCAGTATTGACGTTCCGTACGGCCTGCTTCGATTACCAGGTTGAAGGAGTCATCTGTCATAGTTAGAAGTGGTGGGTAAAGAGTGAAAGGGGACGGAATTTGTCGGGGCAGGTTTGCAACCTGCCCGTTCGTAAGAAGCTTTTGAAACCTGCCCGTACAGGGAAGTTCTCTTTAGAGGACATGGGCTTTCAGCCGGGTCAATTTATTGACGGGCTGGCGGGGTATGGGGCGAGGGGAAGAAATCTAGGTCGTATCAGCATCTGCTCTGTTTGGTTCCGCTGCGCTGCACCCAACCTACGGGAAACCTATATTAACCTGTTTGCCAACTCCGCATAGCGCGGGAATTGGCTGTCGACCGACATGAGATAAGCATCATGAACGATTGCCGTCGCAATGATCAGTCGGTCTTGTGGATCCCGATGATGTTCTGGCAAGTCCACTGCAATACTTGCAATTTGTGGTGTGATAGGTAGTAAAGAAATGCCAGAGCCATCAAGCGCTCGTTCGAACCAGCTGATTCGGTCAACCGGCAGAGCAATGCGGCCATGACCTTCTAGCCAGGCAACCTCAAAACAACTGATGGCAGAAACAGCCACGGTATCACTCGTCTCTATCTGCTCCTTACGACTTAATCCAAGCTTTGTAACCTCATCATTAACCCACCAAAGCCAAACATGCGTATCTAAAACGATCATTATTGAGGCAGATTCCAGTCAGCTTCTGGGATGGTATCAATGATATTCCCCAAAATTTTTACCTTCCCTGCAATATCCGGATGAGGTTTGCGGCGTTTGACATCGGACTCAGCTGCATTGCCGACAACCAGGAAAATAGCTTCCAACTGCTTATTTGGTGGCAATTTAGGAACGTGCCTTAAATTTCCCGAGGCATCTGTTTCTAGGATCAGCTTTTCTGCATCCATGATTGAACTACTCACCGACATGGTTTCTATATGCTTATATCACAAGCCCACAAATTGCAGTAATTCAATAGATAGTTGGTGGGGTTGATGAAAGCATCTGCGGTTGAGGGGGGTCCTCTTTAGAGGACATAGGCTTTCAGCCCGGTCAATTCATTGCCGGGCTGGCGGGGGTTTGGGCGGTAGGGTTCATTCATATCAGCGCTACCCAACCTACGGTTTCCACATCTCCCCCCTTCTGCCCTCTGCCTTCTGCCTTCTGCCTTAAAGACTGTCACGGTATTGATCCAATACAGCTATCGTTTGGGTTAACTTGCGGCGATTGTCATCCGAAGGGTCGGCCAAAAAGCTCAAGAACGCCAGATCTCGTTCAACTTCGACTCTAGCTCGGCGAGTCGCTCGTTCTCTTTCC
>Ga0076929_100766_pt1 | contig 16870 bp, 11 predicted proteins | sample HotLakConUCCSL28_FD_87104 | JGI IMG/M metagenome (GOLD analysis project Ga0076929, IMG submission 87104) | Hypersaline microbial mat communities from Hot Lake, Washington, USA - Hot Lake Consortium UCC-SL28 (version 3) (version 3) | ecosystem: Environmental > Aquatic > Thermal springs > Hot...
GAGCATCGACTGATCGGGCAGATCGAGCCCAGGAACAGTATCGTGACGCAACGACAACCAACTCTCGGGAACATACCTGGGTGAGGCAATACGAGGGTCCGTCCGAGATTCTCGCACCGGTGATCGATCTCACCACGACCGGCAATTTCCAGAATGCCGGCGAGATCATCGCTACGGATCTTCTCGTCGGCCAGTTCGGTGGGGCCTTCGGCAATACCGGGGTGATGCACGCCTTGGCGCCGGACGGCGCCGGACACGTGGCCGAGATGGCGCTCGATATCGCCGGCGCGGCCACCAATGCCGGAGAGATCCGCGCCGAGGGCGATCTGTTTTTCAATGCCGGATCCCTGACCCAGCAACCCGGCGGCCATCTCGAAGGGGCGCGTCTCGCGCTCGGGCTCACGGGTAGCCTGGACAATCGCGGCGTGATCCACGCCGAGGGCGATCTTGCCATCGAGGCGGCCTGGCTGGTCAATAGCGGCAACGCCACCGACCAGGCCTGGATCAGCGGCCTCGATCTGTCGATCGTCACCTCCGGCGCGATCAGCGCCGGCGGGCACAGCGTGCTGGAAGGCCGACGTTCGACGACGATCACGGCCTCGTCCAGCAATATCGATCTCACCAACAGCGCCAGCATCACGCAGGGACGCTTCAACTTCGGCCAGGCTCTCGATCTCACCATGACCGGCCAGGCCCTGACGGTCGGGCAGGGCACGCAGATCATGGCGGCGGGGGATCTCTCGCTGAACTTTGCCCAAGGCATCACCGTGCTCGGCTCGATCGCCTCCGGCGGGAACCTCGCCCTCGCGGCGCCGGGCGGCTCGATCCTCGTCGGCACGAACGGCAGCTGGAATCCCGGTGGCGCCTTCCTGTTCACCCTCGGGGATGCCGATTTCACCGCCGGCGGCAGCATGTTGCTGAGCTCGTCCGCCGTCGAGGTGCTGGGCAGCGCGGATGTCAGCCTCGGCGGAACGCTGAGCATCGCGCGCGCCTCCGGACCGGTCTGGCAGTTCAGCCATACGGAACAGGTGCTGGGCAGCCGCCTGTGGCAGCTGAACTGGTTCCGCCAGCAAGAGACCTCGAATGCCAGCGTCTTCAACGTCGCCGAAAGGCTGGAGATCAATGCCAACGATGTCGCGGTGAATGCCTCGACGCTCTCGGCCGGCGGCGATCTCGTGGTGCACGCGAACGCCTTCTCCAACACGGCGAACCAGCTGCAGCAATATTACGATCTCTACAAGCTGACCGGCAAGAATACCGGCTATCGCGGCACGGTTCACAGCGCCTGGTCGGCGACACCCTCGCTCATCCATGCCGGCGGCGCCTTTTCGGTCAACGCGCAATCGTTTTCCAATACCGGCACCGTACAGGCGAACCAGGGCGTCATCCGCGCCCCCAGCGTGAGCGTCGGCGTCACCGATCGCAACACCTTCACCGCACCGCCGAGCCTGCCTGATCCGGTGATCGATCTCGGCCGCTACGTGGCGCAACTGCCGGATTCGATGCAGCGCCCGGAGCCGCGCGCCATCAGCATCGACGGTCCGCAATATCTCTTCACCGCTCCGCTCGCCGGCCAGCCCCGCTATGATGCCGACGGGCTGCCGGTCTCCGAGCGCGAGCCTTCCTGGATCCTGCGCCAGGTCGGCGACGTGCGCGGCACGAACGGGCAGGGCATCACCTTCCTCGCCGATCCGATCACCGAGCGCATGCTGATTCAGCGCGCCCTGGTCGAGCAGACCGGGCGCTCCATGCTCGATCCGGTCTTCGACAGCGCCATCGCGCAGCAGGAGGCGCTCTACGAAGGCACCGTCTCCTTCCTTCTCGACAATCCCGAGATCAGCCTCGGCGACACCCTCACCGCCGCGCAGCGCGCGCGGGTGGATGCGCCGATGCTCTGGTATGTCGAGCGCGAGATCGACGGCGTGCGCGTCCTCGCGCCGGAGCTGATCCTGCCCGAGAGCCGCCTTGCGGCCTATGGTTACCAGCCGGGCGGCAGCGTCCGCACCGTCGAGAGCCTGTTCATCGAGGGCGATAGCGTGCGCAATACCGGCGCGCTGGTGGCCGGGAGCGGGCTCACCATCCTCGCCGGCGAATTCATCAACGAGCGCCGCGTCGCCGCCTTCCGTGACGGACGCAACCTGCACAGCCGCATCCAGGCCGGCGGCCTCGTCTCCGCCGATGACCTGATGATCATCACCGATGGCGACCTGATCAACCGCGGCGGCACGCTCTACGGCACGCAGGCGCTCACCCTCGCCGCCGGTGGCGACATCCGCTTCGAGGCCCAGCGCGTCGTCAACGACATCCGCAGTCGCGGCAACGCCGTCGGCTCGTGGAGCCACTATTCCGAGCGCCATTACGCCGCCAGCGCCGGCACAGCCGGTGACATGCAGATCGTCGCCGATGGCGGGCTGAGTCTGCTCGGCTCGCGCCTCATGGCCGATGGCGACATCGCCCTCTCGGCCCGCGACGGCATCAGCGTGGCCTCCGTCACCGATATCGAGGAAAACCACGAGAGCCGCCGCTCGAATCGCTTTTTCAGCCGCCGCAGCACCAGCTTCGGCGAAACCGGCGCGCTCAATCTCGGCTCGCTGATCGCTGCGGGCGGCGATCTCAGCGCCGTCACTGCGGGCGATATCGCCATCCATGCCAGCGATCTCACCGCCGGAGACGATCTCCTCCTCGCCGCCGGTGCGGGGGAGGACGGGCGCGCCGATGCCAGCATCACGATCACCGCCGGCACGGATAACCGCGCGCGTTACCACCAGGAGAAGACCAGCGCCGTGGGCCTGTTCTTCGGTGGTGGCCGTCTCGATTTCTACCGCGCCCGCAATACCCGCGAAGAGACCATGCAGGCCGACAACCGGCCCTCGACGCTGACGGCTGGCGGCGATGCCCGCTTGGTTGCGCCGGGCGATGTCACCTTGCAGGGCTCCGTGGTCGGGGCTGGCGGCATGGCCGAGCTCATCGCCGGGCGTGATCTCGCCGTGACGGCGGGGGAGGAGGCTCGCGAGAGGCTGTTCTCGGAGCGCCGCAGCAATTTCGGCTTCAGCGTCGCCGCCAGTGGCGGCGGCGCCTCGCTCTCGCTGGGGCTGACGCGTTCGAGCGTGCGTGACGACCGCAACCGCACCAGCGATGTCGGCTCGCTCATCGGCGGCGGGGAGGGTGTCCGTCTGGAGGCCGGGCGCGATCTCTCGGTCGTGGCCGCTGAGCTCACCTCGCCCGGGGATATCGATCTTCTGGCGGGGCGGGATCTCGGGGTGTCGCCGGGTGCGATCGTGGAGACGCATCGGCGGGTGGAGCGGCACAGCTTTGCCGGTGTGACGGCGAGTGTGGGCACCAATGTGGTGAGCGCGGCGCAGGATCTGGGCCGGGCGGTGGATACGTTCGGCTCGGGCTACGGCAATGCCGGGTACCGGGCGATCGGCATGGCCTCGGGGGTGCTGCAGGGCGTGGATGCGGTGCGCTCGCTGTCCAATCCGGGCGTTTCGGCGAGCCTGTCGCTCGGCTTCTCGCAATCGCGGATGTCGCAGACCGAGCAGCTGAGCGATGTGGTGCCGGCCTATTTCGATGCGGGCGGGGATCTCACCTTCGCCGCCGGGCGCGATCTCTCGCTGCGGGCGGTGCAGGCGCGCAGCGGCGGCGATCTGCTTCTGTCTGCCGATCGGGATCTCGCGATCGAATCGGCGCAGGCGACCTATTGGCGGGCGCAGCGCCAGTCCTCGCTCTCGGCTTCGGTCGGGCTGGATATGGGCTGGTCGGTGGCGGGCGGGCCGAGTGTCGGGGTGACGGTCTCCGGGCAGGTGGCCGGGGGGCGGGCGGATGCGTCCGGGACCGGGCAGGTCGAGAGCGCGCTCCAGGCCGGGCGCACGCTCGCGGTTCTCACCGGCAATGACGCGCTGATCGCGGGTGCGCAGCTGCGCGGGCGGGATGTGTTGCTCGATATCGGCGGTGACCTGCACCTGGCCACGCGGGCGGACACCGCCCGGTTGCGCGGCTCGTCCTACCAGGCCGGCGCCAGCCTGACCATCGGCCTCATCGGCCCCTCCAGCCTGAGCCTGAACCTCGGCGGCGGGCGCGACCGGGCCGATTCGACGCTGATCAACCGGCAGACCAGCATCATCGCCGATCAGCGCCTCGACGCCCGCATCGAGGGTCACACCCAGCTCGATGGCGGCCTGATCGCTTCGCTGCTGCATCATCCCGTCAAGTGGGCACCGGTTGACGGACAAGATGTTGCACAAAAACGCGATCTCAGCCTCGATACCGGTACATTTGGCTTCACCGACATCGACGAGCGCGCCCGCTCGGACAGCCGCCGCGCCAGCGCATCGATCGGCCTGGGCGGCAACGCGGCAGATGAGCGGGGAGGGTGGTCATTTGTTGAAACCAACGGACGCGCGGCGCTCCTAGCTGCCCGGTCGTCGGCCCTTACCAGCCGCGCCGGATCGAGCCTGCGCATGACTGCGCGCTGCGCTGCGCCTCGCGATCGGCGAGCGGCAATCTCGCTCGGCGCGGATGTGAAGCAGGAACGACGCAGCAGCGTGGTGCTGTGCCCGGCGCGTCTGCCAGGGCCGTGGCTTCGGCTAGGGAGAGGGCGTGTTCTAGGCTGATGTGCGAATCTTCCAACCGAAAGCCGTTCGCATCATCTTCATAGCACCCGGATCTATGATTCGCATAAGATATATTATGGAACTAAAAATGCATCAAGAAAAGATATTCCATTGCAGAGGCTTAGCCGTGAAGTTGTAAGCGCCGTCATGTTGTGGCGCGGCCCAGGAAGGTTCGGCATCGGCATGTCTCACCGCTTGCCGTGGCGGGTCGGCCGCGCCGGGAAATGTATCTCCCGGTCGAGGTAGCATGGATTTGCGCAGGGTGCCGTCGTCTGAAACCACTTGTCCCGAACCACCCGTGCGTCAGCTTCATGCATGTGCCGTCGGAGAGATGCCGATGCCGCACCCGAAATCCCGCTAAATTACGGATGCAGCAGGATCTTGCCGAAATGGCGGTTCGCGCGCATGTGCTCCAAAGCCGCGCCGGCATCCGCGAGCGCGAAGCTGCGATCGATTGGCAGATGCAGCGTGCCGTCACAGATGACCGGCCAGAGGTCGTGCTTCACGCCGGTGACGATGGCGCGGATTTCCTCGATCGAGCGCGTGCGGAACGTGACGCCGATATAGCGGATGCGCTTGAGCGCATGCAGGTCGCAATCGAATTCGGTCGTGCCGCCGCCGAGGCGCCCGACATTGACGATGCGTCCGCGCACGGCAGCGGCCTGCATGGCCGGCGTTACCAGCGGCCCGGAAATCTGATCGATGATCAGATCGACGCCGCCATCCGTCAGCGAGCGCACCTGTTCGGGCCAGTCGGGCTCGCTTGTGTCGACGGCGTGATGTGCGCCGAATTCCGTCAGTTTCGCCCGGCGCGCATCGTCGGTCGACGAGCCGATCACGACGCGGGCGCCCAGATGGCGCGCGATCTGCTGGCCCATCAGGCCGACGCCGCTGCTGGCGCCGAGGATCAGGACGCTGTCGCCGGCGCTCATGCCGCCATTCTCAACGAGCGCATTATGCATGGTCTGGAGCGCCAGTGGCAGGGTCGCGGCGCGGTCGAAATCGAATCCCTCGGGGATCGGCAGCGCCCGCAGATAATCGGTGACGGCATATTCCGCATAACCGCCGGCGCCGCTGCACATGACGCGGTCGCCGACCTTCCAGTTGGTGACGTCGCTGCCCAGGGCCGCGATTTCGCCGGCGAATTCCAGGCCCGGAACAGTGCCGCGGCCGCCCATCGCCCCATGGGCGGCGCCTGAAGCGACGGCGAGGTCGGCCCGGTTGAGTGCCGCCGTACGCACCCGGACGAGGATCTCTTGCGGTTTCGGTTCCGGGCGTGAGACGTCGCCGATTTCGAGCCCGTCCTCGCCGACGTAAGCTGCCTGCATTGTTGCGCCCATCATGGCCTTGATCCCCTTTGACATCACTTCTGGCAACCCGGAGCGAGCCCCCCTGCCCGCGCCGATGACCCCGATGCATCGTCGGACCTCGCGGCCCACAGGCCAAGGCCCTTGAAGCCCATGCGGGTTTGCACTGCTGCGAGCGCGTGGATCGGTTTCGAGGTCTATTCGGAAATCGTGATGCGCATGCCGTCGAAGGCCGGTTCGACATGATCGGGCAGTTGTCGGGCAAGTTCGTGGTAATCGAGATCGGTATGCAGGTTGGTCAGAACAGCATGGCGCGGTCTTACGCGCTCAATGAGGTTGAGGGCGTCGGCGACATTGAAATGGGTCGGGTGCGGGTTGTACCGTAGCGCATCGATCACCAGCGTCTCAAGGCCGTGCAGCTGCGCCTCAGCGGCCTCGGGCATGGTGCTGACATCCGGGGCATAGGCGAAATCATGGATGCGAAAGCCCAGCGCATCCGTGCCGCCATGGATCATGCGGAAGGGCCGTGCACCGATTACGCCGCCCTCCCCTGCGATCTCGACGGGCATGTCTTCGGCGATCAGGCGGGAATCGAGGATCGGTGGATAATTGCTGCCGTCAGGCGTTTTGAAACAATAGTCGAAGCGCTCTTCGAGGATCTTCGTCGTCTTCTCATCCATATAGACGGGAATTCGGCGACGCATATGGATCACGAGCGGGCGCAGGTCGTCGATGCCATGGGTGTGATCGGCATGTTCGTGGGTGAAGACCACCGCATCGAGATGGCGGATTTCGGCGTCGAGCAATTGCTCACGAAGATCCGGCGAGGTGTCGAACAGGATAGCGGTTTCGCCGGCGGAATGGCTGCGGCTGACGAAGAGCGAGCAGCGCCGGCGCCGGTTACGCGGCTCGGCCGGATCACAGGCGCCCCAGCCGGTGCCGACTCGCGGCACGCCGCCCGATGAGCCGCATCCGAGAATGGTCGCGACCAGCGCCATGATCAGGCGCCTGCCCTGCCGTCGGCCTGCGCCGTCTTGGCGAACAGGTTATAGAAATTCTGCGTCGTCATCGCTTCGAGCTCCGCCGGCGGCATGTCGAGTGTTTCGGCCAGGATGCGCAGGGTGTGCGCCGTGTGGGCCGGCTCGTTGGTCTTGCCACGCACCGGCTGAGGAGCGAGATAGGGCGCATCCGTCTCCACGAGAAGACGCTCGCGCGGGATCTTGCGGGCAATGGCACGCAGTTCCTCCGAGCGCTTGAAGGTGACGATGCCGGAGAACGAGATGGCGAAGCCGAGCTCGATACCTGTCAAAGCGAGCTTCTCGCCGGATGAAAAGCAATGCAGAACAGCCTTGTAGGGCCCCTTGCTGAACTCATTCGTCAGGATCTCGATCATCTCCTCATCCGCATCGCGCGCATGGATGACGAGGGGGAGGCCAGTTTCGCGCGCGGCGGCGATATGGGTGCGAAAAACGCCGCGCTGCACCTCGCGCGGGCTTTTATCGTAATAATAATCGAGCCCCGCCTCCCCGATCGCGACGCAGCGCGGGTGCGCCGACAGGCGCACGAGATCGGCAACCGGCACATCCGGCTCCTCGCCGGCATTGTGGGGATGGGTGCCGACGCTGAAGAAGATACGCCGGTCGCTCTCGGCGAGGGCGCGGTAAGTGTCGTATTTGGCCACCCGCGTCGAGATCGTGACCATGCGCCCCACACCCGCCTCCTCCGCGCGCGCGAGCACGCCGGGCAGGTCCTCGGCGAATTCCGGAAAATCGAGATGGCAATGGCTGTCGACGATCATGGGCGGCTCACGAGGCTTCCGGCTCAACGAAACGGGGGAAGACCGGCTGCGGTGCCGGGAGCGCTGCGCCAGGCGCAAGACGACCGTCCTCCCCGATCGCTGCGATGCGGCGTTGATCAGGTGAAACAGCGAGCAAATCCAGGAGCTTGGACGCCGAATCCGGAATGAAGGGTTGAACCAGGATACCGACGATCCGCAGCACTTCCGCCGTGACATAGAGCACGGTGGCCATGCGCGCCGGGTCGCTCTTGCGCAGGGCCCAGGGCTCCTGCGAGGCGAAATAGCGGTTTGCATCGCCGACCACGGCCCAGATTTCGGCGAGCGCCTGGTGCAGGGCGAAATCCTCCATCGCCCCCCTCACCTTCTCCGGCAAGGCCTCCGCCTGGTCGAGCATGGCGCGGTCGGCCTCGCTGAAGGCGCCGGGCTCGGGCACAGCCGCTGCGCAATGCTTGCCTATCATCGAGAGCGAGCGCTGCGCCAGATTGCCGAGATCATTGGCGAGATCGGCATTGATGCGATTGACGATGGTCTCGTGCGAGTAGTTGCCGTCCTGGCCGAAGGGCACTTCGCGCATGAAGAAGTAGCGCAGCGGATCGACGCCGTAGGTGTCGGTCAATGCGAAGGGATCAATGACATTGCCGACCGATTTCGACATCTTTTCCCCGCGATTGAAGAGAAAACCGTGGCCATAGACGCGTTTGGGCAGGGGCAGTCCGGCGGACATCAGGAAAGCCGGCCAGTAGACCGTATGGAAGCGCACGATATCCTTGCCGATGATGTGCACATCCGCCGGCCAGTAACGCCATTTCGGGCTGTTCTCGTCGGGAAAGCCGCAGCCGGTGACGTAATTGTTGAGCGCATCGACCCAGACATACATCACATGCTTGGGATCACCCGGTACCGGCAGCCCCCAGTCGAAGGTAGTGCGGCTGATCGAGAGATCCTGCAGCCCGCGTTTGACGAAGGAGATGACTTCGTTGCGACGCGTATCGGGGCCGATGAATTCCGGATGCTCCGCGTAATGCGCCAGCAGGCGATCCTGATAGGCGGAAAGGCGGAAGAAGTAGCTCTCCTCCGCCACCCACTCCACCGGCGCGCCGGTCGGCGCGAGGCGGCTGCCGTCGGGCTGCAGCGTGAGTTCGCCCTCGTCGAAATAGGCCTCGTCACGTACCGAGTACCAGCCCTCGTATTTCGAGAGATAGATGTCGCCGGAATCCTGCATCCGCTTCCACAACTCTTGGGTGGAGGGCAGGTGATCGGGATCCGTGGTGCGGATGAAACGGTCGAAAGAGCAGTTCAGCCTCTCTCCCATCGCCTCGAATTGCGGGGCGAGCCCGTCCACGAATTCCTTGGGTGAGACGCCGTTCTTGCGCGCCGTCTGCTGCACCTTGAGGCCGTGCTCGTCTGTGCCCGTCATGAAGAAGACGTCGTAGCCGTCGATACGCTTGAAGCGTGCGATCGCATCGGCCGCGACAACCTCGTAGGCATGGCCGATATGGGGCGCGCCATTGGGATAGGAAATCGCGGTGGTGATATAGTACGTCTTCGCAGCCATCCGGCGCAACCTTCTGAAGAGACAGGCAAAACGATCTCAATCAAGCGCCCTGACGGCGCCGGCGAGATCGCCGAACATGGTGAGCACGAGCGGGCGTCGGTCGAGATTGTAGATATCCGCCTCCCGCGCCGCGCGGGCGATCTTGTCACATACCTCGACCAGCGGCGCAAGCCGCCTTGCGCCGCCCCCAGCATGTTCGTGCAGCTTTGCAGAAGCCCAGCGCTGCATCGTTTCCAGCGCGAGGGAAAATGACTCCTCTGCGCCCTTCTTCGCGAGTTTTTCTGCCAGCGCGAGGGTCTCTTGAAGATCCTCCCGCGGCAGTTTGCCGAGAAGCCGTTCCATCGTCTCGACGACGTCTCGTTTTGCGGGATCGAGCAACTCAAAGGCCCGCCGCGCGGAGCCCTCAGCCCTGGCGATGGCGCTCGCGATGGCCTCAGGATCCTCTTCATCCACACCATCAAGCGAGGTGAGCACCCGAGCCAGGGCATCCGGGGCCAAAGGCTGAAGATCGAGCCTGCGGCAGCGTGAGCGGATCGTCGGCAGAACCCGGCGGGGTTCGTGCGCGATGATCAGGAAGAGCGAGCGTGGTGGCGGCTCCTCGACCATCTTGAGGAGCGCGTTGGCGCCCGGTCCGGCGAGATCCTCGGCGCTATCGACGATACAGACTCGGTATCCGGAAGCGGCTGCGGTTGTTGAGAATAGGTGCAGGGCCTTGCGCACCTGATCAACCGGGATTGTGGTTGACGCCGCCTTCTTCTCAGTCGCCGCGACACGGCGCAGGATGAAGAGATCGGGATGAGACAAGACGGCGACCTGGCGCGCGACGGGATGCTCGGCGGGTATGCCCAGCGCATCGGGCGCCGACTCCCTCGCATGACCATGGGCCAGAACGTAGCGTGCAATGCGATAGGCGAGCGTGGCCTTGCCAATGCCCTGCAAACCGCCGATCAACCAGGCGTGATGGAGCCTGCCGGTTTGGAAGCCATCAAGAAAGGCCCGCTCCGCTGCCTCGTGCCCGTAGAGCACATGACGTTCGCGGGGATGCGGGGCGCCCGAGAGTTGGTCAGTTTCGGTGATTTTCGATATCGACATTATGTTTCAACGACTTGCATTGGGATTTTTAACCGATGCCCTAGCCGGTTCTTGACCATCTGCCAGATATCGAGTTCGACCAGTTCCGCGTCCCGATCGGCATCGATCAGAGCGCAGCGTTTCGGCTCCTCCCGTGAAATGTCATGAAAGACTTCGCGTAACTTTTTGTGGAACTGTATGTTTTCTGCCTCAAAGCGATCGATTCCGGCCTCTGAATCTCCGCGTCGCCTGTCCGCCCGTGCCAGCCCCGTTTCCGGAGGGAGGTCGAGGATCAGTGTCAGGTCCGGACGGGTATCGCCAATGACAACCCTTTCCAGCCCGGTGATGAGTTTCGGATCGAGCGCACCGGAAGCGCCCTGATAGGCGCGCGTGGAATCGGCGAAACGGTCGCACAAGACCACCTTGCCGCGCGCCAGGGCGGGTCGGATGGTCTTTTCCAGATGGTCCTTGCGGGCCGCGGAGAACATCAAGGCCTCGGCAAAAGGCCCGTAAGGCTTGCCCTTGCCCGAGAGGATGGCCTCGCGGATCGCTTCCGCACGCGGCGAGCCACCGGGCTCCCGGGTGACGACCACATCATGCCCGAGCGCTTCCAGCCGCGCGGCGAGGCGCCTGATCTGCGTGGATTTGCCGGCCCCCTCCCCGCCTTCCAGCGTAATGAAGAATCCGCTCATCCGCTCTCGCTTCCAAAGATTGCCCGCCGCACTGCTCCGGAGGCCAGCTCCCAGATTGCGTCGAGCGCGCGCTGGGTCAACGTCCCCTGACTGATATCTTCTGCGGCGAAAAGCGGCGCCTCCAGCGCGAGCGCGTCGCCGCGCATGACCTGGATAATCCCTATTTCATCACCCTTTTTCACAGGCACTTGCAGAGGGCCGCGGTAGACGATCCGCGCAGAGAGCCGCTCGTCAGCCCCGCGTGGCATCAGAACCCGCACCGGTGCATGGGCCACCAGCGATACGTAATTCGCATCTCCACCATAGACCCGTGCGTGACCGACCGTCTCGCCGGCCTCGAACAATTGCCGTGGTTCGAAGGCCCGAAAACCCCATTCGAGCAGACGGCGGGCCTCGATCGCCCGGTCGCGCGCGCTTTCGAGCCCGTTGACGACGAGGATGAGGCGCTGATCGAGCTGCACGGCAGAGCCGACAAGTCCATAACCGGATTCCGAGACGAAGCCTGTTTTCACACCATCGGCGCCAATTCCCATGGTGAGCAGCGGGTTGCGGTTGCGTTGCCGGATATCGTTCCAGGTGAACTCCTCTTCGGCATAAAGGGTATAGATTTCCGGGGAGGTCTCGATGAAATGGCGCGTCAGCAGGGCCAGTTCGCGCGCGGTGGTGAGCTGGTCCGGATCATGAAAACCAGTGGCGTTGGTGAAGAAACTCCGTGTGAGCCCGAGTTCGCGCGCCCGCTGCGTCATCATGCGCCCGAACGCGCCTTCCGAGCCTGCAATGGTCTCCGCTGCCGCAATTGCCGCATCATTGCCGGACTGGACGATGATGCCGCGTAAAAGGTCCCAGAGTTTGACAGTACTGCCCAGCTCCGCAAACATTGTCGAACCACGGGAGGGGGCTCCCCCGCGCCGCCAGGCATCTTCCGAAATGACGAACTCCGTTGCGTCGGTGATACGCCCCCGGCGCATTTCCTCGGCGATCACCTCGACCGTCATGATCTTCGCCATGCTGGCAGGGACCATCAACTCGTCCGCATTCTTGGCGTAGAGCACGGCCCCGGTCTCGGCATCCATGAGGAAGGCCTGCTTCGCCCGTGTCTCGAAGGTCTGTGCGTCAACGCCGTCGCTCCACAGCAGCAATGCTGTAGCGATCAGGCCGGCCATGACAATGGCGACGGCCCGGAAGTGGATCAGCGCGACGAGTTTTCCGCTCCGCACGATTCGCAACCCGGCAAGTGGAAGATGACAGGGCGCAATGTGCTGCCGTGATGCCGGAGAATCAACGACTTTCGCCAGATGAAAAGCGTTTGTCTGCCGTGATCAAGGCGCGCGGCGCAAGGTTTGCTGATTCAGGGTTGAGAGCCCGCCAAAAGCCGAATCGCGTGACAGACTCTGCGCCGTTCCTGCCGGCTCGGCGAAAAACAGCCCGGCGAGAACGGATCCGCCGGATGCCGAACCGCTCATGCCCGCGCGTGTCTGCTGCCCGATCCGGTCATTGATCGCAAGCGGCTCTGCACCGGAGAAGGAGGCATCCCGCGCCCGGGGCGCCGGAAGCGACGCGGCCACGGCGGTCGGCTGTGCCCGGGGCGCCTCTGCAAATGCTTGCGGCGCCTGCCTGGTTTCGGTTTCGGCGGAAGCGACCATCACGCCCGGGCGGGTATCGTGATCGGGCAGTTGAGCTAGCCGGCCGTCGTCGCGCAGGGTCGCAATCAGGATCTGGTCGTCGCTGCCATCCGTCGATGCCGGGGCCACGTAATCGACCTTCACCCGTGCGACCCCGTTCTTCCGGAAATCGAGTGCATCGGCAACGGTCTTGGAAACGTCGATGATACGATTGTCGTGGAAGGGGCCGCGATCATTCACGCGCACGATCAGGGAGCGCGAGTTCGAAAGGTTGGTTACACGGACATAGCTGGGAATCGGCAGGGTGGGATGCGCGGCGGAAACCGCATGCTGGTCGAAGACTTCGCCATTCGCCGTCTGGCGCCCGTGGAAGCCCGGGCCGTACCAGGACGCCAGGCCTTCACGGCTGTAATCCTCGTCGCGACGGGGTGTGTAGGTTCGTCCGGAAATCTTGTAGGGCCGCCCCACCATCTCCCTTCCGCCGCCACGCGGGATCTCGCTCCCGTCACTGACAACTAGGGGGCTGGGTGCAACGCCGTATTTCGGATCGACCTTTGCAGTGCGATCCTGGGAACCACAATTGGCGAGCGCCAGGCCGAGCATCACGACTGTGAAGAGCTTCAGCGTGGCGCGACCGCGCTCGCCTGAAACGATGGTGCGCAAGCCCGAAGAGGCATCGACAATCCTGCCCGACATCTGAAACCTTTCCGTCATGACCGGAATGAGCCTAGTGTGCACAGGCCGAACATGAAGTTAATCCCCCGGACGCTTTTTGATCGCGACCTCAACCGCATCCCGTTTCGGGCGCAAATGAGCCGAAAATGGGGCAATGCTCTCGATTATTGGCGAAGCTGTTCAGCGTCAAGTGGTCTCGATACAAGCGAATTTTCAGGAGGCGGAGGTCAATGGTAATTGCCGCAGTCGGATTTCTGCCGTAATTCCAGGCATGTGGCGCAAATGCCGCAACGTCTGCGAAAAGCTCATCAAGTTGTTTCTCGGGAAAAGAACGACCGCCGGCATCAATGACGCCGGCGGGTCCGTTTGCGGCTTGAACCGAAGAACAAGCCAGGGGCGCTTCAGCGTGTCTGGTCTTTCATCAGCTGGCTGATCGAACGCGCGCCACGCTGTCGGAACAACATGTCGAGTGCTTCGAGCATGAGCGGATGGATCTTGGTCCGTTCCGCGTGGGCGAGATCCCGGAGTTGGTCGTAGACCGGGGGCTCGAGATAAACCGACATCTGCTTCGCGCGCTGTTTCAGCGTCCTGGGCGGAGGTGCCGGTTCGATGGAGACGACGCGTGGGGGCGTGCGATCCTCGGGAGCTGTCGCCGGACCCATCGAGGCCGCGACGATCGAGCGGAGGCTCACTTTATGCGACTTTGACATTCTTGATGGCCTGACCCTTGTTCTGGTTGTCGAAGTTGCTGCGCTTTTCAATCCAGCTCCACAGACGCCGGACTTCCTTGGCGGCTTGTCCCTGCGGGTTGAATTCCGTCACGCCCTGGCCCATGCCGATGGCGTCCTGGTGATCATTGCGCATGACGATGTTGACGTCCGGCAGGACGCCGAGGACCGCCAGCCCGTCGGCAGCATCGCGGTTACGATAGCTGCGCGGCGGTGTCTGGTTCAGCACGAAGGCGAAGCGCTTCTCGAGCCGGTAGATGGCTGCGAGCGTCGGCTTGAAGGCCCGCAGGTCGGCCGGTGTGGGGCGGCACGGGATCACACACAGATCCGCTGCCCGGATGGCCGAGAGCGCCCCCGGGCTGTCCACGCCGGGCGTGTCGATGAACACGTAGTCGTAATCGAATTCGCGCAGGCGTTCGATGACGTCGTCGAGCTGTGTCGCGTCGATCTGGGCCACTTCCGGCCCCTCGCCTTCGCGATGTTCGGCCCAATCGGTGATCGTGGCCTGCCGGTCCATCTCCAGGATGCAGACGGAGCGTCCGGCTTCCATGGCCGCGATCGCGAGATTGATGCAAAGCGTACTCTTCCCGCTTCCACCTTTTTGCGTAACGAAAGCGATTGCTTTCATGATGATTTCCCTTGTTCGCGTGAAGGCTGGCGGCAGCGCCCCCGCGCCACCCTCCCCGTATCCGCTGATCCTGTGATCAGCCGATACCGGGATGCCTGGAGCCGACAATGATTTGTTAAGGTTAATGATCGGTTAACAGATCGCGCTTCTCACCTGATCACGGTATCCGCCGATCCTGTGATCCCCGGACATGCATGTGACACGCAGTAGCTATCGAGCGTCCAAGGCATGTTGCGCGGGCTGCACTCTTTGTCTCTTGCGAAAACCAGGCGCAGATTTTTGCGAAAATCATACCCGAACAGCCCTTCCCGCCTTCCCTATCCGCCCCGATTCCGCTATCACCTCCTCCGTCCGGAAGGGTGGCCGAGTGGTTTAAGGCAGCGGTCTTGAAAACCGCCGTGCGGGCAACCGTACCGTGGGTTCGAATCCCACCCCTTCCGCCAGTCATTGTTCAACTCTTTATGCTAAAATCGGTCTTTGTCGCTAATTCATCAGTACTTCTAGCGAGATACAGATCATGTTTTTCAGTCTTCTGGACGAGCCAGCTGTGAGCTGAACCAGACTGGAGCCGTTGAATATGGGCCAGATGTCCTTGCATACTTAAGCTAGGACATTACAAGCAACCCTGGGTGCTAATGTGTTGCTGGAGCCGGTATGATTATCGATGAAACATGCATTCGTCAGTGGGCGGACCGACACGGGTGTCGTGGAAGCCTGCCGATACTTGTCCGCCGCCTGATAAGGGAAACCACGCCCACCCTTTCCTTGCTGCGTTTTCCTGGGAATGAGGCGGTTGATCTGGCCGGCATTGACGGAGCAGCCGAGAGCGTGACTGCAACGACGTGGGTCCCCGAGGGGCGAAGCGTTTGGGAAATGGGCTGTAACCAGAATCCTCGTTTAAAAGCGCAGGCAGATTACGAGAAACGCACGTCTGAAACTTCCGACAATGAAAGAGCAGAAAGCAGTTTCGTCTTCGTCACGCCCAGACGATGGAACGCGAAGAACGAATGGCTTGAAGAGCGTCGCCAAGAAGGCGCCTGGGCATCGGTCCAAGCGTACGATGCAATCGACTTGGAGACATGGCTTGAGGAAGCTCCTGCGACCAGTCGCTGGTTGGGCGAGTTGGTCGGAATCGCGTTTCCGGGTTTGATAACACCGCACGAGTGGTGGAGCCGATGGGCTACGGCCTGCGAGCCTCCTATTCCGATGGGCCTTGTTTCAGCTCGAAGGCATAATGAGCAGGATACCCTGCTGTCCAAGCTGCGTGACGTTGAGCAGGTCATACCTATTCAAGCGGACGATAGAAAAGAGGCAGTGGCATTCGTCGTCGCGTCGCTGATCGAGGCCGATGCGCTAGATCTGCTCGACAGAATATTGGTGGCTACTTCAGGCGGCATCCGGATCCCTGTAAGTCCAAACCGCCTGATTGTTATCGCCGATGTCGATGAAGGACAAGAACCAGACTTTGGCGATCGACGTGGCATCACGATCATAAGGCCGTACCCTAGAGGGCGTCTTGACGTTCAGGATGCTGTCTCGCTGTCGCACGTACCATCGGAGACTTTCCGCACCGAACTTGAGGCGATGGGGTTTTCGAGAGATGAAGCCGCAAGCTTTGCATTGCAGACGGGACATTCCGTCCCAGTCCTGCGTCGACAGCTTTCGAGCGATCCGGAAGTCAGGCGACCGCTGTGGGCGCGTGATCGTGCGTCGGCGAAACTACTTCTTCCTTTCGCACTAGCTGGGTCGTGGATCGAGCGTGAGGATATGGATGACGAGGCGGTCCTGCAGCTCCTTGGCGAATTTGGAGATGGCGAAGTCGAACGCATTCGGGATCAGATGCTTGCACTGAATGACGCCCCGATCGCTCGCTACGGCAATGTAAATGTGGTCGTTTCCCAACTTGATGCGTTATTCGCCGTTGGCCCATACATCGAACGGGAAGACATTGATCGTTTCTTTCAACTGGTTCCGGAGCTATTAGGAGACCGGGACCCCGCCTTGGACCTCCCCCGTGATCAGTGGTGGATGGCCGATGTGTTTGGAAAAGCGCGCCGCTATTCTGGTGCTTTGCTCTCAGGAATCGGTGATGCCCTGTGTATCCTGATCAGCGACAACAAAGTTGGCCGGTACCGTCAGCCAAGGTGGCCGGTGGCCCCAGTCGGAGGGAGGGCGTAGCCC
>Ga0076929_100768_pt1 | contig 16809 bp, 12 predicted proteins | sample HotLakConUCCSL28_FD_87104 | JGI IMG/M metagenome (GOLD analysis project Ga0076929, IMG submission 87104) | Hypersaline microbial mat communities from Hot Lake, Washington, USA - Hot Lake Consortium UCC-SL28 (version 3) (version 3) | ecosystem: Environmental > Aquatic > Thermal springs > Hot...
ATTCAAGGCCTGCCGCAAGAATTCCCCACCCAGGTCGACGTGACCCTCACCGTCAACGGCGAGCGCGTTTCGCGGCGGGTGGACGCCCGTCGCCATCTCGTCGATTTCCTGCGCATCGACCTCGGACTGACCGGCTCCTATGCCGGGTGCGAGCACGGCGTCTGCGGCGCCTGCACGCTGCGGATCGATGGCGAGATCGTGCGCGGCTGTCTCACGCTCGTCGCCCAACTCGCCGGCGCGGATTTCTGGACCATCGAAGGGCTCTCGGATACCGGCGAGATCGCGGATCTGCAGAGCGCCTTCGTAGCCCGCAACGCCCTGCAGTGCGGCTATTGCACGCCGGGAATGCTGATTACGGCGGCGGATCTTCTGGCGCAGGAGCCGGAGCCCAGCCGCGAGGCGATCCGCGAGCAGATTTCCGGAAACTACTGTCGTTGCACGGGTTACGAAGCGATCGTCGACGCAGTCGAGACGGTCGCTGCAACGCGCCGCGCCGGGAGGGCCGCAGAATGAACATCAATCTTTCCGATCTCGACCGCCCCAACAGCTATATCGCCCGCTCTGTTCTGCGTCCGAACGCGCCGCGCCTCGTCGAGGGCAGGGGCAACTATGTGGACGACGTCACGCTGCCCTGCATGGTGCACGTCGCCTTTTATCGCAGCCCCTACGCCCATGCGCGGATCGGAAGCATCGACAAGGACGCCGCTCTGAAGACGCCGGGCGTCCTGCGCGTCTTCACCGGCGCGGAGATCGCCGAGGTATGCACGCCTTAGACGCCCTTCTGTTTGTCAAGCGGCGATGCGCGTCCGATTGATCTCCCTGCGGCGTCTCGTGATGATGTGGAAGACCTCGCGCGCGATGTAGCGTTTCAGGGCCCGGATCGCATCGAGCTTGGAGTGGCCTTCGGCGATGCGCTTGGCGACGTAGGCTTTTGTGGCGGTATCGGTTCGGAGCCGTCCGATGGCGATGATGTGCAGGGCGCTGTTGGCGGCGCGATCGCCACCCCTGTTGAGACGATGCCGGATCGTCTTGCCGGATGATGCGGGAACCGGACTGACCCCGCAGAGCGCCGCGAAGCTCGCCTCCGATCGCAGACGTTCAGAATTCTCGCCGGCCGTCAGCAGGAGCTGTGCGGCGCCGTTATGCCCGATCGAATTGCGGGCGATGAGTTCGGGCGCCAGCTCATCGACGATGGCCCTGATCATTGCGTCGAGATCGGCAATCTCGTCGTGCAGCTCGAGATAGCGACGGGCGAGGGACTTGAGGCTGATGCGGTAAGCCGCCTCAACTTCACGATAGGCCGTCAAATCCGGTCGCCATGCGGCCAGGGTTCGCACCAGCTGCATCCGTGTCATGGAACGCAGCGTGTCACGCAGCGCGTCCGGTGCGCTGACGATCATGGTCTGGATCATCTGCAATGCGACCCGGCGAGCGGCAACGGCGGACTTGCGACAAACGGTAAGGACGCGCAGTGATTCGACCATCCCGTCGCGGCTTCTTGGCGTCACGGTTCGTCTCCCTGCAAACGCAGCGTGGGCGGCGTTCTGAGCATCGAGGTCGTCGTTCTTGCCGCGTCGGCGGCGGTCATGCTTGTCGGGCGTCGTCACTTCCAGCACTTCAACGCCCGCGGTCTGCAGAAAGCGCAGCAGCCCCGCGCCATAGCTGCCGGTCGACTCGATGCCGATACGCTGGAGGTCCCCGAACGACCGCATCCAGCCAAGCATCTGCCGATAACCCTGTCGGGTGGTGGCGAAGCTCGCGGTGCCCAGAACACGATCCCGTTCGTCGACCACCGCCGCGACGTGCAGATCCTTGTGCGTGTCCACGCCACCGACGACATGGCGCGTGTATCCTTCGATGCTTTCCATTACCAGCCTCCAGCTCGGACCGTTGTCGAACGGCTTCGCCGAGACCGAGTGCGCGGACAGGACAGTCACGAGACCATGAGGTCAGGCCCTTCTCGGGTCACGGGCATCGGCGAGGCAAAGCCCCACCGCAGGGTGTTCCCGGGCGGCCGACAGGTCCAGGGAAAGACACGACGGTCGATCGGAGTGCGGGTCAGACCACACCGGGGCACCCTACGGTGCCAGCCTATCAGTCGGTCGATCGGTGTTTGAGTCAGGCCGCCCGAAAACTGGCGATCATCTTTTGACTATCCGAATGGTGAACGAGGCCTGCGTCGAGAGGCCGGCGATCATGCAAAGCCTGCTCCAGCGCGTCGAGCGCGAAGCCGGCATCGGCTGTCCGGCTCGCACGCCAGCCCACGATCCTGCGGGCATAGACGTCAATCACGAACGCCACATAAACGAAGCCCCGCCAGGTGGCGACGTAGCTGAAATCGCTGACCCACAGGCGGTTCGACCAATCGGCAGCAAACTGCCGGTTGACCTTGTCCTGCGGGCAAGGCGCTCCCTTATCACTGATCGTGGTCTTCATGCGCTTGCCTCGTACGATCCCCTGGAGGCCCAATCTCTTCATCAAGCGGGCAACAGTGCAGCGGGCGACGGAAATCCCTTCTCGCTGCAGCTGCCGCCACACCTTGCGCACGCCGTAGACCTTGAAGTTCTCGGTCCAGACCCGCTCGATCTCATCGCAGAGCCAGGCGTCGCGTCTGGCCCGTACCGGCAGGCGAGCAGGATCGCTCTTGCGCCGGACATATTCGTACCAGGTCGACGAGGTGATCTGCAGCACCCTGCACATCGGCTCGGCCCCGAAATCCTCCACATGCGCTTTCATGAACGCAATTATTTCTTGTGTAGGCGGTCGAGCTCCGCCGCCGCGAAATAGGCACTGGCCTTGCGCAGAATGTCGTTGGCCTGGCCCAACTCACGAACCTCGCGCTCGAGGCTCATCAGACGACTGCGCTCATCGCTCGTAAGGCCGGGTTGTTTGCCATCGTCACGCTTGGCCTGCCGCACCCAGCCTCGAAGTGTCTCGGGATTCGTGCCGATCCTCGCTCTCTCGCAGCAGACGCCCGGCCCGCTGACGCATTTCCGGAGAATATTTGTTCGTTGTCTTGCTCATGACGCTTCATCCTACTCAGAAGTTGGAGCCGCCGGCGAATCCGGTGCGATTCAATCGTCCCGACCCTGTTTCTCCAGACACCTGCCGCGGGCCGCCCCTTCACGCTAACATGATCGATCACGGTCTCCATGCCACGGCACCCTCCCCACCTCCCCAGCCGGCTCACAGTTGACTTCCCCCGCGCAAGCGCCTACCCGCGCCTGATCACGAGATGACTGGCGAGGATGTCATGGCGAATGCGGCTGCGAGCAGCGGGGTCACCCGTTTCATTACCGGCCTGGAGGAAATCGCGGCTGGCTATGATGCGATCTTCTGCGATGTCTGGGGTGTGCTGCATAACGGCCTGCGCGCCCATCCCGCCGCCGCGCAGGCGCTGACGCTGTTTCGCGCCGCCGACAAGCCGGTGATCCTGATCTCGAACGCCCCGCGCCCCGGCCATTCCGTCATCGCCCAGCTCGACCGGCTCGGCGTGCCGCGCAGTGCCTATGATGACATCCTCACCTCCGGCGATCTCACCCGCGCCATCGTTCGGGAGCGCGCTGGCGAGCGGGTTTTCCACCTCGGCCCGGAACGCGACAAGCCGATCTTCGACGGCCTGCCGGCGGTTTTCGCCGACGCGGTGAACGATGCCGATTACGTCGTCTGTTCAGGGCTCTATGACGATGATGCCGACAAGGTCGCCGATTACGCGCCCATGCTTGAGGCCATGCGCGCGCGCGGCCTGCTCATGGTCTGCGCCAATCCGGATATCGTGGTGGAGCGCGGTGACGAGTTGATCCCCTGCGCCGGCGCCATCGCCCAGGCCTATGAGGCGATCGGTGGTGACGTGGTCTATAACGGCAAGCCGCATCGCCCGGTTTACGACACGGCCCGCGCCCGCCTGAGGCAGCGCGGCCTGCCCACTGACGCCCCGGCCTCGCGCATCCTCGCCATCGGCGATGCGATCCGTACCGATATCGCCGGCGCGCAGGCCTATGGCGCCCATGCGCTCCTGATCGCCCGCGGCATTCATACCCATGAGCTCGGCCTCGACCGTATTGCATTGTCATCTGAGAGTGCGGGGGAATGGATCGCGGCGCAGACGCATCAGCCGGAAGCGATTCTCGACAAGCTGGTCTGGTGAGGCTCGCGGCGCGACGTCGCAGCAGCGACTCGCAATACGAATCGAATGGAACTTTTAGCGAACATTTGTTAGAACCGCGTCCCTGTTCCGCAGCGGATCCGGTGTCATGCGTGCCTATGCCGAACTCGCCGTCACGACGAATTTCTCCTTTCTGCGCGGTGCCTCGCATCCCGAGGAGATCGTCGCGCAGGCAGCCGCGCTCGGCCTGTCGGGAATCGGCATTGCCGACCATAATTCCTTCGCCGGCGTGGTGCGCGCCCATGTCGCCCTGCGGGAATGGCGCGCCGATCAGGGCCGCGACGGTTTCGCCGATCTGCACCTCGCCATCGGCGTGCGCCTCGTCTTCGCCGACGATACGCCGGATCTGCTCGCCTATCCCCGCGACCGCGCCGCCTATGGGCGGCTCTGCCGGCTCCTGACGCTGGGCAAGCGCCGCGCCCCCAAGGGCGCCTGCCACATCACCCGTAACGATCTCGCCACTCATGCGCAGGATGTGCAGTTCATTGTGATGGCGGGCACGCCGGAACTCCCCTCTCCCTGGTGGAGAGGGGATGGGGGTGAGGGGGTCTCAGAATCAAGACCGGCCGCCATGACGGGCGCGGACGCCATCACCGGCTCGGATCACGCATCATCGCCCCTCACCCCCGCCCCCTCTCCACGGCGGGAGAGGGGAGAAAGCGCTGCATCGATCGGATCGCCTCACCTGTGCTCGCTCCCCTCCGGAGAGGATGCCCCCCGCATGAAGGGCACGCCGGAACGCCCCTCTCCCTGGTGGAGAGGGGATGGGGGTGAGGGGGTCTCAGAATCAAGACCAGCCATCATCACTGCACTGAAAAGAATCGCACCCGGCCGACTGTGGATCGGGGTCAGTGCAGGCTACGGGCGCGCGCCGCGTCATAGCATGGCGGCGCGGCAGGCGCTGGCGCAGGCGCACGGGCTGCCGCTGATCGCCGTGGGAGATGTGCTCTATCACGAGCCGGAACGGCGGCCTTTGCAGGATGTGGTCAGCTGTATCCGTCTTGGCATCACCCTCGATGCGGCGGGGCAGCGGCTCGAGGCCAATGCGGAGCGTCATCTGAAGCCGCCAGCGGAGATGGCGCGGCTGTTTCATACCATGCCGGAAGCGATTGCCGAGACGGGCCGCTTCATGGACGGGCTCGGCTTCTCGCTTGATGATTTGCGCTACGAATATCCGGAGGAAGCCCGCGCCGGATTCGATACGGCGCAGGAAGCGCTCGAACATTTTACCCGCCAGGGCGCGCGGGAACGCTTCGGCGAAACCATTCCCGACAAGGTGGAGACCGCGCTGCGGCACGAGCTCGCCCTGATCGGGCAGCTCGGCTATGCGCCGTACTTTCTCACCGTGCACGATATCGTGCGCTTTGCCCGCTCCAGGGGGATCCTCGCCCAGGGGCGCGGCTCGGCGGCGAATTCGAGCGTGTGTTTCTGCCTCGGCGTCACTGAGGTCGATCCGACAAAACACGACCTGCTCTTCGAGCGTTTCGTCTCGGCGGAGCGCAAGGAGCCGCCGGATATCGACATCGATTTCGAGCATGAGCGGCGCGAGGAAGTGATGCAATACGTCTATGCACGCTATGGCCGCGAGCGGGCCGGGCTGGCTGCCAGCCTGATCACCTATCGCGCCCGCTCGGCCATCCGCGAGGTCGGCAAGGTATTCGGCCTGTCGCAGGATACGCTCGACGCCCTGTCAGGCTCGATCTGGGGCTGGTCCTCGGCCAGGGTGGAGGAAAAGGAGGTGACCCGGCTCGGTCTCGATCCGCAGGAGGAGCGCCTCGCCATGGCCCTGCGGCTCGCCGACGAACTGACCGGCTTTCCCCGCCATCTCTCCCAGCATACCGGCGGCTTCGTCATCACCCGCACCCGCCTCGACGAGGTCACCCCCGTGGCCAATGCCGCGATGGAGGGGCGCACCACGGTGGAATGGGACAAGGACGATCTCGATGCGCTGGGCATTCTCAAGATCGACCTGCTCGCGCTCGGCATGCTGTCGTGCCTGCGCCGCGCCTTCGATCTGCTGGAGACGCATTACGGCAAGCGGCTGCAGCTCTCGACCATCCCGGCGGAGGATCCGCGCGTCTATGCCATGATCGCGCGCGCCGATACGCTCGGCGTCTTCCAGATCGAGAGCCGGGCGCAGATGTCGATGCTGCCGCGGCTGAAACCCGCCTGCTTCTACGATCTCGTGATCGAGGTGGCGATCGTGCGCCCCGGCCCGATCCAGGGCGACATGGTGCATCCCTATCTGCGCCGGCGCGAGGGAAGCGAGCCCGTCGCCTACCCGGCCCCCGCCCCGGCACACGGCCCCCCGGACGAACTCGAACGGGTTCTCGGCAAGACCCTCGGCGTGCCGCTCTTCCAGGAACAGGCCATGCGCATCGCCATCGTCGCAGCCGGGTTCAGCCCCGGCGAGGCGGACCGGCTGCGCCGGGCCATGGCCACGTTCAGGCGTGTGGGCACGATCTCCACCTTCGCCCGCAAGATGGTCGACGGCATGGAAGCGCGCGGCTATGACCGCGCCTTTGCGGAGCGTTGTTTCAAGCAGATCGAGGGTTTCGGCGAATACGGCTTTCCCGAAAGCCATGCGGCGAGTTTCGCACTGCTGGTCTATGCCTCCTGCTGGTTCAAGGCGCGCTACCCGGATGTCTTCGCCTGCGCCCTGCTCAATGCCCAGCCGATGGGGTTCTATGCCCCCGCCCAGATCGTGCGCGACGCCCGCGAGCACGGGGTGCGGGTGGCGCATCCCGATATCAATGCCTCGGATTGGGATTGCACGCTGGAAGCGGATGAACCCGCCGGACCGCGTCTGCATCGCCGGCATGCCGCCATGCGCGAAGATATCCTGAGCGATCACGCCATCCGGCTCGGTTTTCGCATGATCAAGGGCCTGCGCGAGGCGGATATGCGCATGATCGTGGAACGGCGCGGGGGTGGTTACGATTCGGTGCGCGATCTGTGGCTGCGCACCGGACTCTCTCCCGCTGTGCTGGAGCGCCTGGCGGAGGCGGATACGTTCCAGTCACTGGGGCTGGAGCGGCGCGATGCGCTCTGGGCGGTGAAGGCCTTGCGGCGTACCGGTGACAAGGATGATCTGCCGCTCTTTGCCGCTGCCCGCATGGCGGAGCGCGAGCCCGATGCCGATCTGCCCGCCATGCCACCCGGCGAGAAAGTGGTGGCGGATTATCGCGCGCTGACCCTCTCACTGAAGGCGCATCCGGTGTCTTTCCTGCGCCGCGATCTGACTGGTGATCGCTTCAAAAGCTGCGCGGATCTCGACCGTGGACGCCACGGCGCCCGGATCGGCTGTGCCGGTCTGGTGCTGATCCGCCAGCGGCCCGGCTCGGCCAAGGGGGTTGTCTTCATGACGGTGGAGGATGAAAGCGGCATCGCCAATCTGATCGTCTGGCCAAAGGTCTTCGAACATTTCCGCCCGGTCGTGCTCGGCGCCCGGCTCGTCGGCGCGCGCGGGCGGCTGCAACGGGCCAATGGCGTCACCCATCTCGTGGTGGAGGAGCTGATCGATCTCACCGGGCTGATGCAGAAGGTCGCGCGCCTGCCGGCGCCGGAAGTTCTGGCCCGGGGCGACGAGGTCAGGCGCCCGGGCATCGACCAGCGCGGCACCCCGCCCCGTCGTCCCGCCGAGGCTGCGAAGATCGCGGCTTTGGTGCGCGAGGAGCCGGGACTGGCAGAGGATGTGCCACAAACACGGACGGTATCCGATAGCCTGCCGCAACGCGCTATCGCATCGGCCATGCCACGCGGGCGTAATTTTCGCTAGCGCATCATTCCGTCAGGTGGATACCGGCTGACGGAATGATGCGCCGAACAATGACTAGGAACGCTGTTTCAGAACCGCAGCATGCGCATCAGACGGGCCACGTCGAGCAGGGCGACAAGACCGGAAGCCACATAGGTATAAGCTGCCGCACGCAGGACCTTGCGTGCCGCCGGAAGATCATCTTGCCCCAGATAACCGCCTTTCTCGAGGATCGGCAGCGCCCGGTTGAAACTCGCATCCATCTCCACGGGCAGCGTCAGGACATGGATCAGCACGCGCGAACCCAGCAGCGCGATCACCACCCCCACCTGCAGGAGGATCAGTGCCGGCGACTTCACCAGGAATGCCACCAGTGGCGCCAGAGCCAGAATGATCGCGGCGGCAACCTCGATCGAGCGCACCGAACCGGCGAGCCGGACACGCGTCGTCAACAGCTTGTCGCCATCGGCATGCTGCATGGCATGGCTCGCTTCATGCGCGGCGACGGCGACCGCCGTCACCGAACGCCCGTCGTGATTATCCGGCGACAGACGCACCACCCGATCGATCGGATCGTAATGATCCCCGTCCGGCGGCGCAATCTCGACGCGCACATCGCGCAGGCGCGCAAGATCGAGCAGATGCCGCGCCAGTTCGCCACCGGTACCGGGAAAGTCCTGCCGCTCCTGCGCATGCTGACGCATGGCCTGGCGCACCCACCATTGCGGCAGGAAGATCAGCGCCAGAAACAGGCCGGCGAGGATGAGAAAAACCAATGGCATGATGTCAAGATAGGCGGCGCCGGCCCCTCTTGCGAGAGGCAGCGTCGCCGCAGGTGCGCAAAACAGCGCGATCCGCAAACCGGGTCACCAAAATGATCACGCCGCCATCAGGCCAGCGAGCGCGCTTCCTTCGCCAGAGCCGCCTGGGCTGCGGCGAGGCGTGCGATCGGCACCCGGTAAGGAGAGCAGGAGACGTAGTCGAGCCGCTGCTTTTCGCAGAAGGCGATCGAAGCCGGGTCGCCGCCATGCTCGCCGCAGATGCCGAGCTTGATGTCGGGCCGCGTCGCGCGTCCGCGCTCGGCGGCGAGCGCCACGAGTTCGCCCACACCGTCCTGGTCGATCGTGACGAAAGGATCGTGCTCCAGAAGCCCCTGCTGCACATAAGTCCCCAGAAAGGAGGCGGCGTCATCGCGCGAAATCCCGAGCGTCGTCTGGGTGAGATCATTGGTGCCGAAGGAGAAGAACTCCGCCGAGGCGGCAATCTCGCCGGCGCGCAGGGCCGCGCGGGGCAATTCGATCATGGTGCCGATCTGGTAGTCGATATGCTCGCCGCTCTCGTGCATCACCGCTTCGGCGACGGCCTCGATGCGCGCCTTGACCGTATCGAGCTCTGGCTGCGACATCACCAGCGGAATCATCACTTCCGGCGAGACCTTGGCGCCGGTCTCCTTGCCGGCGGCGATGGCCGCCTCGAAAATGGCGCGGGCCTGCATCTCGGCGATCTCGGGATAGGCCACCGCCAGACGCACGCCCCGGAAGCCGAGCATCGGATTGACTTCATGCAGTTCGGCCGCGCGGCGACGGATCTTCTCCGGCGATACATCGAGGGAGCGGGCGACGTCGTTGATCTCGGCATCGCCATGCGGCAGGAATTCATGCAGCGGCGGGTCGAGCAGGCGGATCGTCACCGGCAGACCGCTCATGATGCCGAACAGCCGGGTGAAATCGTCGCGCTGCATGGGCAGAAGCTTGGCCAGAGCCGCACGGCGACCGTGCTCGTCGTCGGACAGAATCATCTCGCGCATGGCGATGATGCGCTCGGCATCGAAGAACATGTGCTCGGTGCGGCACAGGCCGATCCCCTCCGCCCCGAAATTGCGGGCCATCTGCGCATCGCGTTCGGTTTCGGCATTGGCGCGCACCCTGAGCCGGCGCAGCTTGTCGGCCCAGCCCATCAGCTTGGCGAAATCGCCCGAGAGCTCCGGCTGCAACATGGCGATCTCGCCGGCGAGCACCTGGCCGTTGCCGCCATCGAGGGTGATGACCTCGCCCTCGTTGAACACGCGCCCCATCACGGTCATGGTCGCGGCCTTGTAATCGACGCGGATCGAGCCGGCGCCCGAGACGCAGGGCTTGCCCATGCCGCGCGCGACCACGGCCGCATGCGAGGTCATGCCGCCGCGCGTGGTGAGAATGCCCTCTGCCGCGTGCATGCCGTGAATATCCTCCGGCGAGGTCTCCACGCGCACGAGGATGACCTTGCGCCCGGCCTTCTTCGCGGCCTCGGCGGCGTCCGAGGAGAACACGATCGCCCCGCTCGCGGCACCGGGCGAGGCCGGCAGGCCGGTGGCGATGATGTCACGCTCGGCCGCGGGGTCGATCATCGGATGCAGGAGCTGGTCGAGCGCCTGCGGCTCGACACGGGTGACGGCTTCCTCCTCGCCGATCACGCCCTCATCCACGAGGTCACAGGCGATCCTGAGGGCGGCGCGGGCGGTGCGCTTGCCGTTGCGGGTCTGGAGCATCCACAACTTGCCCTTCTCGACGGTGAATTCGAGATCCTGCATGTCGCGGTAATGGGTCTCCAGCACGCCGTAGATGCGCACGAGCTCGGCGAAGGCCTCGGGCATCGCCTTTTCCATTGAGGGCTTGTCGGAGTTCGAGGCCGCGCGCGCGGCTTCGGTGATATCCTGCGGCGTGCGGATGCCCGCCACCACGTCCTCGCCCTGTGCGTTGATCAGGAACTCGCCATAGAGCGCCTTCTCGCCGGTGGAGGGGTTGCGGGTGAAGGCAACGCCGGTGGCGGAGGTTTCGCCCATATTGCCGAAGACCATGGCCTGGACATTGACCGCCGTCCCCCATTCGGCCGGGATCGCATTCAGTTCGCGGTACTTGATCGCGCGCGGCGTCATCCATGAGCCGAATACCGCGCCGATGGCGCCCCAGAGCTGCTCCTGCGGATCCTGCGGGAAGGGCGCGCCGCGCTCCTTGTCGACAATGCGCTTGAAGGTCTCGATCAGCGCCTGCCAGTCCTGCGCGGAGAGCTCGGTATCGAGATGGTAATCCTTGCGCTCCTTGTAATCCTCGAGCGCCTCCTCGAACAGGTGATGCTCGACGCCGAGCACGACCGAGGAATACATGGTGATGAAGCGGCGATAGGAATCCCAGGCGAAGCGCTCGTCCTGCGCGTCAGTGGCGAGCGCGCGCACGGTCTCGTCATTGAGGCCGAGATTGAGCACCGTATCCATCATGCCCGGCATCGAGGCACGCGCGCCCGAGCGCACGGAGACGAGCAGCGGCGCCTTGCCGTCGCCGAAGCCGCGCCCCGTGATGCGTCCGACTTCCGCGAGCGCCGCGTTCACAGCCTCGGTCAGGCCGTCGGGATAGCTTTCGCCGTTTTTGTAATAATGCGTGCAGACTTCCGTCGTGATCGTGAAACCGGGCGGGACTGGCAGGCCGAGATTGGCCATTTCGGCCAGATTGGCGCCCTTGCCGCCGAGCAGGTTGCGCATGTCGGATGCACCTTCGGCCTTGCCGTCGCCGAAGGAATAGACCCATTTCGTCATCACGGACCCCTGTCGCTGACCACCCGGGCCGATGCCCGGTACGGATCAAGCCATAACGGCAAGCGACACTTTTGAAAACAGCCTAACGCACTCAGCTCACGGCGAGGACGCGTGTATCGTTTTCGAGATCGGCCAGCACCGACCTTTCCGCCGCAGGATCAGGATGGATCAGTTCATCCTGCTGCCGGGCTTCATCCGGTTCCGCATCGGCATCATTGTTGGACAGGACCGCCGGGACGGGCGCGAACCTGACTGGAGAGGTATCGAGCGTGCCCGTCTCCATGAAACCGGCAATCCGCTCGGCCACCTCGCGCGGTGTGGTGGAGCTCAGGCGCAGGGTGTCAAAAGGCGCCTCGGCGCCGGCGCGGTCCGATATCGGGCCCACGAGATTGAGCGCCTCGCGCCCCGGGACCGGACCGATCAGAACGGTTCCTTCCGGAGCGACGGGAGGTGGCGGGCGATAGCCGGGTGGCGGAGACGGCCCGATCGGCTCCGGGCGAGAACGCGCGGTCGGGATGCGCCCCACGACGGGATCTGTCGGCGGAAGGCCGGAGCCGCGATGATCGGTGGGCCCTGAGGCACGGGTCGCCACCATCGTTGCATCCGGTCGCGGGGTCTCATGCCTCACGCCCTCCTGCCTCACGCCCTCCTGCCGCGCAGAATCGCGACCAATGATATCCTGACGCCCGGCATCTTGGCGGCCGTGATCCTGGAGCGCGGGATCCCGACGCCCGGTTTCTTGGCGTCGCAGGCTCGCTTCTCCAGCCTCGCGCCACGACATGCCATCCGCGAGATTGCGACCAGGGGCGGCGCGCTCGGGACTGCGGGCCGTTTCCAGATGCACGACCGGCCCCTGCTCCGGGCGGAGGCGCTCCGGATTGCGGCGCAAAACCGGTTGCGGATCGGAGCCGGCCCGGTCGGTCTCGTCTCGGATGGTCTCGATCACATGCCGAATCTGGCGGTCACTGGAGCGCACTGCATCCATGAAGTCACGGCGCGCCCGCTCGACCGTCTTGTCACCGACGGGATCGACAGGGGGGGTGAGGCGCGAACCGTTGACCGAGGACACCACGTCAGGACTCCGTGACCAGAATGCGGGTTATCCACTCATCCGACCATAAAATACCAAAAATTGTATTGATCTGCAAATCACAGCCGATCGACATGCCTGCCAGACCGGCAATATCCCGCAACAGGGTAAATGCCCGGTGGCAAAGTGACGACGCGCGATTGCGCGAAAGCTCCGCGCATGCCAGCAGGGGAGCATGTCCATCCGTCATCTCCTCCGTGATCACGGTCCCACGATCGGCTTCGGATTCCTGCTCGCCCTGCTGTCCTCCTTCGGACAGACGTTCTTCGTCGCGCTTTCGGTCCCGGGAATCCGGCACGATTTCGGGCTCTCCCACGGTGCGGTGGGGATGGTGTTTTCCATCGCCACGCTGACCTCCGGCCTCGCCATGATCTATGTCGGTGCTGCGCTCGACCGGGTCCCGGTGCGGCCTTATGCGCTGTTTTCCCTGTGCGGACTGGCGCTTGCGGCTCTGGCGATGTCCTTCGTCAGCGGGATCGTCGGCCTCGCCATGGTGATTCTCGCGCTGCGGTTGTTCGGCCAGGGCATGCTCAGCCACGCTGCGGTCACGAGCGTCGCCCGCCTGCCACAAGCGGTTCGCGGCCGGTCGCTGGGATTTGCGACGCTGGGCTTCCAGGTGGGCGCCGGCTTGATGCCTGCTGCCGGAATCCTGGTGATCACCATGCTCGGATGGGCCATGTCCTGGCGTGTCGTCGCCGGCTTCCTCGCTCTCGCGCTGCTTGCCATGCTCGCCCTGCGCCCCCGCGAGGCGCTGCGTCCGGTCGGGGACGGCGCCGACCGGACCATGGAGCTGCCCCCTTTCGAACAGCGCTCCCGCCTGCGCCGCCGGGACTTGCTGCGCGATCCGCGCTTCTGGATCCTGTTTCCCGCCATGCTGGCCGCGCCGGCAATCTCCACCGGCTATTTCTTCCATCAGCGCTACATTGCCGAGATCCGGGGCTGGGGCGTGGAATTGCTCGGCGCCGGGATGACCGCCTTCGCGCTCGCATCCGTAGCCGGAGCGATGGCGGCGGGGTTCCTGGCCGACCGGGTCGGATCCGTGCGCGTCAGCCGCTTCTTCCTCGTTCCCCTGGCTCTGGCGGGCCTGCTCCTGCTCGGCCCGGGAGCGCACGACGTGCCTGGATTGCACGGCACACCCACCGCACAGGCCGTCGCGACCGCTCTTGCCTTCTTCGCCCTGGTCGGCCTCACCGGCGGGGCCAGCCAGGTCACGGTCACCGGAGTGCTGGCCGATCTCTACGGCACGGACCGGATAGGCATGATCCGGGCCATGGCGGCGGCGATCATGGTGGTGGCCTCCGCGCTCACGCCCGGCCTGTTCGGCATCGCCGTGGATGCCGGTATCGGCTTCAGCGTGATCGGAATCGCCGGCGCCGCCTATTGCCTCGCCGCATCCGGCCTGGCCATCCTTCTTCCGGCCCGCCCGATGCACTGAGCCATCAGCGGGTACGATCAGGCAATGCGGCGCAGGCGGGCTTCGACCTTGTCGAGAAAGCGCTTGCGGGTTTCGACCGGGACCGAATCCATCCTGTGCAGGCCGAGCCAGAAGGTCTTCACCTTGGGGGCGCAGAGCACGGAAATGCCCGTCAGCAGGGTGCGGCGACCGGGCATCCCGATGAGCCACCACCACCAGCGGGGGGAACCGAGCGTGGAGATGGCGCCGACCAGCCGGATATTGGTCATCACCCGGGCGATCGGCTTGCCCGGCTCCGGCATGCGGAAGGTGGCATGCGGCACCCAGACCCGGTCGATCCAGCCCTTCAGCATGGCCGGTGGGCCGTACCACCAGGTGGGATAGACGAAAAGCAGGCCCTCACAGGCCTTCAGGCGCTCCAGATGCGCCGCGACCGGCTTCTCGTTCTCACCCGGAGTATGATAGCCACGCCGCTCCTCGGCCGAAAGCACCGGGTCGAAACCCTCACCGTAGAGATCGAGCAGATCGACCTCGTGGCCGGCCTGTTCGAGCGACGCGATCGCCCGGTCGCGAATGGCGGCGGAATAGCTTTCTTCGCAGGGATGGCAATAGACGAGGAGAATGCGCATGCAGAACTCGCAGACGCCTTGCGACCGGGGTCAGACAGCGCGTCTGAGGAAAGCCCGGTAGGGCAGGCGCGGCTCGGGAGGGGGTTCGGAATCGGAATTCGGCGGCGTGTCCTTGCGGCGATTGCGCATGCCAGCTTCGGGATCGGTCGTCGCGCTGCCGGCATTGGCGCGCGCGCCCCGATCCACCCCGGCATCCGCGCCCGCACCGGGGCGTTTGCCGCCCGGGCGGGCGGGCGCTGCCTGCGCCTTGCGCTCCGCAGCCGGACCGGCGTTGGATCGCGCGCGCCCGCCACCGAGGATATCGGCGCGAACGGCACGGGGCATGGCGAGGGCAAAGCCTTGCGCCAGGGGGATTTCAAGATCGATCAGATCGGGGGTCCAGCTCTCCTGCTCCACCTTCTCTGCGACGAGCCTGATACCCGCCCGCGCCATCACCGCGGCGAGATCGGCCGGCTGGAAATCCAGCCCGTGGCTCGGCTTGGGATCGAGCAGCATGGTCGCGGGCAATTTCGCATAGGCGACGCCGCGATCGGCCAGGGTCAGCGGATCGAGACGCAGATCCTCGGCCCGGTCCAGCACGAAAAAGGCGCCCCGTGCCCGCAGGCTGTCCAGTGCGCCCGCCGTCTCGGCATCAAGGGTCCGCCAGGAGCGTTGCGCGATCTCGAAGGCGAACTGGCCCAGAACATCGGGATAGGCCTCGAGAATGCGACCGAGGGCACGCAGGAAACCGGGCGTGCGCAGCGAGGCGGGGCTCAGATTGCAGGTCACGAAGGCATCGCTGCCGCGATTGATCAGGTGCCGGGCGACGGCGGCGGCACGCGCCGCGATCTTGCCGTCGAGCTCGGGAGCGAGCCCGGCCTCTTCCAGAACGGAGAGGAAATCGACCGGCTCCAGCAGCGTCTCCTCCTCCAGACGCAGACGCGCGAGCGCCTCGTAGAAGCGTGTCTTGCGCTGCGGCAGGGTGACGACGGGCTGCAGGTGCAGTTCAAGCCGGTCCGCACGGAAGGCGGCGATGATCGCCTTGCGCCGCGCCGCTTCGCGTGGATCGGGTGCCTCGGGCATGTCCGCTTGGGCCGCCTCGTCGATATCTGCGGGACCAGCGGCTCCGAACAGAGCATCCTCGACGGCTCGGTGATGCTGCGCGCCGCGCGATGGCGCCGGCATGGATGGCGCAGAGATGGATGGCGCAGAGATGGCGGATGCGCCGGGCGTCAGGTTGCGGTCATTGGCCGGCGGCGAGGACGGCGTCACGCCGGCAGGGGGTTGAGCCTCTTCGACCTGCCCCATCGTGGGAGCGCTCTGCGGCGCAGGCAGATCCTCCAGTTGTCGCGCCCAGGAGGGATCACCGGAATGCGCGCGGTCGTGATCGACCGGGGAAGCCTGCATCGCCGCGGCGGCATCCCTGGACCCGGCGCTGCCCGCACGCTCGCGCAGATGCACGATCTCCTCAGCGAGGGTGGCGACGTCCCGGTCATGGCCGGACACGGTCGCGGCCAGATCCCGCAACAGGCCGCTGAGCAGGGCGATCTCGCCGGAGACCTCCGCCACGGTCTTGCGCGTCTCGGAATGGGGATGACGCTCGATCTCCGCCAGACGGGCTTCAAGACGCAGCAGCCGGCGGGCCAGGATATCGAGATCCGAGGAGGTCTTCTCCGCCGTCACGGCTGCCTTGCGGGCGCGCAAGGCCGCGAGGCCGGCAAGGCCGAAGACCGCCGCACCGCCGATCGCCGTCACGGCAAGACCGGGCGATACCGGCGGCCCGAACAGGCTCCACAGCGCCGCACCCGACAACATGATCGCGACGGCACTCGTGCCCAAAAGCGCCCAGCTCTTGATGGTCCCCATGAAACGACTCGCTACACGCCCCGATGAAGCACGGTCGCAAATCCGGAAACGAATCACTAGCATGAAATCCGGATCAGGATCAGCATGTCCACAAGCTATCCGTAAAACAGCACGTTCAGGGAGGGAAAAATGCCCGAATTCTTCAACCCGACCGACATATACGCCCCGGCATCGGCCTGTTCTCACGGGGCGGCGCATCGTATCTCCAGGCGTCGAGGCGCAATGTGATCGCGCCTGGGCCAATCTCCTCGCCGTGCCGCAGAAGGGGTGAGCGACTGTCTTTCGCGTCAAGCGTCTTGCATCTGCCATGGCGTGCTGTCCCGGATGATTGCGTTGAGGAT
>Ga0076929_100769_pt1 | contig 16808 bp, 15 predicted proteins | sample HotLakConUCCSL28_FD_87104 | JGI IMG/M metagenome (GOLD analysis project Ga0076929, IMG submission 87104) | Hypersaline microbial mat communities from Hot Lake, Washington, USA - Hot Lake Consortium UCC-SL28 (version 3) (version 3) | ecosystem: Environmental > Aquatic > Thermal springs > Hot...
GACTACTGCGCCTCGAAGGCGGCCATCATCATGCTCACCCAGTCGCTGGCGGTGGAGCTTGCACCCAAGGGCATCCGGGTGAACTGCTACACGCCCGGCCACATCACCACGCCTTTCTGGAAGGAGATCGCCGCGGGCTTCGCCAAGGCCATGGACAAGAGCCCGGAGGAGGTGATCGAGATGTTCCGCGCGACCGTTCCCATGGGCCGGTTCGGCACCCCGGAGGACGTGGCCGCGGCCGTGAGCTGGCTGGCCTGCGAGGATGCCGCCTACGTGAGCGGGCAGGCCATCGCGATGAACGGCGCGGAGTTCCCGTTTTGAGCCGCGCTGCGGGTCTCGCGGGCGCCCGCGGCGCGGCCCGGGCCAGCCGGCCCGTGATGCGGGCGGCGCCCGCCCGCCGGTTCGGGCCGCTTGCCCCGACGCCGCCTGCCCCGATGCCGCGCGCCGCGCGCGAGGGCCTGGTTTCCCATGCGCACTGAATTCGACTTCATCGTCGTCGGCGCGGGCTCGGCGGGCTGCGTGCTGGCGAACCGCCTCAGCGAGGACGGGCGGCACCGTGTCCTGCTGATCGAGGCCGGCGGGCGCGATAGCAACCCCGTTCTCAAGCTGCCGCTCACCGCCGGGCTCGCCTACTACTGGACGTCCATCAACTGGAACTACGAGACGGCGCCGCAGCCGGGCCTCGACGGCCGCGCCCTGGCCTGGCCGCGGGGCAAGGTGCTGGGGGGCTCCTCGTCGATCAACGGCATGATGTACATGCGCGGCAACGCCGCCGACTACGACGGCTGGCGGCAGGCGGGTGGCACGGGCTGGGGGTATGCCGACGTGCTGCCCTACTTCAAGCGTTCGGAGGATCACGCTGACCGCTCCGGCCCCTTCCACGGCAAGGGCGGCCCGTTCCGGGTGGTGACGGCAAGGGCCGAGAACCCGCTCTACGATGCCTTCCTGAACGCTGGCGTGAACGCGGGATTCCCCCGCGGAGACGACTTCAACGGTGCCGTGCAGGAGGGCCTCGGGCCTTACGATTTCAACATCCGCGACGGGCGCCGCGAGAGCACGGCCACCGCCTTCCTGCGCCCCGCGCAAGGGCGGTCCAACCTCGATGTCTGGACCCGGACCACGGCGCGCAGGATCCTGCTCGGCGAGGGCCGCGCCGCCGGGCTCGAGGTCGAGCGCGAGGGCGCGCGGCTTGCCGTCACGGCGCGGCGCGAGGTGGTACTCGCTGCCGGCGCGATCAACTCCCCGCAGCTCCTCGAGCTTTCCGGCATCGGCGATCCGGCGGTGCTCGCCGCCGCCGGCATCGCGCCGCGCCACTCCCTCCCCGGGGTTGGGGCCAACCTGCAGGATCACCTCGGCGTGTACCTAACCTACCGGTGCCGCGAGCCGATCACGCTCTTTCGCCTGTTCCGGGCCGACCGGGCGCTCTGGGCGGGGCTTCGCGGGCTCGTCGCCCGCAGTGGCCCTGCCACCGCCGTTCCGCTGGAGATGGGCGGTTTTCTCAGGACGCGCCCCGAGCTGGAGATTCCCGACATCCACATCACCTTCGTGCCGGGCCTCAACCTCGAAACGACCCGGAAGGGGCAGGGCCAGCACGGTTATCTCATCAACTTCTACCAGCTGCGCCCGCATTCCCGCGGCACGGTGCACGTCGCATCGCCCAACCCCAAGGCGCCGCCCCGGATCGACCCGGCCTACCTCTCCGATCCCGCCGATATCGCCTGCATGCGCGAAGGCACCCGGCTCGCCCGCCGCATCGGGCAGACCGAGCCGCTGCGCCGTTTCAACGCCGGGGAGATCAGCCCCGCCCGCGAGGCCGGGAGCGATGCCGAGATCGACGCCTGGGTCCGCGCATCGGCCAACACCATCTTCCATCCCGTGGGCACCTGCGCGATGGGCAAGGGCGCGGGCGCCGTGGTGGACCCGGAGCTGCGCGTGCACGGGCTTGAGGGGCTGCGCGTGGCGGATGCCTCGGTGATGCCGGCCATCGTCGGCGGCAACACCTCGGCCCCCACCGTCATGATCGCCGAGAAATGCGCCGACATGATGCTCGGCCGCCCCCCCCTGCCACCGGAGGACCCCAGATGACCGACCTGAGCTGGCCCGAGGGCAAGACGCTCGCGCTCTCCATCGTCGTCAACATCGAGGAAGGCTCGGAGATGACGATCGCCGATGGCGACAAGAAGCCCGAGCCGGTGGACGAGCTCGGCGTTGCGCTCTCCATCCCGATCCGCAACTACGGCAACGAGAGCAACTATCGCTACGGCATCACCACCGGGGGGCCGCGCCTGTTCCGGCTGCTGGGGCACTACGGCGTGCCGGCGACGGTGACGGCCGCCGCGCTGGCGCTGGAGCGCGCGCCGGAGTTGACCGCGCAGATCCTCGGGCAGGGCCACGAGATCTGTTCCCACGGCTGGCGCTGGACGCATACCTTCTCGATGAAGGAGGAGCGCGAACGCGAGACGATCTCCCGCGCCGTGGATAGCTTCCGCGCCACAACCGGCGCGGCGCCCGCGGGCTGGCTCTCGCGGTACCTGCACACCGAGAACACCCGGCGCCTGCTCGCCGAGGCCGGATTTCTCTATCACATGGACGACTACTCGGCCGACGTCCCGTTCTGGGAGCCCGTGACGCTCGCGGACGGAACGCTGCGCCCGTTGGTCTGCGTGCCCTACGCCATCGACAGCAACGACATGAAGATGTGGACCCACGGGGTAAGCCCGGAAGCATGGCTCGCCTACGCGAAAAGCAGTTTCGACTGGCTCCGGGCGGAGGCGGCAGCGGAAGGGCCGCGCATGATGTCGCTCGGCCTGCACCTGCGGATCGTCGGGCGGCCCGGCCGCATCTGGGCCCTCGAGGCCTTTCTCGATCACGTCACCGGGCACGAGGATGTCTGGATCACGACCCGGCGCGCGATCGCCGAGCGCTTCGCCTCCCAGGTTCCCTTCGAGGCGGCAGCGTGAGCGGGCGGCTCGATCCGGCGCGTTGGCCGCCGCTGCTCGCCGAGGCCAGCGCGGCGGCCGCCGAGGCGCCGGGGATGGAGGAGGCGCTGCGCGTGCTCACGGCCTGCGCCCAGGGCAGCCTCGGCGATCCCGAGGCCGCGCTCCGGCCCGGGATGCTCAAGGAAGGCGAGAGGGACTACCGCGTTTCCGGGGTGTTTCTCATCTCGCCCGACCGGCGCTACAATGTGCTCTGCGCCGGCGTGGGGTTCCCGCCCGAACAGCGGCGCCTGTCGATCCCGCTGGCGTGGGCCAACCCCGGTCAGGTGGTGGAAACGGAACGCGAGCTTCTTCTCGCAAATACCGACGATCACGAAGAGTTCCGCCAGTTCCTCAAGACGAGCCGGATGGGCTCGTCGCTCTATGTTCCGATCGTTTCGGACACGGGGATGGTGGGGCAGATCGTGGCCGCGGCCCAGGCGCGCCACAGCTACGGGCGCGCGGACCTGCCGCCCCTGCGGGCGCTCGCGGCAGTGGCCGCCCTGGTCTGGAACGCGCGCAACGGCGCGGCCTGGCTCGCGCGCGACTACCCGGCCGGGGATGCCTGGTACGCAGACCGCCAGGAGTCCCGCCCATGATCGAAACGACCGAGCGTTTCGCCGCCCACATCGCCGGCGCGCGGTTCTCGGATCTCGGTCCGGCGGATCTCGCGGCGGCGCGCACCTTCCTGCTCGACACGCTGGGCGTCGGCATCGCGGGCTCCTCGGGGGCCGCGGTCGCGCGGCTGACCGAGGCGGTGCGCGGCTGGGGCGAGGGCGAGGAGGCCACCGTCTGGGTCACGGGCGAGCGCCTGCCGGCGCAGGCAGCGGCGGTGGTGAACGCCTACCAGATCCACTGCCTCGAATACGATTGCGTGCACGAGGGCGCGGTGGTGCATCCGATGGCGACGGTTCTCTCGGCGTTGATGGCCCATGCGGAACGGCGCTCGGCCGCGGGCGCTCCGGTCAGCGGAGCGGAATTCGTCACGGCGCTGGCCGTGGGCGTCGATATCGCCACGTTGCTGGGCGTCGCCGCCACCGGGCCGGTGCGGTTCTTCCGACCCGCCACCGCCGGCGGGCTCGGCGCCACCGCCGCCATCGCGAAACTCGCCGGGCTCGGCGAGGACGGCATCACGAACGCGCTCGGCATCGCCTACGGGCAGACCTCCGGAACGCTCCAGCCCCATGCCGAGGGCGTGCCCGTGCTGGGGCTGCAGATCGGCTTCAATGCCCGCGCCGCGCTGGCGGCGGTGGATCTCGCGCTGGCCGGGTTCCGCGGCCCCCAAGACATTATCGACGGCCCCTACGGCTATCTCGCCCTCTTCGAGGACGGGCGCTACGATCTCGCCCCGGTCTGGGAAAGGCTGGGGCGCGAATGGCAGATCGCTCGCCTGAGCCACAAGCCCTTTCCCAGCGGTCGGCTGACACACGGCGTGGTCCACGCGCTGCGAACGCTCACGGCCGAACGCGGGGTCGCCCGCGAGGAGATCGTCTCCGTAACCGGCCACGTGCCGCCGCTCGTGCACCGCCTCGTGGGCCGGCCGGACCGGCCCGATCCCGAAACCAACTACGCCAAGCTGTGCCTTGCCTATGTCGCCGGCGCCTATCTGGCGCGGGGGCAGGTCGACGTGCCTGAGTTCGGCGATCCCGCCGTTCTGCGCGATCCGGCGGTCCACGCGGCGGCGGCGAAGGTCACGCTGCACCCCGACGGCAACCCCGACGAGAACGCCCTGTGCCCGCAGCGCTTCGTGTTCCGCCTCGCCGACGGGCGCGAGGAAGAGGTGCGCCTCGCGCAGATGTACGGCCATCCCGACGTGCCGCTGACGGAAGCCGAGAACCGCGCCAAGTTCGAGCGCTGCCTCGGCTACGGGGCGCGCGCCCTGCCAGCGGGGCGGGGCGAGGCGCTCGCTGCGGCGGTGGAGGGCGTGGCACGCCTCGAGGACGCGGCCGAACTTGCGCGGCTGACGGTGGCGGAGGGCACTCGGTGAGCGCCGGCGGCGCCGGTCCCGCGGCCCCGGGCCGGGCCGGGGCAGGGGCAGGCGCCGGGTCGGGGGCCTCGGGCGGCCCGCCCCGGCGCCCCGCGCGCGCGGTTCGCCGCCCGCGTCCCGCGCCCCTCCGACTTTGGTCTGCAAATACCTCGGAGAGCGCGAGAGGCAGTGCCTCTCGCCCCGCGCGCGACGCGCGGGCCGCGCGGCCGGCCCCGGAGCGCCTTGGGGCGAGAATTTGTCCGGACAAATTGACGGACCGCAGCCGGCAAACTAAGAAGTCATCCGGACAATTTCCTCGGGAGGGAGCCCCAGCGCCATGAGCCACGACGCCGAGAAGGTCGGTGAGAACCGCTACCGCGAGCGCTTCGGGCGCTACTACGAGGATTTCGAGGTCGGCGACGTCTACGAGCATCGCCCCAACCGGACCCTGACGGAGACCGACAACACCTGGTTCACGCTCCTGACGATGAACACCCATCCGCTGCATTTCGATGCCGAGTACGCCCGGCACTCGGAATTCGGCAAGCCCATCATCGCCTCGCCGCTCACGCTGGCGGTGCTGGTGGGCATGAGCGTGAGCGACGTCAGCCAGAAGGCGATCGCCAATCTCGGCTGGACCGACATCAGGATGACGGCCCCGCTCTTCGCCGGCGACACGCTTTCCGGCGAAACGGAGGTGCGCGCCAAGCGCGAGAGCAGGTCGCGTCCCAACGCGGGCCTCGTCACCGTCTTCACCCGCGGGTTCAACCAGCACGGCACGGTCGTCTGCACCTTCGAACGCACCATCCTCGTCGCCAGGCGCGGCTGGGAGACCGAGGAAAAGGCCGGCTACTGAGCCGGCCGCCACATCGCCCCGCGGGGCAGGAGGAGACGCGATGAACACGCAGTTCGGCGAGACGGGCGCATCCGAGGAACACGAAACGCTGATGCTCGATGCGATCGAGAAATGGCTCGAGCGCGACGTGCGCCCCCATGTGCTGGAGTTCGACCACGCCGACGCCTACCCCCACGAGATGGTCGGCCAGATGAAGGAGCTCGGCCTCTTCGGCGCCACCATCCCCGAGGAGTTCGGCGGTCTCGGCCTGTCGGCCACCACATATGCCAAGATCGTGGAGAAGATCTCGGCCACCTGGATGTCCCTCACGGGCATCTTCAACAGCCATCTGATCATGGCCGCCTGCGTCGCCCGCATGGGCACGCCCGAGCAGAAGGCCGAGCTCCTGCCGCGCTTCGCCAGCGGCGAGCTGCGCGGCGGGCTGGCGCTCACCGAGCCCGATGCCGGAACCGATCTTCAGGCGATCCGGACCCGCGCCGTGCGCGACGGCGGCGATTACGTCATCACCGGCACCAAGACCTGGATCTCCAACGGCATCGAGGGGCAATGCTTCGCGCTTCTGGTCAAGACCGACCCCGAGGCCGAGCCGCGCCACAAGGGCATGAGCATGTTCATCGCCGAGAAGGGGCCGGGCTTCACCGTGTCGAAGAAACTGGAGAAGCTCGGCTACAAGGGCATCGACAGCGCCGAGCTGGTGTTCGACGGCTACCGCATCCCGGCCTCCCGCCTTCTCGGCGGGGTCGAGGGCAAGGGGATGCAGGCGGCCCTGGGGGGGCTGGAGCTGGGCCGCATCAACATCGCCGCTCGCGGATGCGGGCTCGCCGCCGCAGCGCTGAACGACAGCGTCGCCTATGCCCAGACCCGCAAGACCTTCGGCAAGCCAATTGCCCAGCACCAGGCGATCCAGCTCAAGCTCGGGGAAATGGCCACCAAGCTGCAGGCCGCCCGCCTGCTCACCTACGATGCCGCCCGCGCCTACGACAGCGGCGAGCGGTGTGACATGGAGGCCGGCATGGCCAAGTTCTTCGCCTCCGAGACGGCGGTGGAGAACAGCCTCGAGGCCATGCGCATCCACGGCGGCTACGGCTACTCTAAGGAATACCACGTCGAGCGTTATTTCCGCGACGCGCCCTTGATGTGCATCGGCGAGGGCACCAACGAGATCCAGCGGATGATCATCGCCAAACAGCTGATCGAGCGGAACCCGGCCTGAGGCGGTGCAGGTAGCGGCCCCGCGCCCGCTGCAAGGCCGGTACGACCCGGCCTTTGCACGGGTCGCAGAGCGGTTCGCGGCCAGCGTTGCCGCGGGCGAGGAGCGCGGCGCCCTCGCGCTCCGGATCGGCGGCCGCGAGGTCCTGAGCCTTTACGGCGGCGCCGCCGATCCCGCCACCGGGGCCCCGTGGCGGGCCGACAGCCTCGCCTGCTGCTTCTCGGTCACCAAGGGCGTCTTTGCCCTGCTTGCCCATGTGCTCATCGACCGCGGGGTTCTCGATCCCGCCGCGCCGGTGGCCCGCTACTGGCCCGGCTTTGCGGTTGCCGGGAAGGGAGCGGTTTCCGTCGACGACGTGCTGACCCATCGCGCGGGCCTGCCGGCGGTGGCGCAGGCGGTGCCCGAGGGCGTGCTCTACGACGCCCCGGCGATGGAGGCCGCGCTGGCTGCCTCGCCGCCGGTGCTGGCACCGGGTGCGCCGGCCTATCACAACATGACCTACGGTCATCTTCTGGGCGGCCTGATGGAGCGGGCGGCGGGCGCCCCCGTCGCGGCGCTGATCGCAAGCGGGATCGCGGGGCCGCTCGGCGCGGATTTCCACATCGGGCTCTCGGCGCGGGAGGCCGCGCGGGCGGTCCAGCTTACGCAAGACGATCCGGGCGCGCTCTGGAGGGCGCTCGACGAGGCGCCGCACACGCTCTTCGCCCGGTCGATGCGGTTCTTCGCGCGCGGCGAGGATTTCAACTCCGCTCGCTGGCGCGGTGCGGTGATCGGCTCGGGCAGCGGCCACGTGACCGCCGCTGCGATCGCCCGGATCTACGAGCAGTTCGTGATGGCGGGCGGGCTGCTCTCCTTGGAGCGCCGCACCGCGCTCGCGGAGGAACGCTGGCGGAGCGAGGTGCCGGACCCGGTCCTCGGCATCCCCATCCGCATGGCGCAGGGGCTCGAGCTGTCCTCCCCGCCCGCGCTCGATTTCGGCCCTTCGCCCAGCGCCCTCGGCTACTGGGGGGCGGGCGGCGCGCAGGGCTTCGCCGATCCTGACACCGGGCTCGCCTTCGGCTATGTCACCGGCCGGATGGATCCCGCGATGGGCAGTTCGCCGCGGGCTAGGGCACTGGTTGCCGCGTGCCATGCCTGCCTCTAGTGGTTTGCACGCGCCGCTCTGCGCGCGCTTCGGCACGGGGCCGGTGCGAGTGGGCGCCCCGGGGGGCAGCGGCAGCCCGCAGCCAACTCGCGCGCCGCCCGGAGAGAGGCCCGACGAGGGGGAGATACCAAGATGACCGACGGACCCGCCAGCGCCAGCCCTGCCAGCCCCGCCGAGCGCTTCGCCGGCGGCGGGCTCACCCTCGAGCCGGGCCGCATCGCCACGCTCACGCTCAGCGCCCCCGAGCGGCGCAATGCCATCCGGCAGGAGATGTGGGCCGCGCTTCCGGCCATCTGTGCCCGGATTGCCGCTGATCCGGCCGTGCGGGTGGTGATCGTTCGCGGCGCCGGCGGACATTTCTCCGCGGGGGCCGACATCGCCGAGTTCCCGGACGCCTACCGCACGGCGGAAGCGGCGGGGCGCACCAATGCCGCCGTGCGTGCGGGGCAGGCGGCGGTGGCCGCGCTCCCGATGCCGGTGCTGGCGGAGATCCGTGGCTCCTGCGTGGGCGGCGGCTGCGGGCTGGCGCTCTCCTGCGATCTGCGCTTCGCGGCCGAAGGCGCGCGCTTCGGCATCACGCCGGCACGGCTGGGCCTGGCCTATTCCTTCGCCGATACGCGGCAGCTGGTCGATCTGGTTGGCCCGGCCCGCGCCAAGGACATCCTGTTCTCGGCGCGGCTGGTGGGAGCTGCCGAGGCGCTGCGGATCGGCCTGGTCGACAGGGTGGTGGCGGAAGAGACCCTCGCCGAGTCGGTCCGGGAGTACGCGGAAACGCTCTCCGGCCTGTCGCAAACCTCGCTGCGCACCGCCAAGGCCACGATCGAGGCCATCCGCCGGGGGACGACGGCCGAAACGCCCGAGCTGCGCGCGGCGTTCGAGGTCAGCTTCGCCGGTCAGGACTTCCAGGAGGGCTACCGCGCCTTCCTCGAGAAACGGCAGCCCGATTTCGGGTGACCTCCCGCGCCGGCGCGGTCCGGGCGGCGACGGCGGAGCGCCGGTCTCGCGCGCCGCCGGGAAGGAGCTCCGGCGCACGACGCGCTGCCGTGCCGCCGGCCGCCCCGGGCTCGGGGCTCGATGGGGGCGCCCGCCCCGGGCCTGACCCGGGGCCTCGCCCCGCCCGAGCCGGGCGTCCTGGCCCGCAGGCGGCCGAGCTGCGGTCCTTTCCCGTTCCAAAGCACGGAAGGGCGCGCCCTTGGCCGCGAGGCCCCGGGTCAGGCCCGGGGCCGGGTCACGGCCGGAGGGCCGTCTCCAGGGCTTCGCCGAGGGCGATCAGCGCCATGTCGGCGAAGGGCGCGCCGACCAGCTGCACCGAGGCGGGCAGCGCGGCGCCGGGCAGGGGCACCGGGATGGCGACGGCGGGCAGCCCGGCGAAGTTCGCGAGCGCGGTGAAGTCGGCCTGGTCGGAGGGCACCTCGGCTTCCCAGAGGAACGGGCGGTGCGGCGCGGTCGGCATCAGCAGCGCGTCCACCTCGGCGAGAGCGCGGTGCGCGGCGCCCGCCGCCGCCGCCATGCGGCCGAGGGCCCCGACAAGGCGGGCCGACTCCAGCTTGCGCCCGTAGTCCAGCAGGGCGTGCAGCCCGGCGCTCATGGCGCCCGGCCGGTCCATCAGCGCGGCGAGCGCAACGGCGCCCTCGGCCTCGCACAGGAGCAGCCCGCCGCGCCGCGCGTCGCCCGGCACCCAGCCGCCGAGCGCGATCTCCACCACCTCCGCGCCCGCCCCGAGGGCTGCCTCGCGGGCCCGTTCGAGTCCGGCGATCACCTCGGGTTCGGCATCGGCCGCCGCGATCTGCGCCGGGATGCCCAGCCGGGTGCCGGAAAGGCCGCGCTCCGCCTGCCATCCCTCGGGTGCGGGAAGGCTGGCCGGATCATCGGGGTCCAACCCGGCCATCGCCGACAGCGCCGGACCCAGCTCCGCCGCGGTGCGGGCCATGGGCCCGATCGTGTCGAGCGACGGCGCGAGCCAGGCAAGGCCGGAGCGCCCGACAAGCCCGGCGCTGGGCTTGATCCCCGCAACGCCGCAGTAGGCGGCCGGAATGCGCACCGAGCCCATGGTGTCGGTGCCCAGCGCGAGCTCCACGAAGCCCGCGGCCAGCGCGGCCGCCGAGGCTCCCGAGGAACCGCCCGGGGTGCGGGCGGGGTCGAGCGGGTTGCGGCAGCGCCCGTAGGCCGGGTTGTCGGTGGTGGCGCCGAGGGCGCCCTCGTGCATGTTGAGCATCGCAACGGGGATCGCCCCGGCGGCGCGCAGCCGCGCAACCGCGCCCGCGTCTTCGGTGGCCACCCGGCCGCGCCAGCCCTCGAGGCCGGCCGTCCAGGGCATCCCCTTCACGGCGATGTTGTCCTTCACGCCGAGCAGAACGCCGTCGAGCGGGCCGCGCCCGCGGCCGGCGGCGGCGCGGGCATCGGCGGCATCCGCGGCGGCGCGGGCGCCCGCGGCGTCGAGCGCCGTGACGATGCCGAGCTCGGCGTTGCGCGTCTCGATGCGCGTGAGCGCCGCCTCCAGCCTGTCGCGCGCCTGCACGGCTTCAGCCCTTGGTCCGCGCGTCGATGAGGCGGATGGGCTTCTGGCGTGTTTCGATGCCCGTGGCCTCGGCGGTTCCGCCGGGCTCGGCGAGCTCCACGGCGATGCCCACGCCCAGGCGCGTGCGCAGATGCGCCTCCATGGCCTCGGCGAGCCCCTCGGGACGTTCGGTGACCTCGACCACTGCGGTCATCTCCTCGCGGCCGCCGGCGCTTTCCACCCGGCAGACGTACTCGCCGCAGGCCTGGGGGAACTCCGTGGCCAGGAGCGCGCCGATGCCCTGTGGATAGATGTTGATGCCGCGCAGCTTGACCATGTTGTCCGAGCGCCCGAGGAAGCCCTCGAGGCGCCGGAAGGGCAGGCCGAGGGGGTTATCGCCCCGCACTTCCCGGCTCACGTCGTGGGTCTGGAACCGGATGATCGGGAAGATGTCGTCCTTGAAGAGGCAGGTGCACACCATGTCGCCGATGCCGCCCTCCTCGACCGGCGCACCGGTATCCACGTCGAGCAGCTCGAGGTACTGCGCATCCTCCAGCACATGCAGGCCGCTCTGGTCCGGCCCCTCGCCGGCGATGGCGCCGGTGTCGCCCACGCCGTACCAGTCGTAGACCTCCGCGCCCCCCCAGGCGTCCGACATGGAGGCTCGGCTCTCGGCGCCGAGATGGCCCGAAATCACCCGCACGGGAATGTCGCGGCCCGGCTCCAGCCCAGCCTCCCGGGCGACCTCGGCGAGCCGCTTGATGAAATCGCCGAAGCCCACGATCGCCGTGGCGCGGAAGGCGGCCATCAGGCTCACCTGCTGCGCCGAGCGTGTCTCCACCCCGGTGCCCGCGCTGAGGAACTGCGCGCCCACCCAGTGAGCCACGGCCTCGCGCACGTAGTGGCCGCCATTGACCATTCCGTGCCCGTAGACGGAGTGGATCACGTCGCCGCGCCCAATCCCCTGCAAGGCGTAGAGCCGCGCCAGCAGCAGCGCCTGCACCTCGCGGCTCTTCGGGCCGAAGAGCAGCGGCTGCGGCTTGCCCGTGGTGCCGCTGGTGGTCTGGAACACGAGCGGCGGGCGGCTGCCCGGCGGGTGCGCGTCGATCCCGTGGAAATCGCCGATCGGGGGGTGTGCCTCCACCGAGGCCATCAGGTCGGACTTCGCGTAGGTGGGCAGCCTCGGCAGATTGTCGAGGCCGCGGATGTCGCCGGGTTCGATCCCCCTGGCGCCCCAGTGCCGCCGGTAGAAGGGCACCTGCCATGCGAAGGCAAGCACCTTGGCGAACTGCGCCTCCTGGCGCGCGCGAAGTTCGTCGCGGCTCATGCCGGTGTAGGTCGACAGGAAGGCCGGGCCCGCGGGGTAGGCCGCGCGCAGTGCCTGGGCATCGACACAGGCGAAGTAGTCGGGTTCGGTCATGGGGGATCCTTCGGGGCAATTGCAGCGGCAAGCGCGCGGAAAAGCTCGGCCGGAGCGCCGCCCTCGCCCAGCGCGCGCGCCGCGGCGACGAGCGCCGAGGCGCGCTCCGGGGCGACGCCGGCGGCCTCCATGAGTGTGCGGGCCTTCGCTTCGACGGCATCTTCGCAGAGCGGGTTCTCCGGGTCGCCCAGCGCGTCGGGGATCTCGGCGCGCAGGCGCGTGCCGTCGTCGAGCACGGCCGTGGCGGCCGCCCCGAAGCGGGCCGGGTAGGCGCCGGAGAAGGGCTCTCCGGCGGCCACGGTCACCTTGCCGCGCAGGGCCGCAAGATCGGGGCGGCCGAGGGCCTCGGCGGCGAATGCGCCGAGCGGAGGAGGCCCGTCGCAGAGCGCCACGGCCGCGGCGTGCTGCAGGCTGAACTTGGCCTCGGCGGTCGTGCGGGGCGCCGGACGGTCGCAGAAGGCCAGCGCATCGCCGTAGGTGAGCAGCTCGACGGCGGCGATGCCCCTCTCTGCGGGCAGCCGCTCGCGCAGCGCAAGGCACGCGTCGATGGCCGCGTGGGCGTGCCGGCAGGCGGGCCAAGGCTTGAAGCTCGTCTCCCATGCCAGCCAGGGGCCGTCCGGATCGGCGGTGAGCGCGCCGGGATACGGATCGGGGCACATCGCCGCGTAGAAGCCCTGCGCGCCTTCCAGCATGCGTTTCGGCCCGGTCAGCCCGTGGGCGGCGAGGCGGGCCGCCGCCAGCCCCGCCTGCGCGGCACGGGCGGTATGGAGCTGCTTCGTCATCACCGGCTCGTGCCGGCATTGCCAGGGGCCGGAGGCTTGCGTGAGCGCGTTGCCGAGCGCCCAGACGGCAGCGTCCTCCGAGAGGTCGAGGAGCGATGCGCCTGCCATCGCCGCACCCAGGGGGCCGCAGGTGGCGGTGTTGTGCCAGAGCGCGTAGTGGCCCGGCCCCACCGAGCGGCCGAGCCGGATGACCGCCTCGTAGCCGCGCAGGATCGCCTCGAGCAGGGCGGCTCCGGTGGCGCCGGAGGCCTCGGCCTGGGCGAGCGCTGCGGGGATCACCACGGGGCCCGGATGCAGGATTGCCGCGCGGTGCACGTCGTCCATTTCCAGCACGTTGCCGAGCCCGCCGTTGAGAAAGGCCGCCGCCTCGGGCGGCAGCGCAAGCCGCCCGCCGGCGAGCGCGATGCCGGTCGCCGGGCCGGTGCCGGCCTGCGCGGCGTGTGCCGCCAGCGCGCGCCCCGGCGCCTCGGCGGCGCCGGCGATGGCGCAGCCAAGCCAGTCCGCCAGGTGAAGTGCCGCGCGCGCCCGGTCCCGGTTGCCGATCGGGCGCCGGCAGATCCGCACAAGCTCGCGCGTGAGGGAACTTGTCATGGCAGCCCGAAACCCGATAGCCTGAATTTGTCCGGACATATTTACCAGCCCGCCCAAGGGGGCGCAATCGGGAAGGGAGCCTGAGTGGCGCAACCGGAGCGGAGCGGTGCCCGAGCCTGGGCCGACGCACTCGCGCCTCTGCCGCGCGACCGGCCGATCTATCTTGCCGGCTGCTGCGGTGAGCCCACGGCCGCACTTGAGGCGATGGAGGAAGATCCGGGGATCTCGGCGGGCCGCTGTTTTGCCGGCGTGTGGATTCCCGGGGTCAACCGCTTCGATCCCTCGGCATTCGGGCCCGGCGCGCGCGCGCTCACGCTCTTCGCCACACCCGAGCTTGCCCCTGGCCTGGCGTCCGGACGCGTGGGCCACCTTCCCATGCACTACAGCGAGGCCTGGCGGGGGCGGGGGGGGGCGGAGGGGCCGGGCGGCGGCGTGGTTCAGGTCTCTCCGCCGCAGTCCGGGATGGTTTCACTCGGTCTCGCGGCTGATTTCACGCCGGCCCTCGTCGCCTCGGGCGTTCCGCTGGTGGCGCAGGTGAACCCGTTGATGCCCGCGCCGCCCGGGGCTCCCCGGCTGCCAGTGGAGCGCTTCGCGGCCCTGATCGAGGCCGAAACGCCGCTGCCCACACTTCCGCCTTCCGAGCCGGGGAGCACCGCGCGGGCCATCGGCCGACACGTCGCGGAACTCCTGCGGCAGGGCGACACCCTGCAACTGGGCTTCGGCAAGGTCGCGGCAGGCGTGCTGGCGGCGCTCGAAGGGGCCAGGGGCCTGCGCTTTCACGGCGGCATGGCGGAACCCGCCCTCGCCGCGCGGCTCGACGAGGGCGTTTTCGGCGGCCGGGTGACCGTGGGCGTGGCTCTTGGGGATGCGGGATGGTATGCACGCCTCGGCGATGATCCGCGTTACCGGTTCGCCCCGGTGGGCGAAACCCACGCCGCGTCCACGCTCGGGGGGATCGCGTCCTTCGTTTCGGTCAACACGGCGCTGGAGGTCGATCTCATGGGGCAGGTGAACTGCGAGCGGGTGGAGGGGCGGCAGGTGTCGGGCCTCGGCGGCCTTGCGGATTTCGCGCGCGGGGCGCGGCTCTCTCCGGGCGGGCGGGCCATCGTCGCGCTGCCGTCCACCCTGGGGAGCGGCCGCGCGAGCCGGATCGTGCCGGCGCTGTCTGCGGGGAGCCCGGCGAGCCTCTCCCGCGCGGATCTCGACATCGTCGTTACCGAGCACGGGGTTGCCGATCTGCGCGGCGCCGATGCCGAGGCGAGGGCGCGGGCGCTCGTGGCGGTGGCCGCGCCGGAGTTCCGCGACGCCCTTGCCCGCGCGTGGCGCGACGGTGTCTCCGGGGTGGCGCGGTGAGCGGAGCGGAGGACACGGCGGGCGCCGCGGCCGGCGCCGCCGGCGGCCCCCTCTACCGCCGTCTCGCCGAGGCGCTCAAGGCGGAGATCGCCTCGGGGAGGCATCCGGTGGGCAGCCTTCTGCCGACCGAGCAGGAACTGTGCGAAGCGCACGGGGCCAGCCGCTACACCGTGCGCGAGGCCCTGCGCCTTCTCGCCGAGGACGGCCTCGTGGAACGGCGGCAGGGCCGGGGCACCGAGGTTGTCAGCAGCGCGCAGCGCCCGGTCTACGCGCAATCGCTCACCTCGCTGTCGCAGCTCTACGACTACGCGGCGGAAACCGTGCTGGAGATCGATCGCGTTCTGCGGGTGGTGCCCGAGCCCGAGCTTGCCGGGCGCCTCGGCCGCCGCCCGGGGCGCCAGTGGCTTCTGGCCGAGGGGCTGCGCAAGACGCTGGGCGGCGAGACGATCTGCGTGAGCCGCGTCTTCCTGCACGACGATTTCGGCGCGCTCGCCCCCGAGCTTCCGCAGCACCGCGGCGCGATCCATTCGCTGATCGAGAGCCGATTCGGTGTGAGCGTGCGCGAAGTGCTGCAGGAGATTTCCACCGAGCGGCTCGAAACCGCGCCGGCCGCGCTTCTGGGCGAAGTGCCGGGCGCGTGGTCGATCCTCGTCACCCGGCGTTACCGCGGGGAGGATGACCGCCCGATTCTCGTATCCTTCAACTGGCACCGGCTCGACGGTTTCGTCTACAGCCAGGCGATCCGCCGGGAATAGGGGGCGCGTTCGCCCCGGCCGCCCGCGGCTTGCGCAGTGCCGCGGGGCGGGGCAGGAAGGTGGCGCCCGCGCCCCGGCCGGTGTGCCGCGTCCTGTGCGGCCGACCTGTCGCCGTCGGGGAAGCCACCAAGCGAAGGAAGATGCGCCCCATGCTCGACGAATCCGCCGCCGGCGTCTTCACCATTTCCGTCACGCCCTTCACTCCCGAGGGGGCGCTCGACCTCGCGAGCGTCGACCGTGTGACCGACTTCTATCTCGAGAAAGGCGCCACGGGCCTGACGGTCCTCGGGATCATGGGCGAGGCGGGCAAGCTTTCGGGCGAGGAGAGCCGCGCGGTGATCGCACGTGTGACGGCACGCGCACCCGTGCCGGTGGTGGCCGGCGTCAGCCAGCCGGGCTTCGCCGGGATGAAGGCGCTGGCGCAAGATGCCATGGCGGCCGGCGCGGTGGGGGTCATGGTGGCGCCGCCCGCGAGCTTGCGGACCGATGCGCAGATCGAGGGCTACTTCGCCACCGTCGCTGAAACTCTCGGCGATATTCCGTTTGTACTGCAGGATTTTCCGCTGGTCACCGGGGTGACGATCGACACCGCCGTGATCGTGGGCAGCAACAGCCCCCAGGCAAGCCTCGCCTCGCGGCGCGCCAGCGGCCCGGTGCCCTTCGGAGGTGTGGTGTCGGTCATGGCGCGGATCCTCGTTCATTCCGGCCGCCGCCGGAATGTCGATCATCAGGATATGCCGGGCAGGCCCGAGGGCGTGCCCGGCACGTGGGGAGGGAGGGATCGGCTACTGGATCGCCGCCAGTTCTTCGTTCAGGGCCGCGACGGTCGCGGCCGCATCGCGCTGGCCGTCGATATATTCGCGCACCAGGCGGTTGACGACCTGGCTGTTGATGATCGCGGAGGCCAGGCTCAGCTGACCTTCGTTCACGCCCCAGCGCTGTGCGACGTCGAGACCGCCCACGATCTCCTCGATCATGGCCGCGTCATAAAGGTCGCCGAGCGGCGCCTTGCGGTCCACGCCCACATCGAGCGTCGACCACAGATCGGCGAATGCGGTCGGATCGTTCGCCGTGCCGCGGCGCACCGGGAACTTGCCCTCGGGCGCGATGGCAAGCGTCTGGCCATAGCCTTCGCCCATCGAATACTCGACGAATTCCATCGCCGCGTCGGTCGATGCATCCGCCGTGATCCCGAAATAGCGCACATCGCCCCAGGCGGCGCCTTCGGGGTTCGAGGGGCCGGCAAAGTTGGTGACGAT
>Ga0076929_100772_pt1 | contig 16731 bp, 16 predicted proteins | sample HotLakConUCCSL28_FD_87104 | JGI IMG/M metagenome (GOLD analysis project Ga0076929, IMG submission 87104) | Hypersaline microbial mat communities from Hot Lake, Washington, USA - Hot Lake Consortium UCC-SL28 (version 3) (version 3) | ecosystem: Environmental > Aquatic > Thermal springs > Hot...
CGATTGCGGTCCTGGTGCTGTGCGTTTTGTCGGGCGGCCCCGGCGCACAACTTTATTTTGCATTCACGTGCCGGCGATATACTTTGATGTGTACCATCGCGTTATGCACTTCTCCGCGAGCAGCAGGGAAATCCGCATCCGCAGCGTTTCTGCCACCAACGCCCTGAACGGCGCACGTGTGCCACCTTCTCCCGGGACAACAACACCTGTTAAAAGCACCTAACCTACACCAAGTCTATGTATCAACACATCAAAACCAACCTCGATAAACCGGTTGAGCTTGAACAGCTCTATCGCCGGGATCCCGAAGCCTTCACGCAGGCTTGGTTTTCTGCGGTTTAACGGCGATGTAGCCGTGATGGGGGGACTCCTCATGGCGGCCGGAGGGATTTTCTCCGGGCTCACCATCGCCCTGTTCGAGCTGGTGGATGTGCGGCTTTACGAATACCTCGGCGAGTACTTCTTCCTGTGGATTATTCCCGGTGTGCCGCTGGCGGCCACCTGGCTGGTGCTGGCCAATCCCCGGCTGGTCTCCCTGGTAGCGCCCGTCATTGCCCGCGTGTTCACCCCTGCGGCGCTGGTCATGCTCACCCTGTACCTGGTGGTGATCCTGATCCGGATCGACACCCTGTTTGCCGACCGCGATTTCCTGCTCACCTTCAACCTGGTGTTGCTGGCGGTCATGGCCCTCATTTTGTTCTCCGTTTCTGAGCTCGCCGGCCGCACGTCCGGCAGCGTACGATTTGGCACCCTGGTGTTGCTGGGCCTGTCCATCGTCACCCTGCTCATCAATCTGGTAGCCTTGTGGGCCATTGTAATCCGGATTGCAGAAGGCGGATTCACCCCCAACCGGATGGCGGTCTTCGGCGCCAACGTACTGCTGCTGGTGCACCTGGTGCGCATCGGGATGAGTTTGCTCGAGGCCGTGCGTGGCGGCAGCAACCTCGACGGTGTAGAGCGGCGCATAGCCGGCTACCTGCCCGTGTACATCATCTGGCTGTTCGTGGTCATCTTCGGATTCCCGCTGGTGTTTGGGATGGGGTGAGGGTTTTTAATTCAAGGGGGGGGCTGGAGCCCCTCCACCATTAAAACGTTTATTGGAAGCTGTCGAACAGAAATAACCTGCTGAGATAAAAGCCTGGCTCTGAGTCGAAGAAACCCTGACCGGACTACAGGTACGTTAACCGGGATACGTCGAGGTGAAATCAAAAAAAGCATAGGGAAGCAAAAACATTAATTCCCTACATTACTTTATATCTGCGCCATCACACTGCATTGAACTCAACGGATTGACCCGGATAACAACGCATGAGAGCAAACAAATACCGCCGTTTCTACGCAACAAACCTGCGCATATCCCTCCATATTTGGGTGATATACGCAGGTTTATTGCGTATATAAACAAGTTAGCAGCAAATGTAACAATGAACGGAGAAAATATAAACACAAAAAAGAAAACAAATATGACAATTAAAGAAGAACAAAAGCTCTATGTTTCTGAAGCTATAATAAAGAGACTCTTATTAAGCATTATATTAATAATTGGAATCACTTTTTTATCTTGTAAAAAAGACAATAATAACATAAATGACCCAATTCCAACGGAAATTAAAGCGGGTTATAAGTTTGTCAAAAGCCCATATAATGGACAAGATAGTTTAATGGTTGCAATATGGTATCCAACTCTTGACGAAGAAAGTGAATACAACTATAATACCGCATCTACAGGTTTAATCGTTAAAGGGAAAGTTTCCCATAATGCTTCTGAAATCAATGAAAGTCACCCAGTTATTATTTTCTCCCACGGATTTTCTGGTGGTGGTATTGGCTCTGTTGAAATCTGCGAAGCACTTGCTCGTGCAGGTTTTTATGTTTTTGTACCTGACCATAGCGATGCAGTTATGTCAGTGAGAATTCGAGGACAATCAAACGGTACTTTAGATGAAGCTCTCGATTATCTAAACGATAATCCATTCGGGAATGGAGAAAACTTTGGGTATAGAGTTTCAGAATTGCAATCAGTTATTGAATTCGTCAATTCTTCAAGTTTCAAAGTTGACAAGTCAAAAATAATATTGGGAGGACATTCTATGGGTGGGTGGACTGTAATGAAAGTCAAGGAAGATGGATTTCACCCGACTGCAATGTTCTTTTTTTCGATGGGAGAATTAAACTGGCTTTACAATCAAAACAGATACTTTGAAGCAAGTACTTTTCAAAATATAGATTTTCCAACCGCTTATTTTTATGGGGGAGCAGAATATGGTCAGGCAATATCAGCAGGTTTGGGGAATGTTTATGCAGCCTATTGCTTTACACATTCACCTAGTCCAAGTTATGGTTTGATGGTGAAACAAGGAAATCATTTCACTTATAATTCCGAAGCTGTTGCACCTGGCTCATTTGGCAGCAATGTGCAAATCAAATCCATCAATGATAGACTAATTAATTTCCTTAATAGACACGTTAAAGGTCAAAATGTTGTCGTAACAAATGAACCCGAAGATGTAATAAAATAATATATAGAAGTAAAAATTATGCAAATTGACAAATAGATGAAAAAACATCAGCTGCTAACATCGTATATAAAACATTTGGCAGTCAGTGGGTTATCGAACGTTTCGGCCCGTATCAAAAGTACTTGTAACTTGACAGGAAAGTGCTTCGAAATGCCAAACGTTTCATATACGTAACCGTTGTGTTTAATAGCCGCCAAGAAAAATTAGTGCTATGAATGAGCGACAGAGAAAATAAAAATAAAATGACTGAGACGGATTCCATAGGACAATTCACAGCTGACAAGCAAGCTACTGCTCAAAATCAAACTCGGTGGACATGGACTATTGGGCAATTTCGTGCAGACCGACATCTTTATAGCACAGGAACAATGAGGACTCACCAAGAAGAAAAGATAAAAATCCCCCACTTCGCATTTTTGAAAATTTTTGCAACCACATATTGCACACATTTGCAAAGCCACACAAGCCATCCCGTAACCCAAGCTTTGCAAAAGAGTGCAATTTTGCCACCGCACTGACTTAAGGATTTGGATATATATGTCGAAACATGGAACAATAAGAAGATACACGCTAATAATCGAAAAGATTGGGAGGAATCAATACCCAACATTTGAGATAATAAAGGATTATCTTTTTGAACATGGTTTTGAAGTTTCAACAAGGACAATTCAACGAGACATTGAACAAATCCGATTTGAATTCGGAATCGAAATAAAATATGACCGTCCGCGAAACGGCTATTTCATTGACACTGAAACCAGCATCAATCCTGACAGTTTTCTACGCTTTCTCGAAATAGTCAATACAGCTGAATTGCTGACGGAAAGCCTGAAAGAAAGCAAAGACACGCTAAACTACATTTCCTTTGAATCGCATGGAGACCTGAGAGGAATTGAAAACCTCAAACCGTTACTATTCGCAATTAAAAATCACAGAAAAGTTTCTTTCACGCATGAGAATTTTGATACCGAAAAGCAGCGGAAATACTCCGTAAGACCCTATTTACTCAAAGAGTATCAAAACCGCTGGTATTTGGTTGGGATAATCGGAGGCTTGAAGGAATTTAGAACCTTTGGAATTGACAGAATTTTGAATTTGGAAGTCAAAAAAGAAATCTTCAAACCTGAAACGAAAACTGACCCTATTGAATTATTTAAAAATACAGTTGGTCTATCGTATTCTTACAATGAACTGGAAGAAGTGGTTCTTTCTTTTACTCCACTTCAAGCTAAATATGTGAAATCACTCCCTTTGCATAAATCACAGGAAATTATTGAGGATAACGAAAAGGAAGTTCAAGTAAAGTTGAGAATCATTCCAAACTTTGAATTCAAACAAAAAATATTGATGCTTGGGGAAGCTGTCAAAGTTTTAGAACCCAAGTGGCTTGCGGATGACATCAAGAAAAGTTTAACCATTGCATTAAAGAATTACAAATGAATTTCACTCCGACATACTTTGGCGTAGTGAGACTATAGCTTTGTCAGAAAAATATAATTATGGCAAAGCAAATTCATAAAAGACACAAAGAGATAATGCAAAAACAGGAAATACTGAACAAAGCTAAGGTAATCCTGAAACAGGAGTTTATCGGTATTAACCTTGTAATTGATGAAGTCGTTGATGCCATTAGTTCCTGGTACTTATTTCCTGACTTGCAAGAAAAGCCTGTTGTTATCAACCTGTGGGGGTTAACTGGTGTAGGCAAATCTTCCCTTGTAAATCGACTTGCTCAACTAATAGATTTTGACAAGAAGTACTTTCATTTTGACCTTGGTGAAAATGACACAAGGGATTGGGCAATTAAAAGACAACTTGAGGAGATTTACGAAAATGTAAACGGATATCCAATACTACTGGCTCTTGATGAGTTTCAACATGCCCGAACTCTTGACGAAACTGGTAAGGAAATGGACAAAACAGCTTCTCGAATAATTTGGCAGCTTTTGGATTCCGGTAAATTTCAAATTTCACGATATAGTTATCACCTTGAAGAACTCTATGACCTTATACAAAAACTCCGGTATTTATTGAAAAACGGAGTGCGTGTTTCAAAAGGAAAGGTCATTTCAAAAAAGGAGTACTTCATTGAGCAAATGGATTTAAAAAAGGAATATGAGAAGTATGAGAATTCAGAAACCACACTGGATACGAATAATGTCCTTTTCGTTCCTACATCTTTTTATGAGGGCATCTTCTCATTGGCAAGAGAGCAATTTTCAACCCGTTTTGAAGTTAGGGAAAAGCTTGAAGCCTTAAACGGTTATGAGACGATAAAATACCTACTCGACATTTTTTCTATAGGAAATAGCCCAAAGCCCGTTGACTGCTCAAAAGGTTTGATTTTCGTTCTTGGAAATCTTGATGAGGCATACACTATGAGCAATGATTTTAACCCTGACATCGATGCAGACGAATTTCACGAACAATCCATGAAAATTAATGTGCCAATCATCAAGAAAGCTTTGAAAAGACGGTTTCGAAATGAGCAGATAGCAAGACTTGGGAATATTCATATTATTTACCCTGCTTTCAGTAAAAAGTCATTTCAGATAATTATCGAATTGGAGCTATCTAAAATTACTGAAAAAGTTAGTCGTCATCTGAAAATCAAACTTGAATTTGACCAAACCGTCCTTGATTTAATTTATAGAGAAGGAGTATATCCAACACAAGGGACTCGACCCATTTTTACTACCATTCACCAAATTGTTAATACAAAAATGGGAAGGGTGATTACGGAAATGATATTGAAAAATCTTACCGCATCAAGAATTGTTTTCAGAGCCATAGACAACAGGATAATTGCTGACTACTACGAAAAGGAAGTAAAAATTCATTCACTCTCTATTCAGCAACAACTAAACCTTGAAAACCTAAGAAAGAATAAACAGGATGATATCCAAGCTATCACAGCTGTTCATGAAGCTGGTCACGCAATAATTTCCGCAATTCTCTTGCACACAGTTCCAGAAGTAATTTTTTCTAACTCCGCAGAAGTCGGAACAGGCGGATTTGTTTATACCAAATTCAAATGGAAATACATCTCTCGGAAAGAAATCACAAACCGTCTTGCCTTATTCCTTGGTGGTCTTGCAGCCGAAAAAATCATATTCGGAGAAGAAAACATTACGACCGGAGCAGAAGATGATATTGAGAAAGCCACAGGCTTCATTACTGAAATGCTCAAACAATGCGGAATGGGCAAGCTGCCTGCTGCCTATCATGCAAAAGACCCACAGACAAGAAATTATTTACATGACGAAGGCAGTCAACTATGCAAGGAAGCAGAAATATGGATTTCAAAGGCAATGACTTTAGCGGTGAAAACCTTGAAAGAGCAAGAAGTTCTTTTGCTAAAAATGGCAGATTACCTAAGCGATAATCGTCAGATGAATAAACATCAAGCTACTCAACTGCTTGAAAATTATGCTCACAACTTTGATTTTGATTCGCTAATTGAAAATGGTGATTTGCTGTTTTACCGGCATCATCTCAAAGAGAAAGTTGCTGCAATTGAAGAAAAAACAGAAAGAACACCATCAATGAATTCATATGAATTTTCATTGAATAAAAAATCACCAAAATAAATTATGGAAGCATCAACATCAATCAAGCAAATGTTAGCAGGGAATAAAATTTTTGTTCCAACTTATCAACGTGCCTACTCTTGGGACACAGAATTTGAAAATAGCAAACTGCCCAAACAAGTAAACACTTTTCTATCTGATTTAGAGGCTTACAACCGTAGTACGACAAATTCAAAATACTATTTCGGTCATTTTCTATTTGAGGAACAAGCTGATAATAAGTTTGGTGTGATTGACGGACAACAACGACTTACAACAATAATTATTTTTCTTTCGGCACTTTTCACACGACTTGAACAAATACGACCATTAACGGATGATGAAGAAGTCTTAAAAGAAGACATGATTATAAGGAAATCCGTTTATCGTTTTGCAACTGTTGATTATGATAATCAGCTTTTTAAAGACTATGTGATTGACCAAACTAAAAAAGACAAAAACGGACTTGAAACTGAATCAGCCAAGCGAATTGTAAACGCCTTTAACTTCTTCTTTGACATACTTGAAAATAAAGATGAAGCATACCTTTTGAAAATGCTTGATACCGTTCAAGGTGCTTCTTGTACAACCCATCCGGTAACAGATGAATCAGAAGCTATTCAAATGTTTATTTTCCAAAATAACAGAGGTAAAAAACCTTCTAATTTGGAAATAATCAAAGCTCAATTTATGTTTAATGTTCACCTTTACGGAGGTGAAGATAAAGAATCACTCATTGAAGAAATTAAATCAAGATTTGAAAAAATATACAAATCAATTTCATCAATCGAATACAACATCAACGAAGATGATGTATTGATTTACACTATGAGAGTTCATTTCAACTCACTTTGGGAATCAAACGCGACTGAAAAAATCAACAAACTACTTTCTGAGGAAAATTCAATTTCCTTTATCAAATCCTTTACTTATTCACTTGCTTTAAGTTTTGAGCATTTGACATATTTCTTCGACAAAGACCACAGAGAAAATCTTCAAATTCATTCACTCATATCGCTTGCTGGAATAGGAATCTCAATTCCATTTATTATTAAGGCGTACAAATTTGGTCTTCCAAAAAGTGATGTATCGCAACTTTGTTCAAGTCTTGAATCATTAGTAATAAGGCATAGGCTAATTGGAACAAGAGCTGATATAACTTCAAGAATTAATGACGTTTACCAAAAATTCAAAGAAAGCAACTCAACAATAAAACCTATCATTGACCACATTGAATGGATGAAAAATGTTGATTCCGACTCATGGTGGTGGGCTTATTGGAACAACAGAGAGTTAGAAAGGGCTTTACAAGGTGGTGTTAACCACTCCACAGCAAAGTTTTTACTTTGGAAATATGAAAATCATCTTGAATCACAAGGTAAAAGTGGTTACTCACCGACAAGATTTGATGATATAACAAGTCCAGAGTTGGAACATATTGCACCACAAACAGAAAATCCAGAAAAAGGTTATGACACCTATGATGAAGAATTTATAAACGAACACATTAATAGTCTGGGAAACTATTTACTTCTTTCCAAATCTCATAACTGTTCGGTAGGCAATAAACCATTTGCAGAAAAAAGAGCCAGTTATACTCACTTAGAACAACAAAGGGAGATTCAAGAAATGACAAAGGATAATCAAACTTGGTCAAGAGAATTAATTCAAAAACGAAAGGAGAAAATCATACAATATTTAATGACTACTATATAATTAAAAGAAGGAAATGTATATTCCATGAATAGCAAGCACATTTGCAATTCCCTCTATGCGCCCCACCAGCCAAAAATTGCAAAAAAGCTTGCCACATTGGACAAATTAGAGAAAGAAATTTTCAAAAATGCCCCACGCTCGACTAAAAAGAAAAAAGAATGAAGTGCTTTAAGGAAACATTGGAGAAGGCGGCTACTAAAACACAACATTGTATAAGAGCAATAGCGGGTGAAGAGGTAGAGCAAAGGTCTGTGCATTTAATAAACTTTTGTGGTGGCGGACAGGGAATCACCTTGAATTCCGCTACTGCTCTTATACTTGACCGTTAGGTGCAAGCGTAAAAGACGACCGTGCCAATGAAAATAAGCTACAAATAATCGAAAAATCCGATCCGACAACTTGAAGCAATAAAAAAAGATTTTTGAAAACTGTGATTTTTTGAATGGACTTGCGAATAATTGAATAGACAGGTTTCACTTAAAAAAATCGCAAAATGAAGAACTTAAAAAATTATGCTTTTCTAACCTTCCTTTTTCTTGGAAGTACTTCTGTTTCTGCTCAGAGTATGTTGGATTTGTATTTCGGTGGCAACAAAGACAGCTTGATAATTGAAGCTACCAAACTTATACATACACCTGAGCCGACATTTAACCCCACAGTCCAGCTAACCGACCCTGACCCAGCATTAATTGCAGAAATGGGATTTGAACAGGTTTATAAATCAGAAAATCGATTTTTTGCTGTTCGTGACAATAAAAATATTTTTGCTTATAGGTTTGCCAAACAATCTGAGAATACCATAATTCTTATTCACGGTGTTGGTAGCAATGCTTATATGTACAACAAAACGGCAGGATTACTACAAGAAGCGACCCAAGCGGAAGTTTACGCTATTGATTTAAGGGGACACGGACAATCTGAAGGTAACAGCGGTGATGTTGATTACATTAACCAGTATGTAGATGATTTAGCTGATATTCTAAGAACAATCCGCAAAGAGAAACCCAATGGGATAATTATCATTGCCGGTCATTCAATGGGTGGCGGAGTAGCATTGCGATACGCAATGGCAAAGCAATATGAACAACCTGATGGCTTTTTACTTTTCGCACCACTAATCGGACATAACTCACCTGCCTTACCGCAAATACAAGGCACCGAAAAAATAGATGAAGAGCCATTTATGAAAATTCACATTGAACGGATAATAGGTTTGACTATGCTCAATGAAATTGAAAATCACGATTATGACAGCTTACCTGTATTATTTTTCAATTTACCTGAAGCCGTTCCTTTAAGAAAATATAGCCATCGTGCCAATAAAAGTATGACTCCTGATGATTATGTGGCAGGGCTGAAAGCAGTTGATAAACCGTTACTTGTATTAATGGGCAGCGAAGACGAAGCTTTTTCGCCAGAAGCAACCAAAGAAGCCATTTTGACAAACAGTAATGGAGCGTTTCAGATGATTGACAAGGCTTCGCATAATGGTGTAAGACATAACGCACAATCTTTTATTTTTATCAAAGATTGGTTTTCGAAATTGTAATGAAGAAACAAGAGCAACAACATATTTTTGAAAGTATTATTGAACAACACAAAGGTATTTTGTTCAAGGTTGCCCGCACGTACTGCCCTGACGAAGAAGACCGACAAGACCTAATACAGGAAATGATGATTCAGATTTGGCAGTCTGTTCACAAATACAATGACCAGTATAAAATTTCAACTTGGCTGTATCGTATTTCACTAAATGTTGCTATCTCATTTTATCGAAAAAATTCAACAAGAACAAAGAAATTTACCGATTTGAATGAGCAAATGATTGAAATCCCAGCTGAAGAAAAATCGGAAAACGAAACACAGTTAAATTTATTAGAGCAATTAATTAGCGAACTAAAAGAAATAGACAAAGCATTGATGATTTTGTATTTGGAAGACAAAAGTCATATTGAAATTGCTGAAATATTGGGAATGTCAGTAAGCAATGTAGGAACCAAAGTAGGTCGCATCAAAGAGAAATTAAAGACACGATTCTCACAATTAAAATCTTAAAGCAATGGACGAACTAGAAATAAAAAAACTTTGGCAATCTACCAATGATAAATTGGAAAAGAGCTTTGTAATTGACAAGAAAAACACCGAAGAGATAACCCATATGAAGGTTTTTAGCCTTTTAAGTTCAATGAAACCAATTAAATTTTTCGCTCTATTGGTTGGTATTTTATGGGTTGGTATTGGTGGAATTGCTTTGAGTTCAATTTATTTAAACTCATTTAATGAAGCGAATAAGTTCTTTCTTTTTTCGGCTTCAATACAGGTAGGGCTGACCGCCATTTCATTATATATTTACCTTTATCAGCTTATCACTATCTACCAAATAGATATAACAGAGCCGATTATTAGGACACAAGAGAAATTGTCAAGCCTAAAAATATCAACGCTTTTGGTAACTCGTCTTCTCTTTCTTCAACTTCCTGTTTGGACAACTTTCTGGTGGAACGAAACTATGCTAACAGATTGGGGTATTTTGCAATGGATAATGACTTTGTTTTTTACACTTTCATTTACTGTAATTGCTATTTGGCTATTCTTCAACATTAAATATGAGAACAGAAATAAGAAATGGTTTCAACTTATTTTTAGTGGAAAAGAATGGACACCATTAATGAAATCTATGGAACTGTTAGAGCAGGTGGAAGAATATAAAGACCAGAACGCCAGCACCTAACAGGGCAGAATCACATTTGAAGTGCCCGATTTTCATTTAGGGGTCATCGGTTAATTTTTCAATGTTGGATTCACCGAAAAATACTTCTTTGGGGGTTAAATAGCCAAGTTTTTTGCGGGGTCTGTTGTTACGTGTTTCACAAATTTGTCTGAGTTCTTTAGGTTGAACGAAGCGCAGGTCTCGTTTCTTGGGCAGATACTGCCTGACCAGCTTATTAAGCTGCTCGATGCGTGCCGATTCGTTGGTTTGATACGGATAACAGAACCAGACATCTGTTTTAAGATAGCGTGCGGTCTGCTGGTGATATGCAAACTCCGGACCATTGTCATTGGTCATAGAGTACATGCGATCACGGACGTCTTTAAGTAGTTTTCTGGTACCAATATGGGTGTTATGAGGTGTTTTACGGTGAATTTGTGCTAACCAGCAATAGCTCGACTTCCGGTCCACAATGCTCAGAATGGCCCCTTTTTTTGCAGGTCCTACGATGGTGTCACGTTCCAAATTACCGATTCACTCCAGTTTATCTACACAATCGGGACGCTGGTCAATAAACCGGCGGTTTTAATAATACTACGCAAGGTTTTGGTAGTGTTACGTTTTTTTGGCCTTCTTTCTTCCCGTTCTCAGGTAGGTGTACAAACGGCCACCATCGGCAGCATTCTGATAAATATGGCGGTACACGGTCATGTGACTTATGTTCATGTGGTTTCCGTACTCCAGGCACAGTCTTGGACCGATTCTGGCAGGTTCAAGTCCTGTTTTTTTGAGCAATTGAATGCATATATCGTATAATTCGGCTTTAAAACGATACGGAGTGCGCTTTTGGGATCGCTTGTGTTGGTATCGCTTCTGGGCCCATTCGGGATTGTAGGCGCCTATACCCCCACCGCGTTGCAGCTCACGCCGGATGGTTGTGGGGTCTCGTTTGAGCTCTGTGGCAATACGTTGCGGATTCATATGGGATTGAATACATGCGCGGATGTGGTATCTTTCCCACAACGTGAGATGATTGTATGTCTTCATATGCTCGACTCTTTGGTAGGAGAAAAGTCAGAAGCTACAAAACTTCATGTTTATCTGGGGGGCTAGCCCCCCAGATACTTTTTTCTCCCAGAATCGGGCACTTCAAATGTTAATTAGCCCAGGTACGCTACCCGGGATACGTCGAGGTGAAATCAAAAAAAGCATAGGGAATTAAAAACATTAATTCCCTACATTGCTTTATATCTGCGCCATCACACTGCATTGAACTCAACGGATTGACCCGGATAACAACGCATGAGAGCAAACAAATACCGCCGTTTCTACGCAACAAACCTGCGCATATCCCTCCATATTTGGGTGATATACGCAGGTTTATTGCGCATATAAACAAGTTGTGCATAATGTTAAAAAAAGAACGATAACATAAAAAATGACAAATTTAGAAAAGTTTAAATCTGACTTAGAAAAGCTAAAAAAGGAAGGGCAAATACTTCTTACAGCAATGCAATACGAATGTTATCCAGATGAGTTCGAAAAACAAGTAAAACCAAAACTGAAAAAAGAATACGATAAATATATTGAGAAAATAAAGCCTTTTAAAGAAGGATATCAAAATTGGTACTCTGAATCTCTTGTATTATTAAGACAATTATTACCTGACAGAGTCAATGATTTTATTAAGCTATATGAAAAACCGAAAACAAGAAAAACAATAGAGTACGGTAATTATGTTTTAGAAGACTATTTACAAACTTTAACCGTTACAACCTCATTTGGAGATAGAAAAGTCGGACCAGAAGCAGCAGTTAGCCAATTCGAACAACAGTTGTATATTCTTAAATCGGTCGAAAAAAGATTTGAAAGTTCACTATTTGACATTAAGCAATTAACTCAAGCTGATATTTTCGACTCTGAAATAGATGCTGCAAAAGAATTAAATAAAAAAGGGTTTACTCGCGGTGCAGGTGCAATTGCAGGAGTCGTTTTGGAAAAACATTTAGGGCAAGTTTGCGAAAATCATAAAGTTAAAATCCTTAAGAAGAATCCTTCAATTTCTGATTTTAATGATAAACTAAAAACAGCAGAAATTTACGAGACGTCTGTATGGAGAAAAATTCAACATCTTGGAGACATAAGAAACCTGTGCGATCACAACAAAAAGAAAGAACCGACTATCGAAGAAGTTGATGATTTATTAAATGGAGTAGATAAAATAATTAAGACAGTATATTAAAAAACACTATGCACAACATCGGCTATTGCAAATGCGGGCTAAATGGCTAAAATGATGGCAATTACACAAAATAAAATAACAGCTAATCGGACAAATAAGTGCCTTGAAATCCCGCACTTGCCATAGCCGAGAACCGTTGGGCGTCATTTTAAAAAGACCGTACATCAATGACAATTACAGAAATCTTAAAATATTTGAAGAAAGAACAAGTAAACAGAAAACTACTTGAGTACGGACTTTTTTCAGAAAAGCTGACACCAATATTTCAAAGTCAGGACTTTGGGAAGTGGATAAAAAAAGCCAAACCCAAATTGTATTCTGACCGTTCCTTTTCGACAGTTTCATACAGACTGACAAGAAACAATAACGCACCCAGAATTATAGATATTCCTCACCCAATTTCGTACTACAGACTTTGTGAACACATAAGGATTAATTGGAAAGAAATCATTAGTAAGATTGGAGAGATTGACGACTATGCAGAAACTAGTATGGTTATTCCAAAACCGAACAACTTAAACCATAGGCTTGTGTCAATGAAATCTTACGACAAAAAGGATGACGAGAAGTTTTTAATATTAGACAAGTCATTTGGTAAAAAATATTTGGTACAAATAGACATTGCTAATTGCTACCCAAGCATTTACTCACATTCAGTTCCTTGGGCTCTTGTTGGACATCAAGAAGCTAAGGACAATATGACTGATAGAACTAAATGGTATAACCAACTTGATTTTGCTATTCGTTCAATGCAAAGAAACGAAACTATTGGATTGCCAATTGGCCCCGACACTTCAAGTTTACTTTCTGAGCTTATTTTAACTCGTGTTGACAAGGAACTTGAAAATTATGATTATTTACGTTTTATAGACGATTACAGGTGTTATTGCAAATCTCAAGAAGAAGCAGACGAATTTATAAGACGAGCAAGTAGGGAGTTGGAGAAATATCATTTAAGGCTTAATACCAAAAAAACCAAAATCACTGAATTGCCTATTCCAATTGATGAAGATTGGGTTAGACAACTTCGACAATATTCATCAAAATTTTTAAGAAAATCGAAATACAAGGAAAAGGATATAAATACAATCAGTGAATTTATTGACCTTTCAATTAAACTCACAAAAGAATTTCCAGGAGACTCACCTATTAGATATGCTGTTAAAATTATATCAGGTAAAGAGTTTACTGACGATAGGATTTTCGGATTTGTAATTATGTCATTATCACGTTTATGTTTTATATATCCATATTTTATTGACTTGTTTGACAATCTTCTTCAACGAAATGAAAAGCACATTTCAAAGGACATTTTAGAAATTATCGAAGATGAAATAAACAGCTTAACAAAAGAACACATTAAGTACTCTCGCTCAGACGTTGCTCTTTGGGGATTACATTTAGCAATTAAGTATAAATTCAAGATTGACGATTTTGAAACTTATTCTGACCAACTTCTTTCTGACAGAGATGCTCTTCCTTCACTTCTTTGTTTCTTTTACGCAAAGTCAAACAAACTGAAAACGATAAAAAAGTATTTTGAATTTATTGAGACAATAAAGAAAGAAAAGTTGGAAGATGAATGGTGGATTTACATTTATGAACTTTATTATGAAAAAAACGGACGACCAGAATTTAAAACAATACAATACAAAGACTTTTACGAGCTAATGCGAAAAGCAAACGTAACATTCAGACAATGAAAGAAAAACGAACGCCCAACATCACCTATACGCAAGCAGGGGTTTCGTGCTTCGTAGGACAGGAAAGTGGTAAATTTAAAGTTCAGTTCTTCGTAGGAAGTTCAGTGGTTAAAATCCCTGCCTGCGTATAGCTGAGAAACGTTGTGGGTAATTCTAGAAAAACAGATTTGGAAAATATTACGACCTATTTACTTTTAATAATATTCCTTACCCTGAGTTGTAATAAGGACGAAATCAGTCCTGAAATTGAAAAAGGACTTTTAAAAAACCAAGTAATAGCTATTGGAGGAGTTGACAGGAACTATCATCTATATGTTCCAAACAATCCTTTGAATGCTCCTGTAGTTTTCTTATTCCACGGCAATGGGGGCAGCTATGACGATATGTTGGGCTTAACAGGCGTTAAAGCGCCTTACAAAGTATGGCTGGACATTGCAAATCAAGAAGATTTAATCATTGTTGTACCAAACGGGACACTTAGCTCACTAAATACAAGAGGGTGGAACGATTGCAGAAATGATGCTCCAAGAACTCCGACTGTCAATGATGTGGATTTTACAGTGGTTTTACTTGACCTTATAAAAGAAAAATATAATTCAAATGACGCAAAAGTATTTGCAGTTGGGTCTTCAAATGGTGGACACTTTGCCAATCGTTTGGCACAAGAAATTCCACATAGAATAACAGCATTTGCATCTATTGTAGCATCTAATGCCGCAAATTCAGAATGCAGTGATGCAACAACTAACGTTTCAGCACTCTTTATGAACGGAACAGATGACCCAATCCTGCCTTATATTGGTGGTAGCACAGAAAACGGTGAAGTTATTTCAACTGAAAGCACAGTATCCTATTGGGTAACTAGAAACGGAACCGATACAACACCAGTAATCACAAATTTTCCAGACATCAATGCAAATGATGGCTCCACAATCACAAGATATTTGTATAAAAATGGCGGAAATGGTACAGAGGTTGTTCTCTTTAAAGTTAATAATGGGGGACATACTGAGCCGAGTATATCTGAACGTTATAGTTCAATTTGGTTATCGATAGTTGGCAATCAAAATGGTGACATAGAAATGGCAAATGAAGTTTGGGATTTCTTTAAGACCAAAACGAGATAGAAGTACAGCACACAACAGCGTGTATAAGAAATAGCGGGTTCAGTGTTAAATCAAAGGTCAGTGCTTTCAAAAAAAATCAGTGCAAAACTGAAAGTGAAGTGCTTATAAATCCGCTACTTCTCATACACGCAAAACGTCGGCAGTAATGGTAGAAATCCGTGCAGCATAGATAAATATTGACGTAAAAATGTAAATTTTTAGCATACAAAAAAATAATGGATAATCGCTTTACGGACATAATTCAGCTCATTAAACAATCTCAGGCTAATGCCATAAAAGCCGTAAACAATGAACTGATAAACCTCTATTGGAATGTCGGAGAATATATCAGCAAGAAAATTGAAAAATCAGAATGGGGCGACTCAGTAGTAACAGAATTAGCCAATTTTATACAGACACAAGAACCCGAATTAAAAGGCTTCTCCGACAAAAACATATGGAGAATGAAGCAGTTTTACGAAACTTACAAGGACTTTCCAAAACTCTCAACAGTGTTGAGAGAAATTAGTTGGTCTCATAATTTGGCAATATTTTCAAGGTGCAAGACTGTTGAAGAAAGAGAGTTGGCGGTCTCAAGTTTTTAATGCAACAAGTTGCGTGATTCGTTGCTTTGGGAGTGTCAAAGTCTAAAATTGCTCTGGGTCGTTCATTGAGACGGTCTTGTATTTCTTGAACGAGCCAATCAGGAACGGTTCTAAAGTTTGTCCCTTTCGGGAAATATTGCCTGAGCAATCCGTTCGTATTCTCATTGGTACCACGTTGCCAGGGGCTATAAGGATCACAAAAATATACCTTTGTTTTGCTCAAGCCAGTAATGGTACTATGACTACTCATTTCACTGCCATGATCGTAGGCCACCGATTTTCGAAGGTGTTCGGGGAAGGTATTCAATTTGTTGGCAAAACGTACCGTTACGTAATCACTGTCTTTGAAGTCCAGCGGGACCAGCACCGTATAGCGTGTGGTTTGCTCAACCAGGGTACCAAGAGCGCTGCTGTTGCGTGAACCCATCATTAAATCACCTTCCCAATGGCAGGAACCAATCTACTCTCAATCTCCGGATCGCGGTCATGGATGCTGACCATGTCCACAAATCGCTCTTTTTTGGCCGTTGTAGCGGGTCTTTGTTCACGTTTAGGTTTGGC
>Ga0076929_100775_pt1 | contig 16377 bp, 15 predicted proteins | sample HotLakConUCCSL28_FD_87104 | JGI IMG/M metagenome (GOLD analysis project Ga0076929, IMG submission 87104) | Hypersaline microbial mat communities from Hot Lake, Washington, USA - Hot Lake Consortium UCC-SL28 (version 3) (version 3) | ecosystem: Environmental > Aquatic > Thermal springs > Hot...
CCGCTGGAGAACATCAACTCGCTGGTCGCCGCCGGCGGGCCGCGGCTCCTCGCGCGGGCTCGCGAGCTCGTGGTCACGAACGGCTACGCAGCGAACGCCTGCGAGGCCTTCGCGGCCAACCTCGTCGGCGATGGGATCAAGCCGTCGTCGCTCATCGCCGATCCGGATCTTCGCGACCAGGTCCAGCGGCTGTGGCTTACCTGGACCGACGAGGCGGACGCCGACGGCCTGACCGACTTCTACGGCCTGCAGGCGATGGTCGCCCGCGAGATGTTCGTGGCGGGTGAATGCTTCGTGCGCATCCGCCCGAGGCGGCTCGAGGACGGCCTCACCGTGCCGCTCCAGCTGCAGCTTCTCCAGTCGGAGATGCTCCCCTTCGAGAAGACGGAGGAGATCGGCGGCGGGCGGCGTATCCGATGCGGGATCGAGTTCGACGCCATCGGCCGGCGGATCGCCTACCACTTTCGCCGTCGGCATCCCGGCGACAGCACCGACCGCGGCGCGCCGATCCCGGAGACGGTGCGGGTCCCCGCGAGCGAGGTGCTGCACGTCTACCGCCCCATCGACGCGGGGCAGATCCGGGGCCTGCCGCACGTGGCGCCCGCCATGGTCCGGCTGTTCCTGCTCGACCAGTACGACGACGCCGAGCTCGACCGGAAGAAGACGGCGGCGATGTTCGCCGGTTTCATCACGAAGACCGCGCCCGAGGAGGCGCTCCTCGGCGAGGTGGCGGCCGAGGACGGCACCGCGACCGCGAGCCTGGAGCCCGGGACGATGCAGGTCCTCCTGCCCGGCGAGGATGTAAAATTCTCGTCGCCGGCGGATGTGGGCGGCGGGTTCGAGGCGTTCCAGTATCGCACGCTGCTCGCGGTCTCGGCGTCGCTCGGCTTGCCGTATCACCTCGTCACCGGCGACGTCCGCCAGGCGAACTACTCCAGCCTCAGGGCCGAGCTCGTCGAGTTCCGCCGGCGGGTCGAGCAGCTGCAGCACGGCGTTCTGGCCTTCCAGCTGTGCCGGCCGGTGTGGCGGCGCTGGCTCGACGCCGCGGTCCTCGCCGGCGCGCTGGAGGCGGATCCGGCGGCGCTGCGGCCAGTACATTGGATCCCGCCGCGGTGGGACTGGGTCGATCCGCTGAAGGACATCCAGGCGCAGGTGCTCGCCATCGAGTCGGGGCTGCTCTCGCGCCGCAAGGCGGTGGAAGCGACCGGCTACGACATCGAGGAGATCGACCGGGAGAACGCGGCCGACGCCGCCCGCGCCGCCGACCTCGGCCTCACCTACCGCATGAGCCCCGGCGAGACGCAGGGGGCTCGGGCAACGCCCCAACAGGCTCCCGACGCAGAACAGGAGTGACCGCATGCGGTCCTGGTACACGATCCGCTCCCTCGCCGAGGGCGCGGAAGTGGCGATCTATGACGAGATCGGCGCCTTCGGCGTCTCGGCGAAGGCCTTCCTCGCCGAGATCGGGGCGGTCCCGGACGAAGTCCCGATCACGCTGCGCATCAACAGCCCCGGCGGCTCGGTGTTCGACGCGGTGGCGATCCACAACGCGCTGACGCGGCACCCGGCCGGCGTCACGGCGTGGATCGACGGGATCGCGGCGTCGGCGGCCTCGTACGTGGCGATGGCCGCCGGCGAGGTGGTGATGCCGCAGAACGCGTTCCTGATGATCCATGACCCGGCGGGCGTGGTGCTCGGCACGGCCGAGGACATGCGCGCGATGGCCGAGGCGCTCGACAAGATCAAGACGAGCCTCGTCGCGGGCTACGCGGCGAAGTCCGGCCGGCCCGACGCCGAGATCGCCGAGCTCATGCGCAAGGAGACGTGGCTCGACGCCGAAGAGGCGGTCGCGCTCGGCCTTGCGGACCGGCTCGCCGAGCCCGTGAGGATCGCTGCGCGTTTCGACATCGGCAGGTTCCGCAACGCCCCGCCCGAACTCGTCGAGGCGGTCGAGCCGGAGGCGCCGGCCGCCGATGCCGGATGCGACGAGCAGGGAGCCGTCGAGGAGGCCGATCACGCTGACGTCGGAGGCGACGAGGACAGCGCCGCTGAGGATGACCGCGAGTTCGCGGCCGACGATGACGACTCGACCACGGGCGCGCCCGCCATCGCCGATCCGCCGGACCCGCCCGCGCGCCCCTCCGCCGACCGCATCCGCGCCGACGCGATGGCACACGCCCGCGCGGTCGTCGACCTGTGCGCGCTCGCGGGCCTGCCGCAGATGGCGGGCCGCTTCCTCGCCGAGAACGCGGCCATCGAGGAGGTGCGCGCCGCACTCCTCGCCGCCCGCGCCGAGGCCGCCCCCGAGATCGACCCGCGCCACGCCCAGCCTGGCCGAGCCTCCGGCGCGAAGCCGTGGGGCGAGGTGATCGACCAGACCTTCAGACCCAAGGGATAGACCATGACCGTTCTCACCGAAGGCCGCCACGCCGGCGGCTTTCTCGTCTGGGAGGCGTTCCGCGACTATTGCCGCGAGGTGATCACCGTCGCCGCCGGCACGCTCGAGCCCGGCACCGTGCTCGGCAAGATCACCGCGTCGGGCAAGTACGCCGCCCACGATCCCGGCGCCTCGGACGGCACGCAGACCGCGGTCGCCGTCCTCTGGGGCCACGCCGACGCCAGCGCCGGCGACGCGGTGGGCGTCGCGCTCGTGCGCGGGCCCGCGATCGTGAACCGCCACGACCTCGTGTTCGCCGGCACCCCGACCCCCGCCCAGATCGCCGCCGCGCACACGGCGCTCGGCACCGCCGGCATCATCGTCCGCTGAGGAGCGCGCCCGATGGCGACCATGGACATCTTCGAAGGCGACGCCTTCTCCATCATCGAGCTCACCCGCGCGCTCGAGACGATCCCCTACAAGCCCGCGACGCTGTCGGGCGCCGGCCTCTTCGCCGACCGCGGCGTGCGCGCCCGCACGGTCGTCATCGAGAGTCGTGAGGGCACGCTCTCGCTGATCCCGTTCTCGGAGCGCGGGTCGGCGTACGAGCAGCAGATCCCCGAGCGGCGCGAGGTGCGCGCGTTCGTCTGCCGCCAGTTCAAGAAGCAGGACGTGATCTGGGCGTCGGAGATCCAGGGCATCCGCGCCTTCGGCTCGGCGAGATTTCCGGCACCCACTACTCCGGCGGCACCGCCCTCTGGCTGCAGACCCTCGCGCCCCTCGCCGTCGGAGACACCGTGGAGCTGCAGGCCTACTTCCGCGCCGCCGACGGATACGTCGCCGCCGAGCACACGACCTTCTGGGGCGCGAAGGTCGGCTGATCCTTCCCATCCGTGAGGAGTTTGCCATGACGCCGCGCCGCAGCGCGAGCGATCACATCCACCTGCCGAAGAGGTGGTCCCCGAAATCCGGCGAGCTATGGCGGAAAGTGGGTGACGCGGGGCTGAGGAAGGAGGCGTATCGAGGCGGGTGCCGAGCCTGCCAGAACCTCATGAGGAGCGATACGCCAATGACGAGAGAGTGCAAGGTCCTGCCGTTCCAGCACCCCGAGGAGCTTGACGATCCTCTGACGTCGGTGCTGCGGGAGGGCGCCCGGCGCCTGCTGGCCCAGGCGGTGGAGGCGAAGGCCGATGCCCTCCTGGACGCGATGGGGGAGGAACGTCTCCCTGATGGCCGGGCCCGGGTCGTCCAGCACGGCCACGGGCCGGAGCGGACCATCCAGACCGGCATCGGGCCGGTCCCGGTGAAGCAGGTGAAGCTGCGCGATCGCGGTTTCGCAGACGCGGCGACCGGCGGCGGGCGGACCGCTTGGTGAGGCCCCACATCCCTCGCTGGAAGGCGTGGCTGTGCAGGTTGACCATCCCGGGAAGCAAGCGGCCGGGAAGATGGACTGCGCCTGGAGGCGCCGCGGCGACGCCGGTATCCACCCGGGGACGGTGCCGTCCTCCGCCGCCTCGCGGAGCACGCCCCCGGCGACGCCGTCCGAGAGGAGCGCGGCAGCGGCGTGAAACCGTCTCGAGCAGCCGGAGCGCGCGGCAGCTTCCGTCACCGCGGCAGGGTGGCTGCGGCGGTGGCTGCGGTGACGCCGGCGCCGGGCGACGTCGCGGGCTGTGCCGGCGAAGGCTCTGCAACGACCCGCGGAAGCGCGTCGACCTCGAGGTGGCAGGCGATGGCGTGGCTCTTCGAGCGCGCTCGGACGGGCGGCGGAACGCGGTCGCACGTGCCCTCGATGCGGACGGGGCAGCGGGGGAAGAACGGGCAGCCACACCCGTCCGCCGCGCCGGGCCCCGCGTCGCGCAGGAGCCGCGAGCGATGCGGCACCGCCGTCCCGTCCACCTTCGGTGCAGAGGCGAGAAGGGCAAGAGTATAGGGGTGGAAGGGGGGCGAGAGCACCTGTTCGGCACTGCCGGTCTCAACGAAGCGGCCGCGGTACATGACGGCGATGCGGTCGGAAAGCTGTGCGACGACCGCGAGGTCATGGGAAATGAAGAGGTAGGCGAGGCCGAGCTCGTCGCGAAGGTCCGCGAGGAGGTTGACGATCGCCGCCTGTACCGAGACGTCGAGCGCCGAGACGGGCTCGTCGCAAACGACGAAGCGCGGCCCGGTGGCGAGCGCGCGGGCGATCGCGACACGCTGCTTCTCGCCCCCCGAGAGCTGGTGCGGGTAGCGCGATGCGTAGGAGCGAGGCAGGCGAACCATCTCGAGGATGTCCCCCACGCGCTCCGCTCGCTCGGCGGGCGGGACGATGCCGAAGAGGGCGAGCGGGCGGCGGATCGCCTCCCCCACGGTCCGACGCGGGTTGAGCGAGGAGTCGGCGTTCTGGAAGACTATCTGCGCCTCCTTCCGGAACTTGCGCAGATATCGCTGGGGGGTCGTGCCGACGGGATAGCCGTCGAACTCCAGGGTGCCCGCGTCGTGGTCCTCGAGGCGCAGGACGAGGCGGCCGAGCGTCGACTTGCCGGACCCCGATTCGCCGACGAGGCCCACCACCTCACCGGGGCGGATCACGAGGTCTACCCCGTCCACCGCGCGCACGGCCGGCGGCTTCCACGAGACCTTCGGCGGGAAGCCGAGCTTCAGCGAGAGTCCCGCCAGCGGGCCACCTACGCGGAAGCGCTTGCCGAGGCCGACGACGTTCACGAGCGCGTCACCGAATCCCTTCTTGCTGAAGTCGCGGCCTAGGCGGGCCTGGCTCGGCCATGGCGTGCCTGCGATTTCTCCGGCCCGTCCGCAACGGACGGCGCGTCGGCCGCTCTCATGGAGGGCCTGGGGCGCCTCGCACGCATCGGCGGCAAACGGGCATCGGGCGCGGAAGATGCAGCCGGCCGGCGGCGCCGCAAGGTCGGGGAGCTCGCCGGCGATGGTCGAAAGCCGCTTCAGCCGCTGCGGGGCGGCAAGGCGTGGGAGGGAGGCGAGGAGGCCGCGGGTGTACGGATGTGCGGGCGCGTCGAAGAGGGCGGAGGTGTCGGCCCGCTCAAGGAGGCGGCCAGCATAGAGGACGTTCACCTCGTCGCAAACGCGCCGCACCACGCCGAGGTTGTGGCTGATGAAGAGGTAGCCGAGGTTCTTCTCGACCCTGAGGCGCTCTAGGAGGTCGATGATCTGCGCCTCGATAGTGACGTCGAGCGCCGTCGTCGGCTCGTCGAGGATGACGAGATCCGGCTCGCAGGCGAGCGCTGCCGCGATGAGGGCGCGCTGCTTCATGCCGCCGCTCAGCTGATGCGGAAACGCGTTCGCCACCTCACGTGGGCGGGCAAAGCCCATCTCGGCGAGGACGGCGAGGGTGCGCTCGCGGCACTTTGCGGCGCCGAGGCCGAGGTGCACGGCCATGGGCTCCGCGATCTGCTCGCCGACCCGGAGCGCGGGATTGAGGGACGTGAACGGGTCCTGGAACACCGAGCCGATCCGCCGGCCGAGCAGGCTGCGCCGGCCAGCGGGCGAGTGGCTGGCGAGATCCTCCCCGGCGAAGACGATGCGCCCGGCGGGGACGGTGGCGCCGGGTCCGAGGAGGTCGAGGACGGCGGCGGCGACGGTGCTCTTGCCCGACCCGCTCTCGCCAACGAGCCCGACCGCGCGGCCTGGCCCGATCGCGAGGGAGAGGTCATCGACGGCGGTGATCGGCCCGCGCAGCGTATCGTAGGTGACGGTGAGGTTCTCGATGGAGAGGAGCGGCGCCGTCATCAATGCCTCCGTCCTGCGAAGTGAGGGTCGAGGTATTCCCGCAGGCCGTCGCCGACCATGTTCACGGCGACGACGGTGATGCACATGGCGAGCCCCGGCGCGAGCACGATCCACGGCGCGCGCTCTATGAACCCGCGGGCCTGCGCGATCATCAGGCCCCAGTCCGCCGCGGGAGGCTGGACGCCGAAGCCGAGAAAGCTGAGGACCGCCGCAAGGAGGATTGCGAAGGTGATGCGAAGCGAGCCTTCCACGATGATCGGCGGCCAGGCGTTGGGCAGGATCTCGCGCAAGAGGATGTACGCCGCGCCCTCCCCCCTCGCGCGCGCGGCGACGACGAAGTCCTCCTGCGCGATCTCGAGGCAGACGCTGCGGGTGAGGCGCGCGATGGGCGGGACGAACAGGAATCCGACGGCGAGCGAGGTCTTCCAGAGGCTCGGCTCTGTGAGCGTGATGATGAGGAGGACGAGCATGATCGGCGGGAACGCCATCATGATGTCGAGTATGCGCATGGTCGCTTCGTCCACGGCGCCGCGCATGTAGCCGGCGAGGAGCCCGAGGGGCACGCCGATCGCGAGGCTGACGAGGGTCGCGAGGACGCCCATGAAGAGGGAGAGCTGCGCTCCGTGCAGGGTGCGGCTGAAAACGTCGCGCCCGTATTCGTCCGTCCCCGCGACGTAGGTAAGAGTGGGCGGGGAGAAGCGGTCGCGGATGTGCATCTGGTCGTAGGGGAACGGCGATATCAGCGGGGCGAGCGCCGCCGCCATGACGATCACCGCGAGCATCCCGCCGCCGACGAGGAGCGGGCGCGGGATCCGCCGGCGGCGGTTGCGCGGCGCGGGTGGGACCGCCGCCGCGGCCAGGGCCTCAGCCGACGCTTTTTCCATACCGGATCCTCGGGTTGAGATACGCATAGAGTAGATCAGCGACGAGATTCGCGAGCGCATAGACGGCCGTGACCACGAGGATGACGGCCATGATGGTCGGAATGTCCTGCCGCTGGATCGCGAAGATTAGGAGCCGGCCGACGCCGGGGTAGGCGAACACTGTCTCGATGACGACGATGGATCCGATGAGCCAGCCGAAGTCCTGCGCGAGGACTGTGATGCTCGGCAGTAGTCCGTTGCGCAGCGCGTGCCGGCGCAGGACGCGCCGCTCAGGGAGGCCGCGGGCGCGGGCGGCGCGCACGTAGTTCGAGGACAGCGTCTGCAGCATGCTGGAGCGCGTCAGGCGGCTCACATGCGCGATCAGCGTCAGCGTCAGCGTGATGACGGGGAGGATGAGGTGGGAGAGGAACGCCCACAGCCCCTCATCGATGGAGGCGTAGCCGACGGTGGGCAGGAGCTCAAGCCAGCTCGCGAAGACGAGGATGAGGACGATGCCCCAGAAGAACTCCGGGATCGAGATGCCGAGATAGGTGAAGATGGAGATCGCGTTGTCCGCCGGACGGCCGTGATGGACCGCGGCGACGACGCCGAGGAAGATACCGATCATCGCGACGAAGAAGAGCGCGGCGAGGGCGAGGATCGTGGATTTCGCGAGCGCGTCCCAAAGCACCGGGGCGACCGGGCGCTCCATCACCATCGACTGACCGAGATCACCGGACAGGAAGGCCGAGGCCCAACGCCAGTACTGGACGAGGAAGGGATCGTCGAGACCCATCGACTCCTCGAGAGCGGCGAGCTGGTCCGGCGTCGAGTACTGTCCAAGGATGATGGCTGCGGTGTTGCCGGGAAGGGCGTAGATGGCGGCGAACACGATGAAGGACATCGCCGCGAGGATGAAGAGGACGAACAGCAGCCGCTGCCCGATGTAGGTGATCATCGCGTCCCTCTCCGGTGCTGGCGGGGCGGTTTGCTGCGGGGAGGGCGGCGCATCTCCTGCGCCGCCCTCCGGGCGGGGTCAGTCCGCGAGGGAGACCGTACGCAGGTCGAACCACATCAGCGGCGACGAGGTGAAGTTCTGGACGCGGTTATGCACCCCGTTCGCGAAATCGAGATGGTAGACGACCACACCGGGAACCTCATCAACAAGTATATCCTGGACCTGCCTGTAAAGGGACTGCAGCTTTTCGCCGTCGTCCGTCGTGCGCGCCTCGTCAAGAATGCTGTCCATCTCCGCGTTCGAAAAGTGCCACAGGTTCCGGTTCCACGATCCGCTGCTGTGGAACCACGGATAGAGCATCGTATCCATGGTGGTGCGACCGAAGAAGTTGGTGGTAAACAGCGCGACTTTGCCCTCGTATTCGGAGAAGAAGCGATCGCTCGGCACGGGCTGAATGTTAATGGTGACGCCCGCCTGCCGCGCGAAGTCGCGGAACGCGACGGCGAGCCGCTCCATGGCGGTGTTCTCGGCGGGAATGTGGATCGTCTCCTCGAAGCCGTCCGGATAGCCGGCCTCGGCGAGCAGGGCCTTCGCCTTCTCGATGTCGACGGTGCCGATGGGGATGTCGGCGTTGAAGAAGGGCGAGGTTGGCGGGATCGGCGAGTGTGTCGGGGTGGCGGCGCCGAACATGGCGATCTCGGCGATCATCGGCTTATCGACGATGTGGTACATCGCCTGGCGCACTCGCTTGTCGGAGAACGGCTCCTGCCCGTTGTGCATGATGATGCCATGCCACGAGCCGGTCGCGACGCTGTCGACCCGCGCTACGCGGCTGCTCGCGAGCTTCTCCTGCTCCTCCGGCGGGATGTCGTAGACGATGTCGACCTCGCCGGCCTCGAGCGCCGCCGTTGCGGTGGCAAACTCGGGGATGATGCGCATCACCACGCGGTCGAGCTTCGGCTGGCCCTCGACGAAGTAGTCGGGATAGGCGTCGAGGACTAGGCGGTCGCCCGGAAGGTATTCCACGAACCTGAAGGCACCCGTCCCGATCGGTGCGGTCGAAAGTGTGTCGACGGCGTCGTGCGGGACGATGCGCGCCTGGTAGCCGCCGAAGAGCGCCGGGAACGTAGAGTACGGGATGTTGAGCTCGAAGACGACGGTGTTGTCGTCGGGCGCGGACATGTTGTCGATTACGAGGAAGTTGACGCGGATGCGCGAGCCGACCTCGGGATCAAGGATGCGATCGAAGGTGGCGATGACATCCTCGGCGACAAACGGCCGGCCGTGATGCCATGTGACGTCATCCCTGAGGTTGAATGTCCACGTCCTGAAGTCGTCGGACGCAGACCAGCTTTCCGCAAGGTCGGGGATGACGTTGAGCTGTTCATCGTAGCCGGTGAGCCCGTTGAAGACGAGGAGACTGTAGGCGTATTCGACGCCAGTCTTCATCTTGGCTGGGTCGAGCGTGTCGGGAGTGACGGTGTAGGCCGCCGTCAACGTCCCCTGCGCGCCTGCCGTCGCCGGGACGAAAAGGGAGGTCGCGACGGCCGCGGCGACAAGGGCGCCGCGCGCGGCATCGAACATTTGGTGTAATCGCAGCATGGGTCCACCTCATCGAAAGTCTCGGGGCCCCGGCTGGAGCCGGCGCACTCCAACGGACTTGGCAACCCCCGTGCCAGACGGCGACGACGCCTGATTTATATGCCGATGTCCTAAATGTCGGTCATTTCAGCTGCTCGCTGCGGTCATGCCCCGGCTGGTCCCTGCCTTGCTAGAGTTACGGGATCTGCCGGGCATCCCGTTCGTCCCGGCCCTTCTTGACGGGGAGGAGCGCGATGACGCTCGAGTTCATTCCGATTCACAAGGATTTCGGCGCCGAGGTGCGGGGGGCCGACCTCACGCTGGAGCTTTCCGAGGAGGCATTCTCGGAGATCTATGCCGCCTATTTCCGCTACGGCCTGCTCCTCTTCCGCGGCGAGCGCCTCACGCCAGCCCAGCAGGCCGCCTTCACGGCGAGGTTCGGCGAGCCGAAGATCGCCCCGCGCAAGCAGTTCAACGTCCCCGACCAGCAGGAGATTTCCGTCCTCGGCAACCTCAGGGCAGAGGACGGAACACCACTCGCCTTCCTCAACCGGCAGGGCGTAGAGTGGCACAGCGACACCGCCGGCAACGAGGATCCCGACGGCATCACCTTCCTCCACGCCATCGAGGTGCCGCGGGCGGGTGGCGAGACGATGTTCTGCAGCATGGTCGCCGCGTGGGAGATGCTGTCCGACGAGCGGAAGGCGGACATCGCGGGCCGGAAGGTCCTCCACAGCTTCAACCACCACAACGACAAGGTGCTCCGGATCGGGCCCGGCACCGCACGCCCGCTGACGCCCGAGGAGCGCGCGAAGTATCCGGACATCTGGCACGATCTCGTGCAGGTCCACCCGGTGACGGGGCGCACGCTCTACTTTGCGAGCCACAACCTCGTGAAGGCGGTGACCGGCGTCGAGGGTGACCCTGACGCCGCCGAGTCGTGGATCATGGAGCTCATCGACCACGCGACGCGGCCGGAGCGCGTTTACGTCCACGCCTGGAGTCCCGGCGACCTCCTGATGTGGGACAACCGCGCCATGATGCACTCGGCGACGGACGTCGGCCCCTACGAGGAGGACCGTCGCATCATGTACCGCTCTTCCTGCCGCTCCGTCTTTACGGGGGCGGAGCGCGTCGCGGACTGACGCGCCCCGGGTACCGCGGCGATCACACCGCCGCGTGCTCCGGTACGAGCCCGATGACGCGGTGCATGAGGCGCCGCTCGTCCGCGTAGGTGTAGGGCGTCGTGGAGTGGAGCATGCAGCGATTGTCCCACACCATGAGGTCTGCCGGCGTCCAGCGATGGGTGTAGACGAGCGCCTCCGCCGTGACGTGGCGCTCGATCTCCTCAAGGAACGCGCGGCTCTCCGCCCCGTCCATTCCGACTACCTCCCGGCACTCCTCGATGGTCATGTTGATGGCGGGGCGCCCGTTGCGCGGGTGGCGCACGACAAGGGGGCGGCGCACGGGCGGGTAGCTCGCGCGCTCCTCGTCGGAGAGCTTGCGCTCGTCGCCGCTCGCGACACGCAGCTTCTCAATGAGGAAGGCGCGGTCGTAGATGAGGATCGCCTCCTCGGCGCGGCGGCGGAGGTCATCCGGGAGCGCCTCGTATCCGGCGTAGCCGCTTGCGAACAGCGTGTCGCCACCCTCGCGCGGAGTCTCCACGCAGTAGAGGCAGGTCGCGAGCGTATCGCGCTGCCAGCCGCTGCCGTCGGCATGCCACTCGATCCCGAATTTGTTCTGGAAGCCGATCTGCCGGCCGTCGGCGATGACGTTCGAGAGGATTGCGACGTCGGGAAAGCCTTCCACTACATACTCGTTGCCGTGTGGGCGGCGCACCTCGTTGATCGCCGCCGCGAAGGCGACCTCTTCGGCCGGGGTCAGCTCCTGGCCGGGGAACAGGAGGACGCCGTGCTCGGCAAGAAGGTCGAGCACCCCCGCGGCCTCGGCGGCCCCGAGCGGCTCCGACAGGTCGCGCCCGGTGACCCGCGCGCCGAAGAGCGGGTGAAGCGGTATCGTGGTAAAGCTCATCGCTGCATCTCCATCCGTTGTCTCAGGCGCCCTTACAGCAACAACTGTGCCCACCAGGCAGCGACATTCGCGTACGGCATTCGGGAGCCAACCAATGATCAAAAAACATGCAAATCAGACTCCGATGCCTCACAAGATCGCAACCTGATCAATTCGAGATCATCGCACATGCAGGATCGCACAGTCTTCGTGCTTTCACGCTGCTTGGTCGCGCCTTAATGTCGAGGGATCGCGCGCATCGCGCCAGCAGATTAGGAGTTGTCGGCATGGTGACACTTGCCAGCGAACCTCTGACCGAGAACCTCGGCGTTGTCGTCCACGAACTGAACCTCGCCGAGCCTATGGACGGCGATACCTTCGCGGCCTTCCGCCGCCTCCTCGCCGACCACGGGATCCTGCTCGTCCGCAAGCAGACGCTGACGCCCCGCCAGCAGGCGGACATCATGCGCCGTTTCGGCGACGTGCTCATCGCCGCCCGCAAGCAGTACAACCACCCCGAGGACGAGGCGATCTCGCGCCTCGGCAATGCCAGGGACGCGGACGGCAACCCGATCGCCTTCATGAACGAGGTTGGCATCGAGTGGCATTCGGACGGTACGGGGCGGCCCTACAAGGAGGTAATCACCTCTCTCTACGCCGTCGAGACACCAAAGGTCGGCGGCGACACGCTTTATTCCAACGGCGCCCTCGCGGCGAGGACGCTGCCGCCGGCCCTTCGTGCGAAGGTGGCGGGGCGCCGCGCCGTCTACAACTATCGCGTTATTCACGCAAAGCTGACCAACGCCAGCAAAAATGGCGTACATCTCACGGAAGAGGAGAAGGCGCGCTATAGGGACGTGGCGCATCCGATCCTGCGGCCGCACCCTCTCACCGGCGTCGAGTCCGTGTTCATTACGCCGGAAGAGATGTGCTACATCGAGGGCTACTCTCCGGAGGAAAGCTATAGGATTGCTTTGGAGATCATCGAACACGCGACGCGGCCGGAGTTCATCTACCAGCACCACTACGAAGTCGGGGACATCATGTTCCACGACAACTCGTCCTCGCTGCACTCGACCACCGAGTACAACTACAAGGACGAGGTCCGGCTGATCCACCGCGCGATCGCCTTCAGGATGGCGGAAATGCCCGAGCCGGTTCCGGCACCCGTGGCGGCGGAGACGGTCTGACATGGCCCTCGAATGCACGCCCATCATGCCGACCTTCGGCGCCGTCGTCCGCGGCGCCGATGTCTCCGCCCTCGACGACGCTCTCTTCGCCGAGATCCTCGACGCCTTCCACGTCCATGGCCTCCTCGTCTTTCCGCAGCAGACGCTGACGCCCGAACACGAGGTCGCCTTCGCGCGGCGCTTTCCGCATGGCGAAGGGATGCCGAACTATACTGAGCACACGCTCCCGGGTATCCCGGAGGTCCAGCGCCTCGGCAACGCGGAGAGCGACGGCAAGCCCATCGCCCTCCTCAACAAGATCGGGATCGAGTGGCACACCGACGGTACCTCGCGGCAGCGCCCTTGCGTCGCGACACAGCTCTACTGCATCGAGGCGCCGCAGAAGGGCGGCGAGACCCTGTTCGCGAGCGCCTGCGCCGCCTACGATCTCCTGCCCGAGGCCACGAAGGCGCGGATCAACGGCATGAAGGTCCGCTACAACTACAAGAACATCGTCTCGAAGGTGAACGCTGCGTCGGGCGGCGCTATGGTCGAGCGCGCCCTCAGGGAGTGGGACGACGTCGTCCACCCGCTCGTGCGCACCCACCCCGTCACGGGGCGGCGCGCGCTGTGGGTGACGCCCGCGGAGATGGTCACCATCGACGGGATGGAGCCGGAGGAGAGCCTCGCATTTGTCGAGGAGCTGATGGCGCCCGGAACGACGGACGAGCACGTCTACGCCCACACCTACAGGCCCGGCGACTTGGTGGTCTGGGACAACCGCTCTATGCTTCACTCCACTACGCCCTACATCTTCCACGGCCAGACGCGGCTCCTCCACCGCGTCGCGCTGAACGGCAACGAGATCCCCGTCTGAGCGCCTCCCCCGGCCGGCACGCCGGGGCCCGGCCCGCCGGCGCGCCATGACCATCACCCTCGACGCCGGCGCCTCCTCCCGCCGACGGCTGAAGCGGCACGCCAGCGAGCTCGTGCGGCTCGGAACGCCCGTGGTCCTCTCCCGCGCGGGCAGCACGATCCTCCTCGTCCTCGATGTCGTGATGGTCGGCCGTGCGGGGACCGAGGAGCTCGCCTTCCAGAGCATCGGCTTCGCGGTCGCGAACACCGTGCAGATGATCGGGCTCGGCCTTCTCCTCGGCACGCTGGTGACGGCGGCCGCGGCGATCGGGCGCGGCGCCCCGCTCGAGGCGGGACAGGCGTGGCGACGATCCGTCCCCTACGCGGCGACCCTCGGCGCCCTCGGCGCCGCGTTCTGTCTGACCGGACCCTACTGGCTCCCGCTTCTCGGCCAGCCGCCGGAGCTTGCCGCGGGCGCCGGCACGGTGATCGCGATCATCGGCCTCTCGCTCCCGGGCCAGCTCCTCTTCCTGACTTCGAGCTTCTTCCTTGAGGGGATCGGCCGGCCACTCGCCGCCACGGTCACGATCCTCCTTGCGGTCATCCTCAAGGCGTTCCTCAACTGGGTTCTCGTCTTCGGCAATCTCGGCGCGGCGGAGCTCGGCGCGGAAGGGGCCGCGATTGGCCTCGTCGCCGTGCGCACGCTGATGGGCATCGCGCTCGTCGTGTGGATCCTTCTCATGTACGGCCGCAGCCACGGGACGCGCGTGCCGTGGCGGGGCGGCTGGCGTCCATGGCGCACGCAGCGCCGGATCGGCCAGGCGGACGGGGCGAGCCTCGGCCTCGAGTCGGCCGCCTTCACCGCTCTCAACCTCATGGCCGGCCTGCTCGGGGCGGTCCACGTGGCCTCCTACGCCATCGCGCTCAACCTCCTCAGCATCCTCTTCACATTCGCCCTCGGCATCGGCGCCGCGTCGGCGGTGCGCGTCGGAATGGCGTTCGGCCGGCGGGACGCGCCGGATCTTGCGATCGCCGGGTGGACGGGGCTCGCCATCCACAGCCTCGCGATCGCCCTCGTCGGCCTTCCGCTCATCCTCGTCCCCGGCCTCGTGGTCTCGGCCTACAGCTCCGATCCGGCGGTGCTTGCGCTCGCGGGCAGCATGGTGCCGCTCCTCGTCCTCACCCTCTTCGCGGACGGTGGACAACGCGTCGTGGCGCAAGCCCTCAGGGGCTGCGGCGACACTTGGGTGCCGACCCTCTCCCACCTCTTCGCCTACGTCTTCGTCATGTTTCCGCTCGGCTGGTATCTCGGCGTCGTCCTCGACCTCGGGGGGCCCGGACTCCTCCTCGCCATCGCGATCGCGAGCGTCGTCTCGGTGTCGGTGCTTATCGCCCGCTTCGTTTATCTCTCGCGCGTCCGCCTTCCCCGGCGCTTCGCCGAGCCGGGCGAGCCCCCGGCGATCTGACGCCCGCCGTGCCGCGCGCGCTGCACTCCACCGCCAGCAGAACCCGCCGGGATCGGCGAACGCCGCACCCGCCGACGCGAGAACAGGGGTCGCCATGACCGATGTACGGAAGCTTACGATCCTCCTTTCGGGGTACGAGATCATCCGCCGATCCGCCTGCGTGCACGGCGAGGATGCGCACATCGTCCTCGCGGTGCCAATCTGCTGCTACTTGCTGGAGACGGCCCATGGCCTCGTCATGTTCGACACGGGGCTGAACTCGCGGCACCTCGCCAACCCTGCGGAGGCGCACCGCCTCTTCCACAACGACAAGTTTCCCGCTGCGCCCGTCGTGCTGCCGGAGCACGAGCCGCTCTCCCAGCTCGCCGGCCTCGGCGTCGCGCCAGAGGACGTCGCGATCGTGATCCTGAGCCATGCCCACGGCGACCACACGGGCCACGTCGCGGCGTTCCCGAACGCCGCAATCGTCATCCAGAGGCGCGAACACGAGGCCGCATTCTCGGAGCAGGGCCGCGCCTACCGCTCGTTCGCCGACATCGCCTCCCCGGACCTCGCGTGGCGCATCGTGGACGGGGACGTAACGCTGATGCCGGGGCTCGACCTCGTCCTCACGCCGGGCCACAGCGCAGGCCACCAGTCGGCCGTCGTGACGCTCCCGTCGGGCGCGATGAAGATCCTCGTCGGGGACGTCGCGGACCTCCTCGAGAATTTCGACCGGGAGGTGATCAGCGGCGCGATCGACCCAGAGACCGCGCTCGCGAGCATCCGGCGCATCAAAGCTATCGCCCGTGAGACGGGTGCGGAGCTCATTCCGTTGCACGACCCCGGTTTCGTCCACAGCGCAAGGCTGGCGCCCCTCTGGTACGACTGAGCCGCAGCGAGGCGGCGGCGCCCGAGGATACCCATTCCCGGAGAGAGGAAGCATCTTGCCCCCGGCGCGACGCCCGTCCCGATCTGCTGGGAGAGGCTCCGCCGGGAACCGCCTCCCCCGAGACTACCCGCCGAGGAGACCGCGATGAGCAGCCCAGCCGATCTCGGGGACCGCGAGGCGCGGCGCCTGATCACCCAGAAGCGCCTCACCCCGTCGAGCTCGCCGACGCGCATCGCGCGCGTTGAGGCGGTGGAACCCGCGGTCAACGCCGTCGTCGCGCGCGACGTCCACCGGCTCCTCGACGCGGCGCGCGCCGCCGAGGAGGAGGTTGTGGCCGGCCGCTCGGCCCCCTCCACGGCGTCCCGGTCGCCGTCAAGGACATGAACGACATGGCGGGCCTGGCGACGACCTAGGGCGCGTTCGATGATCTCAGAGTCGTAAAGGTTCGTAAGTATTTCGCTGATTCCCTGCGGTCAGGTCAGGTGA
>Ga0076929_100776_pt1 | contig 16338 bp, 19 predicted proteins | sample HotLakConUCCSL28_FD_87104 | JGI IMG/M metagenome (GOLD analysis project Ga0076929, IMG submission 87104) | Hypersaline microbial mat communities from Hot Lake, Washington, USA - Hot Lake Consortium UCC-SL28 (version 3) (version 3) | ecosystem: Environmental > Aquatic > Thermal springs > Hot...
TGATCATGGAAGCCGATGTCGACGGCCTGATCGGGGCTGGCCGGCACGAGCGCAGCGGCGAGCGCACGACCTGGCGCAACGGGTATCGTGATCGCTCGCTCGACACCCGCCTTGGCACGCTGAACCTGCGGGTGCCGAAGCTGCGCCAGGGCAGCTACTTCCCGAGCTTACTCGAGGCCCGCAAGACGTCGGAGCAGGCGCTGGTCGCTGTGATCCAGGAGGCGTGGATCGGCGGCGTCTCGACCCGCCGTGTCGATGAACTGGTGCAAGCGATGGGGCTGAACGGCATCTCGAAGAGCACGGTGTCCAAGCTGTGCAAGGACATCGACGAGAGGGTCGGCGAGTTCCTGAACCGGCCGCTAACTGGCGAGTGGCCCTATGTCTGGCTGGATGCCACCTATCTGAAGGTGCGCCAGGGCGGGCGGATCGTGCCGGTCGCGGCCATAATCGCCGTCGCCGCAAACACGGAGGGCCGGAGGGAAATCATCGGCCTGGGCATCGGCCCCTCGGAAGCCGAGACCTTCTGGACCGGGTTCCTGCGATCCCTGCGCGCCCGGGGCCTCGGCGGGGTCAGGCTGGTGATCAGCGACGCCCACACCGGCCTCAAGGCCGCCATCGCCCGGGTGTTCGAGGCGACCTGGCAGAGGTGTCGCGTTCACTGGATGCGCAACGCGCTGGCCCATGTCTCCCGCGGCCAGCACACCGTCGTCGCCGCCGCGATCCGTCAGGCCTTCGACCAGCCCGACCGCGCCCATGCAGGAGAAACGTGGCGCAAGATGGCCGAGCAGCTGCGGCCGCGCTGGCCCAAGCTGGCCGATCTGATGGACGCCAGTGAGCACGACGTGCTGGCCTGCATGGGGCTCCGCCCGTTCTTGCCTCAGACTGTCCACCGGACAGTCTGCCGCCTCCGGCGGACCGGCGCGAACTCCCGCGCCAGCACCGGACCAAGCTGCACAGCACCAACCCCATCGAGCGCCTGAACAAGGAGGTGAAGCGGCGCGCCGACGTCGTTGGGGTTCGTCGGGAAAACAGCGCCCCACGCTGTTTTCTGATCCGCCTCACTCCCCAACGAAGCCTCCATCATGCGCCTGATCGGTGCCGTGCTGTTCGAGCAGAACGACGAATGGCAGACCTCAAGCCGTTACATGATGGTCGAGGCCTTCGCGCGGATCGACACCGAGGAGATCGACCCCATTCTCAGCATCACAACGAAAGCCGCCTGAACATGCCCTCAGGCCATCCGGAAAATTACACCAGCTTGACGGACGCTACCCCGGAAGGTCCGCCGGTTGCGTTGGTGAGGATGAGCATCTGATCGGCGGGTGTCGCGTCGATGACATCGGCCAGAGCCTGTGTGATCGGAATGTGGGCTACACGGCCCCGCTTGCTCGTGCGCATCCTCAACCTGCGCCCCTGAGGGGTCTGCTCAACGGATGATCGGGTGTCCTGACAGCCATTGGATCAAGCTGAGTGCAAACAACCCCCTGGAGCGGATCATGCGAGAGATCCGGCGCCGCACACACGTCGTCGGCGCGTTTCCAGACGAGAAGTCCTGCCTCAACCTCGAAGCGGCCCGCCTGCGCCATAACGCCGAGACGCAGTGCTCAACCCGGAAGTACATCAACATGACCGTAACCCTCCGGCATGAGCCGCGGTCAGGCTGCCTTGACGCTGGTTTCGGGCGCGGCCCAGTTCCACGGAAGCAGTTCCGGCAGGCGTGATACGGGCATGTCGGAGATGCGGCCAATGACGTCGGCGAGCCATGCCTGCGGGTCGATGCCGTTGAGCTTTGCGGTGCCGATCAGCGTGTACATGACCGCGGCGCGCTGGCCGCCGCGCTCGGAGCCGGCGAAGAGCCAGGACTTCCGGCCGAGGGCCACGCCGCGGAGCGCACGCTCGGCGGCGTTGTTCGTCAGGCAGATCCGGCCGTCGTCAAGGAAGCGGGTGAAGCCGGGCCAGTGGTCCGGCGACAGCAGGTAGTCGATGGCCTTGGCCACCTTGGCGTGTTTCGACAGCTGCGTGCGTTCGCCCCGAAGCCAGCGCTCGAGGTCTGTCACGAGGGGCGCCGAGAGCTGCTTGCGGACCTCGAGACGAACGTCCGGGGGCTGGCCGTTGATGCTGCGCTCGATCTCGAACAGGGCATCGATCCGCCGGACGGCTTCCAGGGCGATGGGGGAGATATCCTTGGCAGGCTTGCCCTTGCGGACGTTGGTCTCGATGTCGGCGAGCTCGAAGAACTTGCGCCGGGCGTGGCTCCAGCACAGCGCCGGCGCCACCGGCCCGGGCTGCCGCCCGGGGTAGTAGAGCGGGTTGTAGCCGGCATAGGCGTCGGCTTGCAGGATTCCCCGCCAGCCCTGCAGATGCTCGGTCGGATGTTCGCCGCCCCGGTCACGGGAGAAGTGGAAGACGACCGCCGGGGGCGCGGTGCCGTCGAACGGCCGGTCGTCGCGGACATAGGTCCAGAGGCGGGCGGTCTTCGTCCCGCCGCGGGCCAGCAGCGGCACGGTGGTGTCGTCGCCATGCAGCCGGGTAGCGGCGCGCACATGGGCCTCGATCAGCGCCTTGAGCGGCGTCAGAAGGGCCGCCACGGCGCCCACCTGGTCGGCCAGGGTGGACAGGCTCAACTCCACGCCCTCACGGGCATAGCGCTCAGCCTGACGGTTGAGGGGCTGATGCTGGCCATACTTTTCGAACACGATCATGGCCAGCAGGCTGGGGCCGGCCCAGCCGCGCGGGATCGGGTGGAACGGGGCGGGCGGCTGGCTGATCTTCTCGCACACGCGGCAGGTGAACTTCTCGCGGACGGTCTCGATCACCTTCCACTGGCGTGGCACCACCTCCAGTGTCCGGGTAATGTCCTCGCCCATCTTCACGATGCGATCCGAACCGCATGAGCTGCAGCAGGTCGGCGCTTCGACCACGACGCGTTCGCGCGGGAGGTGCTCCGGGAAGGGCTTCTTGACCGGCTTGCGCCGGTCGAACCCTGCGACCTTCGTCGTCTTCTCGGCCGCCTGTTCGGCCACGGCCGCGTCCTCGGCGGCATCGGTCACCAGCTCCTCGAGCTGAAGTTCGAGCTGGTCGAGGAGCCGGGCAGTGCGTTCTGGGCTGCGGCCGTACTTGTCCCGCTTGAGCAGCGCGATCTCGAGCTTCAGCGCCGCGATCATCGCCTCGGAGGCCGACACGACTGCACTGGCCTGCGCGAGTTTGGCCTCAGCCGCCACCGCGCGGCCCTCGGCCAAGGCCAGCGCGGCGCGCAGTTTCTCGAGTTCGGAGGCGGCCTCGGACATGGCCAAGACTTACCACGCCGGCTCGGGAAAGCCCATGGGGAACTGGCGTTGTAAGCCTATTTATCCAACCTTTGCAGGGCGTTGCGTCCAGCGGGGATTGCGCCAGTCAATGCCCTCGAGAAGATAGCCGAGCTGCGCCGCCGAGACCTGAACGGCCTCTCCCGAGCCGCCCGCGGGCCAGATGAACTTCCCCGCTTCGAGCCGCTTGGCATAGAGCGACATGCCGACGCCATCGTGCCACAGGAGCTTCACGAGGTCGCCCTTGCGCCCCCGAAAGCAGAAGATCTCGCCCGCGTGCGGATCCCGCCCGAGCCCCTCCTGCACCTTCAGCGCCAGGCTGTTCATCCCGCAGCGCATGTCGGTCACGCCGCCCGCGATCCAGACGCGCGCCCCGGCCGGAAACGCGATCATCGCGGGTCCACCACCGCCAGAAGCGCCGCGAGACGCGCCGGCGGCAATGTCGCGGGGATCGTCATGCGCCGGCCATTCGGCAGCGCGATGTCGATCCGGGCATCCTCCGGCGGCTGCGCCGAGCGCTCCACCGGGGGCGGCGCGGCCTCCTCCATCACCAACGGCACGAAGCCGTCGTCGAGATCCGGGCCTCCCAGCGTGCCTTCGCGATACGCGCGCCGCCACAACGACAGCAGCGACCGAGAGATCCCGTACCGCCGCGCCGTCGCCGACCCCTGCCGATGCCCGCGAAAGCTCTCCTCGACGATGCGGATCTTGTCCTCGTCAGACCAGTGCCGACGACGGCCCACATCCTCGGCCGCGAAGAGTTCGATCGGGGTGAAAACGGAAGAGCATGACATAAGGCAATGCCTTACGCCCATTCATCCGGCCAGCGCAGACGGCCTTCGGCGGAGGCTTACACATGACCCCGCTGTTCGCGGATCAAACCCAAGCAGCCGTCGTCGCGTGACCGAATGTGCGAAAGCTCTTTGACACTCCCCTTTGACCCGTCGAGCCTCGGGAGAGCTTCGGAAAGGCCCTAACAGCAATGGCTGAAGTTCCCCTCGATCCGGCGCTTGCGCATCTCGGCCGCAAACATCGGGCCAAAGCAGCGCCACCAGAACCGGAATGTCCTCAGGCTGACCTCGACTCCTTGCTAGTGCGGCAAATATTCTTCCTCGACTGGAGTGCTGGAAGCGCGCGTACTGTTCTACCATCAAATGAAAATCTTGGCGCTTGTCTTGTAATTATCGACAAATGCGTTGAGCAATAATTGCACGCCACCCAACCCTTGTCCAACCAAATGCGCGGAAGTCAACTCTTTTCACATCGCAAGGCACATTTATAAGCCTATACCATCCCAAACATCATCCCTTCACTTCCCAAACCAATTAAATGGTCTCCTCTGCCACTACAAGTCGATTTACCTCAATGATAGCCTCAGCGGTTATCTCAATCTTGGCTTCAGGCGAACCAAGCGCTGAAACTTGAACAAGCGTACTCGCTGGTCTGGTGTGTTTGAAGAATTTGAAGCGTTCGTCAGATGCAGCATAGTACTCCTTCAAATCCAGAACGTGTGTAACTGTCGAAACAACATCGTCGAAATTCGCCCCCAAATATTCAAGGCACTTTCCAATGTTGGCACAGACGGTAGAAATCTGGTCCCTCATGTCTGAACTTGCAATCAAGCCACGCTCATCCCTTGCCATTTGTCCAGACAAATAGATATGGGCGTGCGTCTCGTCCGCCACAACTATTACAGGAGCATACAGTAACTCCCCGTTTTCGACACGAGCCCAAACGCCCGAAGGATGGATTGCATAACGTTTCAAGCGCGACTTCCTCTCCATGCCCTATATTGCAAAACGTTTCTCATGCGGGCGTCCTCACCCAAGGCTCCACCTGGTTCACAGTTCAGGTTCCGCCTGATACGGCCGGGCGCCGTGCAAACTTCCGCAGCTCTACATACGAAATTGAAACCACGACAATTGCTGTAAGGATCAGGAAGACTGCTGCAATCGGCCTCTCGAAGAACGCCAGCAAATTGCCGTCGGACTGCACCAGAGCTCTGCGAAGTGAAGGCTCCATGATATTTGTAAGTACAAAGGCCAGAAGGAGCGGCGGAATTGCAACGTCGACCTTCCTCATCACGTAACCGAGAAGTCCGAAACCGAACATGAGGAGCAAGTCAAACGAACTCGAATGGATCGAATAGGTTCCGACTGTGCAGAAGGCAACTACGATCGTGTAGAGTAATGGCCTCGGGATCTGAAGCACTCTGATCCAGGATCCCATTGTAAGACGGCCAAAGACGTAAAGCGCAACAGTAGACATCAAAACAGAGATGAAGAGCCCATAAATTATTTCCCGATGCTCGATGATCAGAAACGGTCCCGGCTGAAGCCCCTGCGCAATAAGGGCACTCATCAGGATGGCTGTAACGATATCTCCGGGGATTCCGAATACCATCATCGGAATCATCGCCGCACCGACAACTGCATTGTTGGCGGCTTCAGGTGCAAGAACGCCATCCAATTCTCCCTTACCGAAATTTTCCGGACGCTTCGATGCGCGCTTTGCCATTCCATACGCGACCCAACTCGACGTTTCGCCGCCAATTCCGGGCAAAACTCCAATAACCACTCCAATAAGAGAGCTTCTGATGATCGTGCGGAGGTAGGAGATTTTCTCGGAAAGCACCATTTTGGTTCGAGTCATTACGATACCGGCAAAGTCGGCTGTCCTCTGTGCCTTTCGCCCAAAGGTTTCCATCTGGATGAGAACTTCCGTAATTCCAAAGAGACCCGTGACGATTGCGATGACGCTTATCCCGCCCGCCAGCTCGTTTATTCCAAATGTGAACCGCGGCGTTCCACCCATCGGATCTGAGCCAATCAGCGCAAGGAACATCCCCAAAGACGCTGCAAGTACACCTTTAAGAATGGAGTTTCCGGACACATAGCAAACCATCGTCAGAGAAAAGAGGATCAATGCGAAGAACTCATGCGGACCAAATTGAAGCGCTATCAGAGCAAGCAGGGGTGCAAGAAAGATCAGAGCGATGGTTCCGAACATGTCACCAACAAGGGAAGCATTAAGAGCCCCACGCAATGCGTCTCCGGCCCGCCCGTTCTTGCGCATGGGATAGCCATCGAGGAGTGTTGCAGCATTAACAGCGGTTCCTGGCGTCCCGATCAGGATCGCTGTCACTGAACCACCAAATGTTCCACCCTTGAACACACCAATCAGGAAAGGAATGCCCAGAAGCGGGTCGACGAAGAACGTGAATGGCGAGAGAAGCGCCATGCCCATCGTAGAGGAGAGTCCGGGAATCGCACCTATCAGCAGTCCAGCAATGACACCGAACGATACGGCAACGGCGGTCTCCCACCCTATTACCGTCACTGCCGCCAGGTATAGATCCGCAAACACGTCGCCTCTCCTTTAAATCAAAAAGCCTGTTGGCAGGTTTACATTCAGTCCGAAGCGAAACACAACTCGTATCGCCAAAGCGGTTATGACTGCTGTGACGATGAGCGGAATGGGTCGGCGATACCCCCCCAACCAGCTCCCAAAAATTATAAAAAGCACGGAGGAGGTAACAAAGCCGACAAGCGTCACACCTATGAGGTAAACGCTGATCCCTGTCAGCCCAAGCACAACTCGCGCAAGCTCCGCTCGACTGGTTTGCTCAATCGGCAGAGGCTCACTCCGAAGCGGGATGGTCAGAAGAACAAGCAGGCTCGCAACAGCAACGACCGATGCGGCCAATCGTGGGAAGAAGGATGGCGTTAGAGCGACATCTGTCGTGCCAGGAATGTTGAACGCCCAATCGCTTACGTATTGAGGCGCGATTATGAACAAGACCACGCCCGCCAGCAAAGTTATGCCGGCGAACGCAGTCTCAGGGAGCCTTTTCATGTACATCCGTGCCAAAGCTGCGATATCTATTGCAAGATGGATCGCAGGATTTCTGGCGCCGTCTCCCAGTCTTTCTCCCATTGTTCAGCGAAGCCGTCAATCACGAGAGTTTCGGGATCTTGTAGTGCGGCCTCGTAGGCAGAGATCAGGGTTTCGTCAGTCTTCATCTCCGCCAAAGCCTCACGGATAATCGTGACGCGCTCTTCAGGCATATCAGGGGGTCCGAAGAGAGCAATCTGCTGACCAGCAATCACATCGTATCCAAGTTCGCGGAAAGTCGGAACATCCGGGAAGCTTGGGTGGCGTTCAACTCCAGCTACGGCGAGTGGCTTCAGCGTTCCAGCGCGGACATGCTGCTCAATCTCTCCTGCGTCATCGTTGATGATATTTCCCTCACCCGCCATTATTGCACGCATCTTCTCTCCGCCCCCGCCATGTGGGTTCCACTTGAAGGAAGAAAGCTCGATGTCTGCAGCATTTGCAAACAGAAGCACTCCGAAGTGGTCTGACGTGCCCATATCTGATATCTCGACGGCAACCGGCTCGTCTCCATCATTTGCAGCGTCAATGACATCTTGGATGCTTGTGTAAGCGGACCCCACGCGAGCGGTGAGGATCCATGGCTGGAAAACAATTTGTGCGATTGGGGTCACCGAGCCGGCATCAAAGTCCAATCCTTGAGCAATGGGAGCGATTATGGCACCTCCATTGTCGCACATCGTCAATGTGTATCCGTCCGGATCTGCATTCTGGACATGCTGCATGGCTACGCTTCCCGAGCCGCCTAGAACATATTCGACGAGCATGGGCTCTCCAAGATAAGGCCGAGCTACTCGTTCTATGATCCGCAGCGCACGATCAACGCCCCCACCTGCTCCATAGCAAGCAGCCACCGAAATGGGCTCCGAAGGATAATCCTCCTGGGCATCAACGGAACCGGAGGATATTGTCAATGCGCATCCCACTGCGACAACTCCCCAAACATTATATTTTCTCATGTTTCTACTCCTCATGATCAGACCCATCCGTTTGCTGTGATTTCTCTCGACGCCGAGTGCAATCCAACCGTCGCCGGAAGGCCCCTGGGAGCCGTCACCGCTTTCGCTTGCACGATGAAGGGCGACACCCCGCTACGAGAGACAAATCCAACCCCCAAGTCGAAGTGCTGCGGCCCCGAAACGCGTTTTGCGACCGAGATCGTTGCACGACCCCGTAATTGGTGAACCTATACCTGGAATAAGTCAACCAAAAATTGTCGTTTCCATCCGGGAAGCCGCTTTGGCTGATACTTTGGGCAACCAATTATCCGGCTTTCTGTCGATGTCTGTTTTATGGGCGATACGGGTTCGCTCCTGTCCTGGACCCGAACCACCGTGAGAGCATACGCCGCAAGGTTGCGTTGCGAAGCGCCAAGGCGCCAATTTTCATGACCAGACCGCCCTGCTTTATGAGGCAAGGGTACTCGTGTGGAACAGGGCCTCCGGTGCAAACGCCTCGGAAACGAGCCCATCGGCTTGGGCGAATCGGATCATTGTCTCGATTTCGGCCTTGTTGCTCTGAAAGCCGTACGGCCAGGGATCCGTCCCCATGAGAGAAGCCGTCTCTTCATAATGTGCTGCGATCCAGGGCAAGGAAACCCTCAGGAAGTTGTTTCGCTGGACCTCATCCAATGCTATAGCCTTTGCTTCGAAGAAAGCCCGAAAGACCTCCAGCGCCAGCCAGGGATGAGCCTCGGCAAGGTCACGCCGCAATGCGACGCAATGCATGATCGGAAAGAACCCTGTGGTGCGGTAGAAGTCAGCCTCTGCGATCTGGTAGTCGGGCCAGAGCCGCACGACGCCATCGCCGGAAAGGAAGCTCGACGGCGGCCGTGGTGTAATCAGCGCATCTATTTCGCCGGATGCCAGTAGGTTGTTCAGCGTGTCCGCCGGACCGATCCTTCGCATTTGAATGTGGTCGGGCAGTGTTACTGGGACCCTTTCCGTTCCACCCGCCATCTCTTGGCTGCCGACAACCCATTCCACATCCGTTGGAGCCACCCCGTGGTGTTCTGCAAGGATGCCGCGCATCCAGAGTGCCGCGGTCTGCTGGTACTCGGGTAGACCGATCCGCCGCCCCTTCAGGTCCTCGGGAACCGAGATGCCAGCCGCCGAATTCACAAAAACGCCGGAGTGTCGGAAGGCACGGGAGGGGAACACGGGAACGCCTATGTAGGCACTATCACCCCGTGCGGTCGTGGTAATGTGGCTAGACATCGATAGCTCGCTCAGATCGAAGGCCTGATCGCGAAGCGCGCGGCGAAAGATGTCTTCCGGCTCCCCCGGCAGGGCAATGATGTCAACGCCGGCGATCTCAACTCGTCCATCCAGGATTGGTCTGGTCCGGTCGGAAGCTGTGCAGGCAAGCGTCAGCGTCAGTTTTGCCATGGCAGTATCACCTCAAGCGCAGACGTTGGTCAGGGTTCCGATCCCCGAGATGGTTATCTCGACTGTATCTCCCGACTGCAGGAAGGTGGGCGGGCTGAGGCCTATGCCGACCCCGACCGGTGTTCCGGTGGCGATTATGTCGCCGGGTTCGAGAGTTATCGCCGCGGAAAGGGTCGAGATGAGGGTCGGGATGTCAAAAATCAGGTCTCTCGTGTTCGCCTGCTGACGCAACTCCCCGTTCACGAAACAGGTCACGTCGAGATCGGCTGCATCCACTTCATCGGATGTGACCACCCAGGGCCCCATCGGAGCGAACGTATCGAGCGATTTACCGAGAAACCACTGCTTGTGGTTTTTCTGCAGGTCGCGCGCGGTCACGTCGTTGATGATCGTATATCCCCAGATGTTGTCCCTGGCTTCATCCCGCGAAATTCCACGCCCGCCGCTGCCAATGATGACCGCCAGCTCTGCCTCATAGTCGACCTTCTGAGTGACGGTCGGGTGAAGCTGGATTTTTTCTCCAGGGCCAATGACGCTGCTGGGCAGTTTGGAGAACAAGGCGGGATACTCATCCAGGTCTTTGCCAGCCACTGCGCCGGCTTCATAGCCTGAGCGCGCGAATTCCTTCGCATGCTCGAGGTAGTTCTTTCCGACACACATGATGTTTCGACGAGGGCGTGGAATTGGAGCTAGAAGTCTGACACTCGAGAGCGGGAGCGACTGGCCAGACATTGTCGCCTCCGCCGTATTGATGCCCGCTGCGATGATGTCGACGAGGTCTGACCACTCTTCCGTTAGAAGCTCGATCCTGGTTTCGTCGCTAGAAATGCATCCCACCCGCTGGAGACCATCGAGAAGAACCGTAGCGAGCTTCATCTTGCGTCCTTCAGATGCTTTGATATTTTGTTGACATCGCTCACGAGATCGGAAATGTCAACCAATTACCGCCTCCTGGTCATGATTGATCGACCGAAGCTGGGGACTTTTGCGATAAGAGGTTGTTAGATGCAGCGAACTGACCATAATGTGCGGGAGCACCTCATCAGCGCGATTGAGCGTGGTACGTACACTTCTGGCTCGCGCTTGCCGACGGAGCGGGAGTTGTGCGAGCAGCTTTCAGTGAGCAGGAGCGCCGTACGAAACGCACTGGCCGTCCTCGAGGGCGAGGGGAGGATCGTCCGGATAGCCGGGAGCGGCACATACGTCGCAGAACTGGACATCGACGCCGCGGCCCGCGGGTCTTCTCTGGTTACAAGCCCCGCACAGGTTATGGAGGCCCGGCTGACAATCGAGCCTCAGCTTTCGCATCTCGTGGCCGTCTACGCGACCTCAGAAGACTTCTCGAAAATGTCGCGCTCCCACGAGGCCGGCATAGCTGCAAGCTCACTCGAGGAATTCGAGAGATGGGATGCCGAATTGCACCAGGTTATCGCCGAAGCTTCCCGCAATCCTATAATGATCGAGGCGTATAATCTCGTTACACGGGCCCGCGATCATGGCGAATGGGGAGCGTTGAAAAAGCGTAGCCTCACGCCTGAAAGACGCCTTCTCTACCAATCCGATCACGAAAAGATTGTCGCTGCCCTCAGCCAAAGGGATGCTGCCGCAGGTGAACAGGCGTTGCGAACGCACTTACTTCGAGTGAGATCGAACCTTCTTGGCCATTGATGTCTTCGGAAAGTCAGAAAGGAAGGCGCCGAACCAGGTGGTTTTCCCGAACGGACAACATCGAAGCGGATCCTTATAAATCTTCTTCGAGGATAGGGAGGTGATCGCACCCGAGATTACGTGAGGCCGAAAGCTCGCGCGTCCATCGGCGCAGAGCCCAAAGCAGCCCGGGCGCTTCGTTTCCAAGTGTGTATGCCCATGTAGCCTCCTGGCATCTACCAACCCGACACACGATTAATCAAACCTTCTCGGGGACAGCGATAAATCCGGATTTTGACCAAGGCTGCCGGCCGGACAGGGGGCGGATCTTTTCTTTGGGAAAGCGAAGTGAACAACACCCTTCACGATCTTTACATGGCTAGAGTGGGAGCGGGTATCATCGATGCCGATCCGGCTCAGTTGGCTCTAATCCCTCGTCTTGAACAGATCAGGAAAGCTGTCCTTTCACAAGCTTCGCCCCAAACTCTGTTGTCACTATTCTCCATGCGGAAACGCCCGGCCACCACGCTCGGCTTCTATCTGTGGGGCGAGGTCGGGCGCGGCAAGTCCATGCTCATGGACCTGCTTGTGGCTACGATCCCAAAGAAAGGGACGCGCCGCTTGCACTTTCACTCCTTCCTTCTTGAACTCCATGCGGCCGTGCATGCGGCTCAATTGCGCGGGTCATCCGCACCGATCGATGACGCTGTTCGCGAGACGGCCGCCGGGCTCGCAGTGCTTGCGCTTGATGAAATGGATGTCAGTGATATCGCCGATGCGATGATACTCGATAGAGTGTTCCGTCGGCTCTTCGAGCAGGGAACGTATGTTCTGACGACCTCGAACCGTGCGCCGTCCGACCTCTATCGGAGCGGCTTGAAGAGGGAACTGTTCCTACCATTCATGACGCTCCTCGAGGATCATCTCGACGTCCTCAACCTGGACGCCTCACGCGACTGGCGAGGCGAAGGGCTCGAAGGAGAGCGCGTCTATTTTCAGCCGCTTAGCATTGAGACAAGCGCCGAATTTGATGGCTTTTGGCGGCGGCTGGTGGGGGATCGTGCAAAACCTCTGCGGATCAAGGTCCTCGGCCGCGAACTTGTACTGACGGCACACGAGAACGGGATCGCAAGAATACGGTTTGCCGATCTCTGTGAACAGCATCTGGGCCCCGCTGATTTTATGGCTTTGGCAAAGACCATTCGGTTTCTTTTCTTGGACGACGTTCCCGTGCTTGGCGAGTCTCGGCTCAATGAGGCGCGCCGGTTTGTCATGCTCGTCGATGCGATCTACGAAGCCAAGGGGGTCATAATAGTTCGAGCAGAAGCACCTGCCCAAGAACTTTTCCATCCCGTTCTTGCCTCCGAAGGAACATTGAGGCTCCAAAGTCGGCTTGCAGAGATGAGCCGGAGCCGATGGCTTGAAAACAATAATATGCGGGTCTGATTTGGAGAACCGCGTCCAATAGAGTCCGCGGTTTTGTCCGACCGATGCGAGCCAATCTGAATTTGTTCGAGGATCGAGGTGGGAGCTGTCAGACAGATTCGAACCGGTCTCGGCAAGGACAGTATGACTGCCCCTTATGCCGCGCAGAGGCCGCGCCACTCGGCAAGGGCAGCGGCGCGGTTCTGCTTGAAGAAGGGTCGGCTGGAGAGGCTGCGCTCAGTGTTGAAATGGTTGGAGACGGAGGCGTGGACGGAAGCGAACTTCTGAAGACTTCGCATCCGTCGGAAGCGGAGCATCGCGCGCTCTCGTCGTCGGAACGGCAGGTGCGAGTTCTCCACCCGATTGTTCAACCAACGACCTGTTTCCTGGCGGTCCGCCGCACCGAGGTCCTTCGGAGCCGCTCCGTAAGAGCGTAACTGGTCCGTCACAAGCACCCCTGCCCGGCCATGCTTCTTCATTGCTTTCTTCAAAGACTTCACCGCGGCTTTCTTGTCCCGCGTCTTCGTGACGAAGCTTTCCAGCACCTCTCCCTCATGATCCACGGCTCGCCACAGGTAGTGGCGCTTGCCGTTGATCTTCAAGAACATCTCGTCAGGGTGCCAGCGCCAGTGGCAGGACCGCATCCCCTCGATGCGGCGCTTGCGGATCTCGGCCGCGAAGATCGGGCCGAAACGGAGCCACCAGAACCGAACGGTCTCATGGCTGACGTCGATGCCGCGCTCATGCAGCAGGTCCTCAACGTTTCGCAAGGAAAGCGGGAAGCGGACGTAAAGCATCACCGCCAGGCGGATGATCTCCCGGCTGCTGTGGAAATACTTGAAGGGGTCTCTCTTGCTCGTCCCCGGAGGCAACGGAACCGCCCCGTCCGCCTCAACCAGATTCCTTCTGACAGGACCTTGTGGAGGCATCCGACTCCATTACCCGGGGATCGTTCTTGCGATACACCCGTCGCTCAGCCTCCCTCAGCAGCGCTATGGATGCTGGCACTACAAGCCTTTGACCCGTCTTTGGGTGCTGGAAAACGGATGGGACCATGACTGAGGCGCGGGCAGTCGCTATGCTGCGTCGCTTGTGCTGGAGAACGTGGCGGCGCCGGTGGCGCGGCGGTGACTCGCCCAACTATCTCCGGGCCAACGCGCTCGATTGCCGGGAATCATGCCGCAAGAGGGCCGCAAGGCACCGGCGGGCAGCGCGTCTGGCACGTCGCATCTACGGCTAAAAGACAGACAAGAATCCTGACGTAATCCGAAGCAGCCCCCGTCACACTGGGGGATGTCCTGGGGGACAAGCTAAAGCCTAAAATCATATTACGGATTTAAATCAATAATTCAGGCGTATTATATGGCGGAGGGAACGGGCCTCGATTCGAACCTTCTCTGACCCATAGAGCAATGGGTTTATTCAGTTTTTCCTGAGCATCCGCGCATCCGGGCCGCGCGGGACTGGAGCTGGAAGTGTCGGTCGACGTGCGTCTTCAGCAGGCTCTGGTTGTGGCTGATCAGGAGAATGCCGAAACCAAGTCCGGCGAGCCTCTTCAGCGCCGAGATCATGTCCTGAGCGGCAAGCGCGTCGAGGGGCGCCGTGATTTCGTCGCAGATCAGGTAGCGCGTGGACGGGAGCACCAGACGGGCGAGCGAGACCCTCGCAAGCTCCCCGCCCGAGAGTTCGGCGGGAAACCGGTCCTCCCAGTCGATCCTGATTCCGAGCGTGGGCAGGGCGCGCGGGTCGGGAGCGCCGCCGTTGCGCAGGATCCGGCCAACGCGCCAGCGCGGATCGAGGGACAATTCCGACACCTGGGGCGCGTACTGCACCGGGCAGGGCTCGCCGGATCGGAACCCCGGGGGCTTGCCGTCCACCTCGACCCGGCCGGCGGTCGGCACAAGATGCCCGGCCAGAATCCGTCCAAGGGTGGACTTTCCGACGCCCGAGGGTCCGGTGAGGCCGACGATCTCGCCCGGCGACAGGGCGAAGTCGACGCCCTCGAGCACCGGCTCCGACCCGAACCGATGGGTGATGGACGCCGCGTTCAGCACGTCGCGGGTGCGTCCTGCGCCTGCCACAATCTCCGCGCGAAGGGATGAACGAGGGTCTCGCCCTCGCCCCGGAAGGCGGACGCCCGAGCCCTCTCGACGGCCCGCCCTTCCTGCAGGACGGTGATGTCGGCTGCGACAGCCGCAAGGCGCGGCAGGTCATGGCTGATGACGAGCACGCCGTAGTCATCTGCGGCAATGGTGCCAAGCAGGCCCATGATGCGATCCGCCGCCTCGGCATCGAGGCCGGCGGTGGGTTCGTCGGCAATGAGCCAGCCGGCTCCGGTGGCAAGCGCGGTGGCAAGGCAGGCGCGCCGGGCCATTCCGCCAGACAATTCGTGCGGCCAGGCCTGCGCGACAGTCGCCGCGAGCCCGAGGCGGACCAGAAGCTCCGGTGCGTCCACGTCGCGGCCGGCGAGCCGCGCGAATCTTTCGATCTGCGCGCCGACGGGGGCCAGCGGATCGAGCGCGTCGAGCCCCTGCGGCGCCAGCGCGATCCGGCCGGGTGCGGGCGGGGCGCCGTCGACCGTCATGCGCCCCGTCACCTCGGCGTTTCGCGGCAGGGTTCCTGCGATGGCCGCCGCGATCAGGCTCTTGCCGGCGCCCGAGGCGCCGCAAAGGCCGGTCACGGCGCCGTGCGGCGCGACCAGGCTGAGGCCGTCGAGCACCGTCAGCGGGGGGGCTCCATGGCGGCGGAACCGCACCGTCAGGCCCTCGACCGCCAGCATCAGGCGACGCCTTCGCGCGGGTCGGCGGCGCGGCGCAGCGCCTCTCCGAAGGTCTCGAAGGCGAGCGCGAGGAGCACGAGGGCGAGGCCCGGGAACAGGGCCACCCACCAGTGGCCTGCCGTGAGCCCGCGCAAGGAATCCGCCAGCATGACGCCGATCGAGGGCAGGTGCGGCTCGATCCCGAGGCCGATGAAGGACAGCCCCGCCTCGTGCAGGATCGCGTGCGGGAAGATCAGGACGAAGCCCGCCAACAGTTGCGGCAGCAGGTGCGGGGCCATGTGGTGACGTGCGATCCAGCCCCTGGACCGGCCCAGCGCGCGCGAAATGCGCACGTAGTCTGCGGCGGCGACGGTCTGCGCCTCGTGGCGCAAGACGCGCGACAGGCGCGGCCAGTGCGTGAGTGCGACCCCGAGGATCACCCCGGTCATCCCGCCCCCCGCCGCATAGGCGACCATCAGAACCAGCACGAAATGCGGCAGGCCGAGCGCCAGTTCGGTCAGCACGCCGACGATGCGGTCCATGAGCGCGCTGAAGGTCGCCGCCAGCGCGAGCGCCAGTGCGATCGCGGTCGAGATCACCGACGCGGCCAGCCCGACCTGCGCGCTGACGGCCAGCGCCGACAGCGTGCGGGCGAACACGTCGCGGCCGAGAAGGTCGGTCCCGAAGGGCATCGCGGCCGACGGCGGCATGCCGCGGCCGGCAGGGTCCACGCTCAGCGAATCGAGCGGCAGGAGCGGCACGCCGAGGACGGCCGCCAGCAGGCCGAGCGCGACCGCGCCCCGGCGCCGCAGCTGCCGCCGGACGGTCCCGCGCGGCGCAGGGTCGGTCGCGGTGATCTCGGTCGCGCGGATCGTCGCCTCGGTCATTGTCGCGCCTCCGTCCGGAGCCGCGGGTCGAGCCA
>Ga0076929_100782_pt1 | contig 16241 bp, 21 predicted proteins | sample HotLakConUCCSL28_FD_87104 | JGI IMG/M metagenome (GOLD analysis project Ga0076929, IMG submission 87104) | Hypersaline microbial mat communities from Hot Lake, Washington, USA - Hot Lake Consortium UCC-SL28 (version 3) (version 3) | ecosystem: Environmental > Aquatic > Thermal springs > Hot...
CGCGGCATCTGGAGAGAACTCAATAAAAGTCGGAATTGGATTAGGCTTAGCCATCATTTAAAACCATCATTTTCAGCAAAAAAAGGGAGCAAACCACCGCGAAAACGCTCCTGATTTCTGAAGTATCGCAGGATTGGAAAGGTGCAGTGGCCCGTTGCCGCCTCTAAAGTAGCCTATCAAACCCCAAATAAGTATTCTTATTTGGGTTACGCTAAAAATTACACTACGAATGTGTGTGCCTTGGATACGTTATGATATTCCTTGAAGTCAGAGCCTTTCAGCATCCCCCTGAAACAGCGAACCGCTGGCTGGGTTGACCCGTTAACTAGACCACCTTGCTCGGATAAACGATGGCCGCAAAAGATCGCTTTCATGATGTGGTGAAGAAGGCTCTGGAGAAAGAGCAGTGGGTGATCACGGACGATCCCCTGCGATTAGAGGTTGGCGGCACTAAGTTTGAAATCGACCTGGGGGCAGAACATCTTCTAGCCGCAGAGCGCGGCACCGAAAAAATAGCCATTGAAATTAAGACTTTTTTGGGAGATTCGCCGCTCACGGATTACCATGCTGCCTTGGGACAGTTTCTGAACTATCGACTTGCCTTGGAAATCAGCGATCCGACTCGTATCCTTTATCTAGCTGTCCCGGTCGGTGCTTATGAAACGTTTTTTAAACGAGAGTTCGCACAGATTTCAATAGAGCGATATCAGATTAAACAAATTATCTACGACCCAAGCAAGGAGGTAATCGTTCAATGGATGCCCTAGCAACCTACCGCAATGTCATTCAGAATCTGCTGAGTGATTATGCGTCTGCTCCGATCTCCAATGGCGAAATTGACTGCTATACCGTTTTCGATGTCCAGCAGGATCATTATCAAGTGATGAATGTAGGCTGGGATGGTCATCGACGAGTGTATGGCTGCGTTCTCCATCTGGATATTAAGGATGGCAAAATTTGGGTTGAGCAGAATATGACGGAGATGAGAGTCGCTCAAGAACTGGTGGAACGAGGCATAAATAAAGAAGACATCGTGCTAGGTTTTCAGGCTCCTGAAATGAGGCAATACACGGAATATGCAGCGACTTAGGCGCTGGAAAGAATCAACTTCATGATTCGGACTTGTAGTTCTTCAGACTGGGTAGTTACCGACTTTCAGAGTCATGAGTTTATTAATTTACAAGCCCTTAGCTTATTTGCCTATACGGAGCCTACGCGGTCTCTGATCCACACACAAGACTAAATTAAGAAAGAACTGGAGCGCATGATGTTGGAGCAAATTAGAACAGTTGATGGGGAGACTCTACTGCCGCTGCCTGCTGCTGTTCTGGCAGCGATCGGCTTCCAGCCGGGTGACCAAGTGGAAGTCACGGTGGTGGGTCAATCTCTGGTGGTACAGTTGCCGTCTACTGAGAAGCCAATTGAGTCCGAGTTTATCCAGATATTCCAAGGTGTGATGGAAAAGCGCCGCTCAGCCTATGAAGAATTGGCTTAGTGGAGCACCCTTATAAGTGATGAGGTTTCCGACACTGGCTGAAGTTCTCGTGATCCATTGACGGGTTGTAGCTGAAACGGGTGGTCAGCTAGGTCTCAGAGATCAGGGCTTATTGGAATCAGCCTTAAAAGCGGCTGAGAATCGCCACTCCTGTGAGCAGGTTGATGTGATCGCTTGTGCGGCCACCTATGCCTATCATCTTTGTATGGCCCATGCTTTTATTGATGGCAATAAGCGGGTTGCAGCGGCTGTGTCAGAGACGTTCTTATTAATCAACGGCTGGCAGTTGAACTTGGATAATGCACAGCTAGTGGATATGTTTTTGAAGATTGCGGACGGTGCGTTGTTACGAGATGCCATCGAAAATGCTTTTCGGGGTTGCGCCGTTTTGATCGGAGGTTAACGGTTCATGCCCCGTCAAGTAAACAAAAAGTGTATAGAATGCGCTCAGCTGAGTGCGGCTCAAGCCCATCAACTGCATGGGAATCAAGGCGATGACTGCTGGCGTGAAAAACGCTGTCCGCGCAGGCGATCTCACTATCGCCATCGCCAGGTGCTCAATGAACAGCGGCGGTTGCAGTATCAGCAGCAGGTTGCTGGCGTGGTGTCAGCACAGGGGGCGGTGGAAACAGTGTCGCTGCCGGTGGCCGGGGAGTCACTGCCTTATGCGAATCTATATATCTGGCGTGAGAAGCGAAAGGACGCGCCGATTCATGCGATCGCCGTATCCGTGTTCGAAAATGGTTCCAAGATGCTGGAAGTAGCACCAATTCACTGCGCAGGTTATCGCAAGCGGCAGCTAGAACGCTACATCCAGAAGGATGTCATGAGCTATTTGAACGCGCGGTTTGGAATTACTTTCTTTGCCGATGAGATTCGGCTAGAGCCGATGGAGTGCCCGATTAAAGGCTGTCCGTGGCATGACCGCCTAGAATCAGTTAGCGTACATGATGGTTAAAATGATTGAAACCGCAACATGATATATAACCCAACTTAGGAATCAATAATGGATGCCTCTTTATTACAAAGGATCACAATCAACCCAGAGATCTGTCACGGTAAGCCTTGCATCAGAGGGTTGCGTTATCCAGTGGAGTTTTTATTAGAGCTCCTTAGTTCTGGGATGACTCATGCTGAGATCTTGGCAGATTACGAAGATTTGGAAGAGGCTGACATTTTATCTGTATTGCTATTTGCGACTCGACTGAGCCAAGTAAAGAGTGTATACAAATTAGCCTCATGAAGTTTCTAGTAGATGCCCAGTTACCGAAACGATTGGCTCGATTTTTAGCAAGCCGGGGCCATGACGCTGTCCACACCCAAGACTTATCGAAAGGCAATACAACATCGGATGCCGATATCAATTTACTTTCGTTGAGAGAAGAAAGAATTGTCATCACAAAAGATGCTGATTTTGTCCAATCCTTTTTACTGAAAGAACAGCCCTACAAACTTCTTTTAGTGGCGACAGGCAACATTAAAAATGCTGAACTAGAAGATCTATTCGCGAAGCATCTGAATCAATTGACCGAATCATTTGAACACCATGGTTATCTTGAGCTTGGATATGATGCCATCGTTATTCATCAATAAACAACATTTGGTTAATAGATAACTGATGGAGGGTTATCGGTGAGACGAATAATTAAACGGGTCGGAGATAAAGCATGGTTAGCATTCGCCAGCTAGAGTTAAATCTTGAAGTGGCTTTTGAGGCAGCTTCGGAGGTGCCAGAGATAGCGGATGTGCGGGCTCTATGGGCACAGTTTGAAGGTGAGCTAGCCGGGTTAGAACAGCGCGATCATCTGCGAGTTGCAGGGGATATTCTGGTGCAGCTGGCTGGTCTGTGCGAGACCAAAGCCGATCTGCTTTGGGAAGATTGGCAGGATGCGCATAATGCCGAGGGGCCAGTGATGGATAGCGGCTGGCTAGAAGGAATGACCCGGCAGACGCAGGAGCTGGATTTTTCAGAGCTAGTGAACCGTTCCTATCATCCCAGCCGTGAGCGATCCAGCGAAGAGAACGCAGATGAAGATTCCGTGGTCGGTGATGTCGATAAAATGTCACTGTTCGATATGATTGACGCGCTCAATGATGCTGACCTAAAAAGTCAGGCATTGGCGGTTTCTCACGCTGAGAATATATCAGACTGGGTGAAGGCGTTAGCGGCTAAGCAAGAGGAGTCACCACAACGGTTAGTGGATATTCAGCAACAGTTGAAGACCCCTGAGCGGGATACGTGAGAAAACGCTCACATCGGGCTGTGATGCTTACGTAGCAAGGATTGTAGAGTGTACTACCAAGAAAAATAGCGAAGACGTGAGGAGCATATTCAGCGTGTAACCCCTGCAGTGCTTGACTTAGATTCAATTGTGACAGGACGTGGTAACCGGATTTAGGCTTGCGGTGTGATCGCATGGCAGGTTAAATCGAGTGCTGTGCGCTAGCATCTCGTGCGATCAGTCACTAATTCTCGGGCTATTCTCCAGTTGATGAATCATAAAGTAGACGCTAAAAATTACTGTCAGACAATTCTAATAACGCTGCCGTTAGGTCTGTGGAAGTGACTTTCAGCACCTTCAGATAACTTCAGTTAGACGTTTTTCAGAAGCAACCGTGTTTGCTCAAATTTAGTAACGCATAAAACTGATAGAGATACCCGTAAGGTTTGTAAACGCTTTTATAGAGTCGTTTTAGCATGTATGAGCTAGCTGAGCAGTATCGTAGAGGCTATCACCACCCCTACCAAGAAGTAACGTGTGGATGAATAAAAACTGCCACTGGAGTAGGCATTCAAGACGCTCCTATGGAAGTAATGTTTTTCTGAATAAGACCGACTTTTTTTATTAACTACAGAGTCTTACTTATTCTCTGTAGCTGCAAACCGTGGTTTCAGCTATCTACTAGGGTGTACTACTCAGTTATTCAAATCTAAAACCTTTGTATGTCAATGCTTTCAGGCCGAGGTGAACGTTTTCGCACGTATCCCGCTCAGGGGTCTTGAAGATGCCGTTGATTGAAATGTGGATTGCAGCGCTTTTAGGGGGCTTTCCATTAGAGCAGCGGGGGAGCTTTTACCAGACACAGGAAGTGTGGGTGGGTCGGTGCAGGTGAGGAAGTGAAGATGGAATATCAGCTGGAAAAATGGAAGCGGCAAGACTGGCGCAAGGATAGTAGACACTATTCTTGTGAAGTCCGACAGAACCTCTTCGGCCAGTGGGTTGTGTTGCGGCGATGGGGGCGGGTGAGTGCGAAGCAGGGGCAGAGTCGGGAGCAGGTGTGCGATCGCTATGAGCAGGGGTTAGAAATCTTTGAGTCGGTTAATAAGCGGCGGGCGAAGCGGGGCTATCGTATTTGGTAAAAGTATTCGGTAAAGAAGGCTGTGATGCGATCTCGCTTATCGAGGCCCTAATAGGACTAGCAGGAGCATTTCGTAGAGAGGGTTTTAGAGTAGTTGTTTTGTACTTATTTTTTAGCAGAAATTCAAATCTGAGTTCAAAATCTAACGAGTTTTTCGCCGTTTCAGGCGACGAAGTAGCCCTTATGGCACTTCGTCGCAGCTATGCTGTTACTACCCCTTGTATAAAAGCGTGTCGAAATGAGAGATTGAATAAGCGGGAGTGACTTTCACCTTTGAATATATGGACAATGATTTCTTATCGCTTACACACAATTTATTAACAGTTGAGCCTGATAGTTCTGTCTGGAACGCGGCACTTTGCAAAGTCGTTGATAGGGTACTGCGCTCTCGTAAGATAGTGAAGCGGCACGCCAATCTGCCATTGGCGGAGATTCAGGTCGAGATATACACCGCGCTTGAGGCTGCCCTGTCCGCATGGATACGGCAGCTCTGTATGAAGGTAACCAAGCCGCGATCGCTCACACTCAACACCCTTCAGCTACAGCTTGAGCCCATCACTCAACAAGTGCTAACGTACGAGCGCCTCACACAGCTAGCCATTCACTTGCAGCAGCAGCCATTTAGAAGCATCGCCTGGCAGTATGCACTAGATGATCTCTTTAGTGCTGTCTATCTATCTGGCAAGCTTAAGTACCCCACCACACACGGCAACAAGGACATGCGTAGTGACATCACCAACGAAGCCCTGATGCAGGCAATTAGAGACATTCAAAAGTTTGACCCGACCCGAGCGCACTTTATTGGCTGGATCAATCAAGTCTACATCAACCGACGCGGCGTTGATATTCGTCATCAACAAGAAGACACGCTCAAAAGGTCTCATCATCGGCGCATCATGCCCATCAAATACGCACTTAAGCAAATCTTCTTGAAGGCGCAGCCAGCTGCGTGTCGCCAACATCTGTCACTCTATATAAAGTGCTGTGCAGACGGTACGCAAATAGACAGTACGGAAGCAAATTGTATAAAAAACAACAGTATAAAACAAGACATTTGCCTAAACCTATCGCTATCACTATGCTTAATTCAAAGGCAAATTCAAGATGAGCCGATGGCAGGCAATCAGCTCTTGTTCGCAATGGCCGAAGCCATAACCGGTCGCTCTGTCGAGTTCGACAGCCTAGATGTTCCGGTTCGCGCTCAAGATGGATCTGGGCAAGCCAAAGAGATTGCAGCACCTGTCCCTGCTGCGCCCCCTAAAATAGACTTTCTGAGAGATTGCCTTCAACATCACCACAGCGACGATTGCGGAGAAATTTTGGGAAAGCACATTAAATCCAATGCTCAAGCAACGCTCAGAACAATCGCGCTTCAAAGAATTGAAGGCAAAACGCTTAAGGAAATCAGTCAAACATTCAACATTGTCATTCCCACGATTCAAAAGTTTTATGAACGCAACATGCTCAAAGCCGCAGAGTGTCTTAGACGCTGTGTAGAAGACAGAATTGCCCTTTGGGATATGCAGCACTCCCGAGGATAACTAGATATGATAAATTCGCTTTCTCCTTTCTCCTTTCCACTCTCTGAAGCTGCTCACATTGCCGCCACCGCTCGCAGCCAAGCCTATCCGCCCGATTCTGATAAGGCAGAATCTGTTTACCTATCCACACTAGCGGCCCATGGCAGCCGCTACTACTTGCAGCTATGTAGCTACGCTGTCGAGGCATCAGCTGAACAGAACTTGACAGCAGACCAGCAGATGTCAGATGAGCAGACATTAGACTTTATTCACCTTGCCCTATCTGATGGCATAGCGGTTGAAGTCGAGGGCTATGGATCAATTGGGAGCGTTGTTGTGTCTTCCTATTCTGAAACTGTTAATATTCCTTTCCTGCTTTCACATTCACCCATCGGCTACCTAGCGCTCTCTTTCGATGACGCGCTTGCTGAGGTCTCTGTGCTGGGCTTTGTTGCTCAAACCGACCAGCCGTCTGTCCCAATCAGTGAGATTCAACCGCTTGCAGAATTTTCAGCGTATCTTTCTCAAATGCGACCGCTCACAGCATCTGTGAACCGACTCAGTCAGTGGTGGAATCGATCATTTCATCGGGGTTGGACGTTGATTTCAGAGATGGTTAGTGAATCAGAGAAAAGCACCGGGCAAATAGCGTTTCGCTCTGGCACGCGAGCGAGCACAGATAGGCTAGAATTGAGCGCGGGGCGATCTCCCGACGCGCCCGAACCGGAAACGCCTCAAGACGGCATTATCTCGCAAAAGCGACTGACCCTCACCACAACGGATGAGGCAGGTGGAATGGGCGAAATGAGTGAAACCTTCTCTCTGACTTTGATGATAGAAAAGCTGGCTAGGGCGAACGCACCTATCTACATTGTCGCGCGGCTCAGTCCTGATTTGGGTCAGCCCTATTTACCCGAAGCTGTTGAGCTGATTGCCGCAGATGAGTCTTCTACCGTCTTTTCTGCCATTCGCTCTCGTGGCCAAAGCCCATTTATAGACCTGAGATTCAGCGCAGATCCAGGCGACTACTTTACGCTAAAGGTGGTGCTAGAAGGCATATCAATTGTAGAATCTTTTGTTGTTTAAAGGGCGACGATATACCCACTTGTGATGTACCAGCTTGTCAGGCTTCAGCTAAACGAATCTAGCGCCAATTCTATTCAAGCTCAGGTAGTGTTTTCGGGGATTGAAGGCGGCTCAGCGATTGGCCATTTGCCGCCCGCTGATAAGGTCATTGCGCAGTATCAGCATTGGCGATCGCGTTACCTCAGCCTAGCAACGCTCACCCGGATCATTCGGCCCGACTCAACCGGAGAGCACAGCGGCATCAGCGGCCATTATGCTAGCACCCCCAAAGCGTGCAAGCAGGCCGCTGATCAATTTCTACAGTTGTTCAATAGCTGGCTGCGATCTAGCGAATTTGTCGGCGTCAGAGAAGCGATCGCAGCTGCTTTCAATCGCGCTACTTTTCATCAATCGAGCGCTGAGACCGGCTTACAAACCCTCGACTTACAAACCCTTTTTGTTGTCTGCACAGACAGCCCACAGCTCCAACAGCTTCCTTGGGTGCTGTGGGATTTTTTATCGCTTTACCCAAACATAGAAGCAGCTGTTTCTGCGCAGTCATACCGGGCCAGATCGCACGAGCTTAAATTTCCTCGTCAAGGTAGTGCTGTACAAATCCTGGCTATTTTGGGTGACAGCACGTACATCGACATTCAGGCCGACCGACAATTTTTAAGCCAGTTGCCCCACGCGAAGGTCACCTTTTTGGCTAGGCCGCAAAAATCGCGTCTCCACGATCAGCTTTGGGAGCAGCCCACAGATATTTTGTTCTTTGCGGGTCATAGCGACAGTCAAAGCGCCGCGGGAACGCTGCATATCAATAATCAAGCCGCACTTTCACTAGACGAGATCCGCCACGCACTCAGCCGGATGGCCAGACAAGGTCTCACGCTGGCAATTTTCAACTCTTGCGACGGTCTCAAACTGGCGAAATATCTCTCGCAATCGCTTGAACCAATCAGCGTTCCCTACATCATTGTGATGAGAGAAGCTGTCCCCGATGCGATCGCTCAGAGATTCTTGAAATACTTTTTAGAAGCGTTTTCTGACGGCATCGCTTTTCACACCGCCGTGCGCACTGCCCGCGAGCGTCTAGAAAATTCAGCAGATACGCTGCCGCCCTATGGTGAGTGGATGCCCATTATTTGGCAGAACCCGCTGGCCGAGCCCCCTGTGTGGCCCCAGCAAATGCGAGAGTTAGACAGAGCGGTTGATCAAAAATCACTCGCTGAACCAGCATCTGCTGGAACGCTTTCACAAGAATCCTCAAAAAAAGCACCTTCGAAAAAAGAAAAACTGAAGGCAGGCCTATTGACAACCTTTGGCGTAGCCGCTGGTGTGATGGCGCTGCGTTTTTTGGGTGCGATGCAAGGGTGGGAGCTATCGGCTTACGACCATTTTTTACGATCGCAGCGCGCTGACCCAATTGATCAAACTATTCTCGTTGTCGGCATTACAGAACCCGAATTAGAGATCACAGAACTCTCTTCTATTAGCGATGAAAATTTAGAGAAGCTGTTGAACAAACTCTATCAAGCAGGCGCGACTGTAGTGGGGTTGGACCTCGTGCGCGATGGTCCCATCAGCCCAGAGTATGCTCAGCTCATCCGCTATTTTGGCGATAGTGACAAACTGATTACCGCCTGTGGTACTAGCGCATCTAGCCAGGACAACAGCGAATTAGAACCCTCTCCTCATGCTAATCCAGAGGGAATTGGGTTAGCAGAATTCTCTCGGGATAAAGACCTCACGGCTCGCAGACATCTGCTGGCGATGGATAGCATCGTGGGTAAGTGTCAGGCAGACTTTGCCTTTAGTACACTGCTGGCCTATCAATATTTACTCACGCAGCAACCTGCGGTGAAAGAGACAGAAGCCAGTGCGAACTATTGGAGATGGGGAAGCCGCTACATCCCGCTGCTGCGATCGCCTGCGGGCGGCTATCAGCGCGAAGATATGAGCGGAGATACAGTTTTGCTCAATTACCGCATCGCTAAAGAACCGACTGAGCCTCCGTTTAAGGTGGTGACGCTAACAGAGGTACTCTCGGGTGAAGTCCCTGATGCACTGATTAAAGATCGCATTGTTCTCATTGGAACAAATGCCAGAAGCATTGATGACAAAGTGAAAACGCCTTTTCGTACTCGAAGCGGTGTGCAAGTCGAGATTCCGGGCGTTGTTTTTCATGCCCATCAGATTAGTCAGCTAGTAGATGTAGTGCTGGGTAATCGTCCTTTGCTAAGACCGCTGTCTGTTTGGGCCGACGGCGGATGGATAGCAGCATGGGCAGGTGTGGGCGCTTTGATGGCGGGTGTGATAGTGGTGAGAGGGCATAGATCGCCTCTTTTCAGATACTTTTTGATTGCGATCGCCGGTGCAACGGGCACGCTGTACGTCATTTGTTGGGCGGGGTTTGTATGGCTCGGTCTGTGGCTGCCCTTAGTGCCCTCTGTGCTGTCACTGACGACCACAGCCAGCTTCTACTATATTACTCATATTCAGAAACGTTCTATTACCCCTCTCTAATATTCTTGATTCTAGCTATTGACTTATGAAAATATTTAGGACTGCTTTGGCGCTTTCCCTGATCTCTTGCACGATTGTCAGCGCTGCCCCCATACGCGCCAATGAAAACACACTGCCTACGTTCATATTCGCTCGTCCCGAGCGACAGCCAGGTTCGGGCACGCCAGATAACCTAGGTACGGCAATTAGCAGAGGTGAGTGTCCTCAACTGCAAGCGTTTATCCCTGACTATAGTCCTGTAGTCCCGGCCCAAGTCAGAAATGTGCCTGATCAGTCTTGGGGTTTGACCACCTCGGATGCTCCTACGCTGTGGTTCCGTATTGATCAGCCCGTTTCAGGTGTTGTTTTTAACCTATCGCTTAAAACCAGTAACGATACCGTTGTTGCAACGCAACAAAAAATACTCTCAGAGGCCGATAGGTTCTTTTCAGTGTCGCTTCCAGCGCAGAGCTTATCGCAAAAAGATGTGTTTTACGCTTTTACTGGCTCAATGGATATTGCCTGTGAAGTTGTTTCAGGAGGGCCGCTGGAAACGATTTCTATTTCGGATAGTGGCTGGGTTCAGCGCGTTGATGTGCCTGAGTCTTTAATAGAGACAGAAGATGATAAAGCTTTAGCACTGGCTTATGCAGAGGCAGGGCTGTGGTTTGATGCATTTGATGTGATCGCTCGCCTGTACCAGCAAAATCCAGCCGATGAGTGGGTAAGCGCAGCCCTAGCAGAATTAATCGCAAAAATGGAGGCCGTTAGATCGCCGCAACAGTAGAGCTATCAACGCTTTGAAAGATTTTCAAAAAAACTTTTTTGATTTTGTATAAAACAGACCTAGAAAAGTTGATGAGTTAAGTGAGGCAAGTCAAGCAAGTAACTGCAAGCTTCGCCTCACAGCTGTCTAGTCACAGTGTTCAAGCCTTACAGCTTCTCACACGAGCGCTGTTGACTAACTTACTAAACTCATTTCACTTAAGGATTCAAAATCATGAAAAAAGCAATCATTGCGCTGCTCGCTTTTGGTACTCTCAGCGCTGCTGCGATTCCCGCTCAGGCTGATACGGCAACTGTCATTGATGGTAGACAAACTTCGATCACAACAGGCACCGACAATCACCAAATCCTAAACAGCACTCAGGACGTGAACAATCGCAACCGCAACACAGGCGATAACACAGGGACCTCTATGCGCTCCGACCAGTACTCAGATATTTACGGTACTGGTAACACCACTATCCAACATATCGGTCAAAGTACAGACAACACTTCAGTGAGAACTGTCCCTAGCCGTCCTGCTCGCTAGGTCTTATTACACTGGTTCGCCCCTCATCTATTTCATTCCTCACTTCTTTTCTTACCCCTTTGGAGATCTTATAAATCATGAAAAAAGCAATTATTGCGCTGCTCGCTTTTGGTACCCTCAGCGCTGCTGCGATTCCCGCTCAGGCTGATACGGCAACTGTCATTGATCAGACACAGAATTCAATTTCAACAGGTGATCGCAACCATCAAAGCCAAAGCAGCTTCCAGGGTGTAAATAACCGTGGCCGCAATACAGGCGACAACACAGGCACCTCCATGCGCTCTTTTCAGGGCACGGACACCTACGGCTCGGATAACAACACTATCCAACGAAATGTTCAGACAACAGACAATACTTCAGTTAACACAAGACCCAGCCGTCCGGCTCAGCGATAGAGTTCTCAACCACACCAGAATTCGTCAGTAAGACGACTATGTTCTCGGGGCAATTAAACAGAGCAGACATATACCAACTAGATTACCTTTTCGAGACTGTGTTTGGCTTCTGCGCTGCCTTAATTGCCCACTTGATCTCTTACTTACCCAAGCTAGAAATCTCAAAAATTAGGAGCTTAAAAATATGAGAAGAGCCCTTTTTCCTCTACTTGCCTTTGGTGTCTTCACTACGATTGCTATCCCCGTCTATGGAAATACAACAACTATTGGTAGCACACCCCAAACCTCTACATTGCCAACAACAGACGATCAGACAACACCAAACAACATCCAAGGTGGCGGTTACCAAGGCTTTAATAGCGATAGCCGCAGCAATGCCTGCACACCGAAGATCGCGCATTCTCAGCAGCACTTTGACCCTACTTATGGTCAAGCAATCATTACAGGGACCACTGGGGCGGGAAAAACGCCATGTACTGCTATAAGAGGTCAGAAAACGCCGAGGAGAGGCTATACACCTCACGAGGGAGGAAATAGCTATATCTACAACTGAGAACACACGATTTCGCTCTTCTCTTCTGCTTCGTCATACCATTACTCTCAACTTCACTCATTCAAGACGGCATAAATTATGAAAAAAGTAATTGTTTCCTTTCTCGCATTTGGTACTCTTAGTGCTATGGCTATTCCAGCTCAGGCAGATACCGTCACTGTGATTGACGGATCCCAAACTTCAATCACCACTGGCAATGGTAATCACGCCATCCAGGACAGCGTTCAAAATATAAATAGCCACAGCCAGAACACAAACGACAACACAAGCACCTCTGCACGCTCTGATCAGTACTCAGATGTTTACGGCCATGGAAATACAATTGTTCAGCGCAGTATTCAAAACACTAATAATCATTCAGTAAGACCAAGATATCATCGTCCTGCTCACCCACTCGTAAGGTAATCCACGTTCTGCTGATTGATCATTTTACCCTAAAAAATATCAGCCCACTACTCACACTATGACTTTATTTAGAAATGTCACATCGGAGCTGACATTGGTTGGCTTAATGGTGATTGCCGGACAAACTCAGGCGGTGAAGGCGCAGGTAAGCATTCAAACCGAAAGTAGCCTAATCGAAACAGGTGCCCACGGTGTTTACATTCAAACAGCTAGCCCCGAATCAGGTCGCCCACCGCTAAACTCAGCGCACCCTTTGTTTAGAGTACAGCAGCCTGCTCCTGTACCTGACTCGTCGGTATCTGACCGCAGTGCAGAACAGATTTCTGACCAGGTCTCTGACAGTACAGATCAGTGCAGTAGTCGCCAAGTGCATTCCTCACAGCACATCCACACTAATCACTCAGGTGGCTCGCATACGCACTACCAATCACAAACAATCAGCTGTCAATAACGACATCGGCTCTTTGCCCCTCCTTTTCTCTCTTGATTCTTTCCCCCAACTCACACCCGATACAAAATCATGAAACAAGTCTTAGGTACAGTTGCTTTTCTCGGTCTTAGCCTATTGGTATTGCCTGGCGGTGCATCCGCTCAATGCACACAGACTGACATTAATTTTCAAGCTAACATTAACGGCTCTTCTACGCCTGCTGCGCAGAGCAATCAAGTTGACATGAGTGCCAATGGCCCTTGTTCTTCAACCTCTATTCATACTCAAGGGGTGCAGATAAACACAGGCGGAAGAAGCCCCGTCATTCAAAAACGTACGGTTACCCAAACAATTACACCCGGTCGCGGGAATGGAACCGGTGTTGATGTGCCAGTAGTTCCGGTTCGCGCCACTGTCCAAGTTGACGTTTACAATGCAGCTGATTAAACGTTGCACTTGAATCTCATCCTGGCGACTGGAGGTGGGATTCAAGACATTCTCATATCAGGGTCGTTGCTACATTTCCTTTTTATTTACAACCATTTTTATGTCCGATGGTGACTGTATTTGTGTGTTGTCATGCAATTATCTTCTCTTTTCACTGCTCATCTCCGGCTGTCGCTTTTTTCTCGATTCGTGAAAGCAGCTGTTATTACGACTAGCTTAGCTTGTGCAGCATCTATCAATATACAGGCGGCAAATGCCCAGTCAGCGCGGCAAACAACAGCGCCTAGCTCTACCGTGACAGGTGATTTCAATAATGTAATTCAAGTTCCCAATCAAAATAACGCGCAAAGTAGTAACACCAACAATCCTGTTTTCAACAATATCTCTCCGCTGCAGACGCCTGCCAATTCGGAGGATGATCTGAGTTTTAACGTTTCAGTTGGGTTTTCTCACGATGTGACGGTGTCGGTGGGTCTGCTGTATCAGCCAGGAAGGACAAGGTCGCATCAAGTGCGTATGCAACACCTTGCCGAGCAAACCGATCTGCTCAAGACACAAAAAGAGATCGCTGAAGCGGAATTGCAGCTATTGCAAATGCAGATTCAAGCCGCAGAACAGCAGCTTCAAGTATCTAGAACGGCAGCAGCGTCCGTAGAGGTATCCAATGATGCAATCAACTACTGATGTGAGCTGACTGTATTTTCTGTTTTTATACGGACTGTAGGTGTATGCGATTAAACTCTGCCGATTTTATTTGTCATCTCTACCATTGTCCCTAATGCTTAAGAATTTAGCCCTTTGCTCTCTCCTTTCCGAATATGCGCCCCCAAATTTACCTCATTAGTCTAGCGGCTTCTCCACTGATTCTCTCTTTGAATGCACTTTATGTTGAAAAAATTATAACGCGAGAGGCAATCGCAACAGAGACTGTCGCACAGATTTCAGAGTCATCTGCCTCACTGCGTCAAACAGGGTTGCAGCTTGTCTATACTGGACAGCTTTTTGCAGCGTTAGAAAAGTTAGAGGCTGCGCTGACAGTAGCTCGTGATAGTGGCGATCGCACCGAAGAGGCAGACACATTAGTGGCGATCGCTGAAATTCAAAACATGCTTGGAGACAAAACCGCAGGCACAGAAACTGTGCAGCAGGCATTAACGATTTACAGAGATGAAGGACAAAAAACAGGCGAAGCCGCTGCGCTGAGAATATTATCTGCTTTGCAGAATGAAGTAGAGCCCAATGAGACGGTGGATGAGACTGCTGCTCAGGCGCTGGCCGTGGCCAAAGAATCAGGCTCAGCACTTCAGCACGGTTTTACCTTGCTTTTCATGGGTACGCGCCGCATTACACAACAAAACCACGAGCAAGGACTCGCTTACTTTAAAGAAGCGCAGCCGCTGTTGGCGTCAGAGCCTTCGTCTGTGGATGAGGCACTATGGAAGAAGTACTACCAGCCGTGGATGCTGGTCTCGACTGCGTTGGCCCAGTTTGAGCAGGCACCGGATCAGGTAATGGGGACGCTAGAAGAGGCGATCGCCCATAGCCAATCGACAGGCAATCTCAGCGCAGAGGGCGTCGCTTTGTTTGTGAAAGGGCTCTGGCAGGCTAAGCAAAAAGAAACGGCCAATGCACTGGCTAGTTATCAGCAGGCAGTTGAGATTCTGACGCCAACCGATCAACGCCAGGTGCTGATTAGCACGTTGCTAGCAAAATCAAGAGGTCATCGCGTTCAGGCCAGCGAGCAAGATCAAAGCGAGCAACAAGGCGAAGTAAAAGCAGCTTACCAGCGGGCAATAGAATCCGCTCAGTCTGCGCTTGAGGTTGCTCAAAACTTGGGAGAGCCGGTCAGAATATCCAATGCGTTTAGCCACACCGTGTGGGCTTATATCGAAAACGCTCATTTTCATTCAAATCGAGCCGTAACCTTGAGAGAAGCAGGGAATAATTCACTAGCGGATGACCAGTTTGCGCTGACTGAAACGCTGTCGCAAACAAGCATTGAAAAGGCATTAGAGGCCCTCGAACAAGTGCCGCAAATGCAGAACGATGCGGCGGTTAGCACTATTCATGACACCGTGATAGCGGCGTATGATCAGGCAGGACAGCGCTATGGGCAGCAGGTGCTTGCTCACCGTATAGCTGGCGACTTTGAAGCCTCTGTGATGGCTAATCGCAATGTGTGTGATAGAGCTGTGGGAAACAGCGCTAGAACAGTCAATCGCATTTGGAAAAACGCAGCAGCTGGTTTTTCAAAAGATTAACCTTGGGTTTATGTACAGCTATCAAAGTCAGACCTACACAGCCCTTCAACAGTATGAAAAAGGTATTGAAGTAGCCGAAGTCGCTTTAGAGATCCTTGCAGAGACGAATGCAAGAGAGGTGATACTGCATACTTTATATGCCCAATCTAATCATTACTACAATCTTGCTGAGCGTGCCTATAAAGAGAGAGACTATGTTCAAGCTCTCAGCTTCTCAGAGCAGGCGCTGGACATTGCCCAGCAACATCTGACGCTTTCAGAAGAAGCAGTACAGGTCGTTGTTGAAGACTTTCCGGAAGGGGGACCCCTCGACGCCTATATTGAGTCAGAAGAAGAACGGCAAAACGAGATTGAATTCGCACTTGCAAACAAACGTATTAGACTTCATCGGAAATAGTGTGAACAACCGAAACAGGTACTCCCTATCCTGAATTTATCTTTTCTATCCGATCGCTTCCAGCTTATTGACTAATCCTCGACGGTGGCTCAT
>Ga0076929_100784_pt1 | contig 16170 bp, 11 predicted proteins | sample HotLakConUCCSL28_FD_87104 | JGI IMG/M metagenome (GOLD analysis project Ga0076929, IMG submission 87104) | Hypersaline microbial mat communities from Hot Lake, Washington, USA - Hot Lake Consortium UCC-SL28 (version 3) (version 3) | ecosystem: Environmental > Aquatic > Thermal springs > Hot...
GCGCAGAACCTGGCCGCCTCGCCTCCCTCACCGACTACCCATACCTCAGGAAGGTCAAAATTTAGTGGGGCTGGTATAAGAGGGCGCGGGCGGAACGCTCGCCGCGCGCCGCGGTTGCCCGCCGGACGCCGCTCCAGACCCGCGAGGCAAGGATGGACGCCTTCACCCCCGCCGAGCCGCCCGAAGCGCCACTGCGCCACGTCCTCTCGTCCAGCCAGTTCGACCGGCGCTTCCTCGACTACCTCGTCCAGCTCACGACGACGGTGAGGCGCTTCGACAAGAGCCGGGAGGGCATCGTCTACCTGCGCTCGCTGCTGCCCCACAAGCGGGCGATGCTCTACTTCACGCAGCCGTCGACGCGAACGTTCCTGTCCTTCCAGTCGGCCTGCCACATCCTCGGCATCACCGCCTCCGAGATCCGGGACGCGGCCACCTCCTCGGAGCGGAAGGGCGAGAGCGTCGAGGATTCGCTGCGCACCTTCTCGTCCTACGTTGACCTCATCATCATGCGCTCGCCCATCGCGGGGCTGTGCGACCGCATCGCCGACCTCCTCGACGCGACGCCCCGGCCCGTCCCCATCGTGAACGCGGGCTCAGGGCCGGACGAGCACCCGACGCAGGCGCTCCTCGACATCTACACGCTGTCGCGCTCGCTGCGCCTCAGGGGCGGCATCGACGGCAAGACCATCTGCATGGTGGGCGATCTGAAGCGCGGCCGCACGGTCCGCTCGCTGTCCCGCCTTCTTGCCAACTACGAGGGGGTGAGGATCCTGTTCGCCTCTCCGCCGGCCTTCCGCATCGAGGAGGACCTGAGGCGGGCGCTCACCCGCGCTGGCGTCGCCTTCGAGGAGACGACGGAGTTCCTCGACGCCATCGCGGAGGCGGACGCCATCTACATGACGCGCATCCAGGACGAGTACGACGGGGTGGAGGCGGACGTGGCGGAGTACACGCGCTACCACCTGAAGGCAGAGCACCTGCCGCGCCTCAGGAAGGACTGCGTGATCATGCACCCTCTTCCGCGCCGCGACGAGCTCGACGTCGCCATCGACGCGGACCCGCGGGCGAAATACTGGCGGCAGGAGCGCAACGGCATGTGGGTGCGCGTGGCGGTGCTGACGATGATCTTCGGCATCGACGACCGCGTCCAGCTCCCGGAGCTCTAGAGCGTGTCACTTGCAGGCTGAATCACGGCAGGGATTCGACATCGCCATCGCAATGGCGAGCAACGCCGGGATCGCCGCCGTGTGACGGACGGCTCCGAGGCGAAGATGACGGCAGCCTTCGACAATCTCCGCCGCTTCTTTCGCGGCGAGGCGACCCAGAACGAGGTGTCGGTCGACCGGAACAGGGTCGTGCAGCAGGCGTGACCCGGGGCCATCGCAGGCGGATTCGACTGCCGCGCCGATCGGTAGGACCCGGAGCGCCGTCCGTGTCGCGTCGAGGCGCCCGGCATCGCCGCTTTCCGCATCTCGGAGACGTCAGCGCGCCGTGGAGGCGGTTCCGCCGGGAAAGAACCGGGCGTCCTGTTCGCGCCGCAGCGACAGGAGCGGTGACTGCGGATCGATCTCGACGTCCGCGAGGCGTACCGCAGCGCCCTTCGGCACTGCGCGGCACAGCCGCCGGTTGCTCGCGAGGTAGTACGGCACCGGCGCGTCAGGTGCCAGCGGCGCCGCCGGGATCATGCGGGGGGAAGCGCCCGGGATCTCGTGGTGATGGCCGCCCATGACGAGCGTCTCTCCCGCGGCGAAGTCCCGCCCGGCGACCATCACGATGTCGCTGTGGTGGGCGGGCGACAGGCCCCCCGTGGAACGGCCGTGGACCGCCGCCTCGAGAACGCTCGTCCCCGCCTCGAGCCCGAGGAGGTGACGCGGCATCCACAGGAGCGCCGTCTCGCCGGTCCGGCTCACAACGTGCCCCTTCTTCTCGAGGAGGCGCCACGTGGCGGCGTCGGTGCAGCGCACCACCACGAACACGCCTCCGGCGAAGCTCGGCTCGTGCGGCGCCCGCAGGCACTGGAAGACGTCCACCCGCCGCGGGCCGCCGATCAATCCTCCGTCCGAGCGCAGCGAGAAGAGCGTCGGCAGTTCCTCGATGCGGGCGATCGGCACGTGGAGTTCCGGCACGTCCGCCATGAGGCCGGTGGCGTTCGACACGAGAGTCATCTCGCAAAGGTCGGGCACGAGCTTTTGCGGCAGCGCGGCGGCGAGCCTTGCCCGGGTCGCCACCACCTCGGCGCAGTCGCGATCACCGAGCCGGTCGACGGCGGCGAAGCCGGCAGCGTCGATGACCCGCCCGTTGCTGTCGATGATCCCGCGGGAGGCATCGAAGACGAAGTCGTACTCGCTCGACTTGCCTGCGGCGACGATCTCGAAGCCGAGGGTCTCGGCCCATGTCACCAGGCCGACGAGAAGGCTCGGCTGGTCGCCGTCCACCGGCGTCACGACCTTGCCGCGGGCCTCGGCCATCGCCGCGAGACCCGGGCCGGCGACGCTGTCGGCCTCCTTGGAGACCATGACCACGTGGCGGTCCGCCTCCAGCGCCATGCGGGCGTGTCGGGCCGCCGCCTCCGGATGCCCGGTCGCCTCCACCACCACGCCGACGGGGAGCTCGAGCGCCACCGCGAGGTCGGTGGTGGCGACGTAGCGCCCGGCGTCCCAGGCGATGCGCGCCTCGGAGGCCGTCGCGCAGACCGCGACCCGCGCCGGGTCCACGCCGGCCGCGACGAACGCATCGCCTGCCACCGCGGCGTCCAGGTCCACTGCGACGCGCGTCGTCATCAGCGCCATGCGCTCGCTCTGGACGATGAAGCTGCGCCCGAAGTCGCCGGTCCCGACGAGGCAGGTGTCGACCGGCTCCGCGCCGCGGAAGTAAGCGTGGTGGTTCATCGTCAGGTCGCTCCTCGTCGCGACGGAGCGTCGTGACGGCGGTCCGGGGCGTGGTGGCGTGCCCGTCTCACCCGGCTTCGGCCTGCGCCGCGGCCAGCGCCGTCTTCACGGCGTCGAGCTTGTTCTCCAGATGATGCCTGAGGATGCGGCCGAGCGCGGGGCCGTCGCGCGCCTCGATGGCCTCGAGGATCAGGTCGTGCTCGTCCATCGCCCGGCGCCAGCGCTCGGTGCCGAGGTTGGAGATGTAGCGCGCCCAGCGCAGGCGGAAGCAGAGCATCTGGTGATGCTGCGACAGCGTCGGGTTGCGCGCCCCGTCGAGGATCGCCCGGTGGATCGCCTGGTTGAGCTCGAAGTAGCGCAGCCGCTCGCCCGTCTCGAAGGCGACGCGCATCGCGGCGTTCATCTCGGAGATCCCGGCGATCTCGGCGGCGGTGATCCGGCTCGCGGCGAGCTCCCCTGACAGGCTCTCGAGAGCGGCGAGCACGGGAAATCCCTCCTCGACGTCCGCCAGCGTCAGCGCGGTCACACGGGCGCCCCGGTTGGGGATGAACTGGAGGAAGCCCTCGGCGGACAGGATCTTGAGCGCCTCGCGGAGCGGCGTGCGGGAGACGCCGAAGCGCTCGCACAGCGCGCCCTCGGGCACCTTCTGGCCGTCCTTCAGCTCGCCGGCCATCACCATCCGGCGGATGCGCTCGGCGAGCTCCACCGAGAGCAGAGGGCGCGCCAGCGTCTCGTGGTCATTCATGCCGCGCCCCCGGGGAGGGCGTCCGCGAGGACGCGTACGACATGGATGGCCTGCCGCGCGGCGCCGTCGTGGATCTGGTGGCGACAGGATGTGCCGTCGGCGACGATGAGGGCGTCCGGCTCCGCGGCACGGACTGCGGGAAGGAGCGAGAGCTCGCCCATGGCGCGGGAGATGTCCGCCGTCTTCGCGTCGTAGCCGAAGGCGCCCGCCATGCCGCAGCAGCTCGATTCGATGGTCTCCACCGTGAGCCCCGGGACGAGCTGAAGTGCCTCCTTCGAGGCGGCGAAGGCGCCGAACGCCTTCTGGTGGCAATGGCCGTGGAGATAGGCCTTCCTCTCCCGCCGCTCGAAGGGCGGCTCGATCTCCCCGCGCGCAGCGGCGGCGACGAGCCACTCCTCGAGGAGGAACGCGCGCTCCGCGACGGCCGCCGTCTCGGCGCCGGGGAGGAGGGCGGAAAACTCGTCGCGCAGGGTGAGGAGGCACGAGGGCTCGAGGCCGACGACCGCGCGCCCGGCCGCGACGTGGGGCGCGAGCGCCGCCACCATGCGCCGCGCCTCCGCCCGTGCCTCGTCCACGAGGCCGGCGGCGAGGAAGGTGCGCCCGCAGCACAACGGCCGCTCGCCGGGAACGTCGAGCGGCGCGACGGGAACGCCGGTGGCGGACAGGACGCTGACGGCCGCGCGCAGGTTCTCCGGCTCCATCCAGCGGTTGAACGTGTCGGCGAGGAGGACGACGCCGGGGCTCCTGCCGTCGCCGGGCCGCACCGCCTCCGCGTCGCGGAAGGCGTCCCGCCGGAACCGCGGCAGCGAGCGGTCCGCCGCGAAGCCGAGGAGCCGCTCCGAGAGTGCGGCGGCGCCCGGGATCGCCTCGCGCAGCGCGAGGAGCCCGCCGACGCGCGAGGCGTAGGGCGCATAGCGCGGCAGGTAGGCGATCAGCCGGTCCCTGAGCGGCAGGCCCTTCGCCTTCACCCGGGCGGCGTTCACCTCGATCTTCATCCTCGCCATGTCGACGCCGGTCGGGCACTCCCGGCGGCAGGCCTTGCACGAGACGCAGAGCGAGAGGGTCTCGGCCATCTCGTCGGAGGTCAGCGCATCGGGGCCGAGCTGGCCGGAGAGGGCGAGGCGCAGCGTGTTGGCGCGGCCGCGTGTCGCGTCCCGCTCGTCGCGCGTGACGCGGTAGCTCGGGCACATGACGCCGCCGACGGTCTTCCGGCAGGCGCCGTTGTTGTTGCACATCTCCACCGCGCCCTGGAAGCCGCCGAGCGCGCCCGGCCACGCCGACCAGTCGAGCGCGGGCGCGAGGTCGATGGCGCCGTAGTGCGGCGGGTAGCGGAAGAGGGAGCGGTCATCCATCCGCGGCGGGTGGACGATGCGGTTTGGGTTGAGGTGCCCTGCGGGGTCGAAGAGGTCCTTCACCTCCTCGAAGGCGCGCACGATGCGTGAACCGTACATGGGCTCGTGGAACTCGGAGCGGACGATGCCGTCACCGTGCTCGCCGGAGTGGGAGCCCTTGTACTCGCGCACCATCGCGAACGCCTCCTCGGCGATCGCGCGCATCGCCTTCGCGTCCTTCTCGAGCTTGAGGTTGAGGACGGGGCGCACGTGGAGGCACCCCACCGAGGCGTGCGCGTACCAGGTGCCGCGTGTGCCGTGCTTCTCGAAGACGGCGGTGAGGCGCTCGGTGTAGTCGCCGAGGTCGGCGAGGGGGACGGCGCAGTCCTCCACGAAGGAGACGGGCTTTCGCGCGTCCTTCATGCTCATCATGATGTTGAGGCCGGCCGCGCGGAACTCGGCGATGCCGGCCTGGAGCGCTGCGTCAGCGATCTCGACGGCGCCGCCCTCCCGCGTGCCGCCGCTCCCGAACGCGAAGCCGAGGTCCGCCATCACGTCGTGGACGGCTGCGGCCTTGCGGGCCGTCTCGTCGGGATCGTCCTCGGCGAACTCCACGAGGAGGAGCGCCGCCGGTTCGCCCTTCACGAAGCGCTCGAGCGTCCGGCGGAACATCGCGATCTCGCGGCCGAGGGCGATCATCGTGGAATCCACGAGCTCCACCGACGTCGGGCCGACGGGGACGAGGTGCTGCGCCGCGTCCATCGCCGAGCGGAACGTCGGGAAGTGGCAGGCGCACAGGATCTTCCGCGCGGGCGGGAGCGGCCAGAGGCGGATCTCGATGGCGCGGCTCAGCGCGAGTGTTCCCTCCGAGCCGACGAGGAGGTGGGCAAGGTTCACCGGACGGCCGTTCGGCACGAGGGCGTCGATGTTGTAGCCGCCGACGCGGCGCGAGACCTCGGGGATGCGGGCGGCGATCTCGTCAGCCTCGCGCATCCCGAGGGCGACGAGCGCGCTCGAGAGCGCGTCGTTGGTGCCGGCGGGCACCTCGGCGAAGCGGCGGGTGCTGCCGTCCGCCATCAGCGCGTCGATGGCGGCGACGTTGTCCCTCATGATGCCGTAGCGCAGGGAGCGCGCGCCGCAGGAGTTGTTCGCGGCCATGCCGCCGATGGTGGCGCGCGAGGCGGTCGAGACGTCCACCGGGAACCAGAGGCCGTGCGGCTTCAGCTGGCGGTTCAGGTCGTCGAGCACGATGCCCGGCTCCACCACCGCGCGGCGGCCGGGAACGTCGAGCTCGAGGATGCGGTTCAGGTGGCGCGAGAAGTCGACGACGATGCCCGAGTTCACCGTCTGCCCGCACTGGGACGAGCCGCCGCCGCGCGCGGTGACGGAGAGCCCCTCCTCCCGCGCGGCGTCGAGGGTGATCGCGACGTCGTCCATCGTCTCCGGGATCACCACGGCGGCGGGCATTACCTGGTAGATCGAGGCGTCCGTCGCGTAGCGCCCGCGCGTGAAGGCATCGTGGTGGGCGCGGCCGGCGAGCTCGCGATCGAGCCGGCGGCGAAGCCCGACACGTATGAGATCCGGCATCGCCTTCCCCCCCCCCTTGACGCAACAATGAATACAGTATTCATTCTGCGCCGAAGAGTCCACCGCAGCGCGCGGAGCGCCGGCAGCGCCGGCAGGACACGCCGGGCGCGAGCCGGCCGGGGCAGGAATGGAGCGGGGGGCAGCAGTGAACCACATGCCGGGCCGGCATTTCCTCCAGATCCCGGGGCCGACCAACGTGCCGGACCGCGTCCTGCGGGCGATGGACATGCCCACCATCGACCACCGCGGGCCCGAGTTCAGAGGTCTCGCCGAGCGCGTCCTCGCCGGGATCCGCGGCGTCTTCGGGACCGTGAACCCGGTCGTGATCTACCCCGCCTCCGGCACGGGCGCGTGGGAGGCTGCGCTCGTCAACACGCTCTGCGCCGGCGACCGCGTCCTCATGTACGAAACCGGCCATTTCGCGGCGCTGTGGAAGCGCCTCGCCGAGCGGCTCGGCCTCAACCCCGAGTTCATCGCGGGGGACTGGCGATCGGGGGTCGACGCCGCCGCCATCGGGGAGCGGCTGTCAAGGGACACCGGCCACGAGATCAGGGCGGTGTGCGTCGTCCACAACGAGACGTCGACGGGCTGCGCCTCCCGCATCGACGAGGTGCGCGCCGCCATCGACGCAGCCGGCCATCCCGCGCTCCTGATGGTCGACACCATCTCCTCGCTCGGCTCCATCGACTACCGGCACGACGAGTGGGGCGTTGACGTGACGGTGGGCGGGTCGCAGAAGGGGCTGATGCTGCCGCCCGGACTGTCGTTCAACGCCGTCTCGGACAAGGCGATCGAGGCGTCGAGGACGGCAGGCCTGCCGCGCTCCTTCTGGGCGTGGGACGAGATGCTGGAGGCGAACGAGAAGGGCGTGTTCCCGTTCACGCCCGCCACCAACCTCCTCTACGGCCTCGACGAGGCGATCCGCATGCTGAACGAGGAGGGGCTCGACAACGTGTTCGCCCGCCATGCCCGCCATGCCGAGGCGACGCGGGCGGCGGTGGCGCACTGGGGCGGCAACGGCGGCGTCGAGGTGCTGTGCCAGGACCCGCGGCACCATTCGTCCTCGCTTACGGCCGTGCTCATGCCCGAGGAGCACGACGCCGACGCCTTCCGGGCGACGGTCCTCGACGCGTTCAACATGAGCCTCGGCAACGGGCTGTCGAAGCTCTCCGGCCGGGTCTTCCGGATCGGCCATCTCGGCGACTTCAACGACCTCATGCTGATGGGCGCGCTGTCCGGTGTCGAGATGGGGTTCGAGCTCGCCGGCGTGCCGCACCGGAAGGGCGGCACTCAGGCGGCCATGGAGGTTCTGACGAACTCTGCGCGTGAAGCCGCCTGAAGAAGCGGCTCGCGCGACAACGGTCGATCAAGACTGAACAGAAGAAGGAAACGCACCAATGAAGAAGCTTCTCCTCGCCGGCGTCGCGCTCGGCCTTCTCGCGGCCCCGGTCTCCGCCATGGAGGTGATGCGCCTTGGCAGCGTCGCCGATCCCGGCTCGCTCTACGAGGCCACGGCCGAGCACTTCGCCGCCTGCGTCGGCGAAAGCGGGCTCGCCGAGGTCCAGATCTTCGGCTCCTCCCAGCTCGGGAACGACGAGTCGATGCTGCAGAAGCTCAAGCTCGGCCAGCTCGACTTCTCGATCCCGTCCTCGATCATGAGCTCCGTTGACGGAGCGTTCGGCGTGTTCGAGATGCCCTACATCATCCAGAGCCGCGAGCACATGAAGCGCGTGCGCGACGAGGCGGGCGACGTCTTCATCGACGCCGCGCGCGCGGAAGGATACGAGATCATCGGCTTCTGGGAGAACGGGTTCCGCAACGTCACCAGCAACGTGCGGCCCGTGAACACGCCGGAAGACCTCGCCGGCATCAAGCTGCGCGTCCCGAAGGGCGAGTGGCGGGTGAAGATGTTCCAGGCGTACGGCGCGAACCCGACGCCGATGGCGTTCTCGGAGGTGTTCACCGGGCTCAGGACCGGGGTGATCGACGGGCAGGAGAACCCGCTCGCGCAGATCTGGTCGGGCAGGTTCCAGGAAGTGCAGAAATACATGTCCATGACCGGTCACGTGTATTCACCGGCCTACCTCGCCACCTCCACGCGCAACTGGAACAGCTGGGACGACGAGCTGAAGGCGGTGATCGAGGACTGCGCGATGGAGTCCTCCGACTTCGCCTACGAGAAGTCCGCCGAGATGGACAACGAGCTCATCGACCAGATCAAGGCGGCCGGTGTCGAGGTGAACGAGGCCGACAAGCAGGCCTTCATCGAGGCATCGTCGGCGATCTACGACGAGTTCGGCAGCGAGGTCGACGGCGGCCGGGAACTGATCGAGCGCATCCAGTCGCTCGCCCCCTCCGGCTCCTGACCGGAAGGACGCACGGCGCGGGGGTCCTCTCCGCGCCGTTTCCGGCTTCCCCTTTCCGCCACGCCCCAACCGACGCCTCTCTTCCAGGAGACGCCTGACGTGCGCCTGCTCGCCCGGATCCTCAACGAGATCCTGACCTTGTTCGTCCTCGCCCTCATGGTAATCCTGACGGTCGTCGTGGTGCTGGCGGTGATCTTCCGCTACTCCGGCGCATCGTTCTCCTGGTACGACGAGGTCGCCTCCATCCTGCTGGCCTGGGTCACCTACTACGGCGCGGCCCTCGCGGCGCTCCATCGCGGCCATATCGGCTTCGACGACGTGCTCCTCCGGCTGCCTCTCGGCGCGAGGAAGGTCGCCGTCGTGGTGGCCGAGGCGCTGGTTCTCGGCTTCTTCGGCCTCCTCGCGTGGGCGGGCTTCACGGTGCTCGAGATCCTGCAGGGCTCGTCGCTGGTGAGCCTGACGTGGGTTCCGGTCTCGGTCACGCAATCGGTGATCCCGATCAGTGCCGTCCTCTTCATCATCGCCGAGCTTCTCAGCCTGCCCGACTACTGGCGTGACGTGATGGCAGGTCGGTCCACGGAGCATCCGCCGATGGCACACGGCGAGACGCCGGCCAGCGCGGGAGGTTCGCGGTGACGATCCTTCTCATGTTCATCGCCCTCGTGGTGATGGTGTGCATCAACGTCCCCATCGCCATCGCTCTGTCGATCGCCGCGATCCTCGGCATCGCCATCTCCGACGGGCTCGACTCGCTGGTGATCATGGGCATCGACATGTACGAGGGCGCGCGGTCGTTCTCGCTGATCGCGATCCCGATGTTCGTGCTCGCTGGCGCCATCATGAACGCGACCGGCATCACGCGGCGGATCATCGCGTTCGTCGCCGCGCTGATCGGCTTCGTCCGCGGCGGCCTCGCGATGGTGAACATCGGCGTGTCGCTGTTCTTCGCCGAGATCTCCGGCTCGGCGGTCGCGGACGTCGCCGCGCTCGGCTCGGTGATGATTCCCGAGATGAAGAAACGCGGCTACAGCGCGCCCTTTTCCGCGGCGGTCACATCCTCGTCCGCCTCGCTCGCCATCATCATCCCGCCGTCCATCCCGATGATCCTCTACGGCGTCTCCGCCAACGCCTCCATCGAGGAGCTGTTCGTCTCCGGCGTCGTCCCGGGGCTCCTCGGTGCCGCGGGGCTCATGGGTGTCGCCTACCTCCTCGCACGACGCTACAACCTGCCGACCGAGGAGGCCTTCAAATGGCGCGTCCTCGGCCGGACGTTCGTGCAGGCGCTGCCGGCGTTCATGCTGCCGGTCATCATCCTCGGGGGCATCTTCGGCGGGTTCGTGACGGCGACCGAGGGCGCCGGGCTCGCGGTGGTGGCGGCGATCCTCGTGGGCCTCTGGTACCGCGAGATCGACTGGGGCGGGCTGAAGCAGGCGATGCTCGAGGGCGGCATCCAGACCGCCGTCGTGATGCTGCTCGTCGCCGCGTCGGTGCTGATGGGCGGCTATCTCACGGCGCAGCGGGTGCCCCAGGAGCTTGCGGCCGCGATCCTCGACTTCACGAGCAACAAGTACCTGATCCTCCTGATCCTCAACGTGTTCTTCCTCATCATCGGCTTCTTCCTGCATTCGGCGGCGGCGATCATCCTGGTGGTCCCGATCATCGTTCCGCTGATCACGCAGGCGGGGATCGACCCGGTCCACTTCGGACTGGTGGTGACGCTCAACCTCGCCATCGGGCAGCAGACGCCGCCGGTGGCGAGCGTCCTCATCACGGCGTGCGCCATCGCCAAGTCGAACATCTGGGAGACCACGAAGGTGAACCTGCCGTTCATCGGGGTCCTCCTGGTCGTTCTGCTCATCTGTACGTACATTCCCGTGATCCCGATGTTCCTCGTCGAATACTTCTTCAGGTAAAGCATGACCGACGAACTGATCCATGAGGTCTCGGACGGGATCGCGACCCTCACGCTGAACCGGCCGCATGCGCGCAACGCCTTCACGTTCGCCATGTACGACGGCGTGCAGGAGATCTGCCGCACCATGCCGACGGACGGCTCGGTGCGGGCGATGATCATCACCGGGGCCGGCGACAGGGCGTTCGCCGCCGGCACCGACATGAGCCAGTTCCACGCCTTCGAGAAGGACGAGGACGCGCTCGCCTACGAGGCGAGGATCGGCGCGGTCTACGACGCGGTGGAGCGCTGCCCGGTGCCGACGATCGCCGCCATCTCCGGCGCCTGCACGGGCGGAGGCGCGGGTCTTGCCGCCTGCTGCGACATGCGCATCGCCGCCTCGAACCTCAGGTTCGGCTTTCCCATCGCCCGCACACTCGGCAACACGCTCGCCATCGCGAACCTTGCGCGCATGTCGGCGCTGATCGGCCCGGCGCGCACCAAGGAGATCATTTTCACCTCCCGCCTCGTGGGCGCTGAGGAAGCCCTCGCGGCCGGCCTCGTTACCGAGGTGCTGCCGGACCATGCGGCGCTGATGGCGCGCGCTCACGAGCTCGCAGCGCACGTCGCCTCCCATGCGCCGCTCACGCTTCGCGCCGTCAAGGAGGGTCTGCGGCGCCTGCGGGAGGACGGACCCGAGGCGGACGATGCCGACCTCATCGTGATGACGTTCATGAGCGAGGATTTCCGCGAGGGCCTCGACGCCTTCTTCGCGAAGCGCAAGCCGGAGTTCAAAGGGCGATGAACCGTACGGGTCCCCTCACGAACATGCGCGTGATCGAGCTCGCCCACATCATGGCCGGCCCTGTCTGCGGTCTCATGCTCGCCGACATGGGCGCCGACGTCGTGAAGGTGGAGAAGCCGTCGGGCGACGACACGCGCCGCATGACACCCCCCGAGGTGAACGGCGAGAGCGCCGCCTTCATGATCATGAACCGCAACAAGCGCGGCATCGTTCTCGACCTCAAGGCGGTCGAGGGAAGGGCGGCGCTGCGCCGCCTCCTGATGGACGCGGACGTCGTGATCGAGAACTACCGCATGGGCACGATGGAGAAGCTCGGCCTCGGCTACGAGGAGCTGCGCAAGGAGAATCCCGGCCTCATCTACTGTGCCGTCTCCGGCTTCGGCCGCACCGGCCCCTATGCCGAGCGGGGCGGGTTCGACCTCATCGCGCAGGGAATGTCGGGCCTGATGTCCATCACCGGGGAGGGTCCGGGCCGTCCGCCTGTGAAGGTCGGCGCTCCGGTGTCGGACATCACCGCCGGCATCCTCGCAGCGCTCGGCGTCGCGGCCGCGTATGCGCACAAGCTCGCCACAGGCGAGGGGCAGATGGTCGAGACCTCGCTGCTCGAGGCTGCGATCACGCACACCTACTGGCAGTCGGCCATCGCGTTCGCGACCGGCGTCTCGCCGGGGCCGATGGGGTCGGCGCACCCCCTCAACGCGCCCTACCAGGCGTTCCCCACCGCCGACGGGTGGATCAACATCGGCGCCGCCAACCAGTCGAACTGGCAGCGCCTTCTCGATGCGCTCGGCGAGCCCGGCCTCGCCGACGATCCGCGCTTTGCCCTCAACGCCGGGCGGATGGAGAACCGGGCGGAGCTCGTCGCCGCGCTGGAGCCGCTGTTCCTGAAGCGCACGACCGACGAGTGGCTTGCCATCTTCGAGCGGGTCGGCGTGCCTGCGGGGCCGGTCCTCTCCATCACGCAGATGCACGAGGATCCGCACGTGCGCGCGCGCGACATGGTGGTGGAGCTCGATCACCCCGGCGCCGGTCCGACGAAGGCGATCGGCCTGCCGGTAAAATTCTCGCAGACGCCCGGCAAGGTGATGACACCGGCACCGCGGCTCGGCGAGCACACGCGCGAGGTGCTGCGCGAGGCCGGGTATTGCGCCGAGGACGTGGAGCGCATCGTCGGCGCCGGCGCGGCGATCGCCGCTGCACCGGTCTGACGCGCCGGCTGCCGATCATCCTCCCGAGCCGCGGGACGTAACTCCCAGCGTGATCGGCGCCGCCCACCGTTCCGGTGCCGCGGCAACTGGCGCCGATCGGCGCGATCCTCCCGCCGGTCGGGTGCGCATGCTGCCCGAGGCCGGGTACCCGAGCCTCCAATGGTCTGGCGCATTCCGCGCGCGGGTCGCATGAGGGTCAGCGTGCTCGAGCCGGCCGTGGTCCGGCGCGGAGCTCCGCTCGATTTGCCGCCGCAAGACCTTGCGGACGCTTGACGCGCAAGGTCCTCGCCGGCGGTCGGAACGACGAACCGTTTCGCGCGGCTGCCGCCTCCTCCTGCTGCCGCCGAGAGGGGGCCGATCCCGTCCCGTTTGGAGAGCAAGAAGGCGATGTGGGCGGCCGTCCGCGCCCGCGGTCTCCTCGAGGCCGCCGTCTCGAGGCCACCGTCATTGTCTCCGACGACGCCGGACGCTTCCGTGCCGGCGATCACGCCCCGTGCCGGTTCGACACGCAGAGGCGCATCCGTGCCGGAGCAGAACGACGAGCGGGCCGCCCCGCGCCGGTCCATGCCGGTGGAAAGGCCGATGGCCCGGTGCAACGATACCGACACGGCGCCGATGATCGCCGCCCGGTGAACACGCGGCGCAAGCCACGACAAGGAGGCGGAACGCAATTCCCGCACCGTGTCCCGGGACGCTGCCGAGGCTCTCGTCCGAATGCGATGCCCGGTTGCCGAACCTGACAAGATCGTGAGCGTTATCGAAGGCGACTTTTATTCTAGTCAGGCGCCCCGCCTCGGCCCGCTCCAAGCCGGAGGATATTCATGACCAAGCACCATGTCCGCAGCGTCGAAGAAGCGCTCGAGGATCTGTCCGTCGACCCGGAGCGGGGACTGGATGAAGCGGAGGTCCGGCGGCGGCGCGAAGAGCATGGGCGGAACCGTCTCGGCGAGGCGGAACGGGCGAGCCCCTGGAAGATCCTTGCAGACCAGGTCAGCAACCTCGTCATTGCCATCCTGGCCGCCGCGGCGGTCGTGTCCCTCGTGATGGGCGAGATCGTGCAGATGGCGGCGATCCTCGCTGCGATCGTGGTCAACGCCGCTATCGGCTTCGTCACCGAGTGGAAGGCCGTGAGATCGATGGAGGCGCTGCGCAGCCTGGGGACCATGCAGGCGAGGGTGAGGCGCGACGGATCGAGTGCCACCGTCGATTCGGAGGACCTCGTGCCGGGGGACGTGGTGCTGCTCGACGCTGGCGATGTGGTCACGGCCGATCTGCGGCTGATCGAGGCGAACGGCCTCACCTGCGACGAGTCCTCGCTCACGGGCGAGTCGGTGCCGGTGACCAAGACCACCGACGCGGTCGAGCCGGACGCGCCGCTGGCCGAACGCACCTCGATGGCCTTCAAGGGCACCGCGGTGACGGGCGGCAGCGGCGCTGGCGTCGTGGTGGCCACCGGGATGCAGACCGAGCTGGGCGGCATCGCGCGCATGACCTCCGAGGCCAGCGAAGAGGTGACGCCGCTCGAGAAGCGGCTCGACCGGCTGGCGCGCAATCTGGTGGTGGTCACGCTGATCGTGGCGGCGGTGGTCGCCGCCCTCGGCTGGCTGGGCGGCAAGGACCTCGTGTCCATGCTCGAGACGGCGGTGGCGCTCGCGGTGGCCGCCGTGCCCGAGGGGCTGCCCATCGTCGCCACGGTCGCGCTGGCGCGCGGCATGTGGCGCATGGCGCGGCGCAACGCTCTGGTCGAACGGCTGGCCGCGGTCGAGACCCTGGGCTCCACCAGCGTGATCTTCGCCGACAAGACCGGAACGCTGACGCAGAACCGCATGCGCGTCGCGCGGCTGGCGCTGCCAGGCCAGGACGAGGACGTGTCCTGGGACGAGGGCAAGCGTCCCGAAGAGCCCTCGCCCCTGGCGTGCCGGCTGCTGGAGGTGGCCGCGCTGTGCAACAACGCCGAGCTCGAGGAGAAGGACGGGTCCGGCGGGTGTCCTGCCGGCACCGGCGATCCGATGGAGATCGCGCTGCTTCATGCGGCCGCGGGCGCCGGGCTCGCGCGGGACCGTCTCCTCGACGACCAGCCGGAGGAGCGCGAGGAGAGTTTCGACGCCGACACCAAGATGATGGCGACGTTTCACGAGGCTGACGGCGGCTTTCGAATCGCTGTCAAGGGTGCGCCGGAGGCGGTGCTGGAGGCCGCCACTGAGGTCGCGACCGACGCTGGCGACGCCGAGGCGCTGTCCGACGCTGCCCGCAAGGACTGGGAGGCGCGGGTCGAGGCGATGGCCGCAGAAGGCTACCGCGTGCTCGCCTTCGCCGAACGGCGGGCTGACAGCGCCGACGCCGATCCCTACGAAGGGCTCACCCTCCTCGGTCTCGTGGGGCTGGAGGACCCGCCGCGCGACGACGTCCCCGACGCCATCGAGCGGTGTCGCAGGGCCGGCATCCGCGTCATCATGGTGACGGGCGACCAGCCGGTGACGGCTGCCGCGATCGCCCGACAGGTCGGGCTCGCCGAGGAGCCGAAGGCGACGGTGGGCCGTGACCTGCCGAAGCTGGGCAAGGGGGCGGAGGCGGATGCGCACGGCGGACTGCGCGACAATCACGTCTTCGCCCGCGTCTCGCCGGAGCAGAAGCTCGACCTGATCCGTCTGTGGCAGGAAACCGGCGCCGTCGTCGCCATGACGGGCGACGGCGTGAACGATGCGCCCGCCCTCAAGAAGGCCGATGTGGGCATCGCCATGGGCAAGCGCGGCACCGATGTCGCCCGCGAGGCGGCGGACATCGTGCTCAAGGACGACGCCTTTCCCACCATCGTGATGGCCGTCGAACAGGGCCGCACGATCTTCGAGAACATCCGCCGGTTCATCGTCTATCTGCTCTCCGGCAACCTCGGTCAGGTTCTGGCCGTCGGCCTGTGCGCCGGTGTCGGCACGCCGCTTCCGCTGCTGCCGCTCCAGATTCTCTACATCAACCTCGTGCTCGACGTGTTCCCCGCGCTCGCCCTCGGCGTGGGCGAAAGCCCGGAGGGCATCATGGACCGCAAGCCGCGCGACCCGAAGGAACCCGTTCTGACCCGGGGGCACTGGATCGCGACCGCGCTCTGGGGCGCCCTGATCGCGACGTCGGTCATGACGGTCTTCTTCGTCGCGCTGGCCCGGGACATGGGACAGGACGCTGCGGTCACGATAGGGTTCCTGAGCTTCGCCCTGGCGCGGCTGTGGCACGTCTTCAACATGCGCGACGCCGGGTCCGGCCTTTTCGCCAACGAGGTCGTGCGCAACCGCTGGGTCTGGTACGCGATCGGCATCTGCCTCGTGCTGACCGCGGCCGCCGCATGGCTGCCCGGCCT
>Ga0076929_100786_pt1 | contig 16152 bp, 12 predicted proteins | sample HotLakConUCCSL28_FD_87104 | JGI IMG/M metagenome (GOLD analysis project Ga0076929, IMG submission 87104) | Hypersaline microbial mat communities from Hot Lake, Washington, USA - Hot Lake Consortium UCC-SL28 (version 3) (version 3) | ecosystem: Environmental > Aquatic > Thermal springs > Hot...
CTAGACGAACCTGCTCGTGGACGGCGTCGCCCGCGCCCGGGGGCTCGAGGCGTTCACCATCTTCGAGGTCACGCCGCTGGGCCTCGCGCTCGTGGCATGGGGCATGATCTACCTGCGCTTCGTCGCGCCGCGCCTGCTGCCCGACCGGCAGAGCATGGCGGCCCTGCTTTCGGACCGGTCGCGCATGAAGTTCTTCACCGAGGTGGCGATCCCGGAGCATTCGAGCCTGGTCGGGCGCCGTGCCGCCGAGGTCGATCTCTTCCGGCGCGAGGGCGTGCGGCTGATCGACGTGCTGCGCGGTGACGCCTCGCTGCGGCGCAACCTCGCCGACGTCGATCTGCGCGCCGGCGACAGGGTCGTGCTGCGCACCGAGATGGCCGAGCTCCTCGGCCTGCAGGAATCCCGCCAGCTCACCACGGCGGTGGACAAGCTGTCCTCGGTGCGCACCGGAACGGTGGAGGTGCTCATCACGCCCGGCTGCCGGATGGTGGGCCGCTCGCTCGGGGCGATGCGCCTGCGCCGGCGCTACGGGGTGTATCCGCTCGCCGTGCACCGCAGGAACCAGAACATCGGCCGCCAGCTCGACGATCTCGTCGTGCGGGTGGGCGACACGCTGCTGCTCGAGGGCGCGCCGGAAGACATCCAGCGCCTCGCCGTCGACATGGAGCTGGTGGACGTCTCCCGCCCCACCGCGCGCCCCTACCGCCGCCGCCACGCGCCTGTGGCGCTGGCCGCCATGGGCGGCATCGTGCTCATCGCCGCCCTCGGGGGAGCGCCGATCCTGCTGCTGGCGGTGGTCGCCGTGGCGGTGGTGCTGGCCACGCGCTGCATCGACGCCGAGGAGGCCTTCGGCTTCGTGGACGGGCGGCTCCTGGCGCTGATCTTCGCCATGCTGGCCATCGGCGCGGCGCTCGAAAGCTCGGGCGCGGTGCAACTCGTGGTGGATGCGGTGGCCCCCTTCCTCGGCGGGCTGCCGCCCTTCCTGCTCGTCTGGGGCGTCTACCTGATCACCTCGCTGCTCACCGAGCTCGTCTCCAACAACGCGGTGGCGGTGGTCGTCACGCCGGTGGCCATCGGCCTGGCCGCCGCGCTCGGGGTGGATGCGCGCCCGCTGGTGGTCGCCGTGATGGTGGCGGCCTCGGCGAGCTTCGCCACCCCCATCGGCTACCAGACGAACATGCTCGTCTACGGGCCCGGCGGCTACCGCTTCACCGATTTCCTGCGCGTGGGCATCCCGCTCAACATCACGGTGGGGCTGCTCGCCTCGGCGCTCATCCCGGTGATCTGGCCGTTGTGACGGGCGCAGGTTCGCTGGGGGCTCATGCGGATGGAGCGACCATCGGGCCGTAGGCGAGGCCCGGGACGGAGCGGACACTCTGGCGAGATGCAGCGAAAGGCAGGATCGAGCCCATCGAAGCCATTCGCTGCACCGCATCGGATGTCCTGGGAGGGCGGAGAGCTGACCTTCGCTGCGCCGATCACGAATGACCGCGAAGCACAGGGAGTAGACGTTGCAAAGTAGAGACTGAGGAATGCGACCTACGGGCGCACAGTCCTCAAAACGACCATTTGGCCGAGCCATAGAGAAAAATGGTTTCAGTTGTCCGCTTTACCATATTTGGTTGTCCTGCGAGTGCACCTGCGGCTCGAGCAAGGCCATTAGAGGGCCTTGTATGTAGCGTCGAGCTTTCCAACCTTGCTTATCAACTGGCTTAGAACGTAGGCATCTCTCGCGCGGCGACGAGAAAGTAGCAGATCACCGGCGCTCGTCAGTGCGGAAGTACCACCAGAGAGGTAGTTACTTGCCGCCTTTCGAAACTGGGAAGCAGCTTCCTCCGAATCATGTGCCACAAAGTTCCTAATTCTTTGAAGGTCAACCAGAGTCGAGTGTAATGGCGCAATCATATCGGTGATCGGAAAGCCATCATCAAATATTAGGGACGCACGCATAGTTGTCTGCTGTGGGTTTCCCCAATTTAAAAAATTGGCCCCGCTCGCCTTAAGAATGCCCTCAGCAGTACCCCAATCGCTGCATGAGAGCCTTGAGTCTACGTCGTTGCCGAGGAAAGATTTGTGACTTACACAGGTGTCCAAGAATATTGCTCGAACCAGACGCTCTTGAGCTCGATAGAGACGAAATAGAAGCGCTTCAGCTAAGAATTTTGACGTCTGCCACTGCTGCGGGTCCGAGAAATCCATGCGATAAACTGACGCCTTAAAGGATTCCAAGAAGGCGATCTCATCAGAGAAAGCCGTCAGTTCATCCGGCAAGGTCAAACGCCACCTCCAAGACCCGCAAAAGGTAGTTTGATCTTTCGCGACGCGCGCCCGTATCCGTGGTTGCCTGGGTGGACGCGGTAATGAATTCCCGAAGATGCGCCGGCGCATTCAATCTGTCGCTGGGCGAATTATAGCTCTCGAAGTCTGCACTAACAGAGTTTAGGATAGAGCGTATGTGGGCTGCATTCTGCAGATTCTCCTTGCGCAATTGAGTTTCTTTGAGATTAGGGAGCGGGTCAATGATATGGCAGACAGTTACTGCGAGAGTATAAAACATGTGCTTTCTTGTCCAGCAAGTGCCGCGCATCTCTTCAGGTGGATATATTAATGATATGTGATCCATCGCCTTTCTAAATGTCGCGGCTTTCTGCGTTACTGGCCCTTCTTCGTCTTCAAAACGCTTGTAGACGACATCGACGCTTTTATTGGTCTGAACTTGGGTGCAGAGGCTTGCCAAAACATCGGAAGCAAGCTCGGCCTCACCCATGCGGCTGACTTGACTCTTCGACAAAACCTTTGCAGCAATCCAATAATTCACAAATTCATAGCCAAGTTCAAAAGCGGCGGTCTTAAAGAACCCGCTATACTGAGCATTTCTTAGCTCTTGAGAGTTCAGTTTTACCGTGTATCTGTTGATCCTGGCAAAAATATCCAGCAATTCACTTAAGGGTGCAGAATAGAGCACGTCGCAGGCAATTTCATACTGAAGAAAAGCGTTCCTCGTCTCCTCGTCCAATTGCGAGAAAGCCTTTCCAGCAAGTTCTTGGTTGTGAGCCCGGGAAATCTTTATTCCATCGTTCACAAAGTCAAAGATCGCGCGCAGTCTTTGCTGCCCATCAACTACAACTCTAACGGTTGAGCCCTCTTTGAACTCCTGCATCAGGATCAATTTCGGGAAAGGCTTCCCGCGCAAAATGGTATCCGCGAAGAACGCCTTTGCGGAGTTGGACCATACTCCGCGCCTTTGGAAGTCAGGCGAAAGATCGAGCTTTCCGCCTTCTTGCCATTCCAAAAAGTCTGAAATGGAATAGGCTCGTACGTCAAAGGCTTTCATAGGTAGTCCTTCCGCATGTGTCGGAAACATTGATATTCTATGGGTAGAAAGTTGCAAGGATCGAGCCAAAGCAGAGGTCGGCGCAGACAGTAGCGCATGCCTACCTCCCGCCCGTCCCGACCGATAGGCACAGCTAGAATGAGGTAGATGCGACAGACCGCTTCGGGCGGGCACCGGTCAACCGCTGTGCCTGGCGTCGATGGCGGCTCTGGGCCGGAAGCCGAAGCCTCGCGGATGGCTGCTTCGTCCTCACCTCGGACCTCTATGCAGACCGCAGCGAACGACCGGCTCCCACCCATCGCGCCAGGCGCCGCGCTCAACTCCCATGCCGGCCCCGGGCCCCTCGATGCCCTTCGCTCCCAATCCTTCCAGGCCCTAGCCGCCACGCAGCCCCCCGAAGAACGCCGTCAGCAGCTCCCCCGCCTCGTCGGCCCCGATCCCGCAGTAGACCTCGGGCGCAAGGTGCGCCTGCGGGTGCGAGAAGACCCGCGCGCCATGCTCCACCCCGCCCGATTTCGGATCGGCGGCGCCGTAGTAGAGCCGGGCGATGCGGGCCTGGGCGATCGCCGCGGCGCACATGGCGCAGGGCTCCAGCGTGACCCAGAGCGCGTGGCCGGGTAGCCGCGGGCTCCCGGCGGCGGCGCAGGCGGCGCGCATGGCGAGGATCTCGGCGTGGGCCGTGGGGTCGGCCAGCTCGCGGGTGCGGTTGCCGGCCGCCGCCACCACCTGCCCGCCGGGCGCGACCACGACGGCGCCCACCGGCACCTCGCCCCGCGCGGCGGCGGCCTCGGCCTCGGCGAGCGCCGCGGGCATGTGGCTGGTGAACACCATGCCCGAGCCAAGCCCCGAATCGCGCGTCCATGCAAGCGGGGCCTGTGTGCCGGGGCTCCGCCTCCGCCGGCCCCGGCCGGCCGCGCCGCGTGCGAACGCCCCCCGGGTGCCTTGCCGGCAGCCCGGGTGCGGGCACGCTCGCGGGCGGTCCGGCCCCGTCCGCGTCGGCCCGCACCACGCCGCGCCCCGGCGGACTCAGGCGAACGGATCCTCGGGGTAGCGCACCGCGGCGAGATAGAGCCCCTGGGGCGGGCAGACAGGCCCGCAGGCGGCCCGGTCCCGTGCGGCCAGCGCCTCGGCGACGCGGCCCGGCGGCCAGGCCCCGGCGCCCACCCGCTCCAGCGTGCCCACGATAGAGCGCACCTGGTTGTGCAGGAAACTGCGCGCCCGCAGGCGGAAGCGGATCTCGCGGCCCTCGTCCGTCTCGACGGGCTCGATCTCCAGCGCGTCGAGGGTCTTCACCGGGCTCGCCGCCTGGCAGATGGAGGATCGGAACGTCGTGAAATCGTGCCGGCCGACGAGCGCCGCGGCCGCCTCCGCCATGGCGCCCGCGTCGAGGCGGTGCGGCACGCGCCAGACCCGGCCCGCCGACAGCGCGGCCGGCGCGCGCCGGTTGAGCAGGCGGAAGAGATAGCGCCGCTCGATCGCGAGAAAGCGGGCGTGCCAATCCTCCTCCACCCGGGCGGCCGTCCGCACCGCGACCGGCAGCGGCTTGAGGTGATGGTTGAGCGCCTGGGCGAGGCGGAACGGGTCCCAGTCGCGGGAGAGGTCGCAATGGGCGACCTGCCCGAGGGCGTGCACCCCGGCATCCGTGCGCCCGGCCGCGGCGACGGTATGGGGCCCGGGCTCCAGCCGGCCCAGCGCCGCCTCGATCGCGCCCTGCACCGAGGCCCGCTCCGACTGGCGCTGCCAGCCCGAAAACGGGCCGCCGTTGTACTCGACGAGAAGCGCGAAGCGGGGCATGGCGCGGTGCTAGCGCGCGGGCGCGGGCAGGGCAATCGCCCGCCGCCCCGCGCCCGGCGGTTCCCCCGCTTTCGCCGCCGGCCCTGGAAATGAGGTGCGGCGCCGCCCGTCCCGCGCCGCCGCCGCGCCGCCCCTCGCCCGGCCCGCCGTGCCGGCCACTTTGGCCCCCGAAATACCTCGGGGTCCGGGGCGGAGCCCCGGCCCTCGCCGAAGGGCCGGCCGCGGCCGGCAGGGCGCCCGCCCTAGCGCAACCCAGGCCGGCCTCCTATCTTCCACATTCAGGCGCGGGGGGATCCTTGGCACGCTACGACATCGCGGGCGGCATCGCCCGCAGCATCCAGACCATCGGCGAGAGCATCTCCCGCCCCTTTTCCGACCCCGTGATCCGCCTCGGCGTGACCGGCCTGTCCCGGGCGGGCAAGACCGTGTTCATCACGTCGCTGGTCGCGAACCTGCTCGACCGTGGCCGGATGCCCCAGCTCGCCGCCGCGTCCCGCGGCACGATCCGCGCGGCCTATCTCCAGCCCCAGCCGGACGACACCGTCGCGCGTTTCGATTACGAGCGTCATCTCGCCGCCCTCACCGGGCCCGAGCCGCACTGGCCCGAAAGCACGCGGGCGGTGAGCGAGCTGCGCCTGTCGCTGCGGCTCGCGCCCCGGGGGCCGCTGGGCGGGCTCGCGGGGCCGCGGCGCCTGCATCTCGATATCGTCGACTACCCCGGCGAATGGCTGCTCGACCTCGCGCTCATGGATCTCGACTACGCAAGCTGGTCGGCGGCGACGCTGGCGGCCATCGAGGCGCGCGCCATCGCAACCAACTACCGCGCCCTCGCCGCCCAGGCGGACGGTGCCGCGCGGCTCGACGAGCCCCGCGCCCAGGCGCTCGCCGCCGCCTTCACCGACTACCTGCACGCGGCCCGCGCGGCCGGGTATTCCGACTGCACGCCGGGCCGGTTCCTGCTGCCCGGGGAGCTCGCGGGCTCCCCCGTCCTGACCTTCGCGCCCCTGCCGCGGCCGGAGCGGGCGGGGCGCCACGCGCTCTGGACGGAGATGGAGCGGCGCTTCGAGGTCTACAAGGCGCGCGTGGTCCGCCCGTTCTTCCGCGACCACTTCGCCCGGATCGATCGGCAGATCGTGCTGGTGGATGCGCTCGGCGCGATCCATGCCGGCCCCCAGGCGGTGGACGACATGCGCCGCGCCATGGCCGAGATCCTGGCCGCCTTCCGCCCGGGGCGGAACGCCTTTCTCTCGCAGCTCCTGCTTGGGCGCCGGGTGGAGCGGATCCTCTTCGCCGCCACCAAGGCCGACCATCTGCATCACGCCCAGCATCCGCGGCTCACCGCAATCATGGAGGCGCTGCTGCGCGAGGGCCGCGACAGGGCGGAGTTCGCCGGTGCGCGTACCGCCGCCATGTCCATCGCCGCGCTGCGCGCCACAGTCGAGGAAACGGTGATCCACGAGGGGCGCCCGGTGGATTGCGTGCGCGGGCGGCTGCTGCAGAACGGGCGGACCGCCGCGTTCTACCCGGGCGCGCTCCCCGAGGATCCCGCCGCGCTGCTCGGTCCGGCCCGGGAGGGGCGGACGTCCTGGCTCGAAGAGGACTACAAGGTGATGAACTTCGCGCCCGCGCGGCTTCGCCTCGGGCCCGGCGAGGGCCCCCCGCACATCCGGCTCGACAAGGCCGCCCAGTTCCTGTTCGGAGACCGTCTGGCATGAGCGATCCAGGCACGCCCCGCGGCCCGGTGCTGATCGAGTACGACGACGCACCGGGCGCGCCCGACGCGCCGGCGCATCCGGGCCCCTCGGAGGCGCCGCCGGTGCCCGAGCCCGATGCCGACGCCGGCCCCGGCGCCGGCGCGGCGCCGCCCACCGGGCTGCAGGCGGCCGCCCGGCTCGGGGGGCGTCCCGGGTGGCGGCTCGGTGCCTGGGCGGCCGCGCTGGGCGGCGCGCTCCTCGCCGCCCATGCCGACGGCAACCTCGGCGCCGCCCGCAGCCTCGTGGACCGACTGGCGGCCTTCTACGGCGGGCGGCAGGATACCGCCTGGGGCCGGGAGCGGCTCGCGGTCCGACGCGGCGAGATCCTGGATGCCGACGGGCTTCTCGAGCTTGCCGAACGCGAGCTTCTCGGCCCGCTCGACATTCGCGCCACGCGGGAGGTGGAGGCCGCCGCGCGGCAGGTGGCCACTGTCACCGCGCTCGTGCCGCTGGCGCTGGCCGACGTGGCCGCGGCGCTCCTCGCCAACCTGCGCATGATCCGCCGGATCGCGGAGATCTACGGCGGGCGCTCGGGAACGCTGGGCTCGTGGCGGCTCACCCGCGCGGTGCTGACCCATCTCGTGGCGACGGGTGCGGTGGCGGTGGGCGACGATCTGATCCATTCGGTGGCCGGCGGCAGCGTTCTCTCGCGCATCTCCCGCCGCTTCGGGGAAGGCGTGGTGAACGGCGCGCTCACCGCGCGCGTGGGGGTGGCCGCGATGGAAGTCTGCCGGCCCCTGCCGTTCCGTGCGGAGCGGGCGCCTTCGGTCACCGGGCTGGTGCGGCGCGCGCTGGCCGGGCTCTTCGGAGCGGGGCGCGGCGGCGGCGAGGCGCAGGAGGGGGGCGATCCGGCGCCGCGGAGCGGCGGGCGCGGCTGAGCGCAGCGATCCCCGTGCAGGGCCCGCCCCTTCCGGCCCGGCCGCGTGCCGGCCGGGCTTGGCGCGTGGGAGGCGGGCTCGGCGCACGGGCCCGTCCGGCGGTTCCTGCCCTGCCCGAAAGCTCCGCGGCCGTCAGAACCGTGCCGGGCAGCGCGAGGGTCGGCGCCTTCCGGTGCGCACGTGCCCGCCGCGTTCCGCCCGGAGCCGCGGCGGCGCGCCGCGGAGGTCAGGCGTAGCCTTCCACCGGGGTGCCCGCCAGCGCGGAGATGTTGAGCAGGCCGCGCGGCGTGACCGTGGGCGTCGCGATGTGGGCACGGTTGCCCATGCCCATGAGGATCGGCCCCACTTCCAGCCCCCCGGCCTTGTGCTTGAGGATGTTCCGCACGCCCGAGCCGGCATCCGTGTTGGCGAAGATCAGCACGTTGGCGGGGCCCTGGAGCCTCGCCTCGGGGAAGGCACGGGCCCGAGCCTCGACATCGAGCGCCGAGGCGACATGCATCTCGCCCTCGTAGGCGAAATCGCAGCCGCGCGCGTCTAGCAGCGCCATCGCCGCGCGCATCCGCCGCCCGGTGTCGCAATCGAGATCGCCGAACTGCGAGCGCGAGCACAGCGCCACCTGGGGCACCACGCCGAAGCGCCGGACGTGGCGTGCCGCGGCCACCGCCGTTTCGGCGATCTGCCCGGGCGTCGGGTCGGAGTTCACATGGGTGTCGGCGATGAAGAGGGGCCCGTCCTCGAGGATCATGAGGCTCAGGGCGCCCACCGGGCTCAGCCCGTCCCGCGCCAGCACCTGGGTGACGTAGTTGAGATGCCACTGGTACTGGCCGAAGGTGCCGCAGATGAGGCTGTCTGCCTCGTTGCGGTGCACCATCACGGCGCCGATGGCGGTGGTATTCGTGCGGATGATGGCCTTCGCGACATCCGGGGTCACGCCGTGGCGGGCGCGCAGGGCGTGGTAGGTGGACCAGTAGTCGTAGTACCGCGGGTCGCTTTCCGGGTTCACCACCTCGAAGTCCCGGTTGGGGCGTATCGCCAGCCCCGCGCGCTCGCAGCGAGCGGCGATCACCTCGGGGCGGCCGATCAGGATCGGCGTTTCCGTGGTTTCCTCGATCACCGCCTGTGCGGCCCGGAGCACCCGCTCGTCCTCTCCCTCGGCATAGACGATGCGGCGCGAGGCGGTTGCCGCGGCCTCGAAGACCGGGCGCATGATCAGCGCCGAACGGAACACCGAACCGTCGAGTTGCCGCTTGTAGGCATCGAGATCCGCGATCGGCCGGGTGGCGACGTCGCTTTCCATCGCGGCGCGGGCCACCGCCGAGGCGACCACCCCCATCAGGCGCGGATCGAAGGGCTTGGGGATCAGGTAGTCGGCCCCGAAGCTCAGCCGCTCGCCGTGGTAGGCCGCCGCCGCCTCGGCCGAGGTGGTGGCGCGGGCCAGCGCCGCGATGCCCTCGATGCAGGCGATCTGCATGGCGTCGTTGATCTCCGTCGCGCCGACATCGAGCGCGCCGCGGAAGATGAACGGGAAGCACAGCACGTTGTTGACCTGGTTGGGGAAATCCGAGCGACCGGTCGCGATGACCGCCTCCGGCGCAACCGCCCGGGCCAGCTCCGGCAGGATCTCCGGCGTCGGGTTGGCCAGCGCGAAGATGACGGGTTTCTCGGCCATACGGGCAACCATGCCGGGCGTCAGCACGCCCGGCCCCGAAAGGCCGAGGAAGAGATCGGCGTCCTCGATCACCTCTTCGAGCGTGGCCGGCGACGCGCCTTGCGCGAAGGCGGCCTTCTGCGGCGTCATCTGTTCCGCGCGCCCCTCGTGCACGAGCCCGGCAAGATCGCACAGCCACACGTTCTCGCGGCGCACGCCGAGCTTGAGCAGCATGTTGAGGCAGGCGATGCCCGCGGCGCCGCCCCCGGTGGACACCACCTTGATGTCCTCGAAACGCCGTCCGGTGACGCGCAGCGCGTTCGTCGCCGCGGCGCCCACGACGATGGCGGTGCCATGCTGGTCGTCGTGGAAGACGGGGATGTTCATCCGTTCGCGGCAGATCTTCTCGACCACGAAACAGTCGGGGGCCTTGATGTCCTCGAGGTTGATGGCCCCGAAGGTCGGCTCGAGGGCGCAGACGATCTCGGCCAGCTTCTCGGGGTCGGTCTCGGCCACCTCGATGTCGAAACAGTCGATATTGGCGAATTTCTTGAACAGAACCGCCTTGCCTTCCATCACCGGCTTTGAGGCCAGCGCCCCGATATCTCCCAGCCCCAGAACGGCGGTGCCGTTGGAGACCACCGCCACGAGATTTCCGCGCGCCGTGTAACGGCTGGCGGTGGACGGATCGCGGGCGATCTCGAGCGAGGCCTCCGCCACGCCGGGGCTGTAGGCGCGGGCCAGGTCGCGCCCGTTGGCGAGCGGCTTGGTGGCGCGCACCTCGAGTTTCCCCGGCTTGGGATGCTCGTGGTAGAAGAGCGCCGCCTCGCGCAGCGTTTCGGACCCCTGGCTCATGGCGCACTCCCGCGATAGTTCAACGTTGAACAGTGTCCGAGCCTTAGACCCTTGCCGCGCCCGACGGAACCGGGAACCGTCCGGTGCCCCGCGCGGCGCGGCGGAGGGCCGCGGGCATGTCTGGCCTGTCATGCCTGGCCGTTCAAGGTTGGCGGCGGGGGCCGCGGCCGGGAAGACGGCAGCCCGAAACGGCGGCCCTGGGCGCGCGGCGGCCTTGCACTCGGCGCCCCGGGGCCGCACCATCGTTCAAGTTCGAAGCCGCCCGCCGAGGTACCGCCATGAGCGCCACCCCGAACGATCCCGCCCGGAGGGGCTCCGCAGACGCGCCCGTTGGCGGCGGCGGCGCCGGCGGTGACCCCGGCGGCGGCACGGAGGCGCTTCTGGCCGCGGCTGCGACCGTCGCGGAGAACGCCTACGCGCCCTACTCGGGCTTTCACGTCGGGGCCGCCCTGCGCACGGCCTCGGGCCGGGTGTTCGCGGGCTGCAACGTGGAGAACGCGGCCTATCCCGAGGGCACCTGCGCCGAAGCGGGCGCCATCGCGGCGATGGTCGCCGCCGGCGAGCGCGCTATCGCCGAGGTCGCAGTGATCGCCGGAGGGCCGACGGCGGTGCCACCCTGCGGCGGCTGCCGCCAGAAACTGGCCGAGTTCGCCGGGCCGGAGGTGCCGGTGACGCTGGCGTCCCGCACCGGTGCGCGCGAGACGACGACGGTGGGCGCGCTGTTGCCGGGCGCCTTCGGAGCGTCCGACATGGAGACCCCGTGACCGCGGGCGGGTCCGCGGCGACGCCGGACGCGCGGAGCGTCCTGACCCGCCTGCGGGACGGCGAAACCCTGGGCGCCGAGGAGATCGGATGGTTCGCGCGGGGCCTTGCCAGCGGCGAGGTCAGCGACGCGCAGGCCGGCGCCTTCGCCATGGCGGCCTGCATCCACGGGCTCGGAGAGGCCGGCCGCGTGGCGCTGACCCGCGCGATGCGCGACAGCGGCAAGGTTCTGCGGTGGAGCCTCGATGCGCCCGTGGTGGACAAGCACTCCACCGGCGGCATCGGCGATTGCGTGTCGCTGGCACTGGCACCGGCACTGGCCGCCTGCGGCGCCTATGTGCCGATGGTGTCGGGGCGCGGCCTCGGGCACACCGGCGGCACCCTCGACAAGCTCGAGGCGATCCCGGGCCTGTCCACCGAACTTGACGAGGCGCGCTTCCGCGAGATCACCACGAAGGTGGGGTGCGCGATCGTGGCGGCGACGTCCGATATCGCGCCGGCCGACCGGCGCCTCTACGCGGTGCGCGACGTGACGGGAACGGTCGAGAGCGTGGACCTGATCACCGCGTCGATCCTCTCGAAGAAGCTGGCGGCCGGGCTCGACGCGCTGGTGCTCGACGTCAAGGTCGGATCCGGGGCCTTCCTGCCCTCGATGGAGGCGGCCGAAACGCTGGCCGAGGCGCTGGTCGCGGCCGCGACCGGGGCGGGCTGCCCGACACGGGCGCTGCTCACCGACATGAACCAGCCGCTGGCGAAATCGGTCGGCAACGCGCTGGAAGTGATGGACGTGATGGAAACCCTGACCGGAACCGCGGCCGACCCGGACCTGGGCGATCTCTGCGCCGATCTCGGCGGCGAGCTTCTCGCGCTTGCCGGCCTCTGCGAGACCGCCCGCGAGGGCGCCGGGCTGATCCTGCAGTCCTTCGCCTCCGGCGCCGCCGCCGAGCGGTTCCAGCGCATGGTGGCGGAGATGGGCGGCCCGCGCGACTTCGTGGGCCGCTGGGAAGACAGGCTTCCGTCCGCCCCCCATGTGATGCCGCTCGTCGCCGGCGAAAGCGGCTATGTGGTGAAGATCGACGGGCGCGCGCTGGGCCTCGCCGTCGTGCGGCTCGGTGGCGGCCGTCGGCGCGAAGGCGACAGGGTGGACCCGGCCGTCGGGCTCTCGGAAGTGGCTGCGCTGGGCGACTACGTCGAGCGCGGCGAGCAGCTTGCGTTGATCCACGCGCGCACCGCGCGCGCCGCGGAGGAAGCCGCCCTGGCGCTCGGTCCGGCCTTCACCGTCGCCGCCCTGGAGCCCGACCTGCCGCCCACCGTCTACAGGAGGCTGGGATGACCCCTTGGCGCCTGACTCCCGCCCGGTGCTCTGGCGCCGCCGTCGGCCTTGAGTATTTTCGCCAAGATGAAAAGGGCAGGGCGCTCCGCTGCGCCGCCCCCCTTCATCTTGGCGAAAATACTCATCGGCGGTCCGGTTCCGAGGATCGGCCGACCGGTAGGGAGCGCAGGCCGTGACGCGCGCCTTTCTCGTCGTCATGGACAGCGTGGGGTGCGGCGGCGCCCCGGATGCTGCGGCGTTCGGGGACGAGGGCGCCAACACGCTTGCCCATATAGCGGCGGAATGCGCGGCGGGCCGGGCCGAGCGCGGGCGCTCGGGGCCGCTCGCGCTGCCCGTGCTGGACGGGCTCGGCCTCGGCGCGGCGATCCGGCTCGCCTCGGGTGACGCCGCGCCCGGGCTCGGGGCGGACCCCTCCGGCCGGTGGGGCGCGGCGAGCGAGGTGTCTCCGGGCAAGGACACCCCCTCCGGCCACTGGGAACTCGCCGGGGTGCCGGTGCCCTGGGACTGGCATTATTTCCCGCGGACCGAGCCGGCCTTTCCCGACGATCTCATCGAGCAGGTCCGGACGAAGGCCGGGACGGGGGGCATTCTCGGCAACCGACACGCCTCCGGCACCGTGATCCTGCAGGAGCTGGGTGCCGAGCACATGCGCACCGGCTGGCCGATCTGCTACACCTCGGCCGACAGCGTCTTCCAGGTTGCCGCCCACGAGGAGGCGTTCGGGCTCGACCGGCTGCTCGCGCTCTGCGAGTCGATCGCACCGACGCTCCATGCCATGAACGTGGGGCGCGTGATCGCGCGCCCGTTCGTGGGCAGCCCGGAGACCGGGTTCACCCGCACGTCGAACCGGCACGACTATGCGATCGCGCCCCCCTCGCCCACCTTGTGCGACTGGGTCCAGGGGGCGGGGCGGCGGGTTCAGGCCGTCGGCAAGATCGGGGACATCTTCTCGATGCAGGGCATCGACGAGGTCCGCAAGGGCAGCGATGCCGAGCTGATGGGCCATCTTGGCGATTACGTCGACACCGCGCCGGAAGGCAGCCTGACCTTCGCGAACTTCGTGGAGTTCGACAGCCTCTACGGGCATCGGCGCGATGTGGCGGGATATGCGCGGGCGCTCGAGTGGTTCGACGCGGGCATCGGCCGGCTGCTGCCGCGCTTGCGACCGGGTGACCTCATGTGCTTCACGGCCGACCATGGCAACGATCCCACCTGGCACGGCACCGACCATACCCGCGAGCGGGTTCCCGTGCTGCTCGCGGGGTGCGGCGCCGGCCCGCTGGGGCTCTGTGCCTTCGCCGATGTTGCCGCCACGCTTGCCTGTCACCTCGGCGTGCCCGCAGCCCCGCCCGGAAGGAGCCTTCTGTGAGCCTCGACGCCTATCCCAAGCTGGAATTGCACCTCCATCTGGAGGGCGCCGCGCCTCCGCAATTCATCCGCCGCCTGGCGGGGGAGAAGCGGATGAGCCTTGCCGGCGTGTTCGACGAGCAGGGGCACTACGCCTTCCGTGACTTCACCCATTTCCTTTCGGTCTACGAGGCGGCAACGGCCGTGCTCACCTCGCCGCAGGACTATTACCGCCTGACGGCTGCGGTTCTGGCCGAGAGCGCGGCCAGCGGCGTTGTCTATTCCGAGACGTTCCTGTCGCCCGATTTCTGCGGCGGGGGCGACGTGGGAGCGTGGCGCGAGTATCTTGCCGCCATCCGCGCCGCCGCGGAGGAAGCCGAAGCCGCCCACGGCATAACCCTGCGCGGGATCGTCACCTGCATCCGTCACTTCGGCCCCGAGAAGGCCCGCGCCGCCGCGCTCTGCGCCGCGGAGACGGCGGGTGACTGGCTCACCGGTTTCGGCATCGCCGGGGCCGAGACGGCGGGGCGGCCGCGGGATTTCGCCTGGTCCTTCGACTGCGCCCGCGAGGCCGGGCTGCGGCTCACCGCCCATGCCGGCGAATGGGGCGGACCGGTCTCCGTTCGCGAGGCGATCGAGGATCTCGGCGTGGAGCGCATCGGCCACGGGGTGCGGGCGATCGAGGATGCCGCGCTGGTGGCCGAGCTCGCCGAGCGCGGCATCGTGCTCGAGGTCTGCCCCGGATCCAACGTCGCGCTCGGGATCTACCCCGACTGGGCCGCCCACCCGCTCGCGCGGTTGCGCGAGGCGGGCTGCCGGGTGACCGTCTCGACGGACGATCCGCCGTTCTTCCACACCACGATGACCCGCGAGTTCGAGGAGCTCGAGCGCGCCCTGGGCTGGGGTCCGGAGGATTTCGCCGCGCTCAACGCCACGGCACTCGATGCGGCCTTCTGCGACGAGGCCACCCGCGCGCGGATCGCCAACCGACTGGAGGCTGCTTGATGAACCACCTGACGATCGTCGATCACCCCCTCATCCAGCACAAGCTGACGCTGATGCGCGACAAGGAGACCTCCACCGCCGTCTTCCGCCAGCTCTTGCGCGAGATCAGCCAGCTGCTGGCGTACGAGATCACCCGCGAGCTCGACATGACGACGCGGCGGATCGAGACGCCGCTCTGCGCGATGGACGCACCGGTGCTGGCGGGCAAGAAGCTCGCGCTCATCTCGATCCTGCGTGCGGGCAACGGGCTTCTGGAAGGTGTGCACGATCTGATTCCCTCGGCGCGGGTGGGGTTCGTCGGCCTCTACCGCGACGAGGAAACGCTGCAGCCGGTGCAATACTATTTCAAGGTGCCCGAGGGGCTCGACGACCGGCTGGTGATCGCCGTGGACCCGATGCTCGCCACCGGCAATTCCTCGGCGGCGGCCGTCGATCTGCTCAAGGGCGCGGGAGCCGTCAACATCCGCTTCTTGTGCCTGCTCGCGGCGCCGGAGGGCGTGGCGCGCATGGCCGAGGCGCACCCCGACGTTCCCATCGTGACGGCCGCGCTCGACGAGCGCCTGAACGAGAAGGGTTACATCGTGCCCGGTCTCGGCGACGCGGGCGACCGGATGTTCGGCACCAAGTGAGTGGCCGCGCAGGGGCCGCGGGCGCCTGCCGTTTGCAGAACGGTCATCCCGCTTCTTTACAGCGGAAGCCATTCCGGGCCAGTCTGGCGCAACATCTTGTGGGGGCAAGTATGCGGTTCATTCTTATTGCAGGCCTGGCGCTCGGCGTGGCGACGGCGGCGGGCGGCGTTTCGGCCCAGGGGATTCCGGAGAACGCCGTTCCGGCGGAGATCCCGCCCGAGAGCTTCACCGGCCGCCAGTACGTGGACAGCCGAGGCTGCGTTTTCGTGCGGGCAGGCATCAGCGGCACCGTGACCTGGGTGCCGCGCTTCTCGCGCAGCCGCGAGCAGATCTGCAACGCCACGCCCACCAACGTCGCCGGCGCCGGCTCCGTCGCGCCCCGTGCGCCGGCCGGAGGCGAGGTGGAGACCATCGAGATCACGCCTTCGGCGGCGGCGCCAGCACCGGCCGCGCGGCCGCCGCTGCTTGCGCGTCGCCCCATCGAGACGGTGGCCACCACGGCGCCGGCCGTGCCGCGCGTGACGACCACGCCGGCGCAACAGCGCCCCGTTGCCGTGCGGGCCAATCCGCGTGCGTTCGACCCGGTCGCTCCCCTGGTGCTCACCCCTGCGCCCGCCGCGGCGGCATCGGGCCAGCGGGTCGCCCCGTCGGCCACGCCCGTGCGCCGGATCACCCGGGCGGAGGCCTGTCGTGGAGCGAGCGCCCTGAGCACGCGTTACATCAATGCCGCGACCGGCCGCCCCGTGCGCTGCGGCCCGCAGACGCCGCACCCGGCCGACGTGGTGCGTGCCCAGCGGGGCGAAGCGACGGTTT
>Ga0076929_100787_pt1 | contig 16085 bp, 15 predicted proteins | sample HotLakConUCCSL28_FD_87104 | JGI IMG/M metagenome (GOLD analysis project Ga0076929, IMG submission 87104) | Hypersaline microbial mat communities from Hot Lake, Washington, USA - Hot Lake Consortium UCC-SL28 (version 3) (version 3) | ecosystem: Environmental > Aquatic > Thermal springs > Hot...
AGAAGATCCCCCTGAGAAGCGCGGGCAGGATCTGGGCGACGCCGGCGAAGGAGATGAGCCCGATGGCCGCCAGCGCCGTGCCGCCGCCCGAAACGCGGTAATAGAGATAGCCGAGAAGCAGCACCGCCGCGATCGTCACCCGGCGCGAGACCAGCACCACCTGCCTGAGGTCGCCGGAGACGGTGGCGCCCGACGGCCCCGAGCGCAGCCAGATCGGCATCACGATGTGGTTCGACACCATGGTCGAGACGGCGATGGACGCGACGATGACCATCGAGGTGGCCGAAGAGAATCCGCCGAGAAACGCGAGCGTCGCGAGCCAGTCGCGGTCGAACGCGAGCGGAACCGTCAGAACGAAGAGGTCGGGGTTCGACCCCAGCGGCATCATCGCGAGACCGACGACCGCGATGGGCACGACGAAGAGGCTCATCAGGAAGAGATAGAGCGGAAACGCCCAGCTCGCGGTCGCCAGGTGCCGCTCGTCGGCGTTCTCGACGACCATCACGTGGATGATCCGCGGCAGGCACAGAAAGGCCGCGCCGGACAGGAAGATGAGCGTCATCCAGCGTTCGGGACGCAGTTCCCACACGTCGATCGGGCTCTCGTCGATGAGTCCGATGATGTCGCGCGGTCCAGCCGCGACGAAGAAGACCACGAAGATGCCGACCGCGAGAAGCGCGATGAGCTTCACCACCGCCTCGATCGCGATCGCCGCGACCACGCCGTGGTGGCGCTCGTTCACGTCGAGCTTGCGGGTGCCGAAGATGATGGTGAAGACAGTGAGGCCCACCGCGACCCAGATGGCGGTCGAGTTGAGCGCGTCCGGCCCGCCTTCGGTGAAGACGGCGAAGGACAGCGTGACCGACTGGAGCTGGAGCGCGATGTAGGGTGTCGTCCCGATGAGCGCGATGAGCGTGACCAGCACGCCCAGCAGCGTCGACTTGCCGTAGCGCGACGAGATGAGGTCGGCGATGGAGGTGATCCGCTGGGTGCGTCCGATCCGGACGAGCTTTCTCAGCACGCCCCACCAGGCGAGCATCACGATGGTCGGGCCTATGTAGATGGTGAGGAACTCGAGCCCCGAGCGCGCGGCGTAGCCGACCGCGCCGTAGAAGGTCCAGGCCGTGCAGTAGATCGACAGCGACAGCGTGTAGACGAGCGGCGACCGCACCCAGGTGGTCTTGCCCAAGGCCGCCTGCCGCTCGGCGGCGTAGGCGACGAGGAACAGGAAGGCCGCGTAGGCGAGGCAGATCGCGACGAGAAGGTTGAACGAGAGCATCATCGCTGCTCCGCCTCCCCGCTTGTGTCACCCGCCGTCGTCTCGGGCTCGGCTTCCGCGCGGCTTGCCGGGCGGGCGAGAAGCGCCAGCCCGACGATGAGCAGCCCCCAGACGGCGAAGAGGTAGACAAGACCCGTCGATGTGCGCGCCGAGCCCGACCAGAGCACCGGAAGAAGAAACAGGAACGCTCCGAGAAACGGCATCAGACGGGCGATATCCATCAATCGGCGCCGCCGATGGCTGCGTCGCGCAAGAAAGAGCGGTCCGGGGTGGCGCGCCACCTCAGGCCCCCGGCCGGCCCTGGCCCGCGGGCAAGGTGAGCGCGCGCACCGCCTCGAGCACCTCGGCGTTGGAGAAGGGCTTCGTCATGAACCGGTTGGCGCCCATCCGGTGGGCCAGTTCACGGTCCTTGGTCTGGCCGCGCGCGGTGAGCATCAGCACGGGAATGGCCATGGTGTCGGGGTCGGCCCTGAGATCGGCCAGTATGTCGTAGCCCGAACGGTTCGGCAGCATCACATCGAGCACGATGAGGTCGGGCCTTCGCCGGGCCACGGCCTCGATCGCGGTGCGCCCGTCGGAATGCGTGTCCACTGCCCAACCGTCGCGGGACAGGATGAAGCGGATCGCCTCGATGATGTTCGGCTCGTCCTCGATGAGGAGTACCCGTCCGCCCATCGTCCTCCCCTCCCTCGGATGACGAAAAGCCAGTGTTTCGCGACTATTGCCGAGGGGAGGGTGCGTGTCAAAGGGCACGAGGGGGGCTGTCCGCCCCCCGGACGGCTCCGCCGCCTCCCCCCGAGGATATTTTCCGGGCCGATGAGGAAGGTGGAGGCCCTCCGGGTCAGAGACCGGCACCGAGGATCGACAGCTCGCGCCGGGCCGCGCAATCCGCCGCTGGGCAGACCCGGCAGGAGGCGCCGACCGTGAGCGCGGGGGCGTCCGCGCGCGCGCCGCCGGCGACCGGGAGGACGAGCATCGTGGCCTCGGTGACCGGCACCGCGCCATAGCCGCCCGGATGCCGGGTTTCGGCGATCGCCCAGCTGCGGAACCGTTCCGCCGCGCCGCCCGCCTGCACGAGTGTCGCCGTGACCGGGCGGCCGACCTGGCCGAGAGCGGCATAGAGCGGCCAGACCGGGCATGCGGCGCCGAACCGGGGCACGGGAAAGCCCGGAACCTGGCGGCGCCGGGTGAGCGTTCCCGACCCGTCGCAGATCACCAGCCCCGCCCCGATCTCGCGCAGCGCCGCCAGCCTGCGGAACACCGCCGCGAGGGACACGCCGAAGCGGTCCGCGAGCGCGAACGGGTCGGGCGGCGCCCGACCGATCGCCGCAGCGAGCGCGGCGGCGGGCATCGCACGGGCATCGGCGGCGAGCCGGGCGATCTCGCGACGCGCCAGCGCGCGCGCGGGCTCCGAGGGCAGCGCGGCCTCGGCGGCGGCGAGAAGCGCCGCCTCCCCCGCCCCGCCCGGCTCCAGTTCTTCGAGGCTTCCGACTGCCTCCAGCCATTCCTCCATCTGGTCGAGCGGGGTAGTGCCGGTCTCCGCGGCCGCGTCGGCGTCGAGATCGTCCACCAGCGCCTCGGTCGCCTCGGCGAGCCGGCGGCTGTCCTCGTAGAGATTGCGGTGGAAGCGCTGCTGCCAGCCGGGCTCGACAGGATCGTCGCCGGCGAGGATCGCGCTCGTCGCGCGAATCGCGGTGACCGTCGAAAGAATGTTGTGGAGCGAGGCGGCGAGCTGGGGGTCGTGGGTCATCCTGTCGCCCATCAGTTCCACGGTCCGCTGCAGGGTCGCGATCCGGCGGGCCTGCGCGGCCACGAGACCCGACCAGCCGGGAAAGCGCGCGGCGAAATCCTCGGCCACGTCGAGTTCGGCGGGCACCTCCGGCGCGTCGGCCGCGGCGGCGCGAAGGGCCGCGATCTCCCCGGCATCCGCGCCGACGCGAAGGCGGTCCGGCGTCACCTCGAGCGCTTCGGCGATGTCGGCCAGAAGCTTGCCGCCGATCCGACGCCGGTCGTGCTCGATGAGGTTGAGGTAGCTCGCGGAAATTCCGCAGGCGCGCGCAAGGTCTGACTGCTTCACGCCCCGGTCGAGGCGGCGGCGGCGGATGCGGGCCCCCGTCAGACTTGCGGGATGCATCGGGACGGCTCCGGATTCTCGGGTTTTCTGCGCACGCAAGAAAATTACTTTACGGATCGAGCAAATGCAATGTCGATTCTTTCACAAAAAAACCGTTCATTGCAAAGGCCTTGTTGCGGGATTTTACCTTTTGCCCCGATACTCGGGGCACCTTGTAAAGGTGTTCGGTGCGTTTGGAGGAGCGCCGCGGTGCGTGGCGACCGACACCGGACAACATGAAACGGGAGGTTCTTCATGTCCAAGTCAAACTTCACCCGTCGCGGGATACTCAAGACCAGCGCCATCGCCGGCGCCGGTCTCGCGATGCCGACGATCTTCACCGGCCGGGCCAACGCGTTCACCAACGAACCGACAGGCTCGACGGTGACGCTGGGCTTCAACGTGCCGCTGTCGGGCCCCTATGCCGACGAGGGCGCCGACGAGTTGCGCGCCCTCGAACTCGCGGTCGAACACCTCAACGGCGGCGGCGACGGCGGAATGATGAGCACCTTCTCCTCGAAGACGCTCGACGGAACCGGCATCCTCGGCAAGAAGGTCGAGTACGTCAGCGGCGACGACCAGACCAAGGCAGACGTCGCGCGCGCGACGGCCCGTTCGATGATCGAGAAGGACGGCGCGGTCATGATCACCGGCGGCTCGTCCTCGGCGACCGCGGTGGCGGTGCAGGCGCTCTGCCAGGAAGCCGGCATCATCTTCATGAACGGTCTGACCCATGCCAACGACACCACCGGGAAGGACCGGAAGGCCAACGGCTTCCGTCACTTCTTCAACTCCTACATGTCCGGTGCGGCGCTCGCGCCGATCCTCGCCTCGCAATACGGCACCGACCGGAAGGCCTACCATCTGACGGCGGACTACAACTGGGGTTACACGACCGAACAGGCGATCCGGGAATCGACCGAGGCCGTGGGCTGGGAGACGGTGGATACCGTGCTCACGCCGCTGACGCAGACCGACTTCTCGTCCTACATCGCGCCCGTCCTGAACTCCGGTGCGGATGTTCTCGTGCTCAACCACTACGGCGGGAACATGGTGAACTCGCTCACCAACGCCGTGCAGTTCGGGCTTCGCGAGGCGGAAGCCAACGGGCGGAAGTTCGAGATCGTCGTGCCGCTCTACTCCGAGCTCATGGCGCGGGGCGCGGGGTCCAACATCAAGGGCATCCTCGGCTCCCAGAACTGGGACTGGAAACTCGAGAACGAAATGGGTGCGAAGTACTCGGGCACCAACGCTTTCGTGCAATCCTTCGGCACGAAATACGGGTTCCCGCCCAGCCAGGCGGCGCACACCTGCTACGTGCAGACGCTGCTCTATGCCGACGCGGTCAACCGCGCGGGCTCGTTCAACCCCTGCGCGGTCGTAGAGGCCCTCGAGGGCTTCGAGTTCGACGGCATGGGCAACGGCCCCACGCTCTACCGTGCCGAAGACCACCAGTGCTTCAAGGACGTCGTCGTGGTGCGCGGCAAGGAGAACCCCGAAAGCGAGTTCGACCTCGTGGAGATCGTCGAGGTCACCCCGGTCGAGCAGGTCACCTACGCCCCCGACCACCCGCAGTTCGGCGGCCCCGAGGCGTCGCTCGGCTCCTGCAATCCCGGAGCGTGATCTGACATTGGGCCGGGTCGACGTCCGCCCGCGCAGCGCGCGGACATCGAGCCGGCCGGATTGACCGGCCGCGCCCCGAGGGGCGCGGCCGACAGAAACCCGGAAGGCAGGGACATGGACGCCATCATCCTTCAAATTCTGAACGGTCTCGACAAGGGATCGGCCTATGCGCTGATCGCGCTCGGGCTGACGCTGATCTTCGGCACCCTCGGCGTCGTGAACTTCGCTCACGGGGCGCTGTTCATGATCGGCGCGTTCTGCGCGGTCACCCTGCAGCGCCTTCTCTCGGCCTCGCACAAGGTCGTCGACGAGACGAGGACGGACTTTCTCGGCAACCCGATGCAGGTCGAAATGTTCTATGTGCAGCAATGGTTCGGCGAGGAAACGGGCCAGGCGATCATGAACTGGTCGGTGCCGCTGGCGATTCTCTTCGCGATCCCGGTCATGGTGATCATCGGCATCTCCATGGAGCGTGGTCTCATCAAGCATTTCTACAAGCGCCCCCACGCCGACCAGATCCTGGTGACCTTCGGTCTGGCGATCGTGCTTCAGGAGATCGTCAAGGCGTTCTACGGCGCCAACCCGATCCCGACGCCGGCCCCCCCGGCGTTCACGGGCTCGTTCGATTTCGGCGCGCTGATCGGCTTCGATGTCAACACCATCATCTATCCCTATTGGCGGCTGGTGTATTTCGCCTTCGCGATGGTCATCATCGCGGGGGTCTTCGCCTTCCTGCAGTTCACCACCTTCGGCATGGTCGTCCGTGCCGGAATGGCCGACCGCGAGACGGTGGGGCTCCTGGGCATCAACATCGACAAGCGCTTCACCATCATGTTCGCCCTCGCGGCCTGCGTGGCGGGGCTTGCAGGGGTAATGTACGCACCGATCAACTCGCCGAACTATCACATGGGCATGGACTTTCTCGTGCTCAGTTTCGTCGTCGTGGTCGTGGGCGGCATGGGGTCGCTGCCGGGGGCCGTCCTCGCGGGCTTCCTTCTGGGCATCCTCGAAAGCTTCGCATCCATGGGGGCGGTGCTCGACGTGATCCCCGGGATCAACCAGATCATCATCTACCTCGTCGCCATCGTCGTTCTGCTGACCCGTCCCCGCGGCCTCATGGGCCGCAAGGGTGTGATGGAGGAATAAGTCATGACCGATCAAACCACCGACGTGAAGCCGCAGCCCGCTGCCATCCCGTCCCGAAGCCGGCAAGGCTCGGGCTTCCTCGGGCTCGGCGGCAAGGACGCAATGCTGCTCGTCGTCGTGGCAATCCTCGTGATCTTCGCGCCCTTCCTGCTCAACCCCTTTCCCGAAACCTCGGGTCTCGCGCAGTTCAACGCGGGCTACCCGGACCTCATGCAGCGGTTCCTGATCTTCGGGATCTTCGCGATCGGCTTCAACATCCTCTTTGGGCTGACGGGCTACCTCTCCTTCGGTCACGCGGCCTTTCTCGGAGTGGGCTCCTACGCCGCGATCTGGTCGATGAAGCTCATCACCCTCAACATCATCCCCGCGATCATCCTCGCGATGATCGTGGCGGGCCTCTTCGCGGTGATCGTAGGCTACATCTCGCTGCGTCGTTCGGGCATCTACTTCTCGATCCTGACGCTCGCCTTCGCGCAGATGTCCTATGCGCTGGCCTACTCCGTGCTCACTCCGCTCACCGGCGGCGAGACGGGCCTTCAGATCAAGTCGACCGACACTCCGCTTTTTTCGAACCTCGCCCCCGGCGAGATCGGACGCGCGAACATCTTCGGTCTACAGATGCGCGAAAGCATCGAACTCGAGGTCGGAGGCTGGCTCTTCACCTTCAACGCCGGTTACTACGTCGCCGCCGTGGTCATGCTGATCGCCTTCTACCTGTCGATCCGCATCTTCCGCTCCCCCTTCGGCATGATGCTGCGCGCGGTGAAATCGAACCAGCAGAGGATGAGCTTCACCGGCCTCAACCCGAAGCCCTATACCCTCGCCGCTTTCGTCATCTCGGGCATGTACGCCGGCCTCGCCGGCGGCCTCATGGTGGCGATGGACACCCAGGTCGGCCCGGAACGGATGTTCTGGACGGCATCGGGCGAGGTCGTCCTGATGGCGATCCTCGGCGGCGCCGGCACACTCATCGGCCCGGTGCTCGGCGCGGGCATGATCAAGTACATGGAAAACATCCTGTCGAAGATCAACGACAGCATCCTGCACCAGTGGTTCGCCTTCATGCCCGACGGGATCGAGAATTTCCTCGTCACCATCATCCACCCGTTCATCGGCAAGGGCTGGCACCTCACCCTCGGCCTCATCTTCATGGCGGTGATCATCTTCCTGCCGGGCGGTCTCGTCGAACTCGGCCAGCGTGCCGGGCGCTTGATCGGGATCGGCCGGAAAACCACCGCCGCCTCCGCCAGGACACCCGGCGAATAGGGAGCAACATCATGGGAATCCTTGAAGTCAAAGGTGTCGGCAAGCGCTTCGGCGGGCTCCAGGCGCTGGGGAACGTTAACCTCTCGGTCGCCGAACACACCGTCCACGCCATCATCGGCCCCAACGGGGCGGGCAAGTCGACCCTCCTCAATTGCCTCGTCGGCAAGCTCATGCCCGACACCGGGTCGGTCACATTCGACGGCCAGTCGGTCCTTGGCCGCAAGCCCCATGAGATCAACCAGATGGGCATCTCGCGGGTGTTCCAGACGCCCGAGATCTTCGGCGACCTCACCGTGATCGAGAACGTCCTCATTCCTTGCTTCGCCAGGCGCGACGGGGCGTTCCGGATGCATGCCTACGAGAGCTTCCTCAACGAGCGCGACCTCATCGAGAAGGCCGAGCACACGCTCGAGGACGTCGGCATGATCGACAAGCGCGACATGCATGCCGCCTCGATGTCACGCGGCGACAAGCGGCGGCTCGAGATGGCGATGTGCCTCGTTCAGGAGCCGAAGCTTCTCCTGCTCGACGAGCCCACCGCCGGCATGGCGCGGGCCGACACCAACAACACCATCGACCTTCTGAAACAGATCCGCGACCGGCGAAACCTCACCATGTGCATCATCGAGCACGACATGCACGTCGTCTTCTCGCTCGCCGAACGGATCACGGTTCTCGCCCAGGGCACGCCGCTCGTCGAGGACACGCCGGAGAACATCCGCGGCCATCCGAAGGTCAAGGAAGCCTATCTCGGCGAAACCGCGGTCGTCTAAGGGAGATATCACATGCTCGATCAACGCGACCCCCAGGGCCGGCCCATCGACAGGAACGCGAACTTCGCCGCCACCGCGCCCGCGTTCCTCTCGCTGTGGAACGTCGAAAGCTACTACGGCGAGAGCTACATCGTCCAGGACGTGTCGTTCAACGTCCACGAAGGCGAGATCCTGGCGCTTCTCGGCCGCAACGGCGCGGGCAAGACGACGACGCTCAGGACCATCGCCCGGATGGACAGCCCTGAACTGCGCCACGGCGAGATATGGCTCGACCACAAGCCGCTGCACAAGATGCGCTCCCACGACGCGGCGCAGAACGGTATAGCGCTCGTGCCCGAGGACCGGCGGGTCATCCAGGGCCTGACCGTCGAGGAGAACCTCAAGCTCGCCCAGATCGCCCCGCCCATCGGCTGGTCGCTCGAGCGGATCTACGAACTCTTTCCCCGCCTCGGCGAAAGACGCCGGCAGGACGGGGTGACGCTGTCGGGCGGCGAACAGCAGATGCTGGCCATCGCCCGCGCGCTCGCGCGCGACATCAAGGTGCTTCTGCTCGACGAGCCCTACGAAGGCCTCGCACCGGTGATCGTGCAGGAAATCGCCAAGACGCTGAACATCATCCGCGACCAGGGCATCACCACCATTCTCGTCGAGCAGAACGCGATCGCGGCGCTGAAGCTCGCCGACCGCGCGGTCATTCTCGACACCGGCCGCGTCGTCTATGACGGGACCGCTCAGGAGGTGCTGGACAACGAGGGCCTGCGCCACGAATACTTGGCCATCTGATGCCGATGCGCGCCGCGGGACGCGGCGCGCGACAAGTCCGAGGGAGGAGCCCCACCATGCTCGACGAGAGCGACAAGACCTATCCGCCATCGCCCGAGTTCGCCGCAAACGCCCATATCGACGCCGCGAAGTATCAGGAGATGTATGCAGCGTCGGTCGCCGACCCGCAGGCGTTCTGGGCCGAGCATGGCAAACGGATCGACTGGATGAAGCCCTACACACGGGTCAGGGACGTGAGCTTCGAGCTTGGCCGCGTCTCGATCAAGTGGTTCGAGGACGGCACGCTCAACGTCGCGGCGAACTGCGTCGACCGCCATCTCGCGACGAAAGGCGACCAGACCGCGATCATCTGGGAACCGGACGATCCGAAGGACGAAGCGAGGCACATCAGCTACCGCGAACTTCACTCCGAAGTCTGCCGGATGGCGAACATCCTCGAAGATATGGGCGTGCGAAAGGGTGACCGGGTGGTTCTCTACCTGCCGATGATCCCCGAGGCGGCCTTCGCCATGCTCGCCTGCGCGCGGATCGGCGCGATTCATTCCATCGTCTTCGCCGGCTTCTCGCCGGACGCGCTCGGCGCCCGGATCAATGGCTGCGACGCCAAGGTCGTCATCACCGCCGACTATGCTCCCCGCGGCGGCCGGGCGACGAAGCTGAAGTCGAACACCGACGCGGCCCTCCTGAACGTCCTGCACGAGTGCAAGGTGCTGATGGTTCGCCGCACCGGCGGCCAGACCACCTGGGTCGACGGACGCGACTTCGACTACAACGAACTGCGCGCCGAGGCCGACGACCGTTCCGCCCCCGTCGAGATGAATGCCGAAGATCCGCTCTTCATCCTCTACACGAGCGGCTCCACCGGGCAGCCGAAGGGCGTGGTGCATACTTCGGGCGGCTATCTCGCCTATGCCGCGATGACCCACGAATATGTCTTCGACTATCACGAGGGCGACGTCTTTTGGTGCACCGCGGACGTCGGCTGGGTCACGGGTCACAGCTACATCGTCTACGGGCCGCTGGCGAACGGCGCGACGACGCTGATGTTCGAGGGTGTGCCCACCTTCCCCGACGCGGGCCGCTTCTGGGAGGTCTGCGCAAAGCACAAGGTCAACCAGTTCTACACCGCCCCCACCGCGATCCGCGCCCTCATGGGCCAGGGCACCGAGTGGGTGGAAAAGCACGACCTGTCGTCGCTGAAGCTTCTCGGCACGGTCGGCGAGCCGATCAACCCCGAGGCCTGGAACTGGTACAACGACAATGTCGGCAAGGGAAAATGTCCCATCGTCGATACCTGGTGGCAGACCGAGACCGGCGGGCACCTTCTCACCCCGCTGCCCGGTGCCACGCCGCTCAAGCCCGGTTCGGCCACGAAGCCCTTCTTCGGAGTCGAACCCGTGGTCCTCGACCCCCATACCGGCGAGGAAATCTCCACCCCCGAGGCCGAAGGGGTGCTCTGCATCAAGTCGAGCTGGCCTGCGCAGATGCGCACGGTCTGGGGCGACCACGACCGCTTCGAGAAGACCTACTTCTCCGATTACAAGGGCTACTACTTCACCGGCGACGGCTGCCGGCGCGACGCCGACGGCGATTACTGGATCACCGGGCGGGTAGACGACGTCATCAACGTCTCCGGTCACCGGATGGGCACGGCGGAGGTCGAAAGCGCCCTTGTCGCCCATGAGCATGTCGCCGAAGCTGCGGTCGTCGGCTACCCGCACCCCGTCAAGGGCCAGGGCATCTACGCCTACGTCACGCTCATGAAAGGCGTCGAACCCACCGACGAACTCCGCAAGGACCTCGAGAAATGGGTGCGCACCGAGATCGGCCCGATCGCCAAGCCCGACCTCATCCAGTGGGCGCCGGGCCTGCCGAAGACCCGGTCGGGCAAGATCATGCGCCGCATCCTCCGCAAGATCGCCGAGAACGACTACGGCGCGCTCGGCGACACGTCGACACTCGCGGAACCCGAAGTCGTGCACGACCTCATCGAAAACCGCATGAACCGGGTATGATCACCCTGCCGAGGGGCCAACCGGCCCCTTTGCGGGCGGCACCCGCAGGTCGGAGGGCCGAGAAAAGTTGCCGCCGGCCTGGGGGGGCCGGCGGCGGAACACGAGGGGTTGGATGCAGTAATTGCACGCGTTGAGTAAGCCCGTCGAAAATCGCGACGGGCGGATCGCTTCGGGAACCACTCTTCGGACCGGACCTCCGTGCGACAATGCACTCGCAAGACTTCCACCGTCTGACAACGCCGCACGCTCGTAAACCGATCGGACACACGCCCCTGAATCGATCTGGCGCAAACTTACAGCGCAAGAGCGCTATCTTGTGTGACGAAGATCACACCCCGGCATTCACACTTCCGTGAAGACCCTCAGAGCGCCCGTTTCCACCAGGCCCGCCAACCGGACACCAGTGCACGACGCCGGACGGCGCGCAAATCGGACGCAAAGAACTTCTCGACCAGGTAGGACATCGCTGCCTCTTATCTCATTCACCGGCAACGCCGGCGTGTGGATATCCCCCGCAATTCGGATAGACGAAGCTCGCCCTTCTTGTCTCGCATCGTTTTGCATTGTCGGTTTTTCGGCGGATCGACCGTCGCCGCAGGGCCACATCGGCGGCAATCTGCCGAACGAAAAAGGCCCCGCGCAGGCGGGGCCTTTCCTCGGGTGCATTGCGATCAGTTCAGAGCTTCATCGGTGATGTCGCTGGTCCATGCCATTCCCTCGGGCTCCTTGGTGATCGCCGGATTGTCGGGGCTCACGGCAGACAGAAGCGTCGCCACGGTCTGCTCGTAATCGGCCGGGTCGAGCGCGCCATCGGTCCCCGCGGTGAGCTTCGCCACCTCGCCCATCATGTAGACCTGATGGTCGAGCGTCTGCGCGCCGCTCGCGTCGTTGTCGAGAACGATCTGCGCGGCCTCTTCCGGGTTCTCCTCGGCATACTTCCAGCCCTTCATCGAGGCCCGCACGAAGCGCACCATCTGGTCCCTGAACTCGGGGTCGGCGAGCCGGTCCTCGAGCACGTAGAGCCCGTCCTCCAGCATTCCGAACCCTTCCTCGAGGTAGTTGAAGGTGACGAGTTCCTCTTCCGTGATCCCGCCCTGAAGGATCTGGCGGTACTCGTTGTAGGTCATCGTCGAGATGCAGTCGGCCTGCCCCTGGATGAGCGGGTCGGCCGAGAACGCCTGCTTGATGACCGTCACGCCGTTGTCGTCGGCGCCGTCGGTCTCGAGACCGAGCGAGGCCATCCAGGCGTAGAACGGGTATTCGTTCCCGAAGAACCACACGCCCATGGTCTTGCCGGCGAAATCGTCGGTGGTCTCGATGCCGTTTTCCTTCAGGCAGTTCACCTGCAAGCCGCCCTGCTTGAAGGGCTGGGCGATGTTGACCAGCGGCACGCCGCGCTCGCGCGCGGCGAGTGCCGCCGCCATCCAGGTGGTGATGACATCGGCTCCGCCGCCGGCGATCACCTGCTCGGGGGCGATGTCGGGGCCGCCCGCGTTGATCGTGACATCGAGGTTCTCCTCGTCGTAGAAGCCCTTGTCCTTGGCGACGTAATAGCCCGCGAACTGGGCCTGCGTCACCCATTTCAGCTGCATCGTCAGCGCATCCTGCGCAAGCGCGGTGCCCGCGCCCATTGTCAGGGCAAGCGCCCCGGCGATCAGTGTCTTCATGGTCTTTCTCCCCAAGTGATCGTTTCTTTCTTCCGTGACGGGTGGCGCGACATCAGCCCCCCATCCTCTGCGACGGGTGCCAGAAGGTCACCCCCCGTTCCGCAAGCGCCACCGCGCCGTAGAACAGCGACCCCGCCAGGGCGGCGACGGCGATCTCTGCCCATACCATATCGAGTGCGAGCTGACCCACACTGGTCGAAATCCGGAAACCCATGCCGACGATGGGCGAGCCGAAGAATTCCGCCACGATCGCCCCGATGAGCGCCAGTGTCGATGAAATCTTCAGCCCGTTGAAGACGAAGGGCATCGCGGCGGGCAGCTTCAGCTTCCACAGCGTCGCTCCGGAGCCGGCGGCATAGGTCCGCATGAGGTCGCGCTGCGCAGCACTCGCCTCCTTCAGCCCGGCCACGGTGTTCACCAGCATCGGAAAGAACACCATGGTGAAGACGACCGCCGCCTTCGACTGCCAGCCGAAGCCGTACCACATCACGAAGATCGGCGCGGTGCCGACGATCGGCAGCGCCGCCATGAAATTGCCGACCGGCAGCAGGCCCCGCTGGAGAAAGCCGAAGCGGTCGGCGAGAATGCCGACGAACACGCCCGCCGCACAGCCCATCGCGTAGCCGGGCAGCGCGCCCTTCACGAAGGTCTGCACGAAATCCTCCCAGAGAAGATGGGTCGAGGTGAGGATCTTCGCCCAGATCGCCGAGGGGGCCGGCAGGATGACCATAGGCACGCCCCAGAAGCGCACCACCATTTCCCAGAGCACCAGCAGGACCACCCCGAAGATCACCGGGACGAGGTAGCCCGCAGCCCGGCTTCCCGACGCCGCGAGACGCGCGTTCAGCCACCACGACCCGAGCCAGACCGCCAGCACGAGACCCAGGCGCCAGTCCGCCGCCGTGCCCGCGGCAACCGCGACGCCCGCGATGATCTCGGGCCGGAGCCGGCTGCCCCGTGCTGCCGCCCCGGTTTCTTCACCCTGGGTCAAATATCCGGTCTGCCCCGAACTCACCGCGCCAACCCCATCCGCCGGAGGGTACGTTCCTGCAAGAACCCGATCAGTCCCACGAAACCGGCCGCGACGATCGCGGCCATGAAAAGCGCCGACCAGATCTGGATCGTCTGGCCGTAGTAGCTTCCCGCCAGAAGCCGCGCGCCTATCCCCTCGCCGCCTCCCGCCGGCAGTTCGGCGACGATGGCGCCGACGAGGCTCGCCGCCGCCCCGACCTTCAGCGAGGCGAAGAGATAGGGCATCGAGGCCGGCAGACGCAGCTTGAAGAAGGTCTCCGCCCGGCTCGCGTTCCACGTCCTGAGAAGGTCGAGCTGCATCGCGTCGGGCGAGCGCAGCCCCTTCACCATGCCGACGACGACGGGAAAGAAGGACAGATAGGCCGAAATGAGCGCCTTCGGCAGAAGCCCCGTCAGCCCCACGCTCGCCAGCACCACGACCACCATGGGGGCGATGGCGAGGATGGGAATGGTCTGGCTCGCGATGGCCCAGGGCATAACGGACATGTCCATCGCCCGGTTGTGGACGATCCCCACGGCGAGGATTATCCCCGCCCCGGTGCCGATGGCGAAGCCGACGAGGGTTGCCGAGAGCGTCGCCCAGGCATGGAACACGAGGCTCCGGTTCGAGGTCGGCGCAACCTCGACCGTGGTCGCCCAGAGCTCGGTGACGACCTGATGGGGCGCGGGCAGGCGCGGCTTCTCCTCGCTCCAGGTGTGCGGCACCGCCCAGGGGTTGGCGACGACGAGCGCGAGAGGCCCCATGTCGCGCCGCTCGACCCGGCTCGCGGGCACCGCCTCTTCGCCATGGACCCTGGCGAGGTTCACGGTTCCGGCGACGTTCATGGGAATGCAGGCGGCGTACCAAAGAGCCACAAGGGCGGCGACCACGGTGAGGACCGGGGCGACCCGCTGCATTGGGCACCCTCCCACCGGTAGAGGAGGTCCGGCAGCCCCCCCTCGTTGTCCCCTGCCGTTCTGCGGACCACAACGAAGCCCTCGCGCTCGTAGAACCGCCGCGCGCGCGCGTTGGCCACGAACGTCCGGAGTTCGAGCCTGTCGTGGAGCGACTTGGCGAGGTCGACGAAGGCCCGGCCGAGCCCCTTCCCCGGCGTGGCGACGTAAAGCGCGGTGATCTGTCCCTCGCCCCGGTCGATCACCATGAAACCGGCCACGGGATCGCCCGCGACCCAAACCCTTCGATTGGGAAAAGCGGTCTCGGCGTAGTAGGCTTCGACGTCTTCGGAAGTGTGCACACGCGGCATCCAGTCCGTAGCGTCGATCCAGGCATTGAGAATGGCCGCGCAGGCGGCGGCGTCGCGCGGCTCTGCCGCCCGTACGGGCATCGTCGCATCGGTCGCCGTGCGGCCATATCGGGCCGCAGCGCCACGGGCTTGCCCGGCGGCCCTCATATGTCGTCTCCGTGTCCCGCCCGGAGTCCCTCCCGCACCCGGTGGGCCACCGCGATGAATTCCGGCGTGTCGCGGATGTCGAGCGGGCGCTCCTTCGGCAGGGGGCTTTCGATCACGTCGGTGATCCGCCCCGGCCTCGGCGACATCACGACGATCTTCGTCGAGAGATAGACCGCCTCGGGGATCGAGTGCGTGACGAAGCCGATGGTCTTCTCCGTCCGCGCCCAGAGCGAGAGAAGCTCCTCGTTCAGCCGGTCGCGCACGATCTCGTCGAGCGCGCCGAAGGGCTCGTCCATCAGGAGAATGTCGGCATCGAACGCCAGCGCCCGGGCAATCGAGGCCCGCTGCTGCATCCCGCCCGACAACTGCCAGGGGTACTTCTTCTCGAACCCTTCGAGATCAACGAGTTCGAGCGTCTTTTTCACCCGCTCGGCCTGCTCGGCCTTCGAGTATCCCATGATCTCGAGGGGCAGGCGCACGTTGCCGCCGATGGTCCGCCAGGGGTAGAGCCCCGCCGCCTGGAAGACATAGCCATAGGCCCGCGCCCGGCGGGCATCGTCCGGGCTCATGCCGTTGACGGTGAGCGTGCCGCCGGTGGGGTGTTCGAGTGCTGCCACGCAGCGCAGGAACGTCGTCTTGCCGCAGCCGGAGGGGCCGATGAACGACACGAACTCCCCCTTCCTGATGTCGAGTTCGACGCCCCTGAGGGCATGGACCGGCCCGTCGGCGGTCTGAAATGTAAGGTCCAGCCCCCGCGCCGCGATGACGCTGCCACCGTTCACGCGTCGGGCTCCCAGAGCCGTTTCTCGGCGAATTCGACGCTGTTGCCCGCCGGGTCGCGCACATAGACCGATCGGGCGCCGTTCGGCCAGCGAAAGTCGGCCTCGATCGCTATGCCCCCGGCGGCCAGCGCATCGCGGAGGCGCCCGAGTTCGGGTTCCTCCACGGCAAAGCAGATGTGCCCGTCGCCCTCCGCCCCGTGCGGCGGCACCGGCAG